>Ga0114979_10000037_pt1 | contig 86484 bp, 81 predicted proteins | sample S_140625_EF_Meta_FD_87315 | JGI IMG/M metagenome (GOLD analysis project Ga0114979, IMG submission 87315) | Freshwater microbial communities from Lake Simoncouche, Canada to study carbon cycling - S_140625_EF_MetaG | ecosystem: Environmental > Aquatic > Freshwater > Lake | place: Lake...
AGCCCTCCCATCTTCAGGCCCTGCGCTGATGCCCCTGCCTGCCCAGCTGATCGAGAGCCTGCAGGCGATCGATTCCGACTGGGCGCTGCTGCCGATCGATGGCCGCAAACGCCCCGTCGATCCGCTCAGCGGTGAACCGCTGCTGGCCTGGGGGAACAGCGGCCTCGACCTCGATGCGATTACCGCCCTGGCCGGCAACCCCCACGTCCATGCCGTAGGGGTGTTGCTCGGACCAGCGTCTGGTGTGCTGGCCCTTGATTTCGATGGACGTGGTGCCGCCGCCTGCTTTTGTCGCATCTACGGCCGCTCGCACCGTGAGCTGCCGCCCACCATCGGCTGGTCATCGGGGCTGCCCCATCGCGGCCAACTCGCCTTCAGGGTGCCGCGCGAGTGCTGGGAACTGCTGCGGGGCCGCCGCCGCTGGACCGGTGCCGCGGTAAAAGGCAAGGCCAGAACGATCTTTGAGCTGCGCTGGGCCGGCCATCAATCGGTGATCGCGGGCGTCCATCCCGAGACGGGCCGCTACCGCTGGATGAAGGGCCGCTCCCCGGATCAGGTCTCGGTGGCCGATGCACCGGAGTGGCTGCTGGAGCCGCTCTACAAGCAGCCCGATGAACCGGTCGGCGGTGACTACGCCCCGACGGCAGCGGATGTGCCCCGCGCCCTTGATCTGCTCCAGCACATCCCTGCGTTGGAGGACTACGAGGGCTGGCTCACGGTTGGCATGGCGCTCCATTCGGTGGACCCTGGCCTGCTGGCTGCCTGGGTGGAGTGGTCCCGCGGCTGCGCCGGCTTTGATGAGGCCGAGTGCCTGGCCAAGTGGCGCTCCTTCAAGGGGCGTGGCGTCACGATCGGCAGCCTCCACCACCACGCCGCCGCCGCTGGCTACCAGTACCCGTGGCCGGCCAGCTGCCTTGTTGCTGGGCGCACCTCCCGGTGCGACGAGATGGGCCCTTGCCAGCAGGAACAAGGTCCAGCGACCCGCAGGCTGCTCAGCCGTCAGGAATGTCGTCAGCAGCTGGAGCAGGCGATCGCTGACGACCTCCCCCCGGCCGATCTAGAGCTGCTGATCGATGAACTCGCCGCCAGCTCCGATCTGGCACTCCAGACGCTGCGAGCACTGCTGCGCGCCCTGCAGCAGCAGGCCCAGCTGGCCGATGCCCTGCAGCAAGCCGGCAGCACCCTGCTGCAGACCCTGCAGCGCCACCGCCAGCAGCCGATCACCCTCGAGCGGCTGTTCCCCCCCCAACTGGCCCTCTCGCTGCGAACCCTTACAGAGCAGCTTCCCTACAGCGACACCGCCGTGGCGATGGCCTGGCTGGCCTGCGTGTCGGGTCTCACCAAGCTCGGCTCCGCCGTCTGCGGCAATCCCATCACCCGCTATGTGGTGCCGACCAATCTCTACGTCTGCACCGTTGCCCGCAGCGGCCAGAAGAAGACACCACTGGAGCGTTTGCTGGTGGTGGAGCCCACCACGGAGCTGCGCCGTGATCAGGCGCTCGAGAACGGCCGCGCCCAGGAGGCGTGGCGGGAACAGTGCCGCGGCTGCAAGGCCGCTGACCGCCCACCGCAGCCGGTGCCCATCCACCTGCAGCTGCAGGACTACACCGGTGAGGCCCTGGCGGTGCAGCTCCAGGCCCTGGAGGGACGTGGCCTGGCCGTGCTGGTCCGCCGCGATGAACTCTCCGGGCTCTTCGGGTCACTGAATGCCTACCGCCAGGGGCGCGGCGCCGATGAGCAGCAGCTGCTGGAGCTCTTCGACGGCCATAGCTACACCTCGTTGCGGATCACAGCGGCGGACCGGTCCTTCGAGCGCTGCCATGTCTCGATCTATGGCGGCATCCAGCCGGCTGTGCTCACGACGCTGGTGAAGGGCGGTGACCCCTCCGGCAAGTGGGCCCGCTTCCTGTTCTCTCCCCTGCCGCAGCGCACCGCACCGCTGCCGACGGTGATCACGACCGAACAGCAACTGGCGGTGCAGGACGGCGCCGACACGCTCGCCAGCCTGGCCCGCGCGATTCACGGTCTGGCGCCAGCCCTCTACCCCCTCGATCCCCTGGCCCTGGAAGCCTTCTCGCTCTACGAACACCGCAAGCAGCAGGAGGCCCTCTCGGCACGCCTCGCCGCCCAGGCCGCGATCCATGGCAAGGCGGCGGGGAAGGTGCTGCGCGTCTCCGGCCTGTTGCAGGTGCTGCGCATCGCCTGCTCCGCTGCACCCACCCGTGAGCCGATCCCCCTGCCGGTGCTGGAACGCTCGATCGAGCTGGTGGAAGCCCTCGACGGCTGGGCGCTCGGATTCCATGAACTGGCCGCCGGCGATGAGGAGGGAGCGGAGATCAGCCAGCTGATGGAGCGCCTGCACCGCCTCGCTGCCGGCATCGGCGGACCGGTGAGCTGGAAGGAACTACGCGGGCGGCTGGCCTGGCGGGAAAAACGCCATCTCAACGTCGCTGCCGCCCAGCAGGCCCTGCAGGAACTGGCGACTGCGGGCTTCGGGCAGGTGGCCACCGGCCCCCGCGGCGGGCTGCTCTACACCGCGCTGCTGGACCTGCCATGAGGGACTGTCCCTTGGCGTCACTGCTCCCCTCAGCCTGGAGAGGGGGACAGGGAGGGACATGCGCGGGACACCCTCCTGTCCCCCCTGAACATCCCAGTTCTGGTAAGGGTTTTAGAGAAAAGAAGAATAGGGGGGACAGGATTTCTCCTGTTTCCTGGCTGCTGCTGTTGGCGGCTCCCTTCCCTCTGGAATTTCCCTTACCCCGTCCCCCCGTCCCCCTTAGGGGGCAGATCGTCTGCGCTGCAGTCGTTCTGTTGGGGGGATCATGGTTTCCCCCCCCTGTCCCCCTGTCCCTCTCTGCGCATCGGTGTGGCTTACGCCCCCTGCTGGAACCACCGAACAGCGGGGAGCAGGATTGATCCCTATGACGTCCTTGCGCGCCGCTGCTGCTCACCTGCCCGGCCGGGGCGTTACCGGCAAGCAGCCCGACGGCTGGCTGGTGCCGATCGCCGGTTTGCAACGCCTCGACCCACAGCACCGCTACTGGCTGGACGATCACCTCTTCCCGGTTTCGATCACGGGAGTGCTGCAGGTGGCCAAGTCCAGCTACGCCCTCGGACGCATCGAGGCCAGCCGCGCCGTGTGGGAGCCGCGCGGCAACACCTGCCACCAGGCCCTGGAGCTCTTCCTCAACGGCCGCTTCCGGCCCACCGCTCACCCCTGCGACGGACAGCAGGGCGAGTCGCCGAGCGGGGCGGAGGTTGACTTCGAGGCCTACCGGGAGTGGATCGAACCGCTGATCGAGCACGAACGCTGGCAGGCGGTGGAGGTGATCGCCTCGGAGCGCCCCACCTGCTGCCTGGTGCGCAACGTGGCCGGCACCTACGACACCGCCTACATCGACCCACACCTTCCCGCCGCTGCAGAACGACCGGCTGGGGTGAGCGGCCCGGCGCGGGTGCTGGCTGATCTCAAGAGCCTCACGGCCAGCGGCAGCACCTACTGCACCCGCGCCCAGATCGGCGGTTACCTGGCCCTGGAGTGGAGCCAGGGGCACTGGTTCGACTACGGGCAGACGATCTGGAGCCGGCCAGGCCGGACCCAGTTCTCGCCCCCCTATTCCCGGCGGGAGTGCCTGGCGGCCTGGGCTGCGGTCTGGGCCCAGTACGTGGCGACCCACTGCCCCTTCTGAGCCCACAGGGCTCGGCATCACGAGGCGCCTACTTGCAGCTTGCGTTATCGGGCCGTTACATTGGCTCGCAAGCCAGGGCGCTCCTGGTGTCGTTGTTCGCCATGCGAGCGCCATGGTCTCCCGCCCCGTTCTCGAGCCCGCCGCCGCCGCCGACTCCGCCGCCTCTGAGCTTACTGAGCAGGTGGAGCCCCTTGATCTCGACGCCCTGCTCGATCGCATCACCCAGCTCAAGGCGGCTCAGAAGGCGATCGAGAGCGAACTGACCCCGCTGCTGGATCAACTTCACGCCGCCTTCGATGGCGGCGAGCTGGACGCCTCCTTCTCCCACAACGACTTCAGCTTCTGCTGGTCCCCCGGCCGCCTCTCCTACGCCTATCCCGAGACGTTGCGGCTGCAGGAGCAGAGCCTCAAGCAGGCCCAGAAGTCATCTGTCGAATCCGGCACCGCCACCGTTCAGCACGGCAACCCCTTCTGGACCATCAAGGCCCCCAGGGCCGTCTGAGCCGTCCCCGATGGCAAACGCCCAGAAGCGCAAGGGGGATGCAGCCGAGCGGGAGGCGGCCCAGCTGATCGCCGCTCTGCTGGCCCTGCCCGCCCGCCGCAAGCTCGGGGCCGGACGCACCAATGGCGCCGGCGGCGACACCGGAGACATCGAGGGCGTTCCTGGCCATGTGATTCAGATCGCCAGCTGGGCGAATGTGGCCGCCGCCGCCCGGCTCAAACCGGCTGAAGCGCAGCAGCAGGCCGGCAATGCGGCCCTGCCGTTCGCAGCGAGTTGGGTGCGCTTCCGCGGTGGCACCTGGCGGATCGTGCTCACCCCAGAGCAGTGGGCGGCCTACGTCCGCTGCGCCCTGCTGGGCGGCCCCGATGACGCCTGATTCGACATGCCCCCGCCCGGGGACACGAGTGCTGTGGGGGCAGAGCGAACCTGCTCCTGAGGGGGTTGAAGCCCTGCGCGACGCGGCACCCCACCAGGACGAGGACGGCAACCCCTGCTTCAGGTCAGAGCGCCCCTTTCGGGGCGGTATGGCCACCCGCTTTCCCCATCAGAAGCTGCCGCCGCGCGCCTCGGTGGCGGAGGTGGAGCGCCGCATCGCTGAGGCCCAGCTGTGGATCGCCCAACGCCTGCCGCTCAGCCTGATGCGGGCAAATGCGGCCGACTCCTGGGGGGTGAGCAACACCCGCACGATCAACCGCTACCTCGATCTGGCCCGCAAGCGGATGGTGGCCGAGCTGATCAGCAACCGCCTGGAGCACCAGGCGCAGCACATCTACGCCCTGTACGACTGCGCGCGGCGGGCGATGGATGCCGAGCAGTTCTCCGCTGCTGTCGGTGCCCTGCGGGTGATCGCCGAGATCGGCGGCCTGCTGCGGGCACCGATCAAGCCACCGGAGGCGAAGTAGGCCATGGGCCCAAGCACCGGCATGCTGGCGCACAGGCTGCCCCGCCCTCCCAAGGCTGAGCTGCCTCTGGATGGGCTGCCCATCGGAGGTCTGCTGCACTCCCCGCAGCACGGTGATCCCTGGCGGGATCCCGGCCTCCTCGGTGTGCCTGACCCCTCGCTGGCCCTGGCCAGCACGGCGCCGCTGAGCTTCCGGGAGTTCATCGCTGAGGCCTATCCCCGCTACGGCTTCCACCGCTGGGCGCTGGTGCTGATCGCCTTGCTGCAGGCGATCGCCGATGGCCAGCTCTCGCGTCTGATCGTCACCTGCCCGCCGCGGCTGGGCAAATCACTGTTGGTTTCCAAACTGTTCCCCGCCTATTTCATCTACCGCCACCCGCATCTGTTCGCCGCGATTGCCAGCTACTCGGGTGAGCTGGCCTATGCCCATTCCCGCGAGGCGCGGCACTTCTACCGCGTCACCGGCAACCTCCTCTCCAAGGATTCCGCGGCCGTCGGCAACTGGCTCACCACCCAGCGCGGCGGCTGCATCGCCGCTGGTGTGGATGGACCCTTCACCGGCAAGGGCTACAGCCTCGGTGTGATCGACGACCCCTACAAGGGCCCGGCCGATGCCGGCTCCGCCCGGGTGCGCGCGCGCATCGAGGACTGGCTGAAGGCCGTCTGGTTCACCCGCGCCGAACCGCAGTTCATTGACGCCGGTGATGGCGCGCTGCAGCACAACCTCTCGGCCCAGGTGATCGTCCTCACCCGCTGGGACCACGAGGACGTCATCGGCTGGCTGCTGGCCCAGGAAACCGGCGATGCCCCCCAGGAGTGGCACATCCTCAACCTGCCGGCCATCGCCGAGCATCCGGCCGATCGGCAGAGCTTTCCTGCCTCCTGCACGCTCGAGCCCGACTGGCGCGCGCCGGGGGAGGCGCTCTGCCCTGAACGGTTCCCGCTGAGTGAACTGCTCAAGATCCGCTCCCGGGTGGGCTCCTACTGGTGGAACGCGCTCTACCAGCAGCGGCCCTCACCGGCGCAGGGGGCGATCTTCCAGCGGGCCTGGATCAAGCCGCCCTTCCCCCGCGAGCAGCCCCGTCGCTACGCCCCGCTGGTGCTCTCGTGTGATCTGTCCTTCAAGGGGGAGGAGCAAAACGATCACTGCGGCTTTGTGCTGATGGGCCTGCTGCTGCCCGATGCGGCAGGGCCGCAACAGGTGGGGCCTCTGGCCCCGCAGCTGGAGCTGGAGGTGATCTGGTCGGCGCGGCACCACTTCGATCTGCCCCAGACGATCCGCTTCCTGCTCTCCACCCTCGCGGCCCTGGACGCCCAGGGCCTGCGCCCCCAGGCGGTGCTGATCGAGGACGCCGCCAATGGCCCGGCCGTGCAGCAGAGCCTCAAGCGCAAGGTGCCGGGCCTGCTGCCGGTCCCCGCCCGCGGCAGCAAGGAGTCGCGGGCCCATGCCGTGGCGCCATTGCTGGAGGCGGGCCAGGTGTGCTTCCACCACCGTGCCGCGCCGCTGATGGAGGAACTACCGCGCTTCCCCAAGGGCACCAAGGATCTCGTCGACGCCTTCGGGCATGGGGCCCTGTGGCTGGAGACCCGCTACTGGCGTGGTCTGGGCATCAAGCGGGATCCGCTGCCGATGCTGCTGACGCGGTGAGCCGTGAGCCAGCTCTGCTTGCCGCTGCCGCTACAGGAGCCCCGCTCGGGGGTGGAGCGCTCAATACGAAGACGTCCGCGCCGGGAGCCGCCCATCCAGGGGCACCAGCAGATGGTCATTGCCTTCCCCTACAGCCCGGAGCCTCAGCGGCCACGGATGCGGCATCGCCGCAAGCGGCCCGTGCATCCCCATGCCGCTGCCCACGCCCTGGCACTGGCGCACCTGGATCTGGCGGACAAGATCGCCGCCAACTTCGCCCGGCGTACCACCCATTCCTTTGACGATCTGCGCCAGCTCGCGGTGATCGGCTTGCTCAAAGCGGCGGCTCGGTTTGATGGCACGGGTGGGCGCTCGTTTCGGCCCTACGCCCGCACCTACGCCAACGGCGAGATCACCCACTTCCTGAGGGACCACGGCTTTGCGATCAAGGTTCCGCCCTCCTGGCGTGACCTCTACGCCAGTGGTCAGAAGCTGCTGCGTGAAGGACTGCCGCCCCATGCGGTCCCGCAGCGGCTGGGGATATCGGCCGAGCGCTGGCAGGAGATCCAGGAAGCCTGCTCAATCACGGTGATTGCGCTGCAGCCGGAAACGTGAGGGCTGTTGACAGGGCACAGGCCGCCATTAACCTATGCCGAATTGCAGGAGTTTGCGGCAGACCCAAGATCTTTCACTGCCTATAATCAATGCAAGGCAGCTGAGTCGACCCGACTCTTGGTTCGGTTCGCAACCAATGCCAGTAAAATCTGGCGGTCATCTCCTGCCCTGGACACTCTTTTGCCGCGCGTGGGAAGAGCAAGGTAAATTTTGGGCAATGCCTTCCGTGAATGTACTAAAAGCGTCAAAACGTCCGAAATGAACATATCTGTAGGCCACAAGAAACTAATCAGTCAATTACTGCTTATTGTGGCCATAGTCTGTATTGCATTTTGCGCTTGTCGGTGCCCAATCGGCGCAACGTTCTGTTGTTCAGCTTGCCAGCAATAGCTAGCGGCAGGCCAAGAATGGGTTGGTCAGTGTGGACAGTACTTTAACTTAGCACGGACATTGATTATGCCCCCCTCAGCCGGGCCTTCTGAAACCCGAATTACTGCATGTTCAGGCGGAAGAACGCATTACCTTTGCCCGGATGTGAGACTCGGCCGGCTCCACTTAAGCCTCGAAGCGGCCATCGCACTTTTCAGGTAAGCTTCGCCGACTGTCCGGGCGCATTGCCGTTCGGACGGTCGCTTCCATGCCTTCCATCTCAGGGCGTTTCTCGATCCCCTGGCTGCCAGCATCCGCAAATTTCACGTCCTCCTCGCTGTGCAGTTATTCTGCCGATAAGGTGAGATCATGTGCATTGGCGGTAGTGCTCTCGACCGAGTTGATCAGGCCTGCTTCCTTGTCGACCCAAATGTGGACTTTCATCCCAAAGTCCCGTTGCTTTCCCTCTCAGGTCTGGTGCGTCCCAGGTTCCCGTTCTCCAGCTTTGTTTTTGGTGGAGCAGGGCATTGCGATTAAAGTGGCAATCATGCTCGTTCCCAGCTTCTTGGCCACGGCGCATATCTTGAGATGAGCTTTCACCTTCTCAAAGTCCTAGTCGCCGAGGCGGTACTTTTCGAAGCAGTTGCCGCAAAGCCAGAATCGTCGTCTCGTCGAAGATCCACCCAGTGGTCCAAGTCGATCCAGGCGAAAAGACGCATGATTGAGCCCCCGATCACTGCCTCTTCCACGCTTGGGTTGCTGAACGAATTCCACTGCTGCATCAGGTGAATTTGCAACATCGTGGCCAGCGGATACGGCAAGTAGGCACCTTTCTTACTGCTCTTGGGGTAGCGGGTTTCGATCTTATCGATCAACGCATGCCAGTGCAGCCTGGTTCATGTCGAACAAAAACTTGCCGCGCTAGTGGCTTCCAACTCCTTCGGCCTGCGACCCTTGATAAGGATGGGCTTCTTGGCTGAGGTCTCTTCGTAGTAGCCGAACCCCAGTTGTTTTTCATTTAACTATTCAGTCCTGATTTGCCCTCACAGCACCATTATTCGGTTGCCAGCACTGGTATCCCAGAGTCTCCCGACAATCCATCCATGAGCTCGCATTATGAATTGCATTTCTCTATGAAGTCGTGGGACTATATTGATTTGGAATCAATGTGGAGTCCCCCTGCGCCCCTTGTCGGCAAAATACATATAGAAGCCAAGACATTCCGCTAGTACAGCCTTGTTGCTTAGACCTGACTCTATCCCTACTAAAAGCTTTGGTTTCCAGTCTGGAAAAACTAGTTCGCTACTCGCTACCTTGGAAAACTCATTTTCTGCCTCAAGGAACACTATATAAGCAGCCTCTGTGCACAAGAACGAAGTAATGCTAAGATTTCCAGATGATGCCTTATATTCGCTAAACTTCTCGGAAAGCTGAGAATAGTAGCTAAGCTCGAATGAACTTGCTGCAATCGGGCGCGGAGCCGAACCCTTTACTTTCGGATCTATGGACTCTGTGAGCCTGAACATGATGTTTCCAATTCTGTATTGGCCTGGGTCCTCTTGTAGATAGATCACTTCTTTTGCATTACCTAGAGTCATAATTCCAGAGCATTGTGCGCATGACTCGAGAGATGTATAGATGGTAACACCTTGAAGCAACTGGCCATAACTACTTGCGGCTTCTGGGCTAGCGCCAACGTTCCACGAGTCGTAAATCTGATTAAGAGAAAACACTCGATGGAGCAATCGTGACTCTGCGTGTTGGGTAGAACTGTTGAAAATTTCGTTGTGATTGAAATCGAAGTCAATAATAAAGCCATCTCTGTCTACTGCAATCGCGGCTATGTTATGCCCAAGGTAATCTCTCTTCAGGCTTCTCCCTCGCGATACCGGCCTTTCAGGAGTAGAAAGAAGTAAGTTGATCCCATAGTCTTTGGCGGGCGATGGCTTAAGCGAATCATCAACACCTCGCTTATTAGGATTCCAATTTAATGCAACCATGCTCATTAGCAGAAGCGAGTAGATCCTGTGACGCTCCTTCTCTTCATCACTAATTAAGCGTGGCGAGTCGGCTACTAGATCAGCCACTGGCTTCTTCAAGTACTCATCGAGTTTTGACACCTTGAATTCTCCTTGTGAAGCAGCTGAAGCCTTAATTAGCACATGCATCCCAAATGCTGCAAGCATTTTTCGGATCTCTTTTTTTGGCTCTGCTCCCCCTAGCTGTGTAGTCCCACCAGGTTGTTCAACTGACGATTGGGCGTGAGGTCGCCAGGGTCGGGGTTTCACCGCCCATCCCAAGACCTCACCCCCCATGCACAGCCACTCAATGGCCCGACTGACGCCGATCAGTTGGGAACGCCTGACTCGTCGGCACCTCGATGAGGCCGTGCCGCTCAAGGCCCTGGCGGCGCAAGCCGGGTTCAGCCTGCGTAGCGCCTACAAGTGGCTGGCTCGGTTCCGTGATGGCGGCGCAGCGGCACTGGCGGATCGACGGAGTGTTCTGCTTCCGGAAGCCAAAGTGGTTGCCGGACCCAGTGGAGGGGGGACCTAGTCGTGAACCAGCTGGCGTTCTTCCTCAGAGCCCCTGTTTTCCGCTGTATATCGCCTGCTGGTGGGGTCCCGGAATCATCAGTGGCAATAGCCCACAGCAGCACCAAGCGCTTGGCCAGCAGGAGTCGCAACCGATCCCGCAACAAGTGGCTGCCGCTCTCTCCGCCCGAGGCGCAGGCCCTGGCGACGGCAGGCAGCTCTCCGCTGCAGCAGCCCTGGCGGGAGCACGCCACCCTTCGGTCCCTGCGGGAGCAGCTGCAGCTTTGCTTTGACTGCTGGAACCTGCTCGAAGCACCCGGCGGCACGAGCCGCCGTTGCGTCTACCTGCCGCCTGGCGCCAAGGAGCCTGATGCCAACTACCGCAACCGGGTGGAGAACGCCCGCCCGAGCGGCTTCTTCCGTGATGCGCTGCGCACATACGCCGGGATGCTCTCCTTCCTGGAGTACCTGGCCCTGCCGCCCTCGCTGCAGAGGGTCATCTCCGATGTGGATGGACGCGGCACCGATCTGGGCGTGTTCCTGTTCATCGCCGATCTGCTGGTGCTGCGCGATGGCGGCTGCTTGATCCTGGTGCTGCCGCCCCTGCGGGGGTGGCCATCGGAAGGCCACCGGCTCGATGCGATCCGCCGTGGTGATCGCCTCTCGCTGCCGCGGCTCTCGCTGGTGCCGCGCGGTGATCTGCTCGATTGGCACCTGCCCAGTCCCGACAGCCCGCCGCACCGCCTGAACTGGCGGCAGGACCGCAGGGCGCCGCGGCAGCCTCTGCATGACAGCGCCATCCCGGTGCATCATCTCGGCCCTCTGGGTCACGGCCCTGATGGAGTGGAGGCGCCGCGGCTCGAGGACTGGCTGTACCACCAGGCGACCCTCGGTGATGACGGCCTGGCGGTTGAAACCTTCGCCGCCGTTCCCAACAGCGCGGCGGCCAGCGGCAGGGCCGCCAGCGTCTATGGCGCCAGCGCCTACACCGCCCAGCGGCTCGGCCCGCCGTTGCTGCTGCCCCGCCAGCACACCATGCCGGTGGTCTGGTACGCCGCCGATGGGGCGGCCTTCGGGGAAGGGGACCTGCCCCACCTGGGCCTCGCCAACCAGTACCTCACCCACTACCGGCTCAAGAGCGAGTACGAGGACCTGCTCTCTCGCTGCGCCCTGCCGGTGGGGGTGCGCAGCGGTCTGGTGGATCAGTACGGCTTCCAGCGCAGCGAGGACGGCGAGGCCCGCGCCCCCGAGCAGCTGGTGCTCTCCACCTCCACCTTCATGGACCTGCCCGAGGGGGCGGATTTCAACTGGAAGGAGATCCGCGCCCGCTCGCTCGCTGAGCACCGCGCCTACCTGACCCTGCTGGATGAAACCATGCGCCGTGATGCGCTGGTGCCGACCCAGAACCGTGGCGCCGGCCGCAGCGAAACCGAGATTTCGCTCACCGCCGGCCAGGCCTATGCCTTGTTGCAATCTCTGGCCACCCAGAAGACCTCGGTTTTCGCGACGGTGCTGGAGCACTGGTGCTCCCTTACCGGCGACAGCCTGGTCCCAGGCGCCGGCCTGGCGCTCACCGTGACGCCGCTCACCCCGCCGCTGCGGCCTCAGCCGAGCGTGGGCGAGTGGCTCACGCTGCATGAGCGCGGGGTGATCAGCACCGCTGAGCTGCGCCACCAGCTCTCACTCGCCGCTGCTCCGGGTGTGGTGAACCCGATCAGCGGCTCGGCCACCGAATCCTTCGCCGTGCCCACGCCGGAGCTGAGCTGATGAGCGGCCCACCTGCCAACCCCAACGCCTGGCGCCCCTCGGATCTGGAAGCGATGCGCCGCGCCCTGCTGATCCCCGTCACCGCGTCTGCTCTGAGGGCCATCAATGACGCGATGGCCCAGCTGGAGCGCAGCTACCCCGAGGCGATCCCTGGCGCCAAGGCGTCGCTGGATGCGATCGCCGTGATCGATGCGGGCCTGGTATCTGGCGGCACGCCCGCCGAGCCGTTCGTGATCAAGACCACCCGCAAGGCTGCCGCTGGGCCGGTGCCAGCTGAGCTCCCCAAGAAGAAGCTCGATGTGATCGAGTACGCCACCGAGCTGCTGCTGGAGGAGGTGTCGACGGAGTACGCCGAACCGACCGCCAACAGCTACGGCCTCAGCTCCGGCGCCCAGCGGCGCGGCCATGTGGCCAACCTGCTGCTGATCCTCCCCGGCCTGGCCTCCTGGTGCCCGCCGGCGCCAACGCCGTTTTCCGGCACCTTGATCCGCTCCTGATGGGCGCCACACCGGTCACGGCGCTGCAGGAGGTCGCCAATGTGCGCCTGATGCTTCAGCAGCAGCAGCACCCTGGGGCCAAGAACCCAGTCACGGTCTGCCGTCAGGTGATCGATTGCTCGATTCAGCAAACCAAGCTGATCTCCAGCCGCGACAACGGCCCCGGCATCGACACCGGCGACATTCTCTGCGAGGGCTACCTCACCCGCGCTGCCCTGCTGCCGCCAGCCACACCCCAGTCCAATCCGTGGGATTGGCTGGCGGCCGAGCAGGCCTGGCAGACCCCGGGCCTGCGGGCCACCTTCCAGCCGCCGCTGGTGCCGCCGGCCACCGAGCCGCCGCGGCCGAGCACGGTGCAGGTGCCTGCCGAGGGGGTGTGCTGGCTGGGTGATCTTGCCCTGCTTGAAACACCGGGCGTGCTGCCGCTCAGCCCGCGTGCGGTGTTTGCTGGCGCCAGCCTGCTGATGGTCGGCCAGGCCTACGGCCCCGGCGGGATCGGGCTGCAGGTGCAGCCGCAGCTGGGTGAGGCGATCAGCTTCGCGCTCAAGCCCAACCGCGTGCTGGTGATCGAAACCGGCGACAGCTTGAACCTGATCGCCGAGCGCTACGGCACCACCGTGCAGACGTTGCGGGCGGTGAATCCGGATCTGGCCCAGCAGGGGCCGATCACCACCGCCACGGGCGACACGCTCAACGTGCTGGCCGCCCGCCACGGCACCACCGTTGATTTCTTGCGCAAGCTCAACCCTTCGCTGTTGCGCGCCGATGGCCACACCACCGTGGCTGGCGACACGCTCAAGCAACTGGCGATCGATTACGACACCACGGTGGATTGGCTGCGGCTCTACAACCCGGACTACGACCGCTGGCCCCGCAGTGATCCGCTTCCGGTTGGTGTGCTGCTCGATGTGCCGGCGATCCGGCCTTCTGATGAGCTGGATGTGGGCCAGGTGCTGCAGGTGCCGCTGATTCGCCCGGCCACCTTGCTGCCTGCCGGCGGCTGGATCTACCTGCCGCCCTTGCGCGGTGTTTCTGCGGCTGATGACCTCTGGGACGTGGACCTGACGCCGGACCCGCCGCCCGTCACTCCGTGATGGGGCAGTGGCAATAGGAAGCGTGAGTGCAGCCCGGATGGGGCGCTCGCTTCAACCACAGCCGTGATGGGTGGACCGATGACCAATCGCCTTTTCCAGAACCAGGAACAACCGACCGCCGAACACCAGCAGCTCGTCAGCCACGCGCAGCCGCAGCACTGGCCCAACCAGGAGCCTCCTGCCCAGCCGGACGAGCCGGAGGACGACGACCTCGAGGACGACGACCTCGACCCGGATGAGCCCCTGGATGAACCCGGCGAGGAGGCACTGGCCTCTCGCCCCGAGCCAACCGATGCACTCAAGGCAGAGCGCCGCAAGACCAACCAGCTGGAGCGGGAGCTGCGCACGATCAAGCGCCAGCTCGCCCAGTTCTCCAAGATCAACCCCGACGAGTACGAGCGCCTCCAGGAGGCTGAGCGGCAGAAGGAGCAGCTGGAGCGCGAGATCGCCAGCCGTGAACTCCAGCTGGAGGCCGCCGCTGCCCGCAAGGTGAAGGCCGCCGCCAAGGAAAGGGACGAGGCGCTCCAGGACGTGCAGAACCTGCGCAAGGAACGCCTGCTGGAGCGGCTGTTCGTCGACGCCGATGGCCGCGCCGGTGGTGATAACCGCGGCTCCTTCTTTGAGATCTTCAAGCACCAGGTCGGCGGTGAGTTCCGCCTCACCAAAGACAGTGCCGGCCGCGATCTGCTGGAGCCGATCGACTCGAAGGGCAACGTGCTGCTCGGTGACCACGGCAACCTCGATGCCGCCGATCACATCGAGTCGCTGCGCACCCATCCGGTGCTCAGCTTCCTGTTCAACCAGCGCGGAGGCCTCGGGCCCGCCACGGTGATCGCCGAGTTCGATGGCAATGGCCAGCCAACTAACCTGCAGAGCATGAGCGCCAGTGAGCTCTACCTGGCCAGCTACGCCAAGAAGCCGGCCGGCGCCCGGCGTTGATCCAGCCGCGCTCCGTCCACGCGGGAGGAGCGCGCCCTCAACATTGAAAACCAAGCGCAACCGAACGCCAGGGGAAGAATGATCCACGCACAATCAAGCGCGAGGCAATGGACTCACATTCACGATCAATCAAATCAAGTGAAGTACAAAAAGGGGGGATATACCCCCGAATACGAGAAACGCGCGCGTACTGCTTCGGAAATGTCGCAAATTCTGGAAATTCACTCTTCTGATCACCTCAACGTCGGCTGACCCTCCTGCAGCGACTGTGCTGCCTGAGGCGGCCACGGGGCGCAGCGGAACACCCGAGCGGGAGCGAGCGGTTGGAGCCGCCTGGCCGCCGTCTGGTGCTGCGCCGAGGCTGGCGCGGGAACCCCAAGCAGGCGCGAGTGGGTGGAGCGGCGCAGCCACGGTGCTGGCTGCCTGGTGCAGGCTCGATCGCGTTTCACCGCTATCCGTTGTCGCCGCCCCCGTACTGGCCAGCAGTGGAAAGGGGCAGCCAGCTTGCACCAGCCGCCCGGGCAGGGCGTGATCAGGCCCCGGAAGCCGAACTCGCGGCGATAGAGATGAGGGTGGTGGGCTTCGAGCAGCTCCATCGCAAGGAAGGCCGGGAAGGGGACTAGGCCCGAAAGGGTGACCTCCAGGGAGGACAGCCCACGCCGGGGGCGCCCCGCAGGAACTGGCGCAGGGACAGGCTTCTGAAGCGGCTCGATCTCGCGCAGCTTCTGCTCCAGCTGCGCCCAGAGGTATTTCGGGATGCCGGAGGGCCTAGGGCAGCGCCAGACCTTGCTGGTGGCATCCCAGGGCCGGGACTCTTCCAGCAGCAGCCCGTGCTTGCCGGATTTGCTGATCTCGATCATCAGCAGGTGTTCGCTCACCGCTTTGCCGGTGACGGCTCTCCAGGTGATGCCGCTCATCGTGGACGCATACATCGTGATGGTTGCCATGGCCAAACCAGGCGAAGGACCCCTCAGCCCTGCGCGGGGAGGGCAAGGGGCGCAACAGCGCCTCGCGCAGCCCTTGCCCCGCCGCGCACGCTGAGGAGGGCCGCCGCCTCTTCCGTTGGTGTCACCCAGAGCCTTCGGGAAATGGGGGCCCGAAGGCCCCCTGGGGCTGGCCCCTGCGGGCCTCAGATCACCGAGACGGTGCAGCCCCGGGTGCCCTGCAGCTTGCGGGCGATCGCAAAGGCCTTCTCGGCCGGCACGAAGCGCATCTTCTTGACCGGCTTGCCGCGCTTCCCGAAGAACTGCTGCTCGCAGGGGTGGGCGCCGCCCTTGATCCCATCTGGATAGAAGTGGACGATGACACGGCGGATTTCGCAGCTGGGGGCTGATGGTGTGGCCATGGCCTTGAGGTGAGGAACCCGATGCAGCAGCGCGGCCCGCGCAGGGGAGGCAAGGGGCGGAGCACAGCGACGCCTTGCGCAGCCCTTGCCGCCATGAGCAGGCCAGCGCAGCCTTCGGGTGCTTCTCACCGGGGACAGGGAGGAACACCTCCCAGTGGTGCTGAGCTGGGACGCGTTCGTCCACGGCGACCGGGGATCGGGGATCGGGGCCGGTGGCGATCACGCCGTGCTGGGTGCCGGGCGATCGTCCCTGCTGAAGCAAGGGCCAATCCAGGACCAGAGCCCCCAGGCGATCGGCCCCGTGGGCCCTCAGCGGATCCAGAGTGAGCATTCGCCCCCGAAGAACCGCTGCAACTGCTGGCCCCGCAGCTAGGCGATCTGGGCAGGAACCTGGCGGCAGGGGCGCACAGCCTGGCCGGACGCATCGAGGAACCAGATGCGGGCCTGGACGCCAGGGCGATCAGCCGGAGCCAGAAATTCGACACCGATGCAAGCGATGGAAGCCATGGGTGGCTGGCTATGAACGCCGGCGCCACGCCCCGCGAGGGGCACCATGAAGCGGCGTCGAGCAGCCACCCCGCTTCCAGCGCGTTGGCACGGGCGGATGTCGCGATGGCACTGGTCAGGACAAGGCAGCTGCGGATAGCACAGGTGTACTTTCTTTGCTGGTGTTATCGCCATGGCCCTCCGGCAGCACTGGGGTGATGACGGTGCAGCAGCAGGGGCAGACCAGCCGCTGCAGCTGGTGCTTGATCACCACCGGCTGGAATGGCGGGATCTCCACCACCTGGTGGCGCACCGGCGCTGGAATGTCGCCGGCCAGGTCAGGGTCGTAGCTGCTCCCCGCCGAGAGATGCAAGGACGTGATTCTCCACCGGGCGACGGTCTGACGCGGCTGGGGAGCCGCTCTGGTTCGCACGATCCTGGCGGCTTGGAGGAATTGCGGGAGCTACGGCCTTTCTGCTCCTCCAGCTGGGCAACACGGGCAGCCAGGGCCTCCAGCTGAGCGGTGAGGTGCTCAACCAGCGCTCGAACGCTGGGCGGTGCAGCCTCCCAGTCGCTCTCGAAAATCCCGGCCGGTAGAAATGCAATCTCGAACTGTCCCTGCCTGAGATCCAAGCCGGGTTAAGTTGTTTGTCAAGGCTGATTCTCATACGCGTTCAGGTATCGGGACAGCCCATCGCGCAAATGAGAGCCCGATTGCTCCTTGGAAAGGGGCAATAGTTTTCTTGGTTGTGTGACTGTCGTCTCAGCGATCTGGCACCAGCGATGGCTTCACGCCACCGAGGCGCTGGGCGATCCAGGCTTGCTCCAGGAAGCTCCAGACATCTCTGCCCTTCTGTCTGAGGGTGGACGTGACCGCTAGTGTTCCGTCCCGCAAATAACCGCTAGAATACAGTGTGTCTCTCGGATTGCTCTGTGGCGCTTGGTCGTCCGATACCACCGCTGATCCTCAACGAGGACGAGGTTCAGCAGTTGCAGGCCCTCGCCAGTTCCCGCTCGCTACCGCATTCGATCGTGCAGCGCGCCCAGATCGTCCTGGCCTGCGGTGCTGGCGAAACCAACACATCGATCGCCAAGCGAATGGGCCTGACGGGCATGACCGTTGGCAAGTGGCGCAAGCGTTATCGGCAGCTGGGCCTAGGAGGCTGTTGCGCGTAGATTTTTTATGAGCACATCCACAAACAGTGCGACCAGAGCAGAATGATTCTGAGATTTGCTTCGGCGGCGCTTCTCTGCTTAGCCCGCAAATCGCAGCCACTGCAATTGATTTGAGCCGACTCTTATTCCCAGCCCAGTCTCATCTGGATCAATCTGCGCTCCTAGATGACTGGATCCGGTCTATTGCGTGTGTCCGCTGATGTCTGCGGTCTATGCGCAACAGCCTCCTAGAGGGGCTGCACGATGAGCTGCGTCCCGGCCGGCCTCGCACCTACGAGGACGACACAGTGGCCGAGGTGATCAACCGGGCTCTGCAGAGCAAACCCACCGACGGCAGCACCCACTGGAGCGCCCGCACCCTCGCCGCTGCGACAGGCATTTCCAAAACCACGGTTCACCGCTGGCTGCAGACCTTCTCAGTCCAGCCACATCGGCAGAAGCATTTCAAGCTCTCCACCGATCCGTTCTTTGTCGAGAAGGTCCGCGACATCGTCGGCCTGTACCTCAATCCGCCGGACAAGGCGATGGTGCTCTGCGTCGATGAGAAGACGCAGATCCAGGGGCTGGAGCGCACCCAGCCGCTGTTGCCCATGGGTCTGGGCTACGTCGAGGGCGTCACCCACGACTACATCCGTCACGGCACCACCACCCTATTCGCTGCCCTGGACGTCGCCATGGGCGAGGTGCTTACCCAGTGCAGACCGCGCCATCGGCATCAGGAATTCCTGGGCTTCCTGCGCCAGATCGAAAGGTCCGTTCCCGAGGATCTTGACCTCCACCTGATCGTGGACAACTACTGCTCCCACAAGCACGCCAAGGTCCGTGCCTGGCTGGCGCAGCGACCGCGCTTCCACGTCCACTACACCCCTACCTACGCTTCCTGGCTAAACTAGGTGGAGCGCTGGTTTGGGATCATCACCCAGCGGGCGATCCGACGGGGAAGCTTCTCGAGTGTCAAGGAGTTGATCGCCAAGATCGAGCAGTTCGTGGCGGCCTACAACAAGACCAAGGCCCCGTTCAACTGGACCGCCACCGCGGATTCAATCCTAGAGAAGCTCCAGCGACTTTGCTCTCAAATCTCCGGGACAGGACACTAGCAGGCGGCTGCGGCAGGTCGCACCGCTGGCGGACTGGACGCCATGACTGATCTTGCGGTGAATCACCGACTGGCGCAGTGCTCGCTCTGCGGCGTTATTGGTGGGCTCGATCCCTGGTTTCTCCAGAAGGGTCCAGAGCGCTTGCTGACGTTGCGCGAGTTGCCGGCAGGTGCGCACCGTCTGGGCCCAGGGCGTTCGCTCACCCCGCTCACAGCCCAGATCCACCACCCGCTGCAGCGTGGTCTCGAACTGGCGGCGGATCGGCCCACAGCTCTCCCGCAGCTGCTCCCGGTTGATCTGGCCAACCTTCCAGTAATTCCATTGCTCAAACAGCTGCCGCTGCAACGCCAGCAGCCCCATGCCGATCTCACCGCTGGCGCCAGGCCGCTGCTCAATGGCGGTGAAGTCACGGATCAGGTGCGCCCAGCACAGCTGCCTTTGATCAATGGGCAGATGGTTGTAGGCCGAGAAGCGATCACTCACCACAATCCCGGTAAAGGCATGGCCCAGCAGCTCCATCGCCGCTGCGGCCGAACGGCTTAGACCCTGCAGGAACACCGTCACCACCGGCGTCACCATGACCCATTGCCAGCCGCGCTTGCGATCGGGATTACCCCCATCCGCATGGCCCATGGGAGCACCGGTTTCATCCATGTAGGCCACCGGCTGCTGCCGGGCCAGCTCCAGCGCCTCCGCCGCCGGGTGTTGCAGGCAAGCGCTCAGCCGCTCGCGAATGGTGGCGATGGCACCGCGGCTGTAGACGAAGTCTTCTCCGCAGGAGTACTCCACACCCAGCAGCTGATCCAGCAGCGCCTGGGTTCTGCCGAAACTGAGAGGAAAGGCGCTGCTCAGCAGGCCCACCAGGGCGCTGAGGCGTGGGCCGTAGCGGCTGGGTCCACCGCAGCCGGCAACTCCGCGCAGGTGCTGGTGCCACAGCAGGGGCAGATCAGGCGGTGCAAGCGATGCTCGATTACCAGCGGGGTGATCGGCGGGATCTCGATCACCTGATGGCGCAGCCGCTCCGGGTCATCGCCCTCCAGATGGGTGCCGCAGCGGCGGCAATGCTCCGGATGGTGCTCCTCGATCTGATCGCAGCGCTCGATCGGCAGCAACTCCGGCCCCGATCCGGGATGGCCCTCCTGACCACCTCGCTTGCGGCCACTGGGTTTGCGGCGTGCGGGCGGCTTAAAACCAAGGCCATCACTGGAGGGCGGTTTGGAGGAGTTGCGGGAGTTGCGGCCGATCCGCTCACGCAGGCCCGCCAGTTCCGTCGCCAGGGCGGTGAGTTGCTGCCGCAGCTGATCGTTCTCCTGCTGCTGGGTCAGAAGGTGACTGACAAGCTCAAGGAATCCAGCCCTTACACCCATCGGGGTGGAGGTCCAGTCCGCTTCTGAAATCCCGGCAGGAGGGGTAGGCATCTCAGGCAGTCTCTGCCTGAGATGCAACCGGGAATCACGAAGCCGTCAAGGGTTCAGCCGTGGCGATGTTCGTAACGAGCAGCCCCGCCCCCTGAACGCATACGATTCCTCAGGGGCTAGCTTGTTCAACCCCTGAACAGGCACTACTATTAAAGCAATAGCGCCAGACCTAGGACTTGGCTCTCTTATATTTGAAGAGAATGAAGCTGCAGATGCATAACAAAAGTATACTAATTGGCGAGGGATCTCTAGTAATCCAATGTGCTGAACTCCTATTAGAGCGGGAGCATCAGATACTGGGCATCATCTCCCTTGATAGCTTGATTGAGGGCTGGGCTAAGGAAAAGGGAATCTCTCACATCCAACCAAAAGATAATCTTTTAGCATTTTTAAGTCAGCAGCCCTTTGATTACCTCTTCAGTTTGAACAATATAGCCACACTACCCAAGGAAATTCTTGATCTACCTCACCAGTATGCGATTAACTTCCATGATTCTCCCTTGCCAAAATATGCAGGGGTGAATGCCACATCCTGGGTGCTGATGCAGCGAGAGAAGGCTTATGGGGTTACATGGCATGTAATGACTGAACTGGTTGACGGTGGGGACATTCTGAAGCAGGTTCCTATTGATATTAATCAAAGGGACACTACTCTTACTCTTAAGGTAAAATGTTATGAGGCAGCTATTCGTTCGTTTAGTCAACTCATTGATGAGTTATCTTCAGGTCAAGCTGTAGCACTTAAGCAAAACCTAAATGAGCGAACCTATTTCCCTCCATCAAAAAGAACAGATTCAGGAGGCTTGCTGTCGTTCAACCGTTGTGCCTACGAGCTAGATGCCTTGGTTCGGGCTTTAGATTATGGTCCCTACCCCAATCCTCTGGGGCTGGCTAAGTTGGCGATTAGGGGTGTTTTTGTTGTCGTTTCTCAGCTTGAAATTTTAGATGAATTCTTCCAGGCATCTCCTGGAACAATAACAGACATTCAGCAAGACTTTCTGAAGATTTCTACCAACAGTGACGAAATTGCGCTGCGCGAATTACAGACTCTAGAGGGTCAACCTCTTTCAATTCCAGATTTAGTTAAAAGATTTGGACTATATGTTGGATATCGGTTTCAGGATATCGACCTGGAACTGGCAAAGCGTATTGAGCAGTTTGATAGCTTAATTGCTAAACACGAAGCATTTTGGGTAGAGAGACTGGCTAGTTTACAGCCGTTGACTATTCCCTATGCAGAGCGATCGCTGTCTCCGTCGAAACAGAAACGGTACGCGAGTGTAAAGATGCCCGTACTGGCAGAGGTCATAACATTCCTGGAGGAGCGACATCCAACTTGGGATTCGGGGGACTTTCTCTTGGCGGCTTTTGTGGGTTATTTAGCTCGGATTGGTGGTGCGGATTGTTTTGATATTGGTTATAGAGATGTAGACTTAGGATGGGAGATAGTAGGAACGACAGGCTTTTTTGCTGACTATGTCCCTTGTCATTTAGAAATAGATTTCGAGCAAAGTTTTGAGGCCGCTTTTGAAGCTGTACGAGAGCAAGTAGCGTTAACTAAACAGCACAGAACTTATGCGCGGGATGCTGTAGCTAGGTATCCAGAGCTTCGGCAAGTGCCGGAGCTAGGTAGCGAGCAGATGTTTCCGGTGGTTATAGAACGGGTAGAAAAGTTAGATGACTATCAAGCCAGGCCTGGCAATGAGCTTACCTTCATCATCTCGGAAGGTGGCAAGGAATGCGGTTGGCTTTATAACGCCGAGGTGTTGGACGGTGACAGCATTGCCAGGATGGTGGAGCAGTTTATTATTTTTCTGCAAGGTATTGTAATGGATTCTAGTCAACACCTTGCCTACCTACCCCTGTTATCCGAGGAAGAGCGTTACAGAATTCTGGTGGAGTGGAATGATACCAAGGTAGATTATCCTCTGAATAAGTGCATCCACCATTTATTTGAGGAACAGGTGGAGCGGACACCTGATAATGTGGCGGTGGTGTTTGAAGATCAACAGCTAACTTATCGAGAGTTGAATGTCAAGGCAAATCAGTTAGCCCATTACTTGCAGAAGCTGGGGGTGCAACCAGAGGTTTTGGTGGGGATTTGCGTGGAGCGTTCGCCCGTGATGGTGATAGGACTCCTTGGTATCCTCAAAGCTGGTGGTGCCTATGTTCCTTTAGACCCAGAGTATCCAAAAGAGCGTCTGGCTTTTATGCTCGAAGATGCTCAGGTATCGGTACTGCTGACTCAACAGACGCTAGTTGAGATTCTTCCGAAGTGTTCGGCACAAGTGGTATATCTGGATGCTGAGGAATTTTCTCCAAAAACAGGTGTTGAAAATCCCATTAACAAAGCTCAAGCTAACGACTTGGTTTACGTTCTCTACACTTCTGGTTCTACAGGTAAACCGAAGGGAGTAGCCATTGAACATCGCAGTTCAGTTGCGCTTTTGGATTGGGCAACAGGAGTGTTTACGAGAGAACAGTTGGCTGGGGTTCTGGCTTCAACCTCTTTCTGCTTCGATATTTCGGTTTTCGAGTTATTCGTTCCCCTAAGTTGTGGCGGCAAAGTGATTCTAGCCGAGGATGCTTTGCATCTAGCTACTTTGCCTGCTGCGCGGGAGGTTACTTTAATCAATATCGTTCCTTCTGCAATCTCAGAGCTACTGAGAGTGAAAGGCATCCCTGATGGAGTCCGCACGGTTAACTTGGCGGGGGAAGCTTTACCTAAACGGGTGGTGGACCTTCTCTATAAACAGGAGACGATTCAAAAGGTATTCAATCTTTATGGTCCTTCTGAAGAAACAGTCTTTTCAACCTATGCTTTAGTAAGACGGGACGGTCAAAAAGCTCCACCCATTGGTCGTCCGATTGCGAATACGCAAGTCTATATATTAGACACCTATCAGCAGCCTGTTCCCATTGGTATACCGGGTGAGCTACATCTGGGCGGAGCGGGTTTAGCGCGTGGTTATCTTAATCGTCCTGCGTTGACTGAAGAAAAATTTATACCTAACCCTTTTGAAGATTCAAAATGCGAAATTTCAAATGCAAAGTTATACAAGACTGGAGATTTAGTTCGGTACTTACCCGATGGCAATATTGAATTTTTAGGGCGCATTGACCATCAGGTGAAAATTCGAGGCAACCGCATTGAACTGGGAGAAATTGAGGCGGTTTTGGGGCAACACCCAAATGTTCGGGATGTTGTGGTTGTGGCAAGAGAAGACGTCCCTGGTGATAAGCGGTTATTTTCTTATGTCGTGCCCAACCAGGAGCAAGTTTCTACTCCTAAGGAATTTCGACGCTTCCTAAAGGAGAAGCTGCCTGATTTCATGATGCCTTCTGTCTTCGTGCTGCTGGACAAGCTACCTCGGACTCCCAACGGGAAGGTGAATCGCCGCTCTTTGCCAGTGCCCGATAAGGCTAGGCCGGAGCTAGAGGAAGCATTAGTGGCTCCTCGTACACCTGTTGAAGAGGTGCTGGTAGGAATTTGGTCTGAAGTGCTTGGGTTGGATCGAGTTGGTGTCCAAGACAATTTCTTTGAGTTGGGGGGTCATTCGTTACTGGCAACTCAGGTGATTTCTAGGCTGCGGGATGCCTTTTCTGTTGAGTTGTATCTTTACAGTCTGTTTGAAGCACCGACGATAACTAGCTTGGGAGAGAGAGTTGAGGCGGCGCGTCGAAAAGGGTTGGGTTTACAAGCCCCACCGATTTTGCACAGAACGCGAAATGAAAGTCTACCTCTGTCTTTTGCTCAACAGCGACTTTGGTTCCTCGATCAGTTGGTGCCCGAGGCAGCGATGTATAACATTCCCCTAGCTTATCGAGTCACGGGAAAGTTAAATGTGGGAGTATTAGAGCAGAGTTTAGCTGAAGTTGTGCTCCGTCATGAGTCACTGCGGACGACTATTGAAACCATAGATGGACAACCGATTCAGGCGATCGCTCCAGAGATAATTTTAACGCTACCAGTAGTAGACCTGCGGGAAATAGCTGAGGCTCAGCGGGATGCTGAGGTACAGTGGTTGTCTACCCAAGAAGCTCAACAGTCTTTTGATTTAACTAAAGCACCGTTGCTGCGCGCTAAGCTTCTGCGTCTAGATGAAGCGGAACACGTCCTGCTTCTGACGATTCACCATATTGTCTCTGACGGTTGGTCCTTGGGTGTGTTGATGCGGGAGTTAGCGGTGCTGTACGAAGCGTTTTCCTCTGGGAAACCTGCTTCACTGCCTGAATTACCGATTCAGTATGCCGATTTTGCCATTTGGCAGAGGGAGTGGCTCTCAGGGGAGGTGCTGGAATCAAACCTTGCCTACTGGAAGCACCAGCTAGGAGGTGAATTGCTAATACTGGAGTTACCCACTGACCGTCCGCGACCGCTAGTGCAAACCTATCGGGGGGCAAGGCAGTCATTTGAGCTATCGAAGGACTTAACGGATGCCCTGAAAGTGCTGAGTCGGCGGGAAGAGGTTACTTTGTTTATGACTTTGTTGGCGGCGTTCAAGGTGTTGCTTTACCGCTATACAGGGCAGGAAGACGTTATTGTTGGTTCTCCTATTGCGAATCGGAACCGGACTGTAATTGAAGGGCTAATTGGCTTTTTTGTCAATACTTTGGTGTTGCGGTCTGACTTGGGTGGGACACCCAGTTTCCGGGACTTGTTAGGTCGTGTGCGTGAGGTGGCTTTGGGGGCTTATACTCACCAGGATCTGCCTTTTGAGAGGCTGGTTGAGGAACTGCAACCGGAACGGGATATGAGCTATAACCCCCTGTTTCAAGTGATGTTTGTGCTTCAGAATGCTCCGATGTCAGACTGGGGATTTTCAAGGTTAACTTTGAGTCCTCTGGAGGTTGAAAGTAAAACGGCAAAGTTTGATTTGGCTCTATCTTTGACAGAAACTGAGCAAGGACTAATTGGAGCGTTTGAGTACAACACGGATTTATTTGATGAGGCGTCTATTGCCCGGACGGTAGGTCATTGGCAGACTTTGTTGGATGGGGTGGTTGCTGATCCGGATGAGCGCATTTGTGAGTTGCCGATTCTGACGGAAGCGGAACGGTATCAGCTGCTGGTGGAGTGGAATGATACGGCGGCAGATTATCCCAAAGATAAATGTATCCATCAGCTATTTGAGGAACAGGTAGAGCAGACTCCTGGCAATGTGGCGGTGGTATTAGAAGATAAAAAACTAACTTATCGGGAGTTGAATGCCAGAGCGAATCAGTTAGCGCACTACTTGCAGAAGCTGGGGGTGGGACCAGAAGTTCTGGTAGGGATATGCGTGGAGCGATCGCCGGAGATGGTGATTGGACTGATGGGTATCCTCAAAGCAGGTGGAGCCTACGTACCCCTAGACCCCAACCATCCCCAGGAACGCTTAGTTTTCATGATGTCAGATTCTAAGATTCCCATACTGCTGACTCAAAGGAAATTGCTGGCCAGATTGCCTGAGTCTGGAGCCTATGTTGTCTGCTTGGAGCCAGACAGGGGAGCAATCTCTGAAGAGAGTGAAAAAAATCCCCTCAGTAGTGTAACCAAGGATAATCTAGCCTATGTGATCTATACAGCAGGTTCTACGGGAAAGCCCAAGGGGGTAATGATTCAACATCAGTCCTTATTGAATTTTGCAGAGGCGTCAATTGTTGAATATGGCCTGAACAAGCAGGATCGCGTCCTACAGTTTGCATCTATTAGTTTCGATTCAGCAGCAGAAGAAATCTTTCCCTGTCTGAGGTGCGGAGGGACGTTAGTGCTTCGTACCGATGAGATGTTGAGTTCTGTGCCTAGGTTTCTGCAAAAGTGCCAGGATTTAATGCTGACAGTTCTGGATCTGCCAACAGCATACTGGCATCAAGTTACCGCTGAGTTAGCGACAACAGATTTGGTGTTAATACCCGAATCATTGCGCCTAGTCATCATAAGGGGAGAGCGGGCACTTCCGAAACTGTGGGAATTGTGGAAAAATTACGTGGGTACTCACCCGCAACTGGTCAGCGGATATGGTCTAACTGAAGGAACTGTATTAGCAACGAGCTGCAAATTGTTGGGCTCGGTGTCAGAGACTCCTGCCTTGTCAAAGGTGCCGATTGGACGCCCTATTAGTAATGTTCAGTTGTATATACTAGATCAGTTCTTGCAACCTGTCCCTATCGGGGTTCCGGGAGAAATCTATATTGGTGGCGTTGGTTTGGCCCGAGGCTACCTCAACCGCCCGAAGTTAACCGAGGAGAAATTTATCCCCAACCCTTTTAGTGATGAACTAGGAGCACGCCTGTACATAACTGGTGACTTAGCCCGCTACCTATTGGATGGCAATATTGAGTTTTTAGGGCGCATAGATAATCAGGTGAAGATTCGCGGCTTACGCGTTGAACTCGGAGAAATTGAAGCTGTGTTGAGCCAGCACTCCAGTGTACGAGAAACTGCTATCTTAGCCCAAGACAACACCCCCTGCAAAAAACGATTAGTAGCATATGTGGTTCTGAACCCAGAACAGTCAATCTCAACTGATGAGTTGCGTCTCTTTCTCAAGTATAAATTGCCTGACTACATGATACCCTCTACCATCTTAGTGCTCAATAGTCTGCCACTAACCCCTAACGGTAGAGTAGATCTCCGAGCTCTGCCAACACCTGTTGAAGGCACACAAGAACACTCAGTCACATTTATGGCTCCTCGTACCCCCGTCGAGCAGCAGGTAGCTAACATCTGGACTCAAGTCCTACAGATGGAAAAGGTAGGCATCTACGATAATTTCTTTGAATTGGGGGGAAATTCCCTACACGCTATCCAAGTTATTTATCGATTACACCAAGCCTTCCAGGTGGAACTCCCCCTAAGCAGCCTGTTTGAAGAACCTACAGTGAGCGACCTAGCCGAACACATTGAGACGGTTTATTGGACAGTGCAAGACCTACAGCCTCCCTCTATGGATCCTCCAGGAAACGATCGCGAGGAGATTGAGTTGTGAAAACCCTGATTATTGACAACTATGATTCCTACACGTTTAACGTCTACCTACTGCTTTGGTAAGTAAATTGAGTACTTCCACTCGTCATTCGCAATGACGGAGTCTACTTATTTGCCCTCAAGGTGCTGGCCTTCGACAACATACAAATTTCTCCAGTTCCTGCCGGTCTGGAAAATCCCTCAGACTTTGGCATCTGCCGACAAGTAATTCAGGATTAAGAAGTACCTCTGCTCGGTGTATACATCTGTCACCAAGGAATCGGCTACTTTTATAAGGGAAATATCATTCATCCGCCAGAACCTATGCACGGTCGACTGCGGTATCTATCAGCGTTGTTGTCGCGCCCGGATGCTCCGGCTAAGCATGTGATGGAAGCTTATCCGGATTCTGTCGCTTATGGAGCGCGAGCCTCGTAAAATGTTCGCATCGTCTCCTGTCGGTGGCGTGAGGTTGGAGCGGTCGGCCCTGGTTCGCGGCTGTGGCCGCCGCCGATCCATGGGGATCGGCAACGGACAGCCACGGGGGCCTGTGTTTCTGTTCAGACAACCTGGTGAATGGGCCGAGGCTGATTGATCCACACGTCTTCTGGTTGTTTCCAGCAGCGAATGTGGCGGCTCCAGCGTGTGGGATGGAGGGCATACGCTCTCTCATGGGTTCTGGCGCGCTGCCGGCAGATGGCATCGGCCTCACAGTGATTGCGTTGATCGGGTGTCACGTACTTGATGCCACTATGGCGATGTTCGCTGTTGTACCAGGCGACGAATGCCAGAACCCACTGGCGGGCCGCCTCTTCAGCTGCAAAAATCCGCAAACAGTATGGCTCGGATGATATTTGAGCGTATGGAACAACGACTCCGAGAAGGGATTGTTGTTCGATACTTGTGGTCGTGAATTGGATCGACCCACTCCAATCTTATCCAGCTTCGCGGCCAGGGTCAGCGCTCGCATCGGATTTCCATTGTCCGAATGCAGGTCACCGGTGCCGCCTTGCTGATCCCCTAACGCCAGCAGGCTCTCTGGAGCATCTCACCGGCCACCAGAGGGCATTCACTCTCGTGAATCTCCGAGGCAACAATCTTGCGACTCCAGACATCCATCACCATGTACAGATAGAACCAGAACCCCTTTACGCCGCTGGGCAGCAGCGTGATATCCCAGCTCCATGCCACATTGGGGCCTCCGGTCTCCCGCCTAGGAACGGAGCGGGGCTCCCGCGGAGGCTTGGAGCGGCCGCGGTGCTGGATCAGCTGCTCCTCCCGCATCACGAGGTAGAAGCTTGATTCCGAGCCAATATAGCGGCCATTCTCGGCAAGATCAGCCACGATCTGTGCCGGTGGAAGGTGAGCATACTTTGGATCACTGACCGTATCGAGAAGTTTCTGGCGTTCCTTTGCCGTCAGCTTGTGAGCGACCTGCCGTTCGGCACCTTTGCGTCCGTCGAGAATTGAACCTATTCGTTGTAGTTGCTGGCGCCAGGGCTGCAAGCTCCCCAGCCTTACTCCGAGCCGCCGGGGCCACCTCGGTGGCCCCGGCGCCGGCAGCGACACCGAAAGCAAGCAGTTCCACGCCCTGGCGTTGGTCCGGGGGGATCAGCCCTCCCCGGCCTCCGGCCAGAGGGCCTGAAGCTTTTCCGTAACCAGCAGCAGCGCCGCGGCTTCTGCCAGGGCCTTCTCCTTCTTGCGCAGCTCCCTCTCCAGGAGCCGGTTCTCCCTGGCGAGCTCCTGATTCTTGCGGTCCAGCTCCTTGTGATCCTGCATTGAGGCCGCCGAGGGGTTGTTGGCATCCTGGGCGGGCTGCCGCCAGCGGGCAACCTGTTGCGGATACAGGCCCCGCTCCCGGCAGAACGCCCCCAGCTCGGTGTCGTTCAAGCCGGCGGTCTGGAGCACCACGGCGAACTTGGCCGCTGCGCTCCACTGCTCGGCCGACTTGCCTGTGGCCGGCACCAGGTCTCCCTGCTGCTACCAGCTCCGGCGCCAATTGTAGAGAGTTTTCTCAGTGATCCCAGTGTCCCGGGCTATCTGGGCCACGCTCTCCTTGTATGGCCTCCGGCCTACTTCGTCTACGGCTGGCTCATCCGCTTACGGACGGCGGTCCGGGTGGTCTGGTGGCTTCACTCCACGCGGATCCAGCTGCTCATAGACCGCATAGATGGGTCCCAGATCCAGTCGGTTGCCAGATCCAGCAGAAAGAACAGCAGATGGTTCTCCTGCAGCCAGTCCCCCGGTGACGGCAGCAGGAGCAGGGTCTGCTCCGGGTTCCAGGGAAGGAAGGTTTGGGGTTTGCTGATGGCCTATTCTCTCGCCCTGAATCATTGCTGTCACTGGGATCTGGGCAGATCTCAGGGCATCTCTGGAGAAGGGAGGCACCTGGCTGTGTGCGACACGCTCCTAGCAAACGTGCCGGGGACGCTCAGTAGGTAACTGGCGTCGCGCCGAGGACGAAGGTGCTCCCGGCAGTCGCGGAGGCGCTATGGCCTTGCTCGGCACGATGTTGACGACAAGGCCCGGTCGGGCAGGGGGTGGTCGTGACGCCGACGAAAGCAACCAGGATCAGCTTCCACATCTGCCACTCTAGCAGGCATACTTTAAGGCAAAGCAGGAATGAGAGCCAATGAGGAACACGTCGACCCCGGCGGCGCTGTTTCCGGCGTATCTCGTCGAGAACATGGCGGCGGCGCGTGAGCCCTCGGCGGACGGGGTGGCGTTGGAGGCGAGTTTTGCCCTGCGCGACGCGGGCGCAGTTCGCCGCGGGCCGCCTGCGCCAGGGCGCGGATCTTCCCGGGTGCGACGCGTGGCGCGTCACGTCCCTGACCCTGCTGGGCGGGGAAGGCGACTGCGAGGAGTTCGCGCTCCTCGCAGTCGCCAGCGTGCTGTCTGCGCTGGTGATCGGCATTACCTCGAGCTCGGGCCCACGGCTGCGCACGCCTGGATCGAGGGGTTTGACGAGGAGGGGGCTTCTTGATCGAGCCGACCCTGGGGCTGCTGTTCCGCTTCCGCCAGGGGAGTTACCTCCCGGCGTATGTCGTTGAGCCGTCGACGCTCAGACATTGGTAGGTAGGAATTAATGAACGGATCGACGAGGCGCCGCAGGATTCCGAGCTCCGGCATCAACCTCTTCCAGCTCATCTACATGTTGACCGACGAGTACCAGGCGAAATCTGGGCTCGAGGCCCTGGACCTTTCCCTCGGCAACCCGGACTTGGTCCCCGTCGAGGTGGTGCGCGAGCTGCGCGCGAAGGCGCAACGATCGCCGCGCCACGAACTTCACAGCTATGCCGAGGCGCGGAACCTGGACTGCTTCTGCGAACGGATGGTCAAGCTGTTTTTGGGGATCGACTACACGGTCCACTCGCATCTCTCGGCCGTGCCCATCCCGGGGATCAAGACCGCGACGGCGCTTTTGCCCCTGGCCTGCGGCACGCATCTCAGGGATCGCAAGGCGTTCCACCTGGTAAGCAACCTCCCGGCGTACGACGTGATCGGAACATGGACTACGTCATATCTCTCCTCCAATCGCATCGTCTGGCCGCTCTCGCCCGAGGATGGCATGGGACTGAATGTGGCGCGCCTCGAGGAGGCGCTGCGCGGTGCGCGCGTCGAGCGACCGGACCTGATCTTCGTGATCCGTCCCGGGAATCCCGCATCGCGCGGCGCCACCGAGCGGGAGTGGCGCGCGCTCATCGAGGTCTGCCTCGCCCGGGGGTCTCGCCTGGTGAACGACGGCGCTTATGCGACTCTGGCCTCGCCCGGTGCACACACCTCACTTGCGTCGGTGGCTGTCGATTACCCTGGGCTCGAGTGGGGCGAGCTGATCTCGGTGTCCAAGGCCTTCAGCGACCCGGGGGCGCGCTTGGGCGCCTTCGTCGGCTCAAGCGAATTCGTCGAGGATCTGACCCTCATCAAGGGGAACACCGAGTCGGGGCCGGTCCCATCGATGATGGTGGCGTACAGCGAGCTCTTCGCAGACGAGAAGCTGGCGCTGTCGATCATGGATGACATCTACGCCACCTACCGCGCCCGGCTGGACTTCTTGGTCGGCCGCCTCGAGGAGGCGGGCTTGCGCCCGGCCTGCCGCACCGACGCTGGGTTCTTCACGCTGTGGATCACGCCCGACGAGGCGTTCGGCTTAGATCTCCATTCTGAGTCGGCGCGGCGCGGCATGCTTCGCGCGGAACTCTACAACCGGCTAATGATAGATCGTACCGGCGTGGTTGGCGTGCATTTCTCCGGCCCGGGTGGAGCGGAGTTCATTCGCTACGCGGTCTGCACCGACGTCCTCGCTCCCGGGCTCCGCGAGCGCCTCGACCGCGCCCTCTTTGAAGCAAGCCCTCGTTATCGAGCCTGATCTCGCCGTATTGACGGCACATTTAAAGCTGCACATTTTTACTTGACCCTCGGCCGGGGGCTACACTCAATACCGTTTCGTTGGCGGAGCTGGAGGACCAATGGGGTGGCCAGACCAACCCGAAGGTTTGGTCATCCCATTGGTGTTGCCTGCCTCGTTGGCGCAGGAACGACTTTGGTTCCTGGAAAACCTCGCTTCCGGCGGGCCTGCTTACAACATCCCGGTCTCGGTCCTCATCGCGGCGCCTGTGAGCCCCGCGCTGCTCGAACGCTGTCTTGCCGAGTTGGCGCGGCGCCACGAGGCGCTACGCACATCCTTCGCCTCCGACTGTGGGCGCGTGGCGCAGGTGGTCGCTCCCGTGGGTGACTTCGCGTTGACCGTGGTCGATCTCAGGCGGTACCCGCGCCACGAGCGCGAGGCTCGACTCCATGCCGCTTCGACCGCCGAGTGCCGCAGGTCGTTCGATCTGGCCAACGGGCCCCTGGCGCGGGCCACGCTGTATCGATTGACCGCTGACGAGCACGCGCTGCTGCTGGTCTTTCACCACATCATCGCGGACGGGTGGTCTGTGGAAGTGGTGGTGCGCGAGCTGGGCGAGCTGTACGCGGCGTTCGACCTCGGATTGCCGTCGCCGCTGGCGCCGCTTGCGGTGCAGTACGGCGACTGGGCGAGCTGGCAGCGCGAACGCCTGGAGGGGGGCGCCCTCGCCGAGGGGATAGCCCACTGGCGCGACCGGTTGGCAGGGGCGCCGACGGTCCTGGACTTGCCGACGGATCGGCCGCGTTCCGACGCTCCCAGCCGCAGAGGCGCTCTAGAGACCTTTGTGGTTGAAAAGGGGCTGGCGGACGCGGCACGGGCCCTGGCGCGGTCTGAAGGGTGCACGCTCTACCAGACAATGCTCGCGGTGTTCGCGGCGCTGCTCTCGCGGGTCGCTGGGCAACGCGACCTCCTCATCGGGACACCCATCACAAACCGCTCCGGCCCTGAGCTCGAGGCTGTGGTCGGGCTGTTCGTAAACACCGTGGTCCTGCGCCTGGATCTCGTGGGCGCTCCAACGGTGCGCGAGCTGCTGTGTCGCGTGCGCGCGATCACACTTGACGCGCACGAGCATGCCGAGGTGCCGCTCGAGAAGCTGGTCGATGCGGTGCATCCCGAGCGTGCTCCCGGGCGGAATCCGCTCTTCCAGGTGCTGTTCTCCTTGAATGCAAGCGCACGAGCGGCGGAAGGGGGCACACCCGCCCGCGGGAGCGGCATGACGCCGCCGTCAACGGGGACGACCAAGTTCGAGCTGAGCCTCCTCATGAGCGATGGTCCGGGCGGCCTCGCCGGGACGTGGGAGTACGCGACGGACCTGTTCGACGCGGAGCGGGTGCGGCGCATGGGCGCTTGTTTCCTACGGCTCTTGCGCGCGTTCGTGGAGATGCCCGACACAAGCGTCGACGAGCTGCCGCTTATGGACGAAGACGAAGCGCGCATGGTGGCGAGGTTGGAGTTGGGGGAGCGACGCGTGCCGCGCGGCGGTTTCGTGCACGAGCGGATCCTGGCGCGGGCGCGCCGCATGGCGGACGAGGTGGCGGTGCGCGGCCCGTCGGGGAACCTTACGTACGCCGAGCTTGAGAGGCGCGCGACGCGCCTCGCGGCGGGGTTGCGGGCGCGCGGTGTCGAGATCGACGACCTAGTGGGCATCTTCCTGCGCCGCGACGTCGACCTGGTCGTAGCGTTAGTCGGGATTCACGCCGCCGGCGCAGCGTACGTGCCACTCGACCACGCGCACCCTGCTGAGCGCTTAGCGCACATCACCTCCGACGCGCGGTTGACATGGATCGTCACGGAGGAGGCGCTGGCGGCCCGCTTGCCCGCTGAGGCCAAACCGGTGCTCATCGACGATGAGCATCCCGAGGGGCCCCTGGAGCCGGTCGCGACGCGCGGAGAGCACTTGGCGTACGTGCTCTACACGTCGGGCACGACCGGGCATCCCAAGGGGGTCGCGGTGACGCATGGTGGGGTGGCGGCGCTGCTCGACTGGGGGGCGGGCGCTTTCTCGCCGCCGGAGCTCGCACGCGTCCTCGCTTCGACCTCGATCTGCTTCGACATCTCGGTCTTCGAGCTGTTCTTGCCCCTGTGCGAGGGCGGCTCGCTCGTGGTTGTCGAGAACGTGCTCGCCTTGGCCTCCGACGACGCGCCGGACGTGACCCTGATCAACACCGTCCCGTCGGCCATGCGCGAGGTCCTGCGTCTCTGGTCCCCCGGGCCGTCTCTGCGCACGGTGAACTTGGCGGGCGAGGCGCTGTCGCGCGACTTGGTAACGCACATCGCCGAGCGCGCGCCGGGGGTCATGGTATGGAACCTGTACGGCCCAACTGAGACCACGATCTACTCGACGGCGGGGCGCTTGGCGGTTGACGACGCGAGGACTCCGTCAATCGGCCGGCCGATTGACGGGACGGTGGTACGCGTCCTGGACGAGCGACTCGCGCGCGTCCCGATCGGCGTTACCGGCGAGCTTTACATTGGAGGCGCGGGCGTAGCGAGAGGTTATCTGGGGCGTCCCGAGCTGACCGCCGAGCGCTACGTGGGGGATCCTTTCGCCCCCGAATCCGACGCGCGCATGTACCGCACTGGCGACGTTGTCTCCTGGCGAGGCGACGGAACGTTGGAGTATCGAGGTCGCGACGACCAGCAGGTGAAGCTCCGCGGGCATCGCGTCGAGCTGGGCGAGATCGAGTCGGCGCTGCGCACGCATTCGCGCGTCCGCGATGTGGTGGTGGTCGCGCGGCGCGACGCAACGCTGGCGGCGTATGTGACCATGGACGCGCCCGACGCGGGGGAGCTCGAGGCCTTGGCGCGGCGCGAGCTCCCCTCGGTAATGGTCCCGGCGCGCTTCGTGTTCGTCGAGATGTTGCCGCGGACGGGGAGCGGAAAGATCGACCGCGCGGCGCTGCCGGCGGCACCGATCGAGGAGAAGGCGCCGTCCCGCGCGCCAGCCACGGAGACGGAGCGTGCCCTGCGCGAGCTCTTCGCCACGGTGCTCGAGGTCCCTACGTTCGGGGTTGAGGAGGACTTCTTTGCCAGCGGTGGGCATTCCCTGCTCGCCACCGCGCTGGTCGCTCGCGCCAACGAGGCCCTGGGGCTGGAGATCCCGCTCGACGCGGTGTTTCAGCACACGACCCCGGCGAGCCTCGCCGTCTTTGTAGACAGGGCGCCACGACCTGTGCGAACGCAGCGTCCGAGGCGACGAGAGCTGGCCGACGCGCTGCTTCCACTCTCCCCGGCGCAACAGGGGATGTGGTTCTACCACCGCCTTGCGCCACGGAGCGCGCTTTACAATCTGCCCGTGATGCTCCCGCTGCGAGGAGGGATCGACGCGGCGACCCTGCAGCGCGCGGTTGATTTCGTGGTCGCACGCCACGAGGCTCTGCGCATCCGCTTCGAGACCGTGGAACACGCCCCGGTGCAGCGGGTTGACGCGGACGCGTGTGCGCGACTGACGGTGACCGATCTCTCGGCGTTGCCTGAGGACGACAGACGTCGGCGCACCGGGCGGTTGATCCAGGCTGAGACACGCCGCCCGTTTGACCTACGGCGCGCGCCACTAGTCCGCGTCTCGCTGGTCCGTTTCGCGCCGGACGAGGGACTGGTAGTGATAGTGATGCACCACATCATTGCCGACGGCTGGTCGACCGATGTCCTCCGGCGCGATCTCGCGGCAGCGGTTGAGGCGTTCGCGGTGGGCGGGGTCCCGACCCTGCCCGAACAACACCTCGGGTACGGCGACTACGTGTGCTGGCTGGGCGACGCGGTCGACGGCGCGGTCCTAGAGGCGGGGCTTGCATACTTTCGCAAAAGCCTCGCCGGTGCGCCCCCGGTCATCACCTTGCCGTCGGATCGACCGCGCCCACCACTGGCAAGCTTTCGCGGTGAAATTCTGACATTCGAGGTCGACGGCTCGGCCCTGGCAGACGCAGCGGCGGCGCGCGGCGCCACCGCGCACATGGCGCACCTCGCGATCTTCGCGGTGCTCCTTGGACAGCTTTCGGGTGAGGACGACGTTGTCATCGGCATCCCCGTGGCGAACCGGAGCCGCCCGGAGTGGCGCGAGGTCATCGGACTGTTCACCAACACCCTCCCGATCCGCCTTTGCTGGGGCAAGAGGCTGTGCTTCGCCTCGATGCTCGACCGCGCGCGCAAGGCAGCAGTGGGCGCGTATGAGCACGAGAGCGTGCCGTTCGACCGTCTGGTCCAAGAGGTCAGCCCGGTGCGCGATCTGTCATATCACCCGATCTTTCAGGTAATGCTCGGGTTCCAGGAGGGGGAAGCCGAGAGCGGAGGCTACCCAGACGACTTGCCGTCTACAGGAACAGCGAAGTTCGACCTGTCCCTGAGCCTAACGCGGTCCAGTGGGCGAATTTTTGCGGCGTTGGAGTACGCGTCGGACCTCTTCGATCGGGCGTCGGTCGAGCGGATCGCGCGTCGATATAGCCTCCTGGTCGAGAAGCTCTGCGCCGAGCCAAATCGTGCCATCGACGAGGTCGCGCCATTGGATGTCAAGGAGCGTGCGTGGATTGAGAGGGCGGCACTTCACGTAGCGGTAGAGGCCTCCGTCTCGTCCCACCCACCGTCGAACGCGCCCCGCACCGACATCGAGCGGCGGATTGCCGAGATCTGGGTAGAGGCGCTGGGGCACGACCGGTTCACGACCAGCGAGAGCTTCTTCGAGGTCGGCGGGCACTCCCTGGCCGCGATATCCGTGATCGCACGCATTGCCGAGGATTGGGGCTTGGATGTGCCGTTCGAACGGATCTTCACCGCGCCGACCGTCGCCGAGCTCGCCCACGCCATTGAGGAGGCCGTCGCAGGATCGACCTTGCCCGAAGGCCCGATACTGCGCCCCGTAGAGCGCTGTGAGGTGATGCCGCTCTCCTATGCCCAGGAGCGCCTGTGGTTCTTGGACCGCCTCGCCCCCGAGCTCCCCACCTACAACATCTCGGTTCCGATCCCCTGGCGCGGCGCCGTCGACGTGGGTGTGCTCGAACGGGCTCTGGAACGCCTCGGAGACCGGCACGAGGCTCTACGCGCGCGCTTCGTCCCGACGGCGGACGGGGGTGTCGGACAGATGTTCGATCCGATCTTCGCATCCAGGTTAATCGTCAGCGATCTGCGTGGCAGTCGCGGGGAGCTGGAGCGGATCCAGGCGCTAGAGGCGCGTCACACCTTCGATCTGGAAGCGGGGCCGCTTCTCCGTGCGCACCTAGCGATCCTGGGGCCGTCTGAGAGCGTGCTCATTGTCACCGTCCACCACATCGTCGCCGACGCGCAGTCGATCGACTTGCTCCAGCGCGACCTCGCTGCGATCTACCGCTCCGAGGTCACGGGGGAATCGGACGAGCTTCCTGACCTGCCGCTGCAATTCGCCGACTACGCCGTCTGGCAGCGCGCCTGGCTGGACACCGAGCGCCTCTCCGACGAGATTGAGCACTGGCGCAAGAAGCTCGCGGGCACGCCGGCGGTGCTTGAGCTACCGATGGATCGGCCGCGGCCGCGCGAGCAGAGCCACGCCGGGCGGCAACTACCCTTGTGCCTAGGGAACGAAGTCGCCGTAGCGACGCGGCGCTTGGCTATCGAGGAGCAGACTACTCCCTTCGTGGTGCTCCTGGCGAGCTACGCCGTCGTGCTTGCTGGCTGGAGCGGCGCTCGCGACCTGGTGATTGGCACCCCGGTCACCGGCCGGCCCCGGCGCGATCTGGACGACCTCATTGGGTTCTTCTCCAACACGCTTCCGCTGCGCATGGAGCTCGAAGGGAAGCAGACGTTCCGCGCACTGGTGCGGCACGCCCGCGAGGTGGTGATCGAGGCTCTGTCCCACGGGGACCTGCCGTTCCACGCAATGGTGCAGGAGCTTCAGCCGCGTCGGTCCCTGGCGCACAACCCACTGTTCCAGGTCATGTTCGCGTTCCAGCGCCCGGGGGATCATGGCCAGACCGTACCGCGGCTAGAGAGTGAGGTCTCTGGGACTGCCAAGTTCGACCTGACACTGTTCCTGGCCGACGATGACGAGCTCCACGGAGCGGTCGAGTACGCGACGGACCTGTTCGACGGGATGACCATCGCCAGCTTCGCGGAGCACCTCCGCGCCTCCGTGAGAGTCGCTGTGAATTTCCCGGATGCGGAGCTCGGCGAGCTGTTCGGAGCAAGTGCTTCAGATCTGGCGACGATCGAAGCCTGGAACGCGACTTCCCGGCCAATTCACGCCCTCTCGGCGCACGAAGTGTTCCTGGCCAGCGCCGCGGCCAGGCCCGAGGCTGTCGCGGTCAGCTGGGAGGGGGGTGCATGGACCTATGTGGAGCTGACACGTCGGGCAAAGAGTGTGACGGCGCGGCTGCTCCAGCTCGACCTCCAAGTGGACGATCGCGTTGCCATTGTCGCCGAGTCGTCGCCAGAGCTAATCGCGTCGGTACTCGGCATCTGGATGGCGGGAGTCGCTTGTGTGCCGCTGGATCCGACATACCCTGCCGACCGCTTGGTGTTTATGGCAAAGGCGGCCCGGGCCCGCTGGCTCGTCGGGAACGGCATCCCCGACCTGGCGCTCGAGGTCGTCGAGCCGCTTATCGGCGACGTCGACCTGGTCCCCGCTGCCACGCGTCCGGAGGACTTGGCGTACGTCGTCTTCACCTCCGGATCGACAGGGCGGCCCAAGGGCGTCGCGGTGCCGCACCGCGTGCTGGTAAATCTGATCGAGTGGCAGCAGACGCGCGGCCCCGCGCGCACATTGCAGTTCGCCTCGCCGAGCTTCGACGTCTTCTTCCAGGAGGTTCTGGTCACGCTGGCCACAGGGGGCGAGCTGATTTGTGCAAGCGCCGAGGTGCGCCTCGACCCCGCCTTGCTCTTCGAGCTCTGCCGCGAGCGTCGCGTCGAGCGGCTGTTCCTGCCGTTCGTTGCACTTCGCGAGTTGGCCGAGGCCGCGGCGGGGCGCGCGCCGCTTCTCGACCTCCGGGAGGTCATCACCGCCGGGGAGCAGCTACAGGTCACCCCGGCCCTGCGGTGCTGGTTCGCGTCGCATCCACACTGCCGCCTTTTCAATCAATACGGCCCGTCGGAGACGCACGTCGTGACCGAGGAGGCCCTGCACGCAGACCCGGACAAGTGGCCCGTACTCCCGGCCATCGGGCGGCCGATCGCCAACGCGCGCTGCTACGTCCTCGACGCGGAGATGCGTCCGCTCCCCATCGGCGTCCCCGGCGACCTATACCTCGGCGGGGAGGTGGTCGCACGCGGGTACCTCGATCAACCCGAGCTCACCGCTGAGCACTTCCTCTCCGATCCGCGCGGCGGGCGTCTGTATCGCTCAGGTGATCGTGTTCGCTGGCTTCCAGACGGGCGGCTCCAGTTCCTTGGGCGCGGCGACGACCAAGTGAAGATCCGCGGCTATCGAATCGAGCTGTCCGAGGTGGAAACCGCTCTGGCTGCGCTGCCGGGGGTGAGTCAAGCGGTGGCCGCGGCAATAGCCGACGCGGGGGGCGAGAAACGCCTCGTCGGCTACGTCCTCGCCACCGGAGACGTAGACCCCGCCGCGCTGCGCGAGCGCTTGCTGGCGACACTCCCTGATCCATTGGTCCCGACTGTGATCGTGCGTGTCGATCATCTGCCGCGCACGGCCAGCGGCAAGGTCGATCGCCGCGCTCTTCCTGCGCCGTTGGTCGAGGTCAGGGAGCGCCGCCCTCCCGGGACCGAGTTGGAAGGGCTGGTGGCGAAGGTTTGGTGCGAGGTCCTCAGCGTAGGTCAAGTAGGCGTCGACGAGAACTTCTTCGATCTGGGCGGGCATTCTCTCGGAGCCGCGAGGGTGGCCTCACGCCTGCGCGATCGTCTCGGGAGCGAGGTGGCTGTGCGCTGGATCTTCGAGCACCCGACGGTGGACCGTCTCGCGCGCGCCCTCTCAAACCTGGGCGTTCCTGCCACCCCCGACGAAATCCCGATCGTGCCGCGGGGTGTGCCCCTGCCGGCATCCTTCGCCCAGGAGCGCCTCTGGTTCCTAGATCGGATGACGCCGGGCAGCACGGCCTACAACCTCACCACCGCCATAGACCTCCCGCCTGCATCGAACGCCGACAGCGTGCAGCGCGCTCTCGACGTGCTGGTGCGGCGCCACGAGGTTCTGCGCACGGTGTTTAAGGAGGTGGAGGGCGCCCCAGCGCAGGTCATCGCCCCGGCGGCCCGGGCGGCCCTGGCCCTAGTGGACCTGTCTTATCTCGCGGCCCACGAGATCGACGCCGAGAGGCACTGGCGCGTCGAGGAGGAGGGCCGCCGGGCCTTCTCGTTGGAGCGAGGGCCGCTGTTCCGTGCGACGCTGCTCGATTTCGGCGCGCACGGACGCCAGCTCATCTTGTCGATGCACCACATCATCTCGGACGGGTGGTCGCTCCAAGTGCTGCATCGTGACCTCGCGGCGATCCACGAAGCGGTACAGTGGGGAGGACGCCCGGAGCTGCCAGCGCTGCGTTTGCAGTACGCGGACTACGCCTCGTGGCAGCGCGCTCGCCTGGCGGGCCCTGCGCTTGAGGCGCTCGTCGCCTGGTGGCGCACGCATCTCGAGGGGACCCCACGCCGCCTCGAGCTCGCCACAGATCGCGCTCGTCCGCCGGCCGCGGCGCGCGGTGGAACCGTCACCTTCACACTGGACGACGACGTGGCGCGGCGGCTCGCGGCCCTTGCGCGGGAGGAGAGCGCGACGCTGTTCATGGCCATGCTCGCCCTCTGGTTCGAGCTCCTGCGCCGATACGCGCGACAGGAGCGGTTCTTGGTCGGGACGCCCTTCGGCGCTCGCCCCCGGCCGGAGCTCGAGTTGGTCCTTGGGCTGTTCGTGAATACCCTTGTCTTGCGCGCCGACATGACGGGCAAGCCGAGCTTCCGGGAGCTGGTGCGCCGCGCCCGTGAGGAGACCCTGGCCGCGACCGCCCACGCCGAACTCCCCTTCGATCGTATGGTCCAGGAACTGGCGCCGCTGCGGGAGGAGGGTGCACGTCCGGTGGTGCAGGTGGCCTTCGGGCTGCAACATGGCGTCGCGCCCGGGGCCACGGCCGGGAACGGCACCGCCAAGTTCGAGTTGAGCTTAGTTCTGGGCGAGGTGGACGGGCGTCTCTCCGGCGTGCTCGAGTTCGACCGCAATCTGTTCGACGAGGAAGCGGTCGGCCTCATGGCCGCGCACTACCGCCGCCTCGCCGCCGCGGCGGTCGCCGCGCCCGACGCATCCCTCGCGGAGCGCGACCTCGTCGGGGAGGCAGAGCGACGGAAGCTACTCGCCTGGGGGACGGGCGCGGCGATCCCCGCGGCGGACCTGGTCGCGATCGTGACCGATCACGCCCGCGTCGCCCCCCATCACGTCGCCGTCGAGGCCCCGGACGGCACGCTCACTTACCGCGAGCTCGACGAGGCCGCGTCGCGCCTCGCCGTGCTGGTGGGCCCGTCGCGGGCGGGGGTCTGTCTCGGCGCGACCCTGCACCTCCCCACGGTGCTTCTGGCCATTTGGCGCGCCGGCGGGAGCTACGTGCCTCTCGACCCCGCACTTCCCGTTGAGCGCCTGGCCTTCATCATGCGTGACGCCGGCGTGGACGTGCTCATCACCGACGAGCCCGGGGCCGTTCGGCTCAGCGCGCTCGCCCGCCGCGTGGTCCTCGCGGGAGCCGTCACCTCGCGCCCGGCGGAGGCCGTGGCGGTGGATCCCGAGGACCCCGCCTACGTCGTCTACACTTCGGGCTCGAGCGGGACACCAAAGGGCGTCTTGGTGCCCTACCGCGGACTTCGCGCGCTCGTCGCCGCTCAGCTCCACGCCCTGCGACTGCGGCCCGGCGATCGTGTGCTCAAGTTCGCCACTCAGAGCTTCGACGCCGCGATCTTCGAGATGACAGCCGCGCTCTCCGCCGGCGCGACGCTCTGCCTGGAGACCCAGGACGAGCTCCTGCCGCGCCGGGAGCTGGTCACGCTCCTGCGCCGGCGCCGCGTCACCTTCCTCGTCATCCCGCCTTCGTCGCTAGCGGTGCTCCCCGTCGAGGAGCTAGCCGACCTCCGCCAGCTCTTCGTGGCCGGGGAGGACTGCCCGGCAGAGCTGGTGGCGCGCTGGGGGCCCGGCCGGCGCATGATCAACGGGTACGGTCCGACCGAGACGTCGGTCTGGGCGACCTTCGCCGAGTGCCGCGCCGACGGGCGCAAGCCGCCCATTGGCGGCCCGGTGGCCAACGCGTGCCTGTCCGTCGTCGACGCCGACCTGCGCTTGGTCCCGGCGGGGGTGCCCGGCGAATTGTGCATCGCAGGACCTCAGGTCGCCTCGGGCTACGTCGGCCGTCCCGCCGCGAGCGTCGCGGCGTTCGTGTCTGGCACATACCGCACCGGCGACGTCGTGCGCTGGCGCGACGACGGCAGCCTGGAGTTTCTTGGGCGCGTCGATCGCCAGGTCAAGCTCCGTGGCGTCCGCATCGAGCCGAGCGAGGTCGAGGCGGCGATCGCCTCCTTGCCCGGCGTGGCCACGTCGGTGGTGATAGCTCGCGAGGACGTGCTCGTCGGGTACGTGGTGCCGGCGCCGGGGGCGGAGGTCGACAGAGGGGAAGTCCGCCGCGCCGTCGCCGAGCGACTGCCGCGTTTCCTTGTGCCTTCGCGGATCGTGCTGCTCGCCGAGCTGCCGCGCAAGCCCAGCGGAAAGCTGGATCGGGACGCGCTGCCTGCGCCGCCCGCAGAGGAGAGGGAGGTAGCGCCCCCAGCGGACGGCGTGGAGAGGGTTATCGCCCGCATCTGGTCCGAGGTCCTGTCGGTCCCGGTCGGGCGCTCGGACGACTTCTTCGCCTTGGGCGGGCACTCGCTGCTGGTGACGCGTGTTCTGGCCCGCGTGTGCGACGAGCTAGGGCTAGAGGTCCCGGTGCGCCGCATCTTCGATCATCCGACGCTGGCCAGCTTCTGCGAAGGGCTTGTCGGAGTGTCAAGAAACTTGAATCGGATCCCCCCCGCGAAGGAAAGGAAGATGATAATTGCCAAAAAGTTTCCTTACTCACAACAGTGAGTTAGCCATGACGATCGCGATTGAAGGGGCCGATGGAAAGCGAAACGAGGCTGACGACGCGGCGTTCAAGCTGTTCGAGGGCGTCTACGCCGAATACGTGAAGCGCCTCGGGGAGACTTGGGATATGCTTACAAAGCGCCTGCTTGAGGCGATGGAAAAGTACAATGAGGCGGCGATGGCGACGTTGTCCTCGCACGACTCGGCGCAAAAGGCGTTCGATTCGATGCAGAAGGAGTTGATCAAGGCGGTGCGATGGGCTTGGACCGGGTCCCAGGCCGAGTTCACCAGCTCGTACCAGTGCTACATGCGGGGTTTCAGGGACGCGTGGGCCAAGACTGACGTCGACCAGGTCTCGCCCATGACTGCGGCCATCGTGATGAAGAGCGCCACCACCGCGGCGGAGTATGCGCAATCAACGATCGGCAACTGGCAGCTAATCTCATGGACTGGGATCCCCCCCTGGGTTCTGGGGCCCCAGGCGGACCCCGCAACTGTGGAGGCGAACTGCTGAAGGCAGTTGCTATGACCGACCGCTTTGCATATGATGTCAATCTGAAGCGTGCTACCAAGTACCGCGAGTGGAGCAGAGAATTATGGCCACCGTTAGGCGATTATTGCCTGACCGGCCTTGACCTCGACGCCAACCTCCCCATTCTCGGTCGAGATTTCTATGCCGAGCTTGAGGTCCTTCGGGCTGGCATCGAGGCAGAGTGTCTCCGGTGTGGCGGGAAAGCGCGACGGCATCTCCACGACACGACCAGCATCGCCGCGTGTCTCCGTCGCCTGGCAGCGTTGTTGCCGCGCGAGCCTGATCGACGCGCCCTGAGTCTGCGCGCCGAGGCGGTGGAGAGCGGGTACGACGAGGCCGCCCTTGCCGCGCTGAAGGACCTAGACGAGGTGGTGACTGTCTTCGCCGGGTGCCTGTCGACTTGGTACGGCAAGCAGGTCGGCGGTCTCCCCACGTCCTTCGCCGGGGTGCGTGACGAGACCCACCAGCGGGCGGTCGTCGCCGTCGGGGAACGCCTCGACGACGCACGGGCGCTGCTGTTCGATCTGCACAAGGCGCTGAGCTTGGGGGACGTCCCGGCGTTCACCGCGCTTCGGCTCTTCTTCATGGCAGGGGAGGGGAACGGTCACCCCAAGCACATAGCCTACTTCTTGCCCGAGGACGAGGGGGTCAAGCGCTCCCCTTTTAAGAAGACCTACTACTTCACCAACACCCACCGAGAGCTTATCGACGCGGCGACCCTGCCGCTGGCTCGGCGCTTCCTCGATCTGGGTCGCGCAGCGGTCCCCTGCGCCGAGGCGTATGGCGACCTCCCGACCCTCGGCGTCCTCGCCCATGAGGTCGGCCATTTCGTGCACCGCGAAGGGACGGACTACACCGGGCTGAACGCAGTGGATCGCTGGGCGTCGATCGCTCTTCAAGAGACCGCCGCCGATGTGTTCGGGTCGCTGTTCCTCGCGCGTGCGTTTGGGCTCGATGCAGCGACCGCCGTGGCATACCACTTAGGCGAGTGCCTGCGCTACGTCGACCGTGGGCTGGGAAGCTTCCCTGACTCGGACGGGATGTACTTGCAGCTCCAGTATCTGGCGTCGTTCGGCGCCCTCACCGTTGAGCGCGGCACTGGGCGGCTCTCCGGAGATGTCGACGTGATCATCGCGGGATACCGCTCCATGGCTCGGGTCTTGGCTGACACGCTCCTCGCTGGGGACGTTGACCGCTCCCTTGCTTTCTATCGCGCGTACGGTCCGCCAAGCGACGAGCACCTTCGCCCCCTCATCGAGGCCCTTCGGCGCGAGCCGCCAAAGAGCATCGAGTACCTGCAGGAAGGGCGCTGCGCCGCAGCCGAGGGGACACCTGTCGATGCGACGATCAAAGGCAACGATAAGGAGCCACTTCGTGAATTCTATTGCGGCAAGGTTGCCGGTACGTCACTCACTCGCTATGAGATCTGGGAGCGTGGAGAGGCCTGCGGCGATTCGGTCACTCCGTCGGCCTACTGCCCGGAGTACCGCACGCACATGGTCCAGAAGATCATGTCCTCGGCCCGCGCGGCGGGGAACGGGGCAGTGTTCTCCATAGGTTGTGGCAACGCCTTCGTGGAGGCGGAGCTGGTGGCGCGCGGCCTGCGCCTCGAGGCCATCGACCTCAACGCCGAGGCGGTCGATCTCGCCGCCGGCAAGGGGGTCACCGCGTTAACCGCCGACGTCGCCGAGTTACCGGACGGGCGCCTGTCGGCATTCGGCACTATCTATGCCGACGGGCTCCTGGGGCACCTCTATAGCCCCGAGGACGGTCTCGAGCGCTTCTTCCGCATCCTGGGGAGGCTGGCGCCGCCGCGGGGTGCGTGGCTTGTCCTTTCCAACGACGGGCCCAACAGCGACGCGCCGGTCACTCCGCATGGCGGGTTGCTGGGCTTCTGGCTCTTCTCGCCGGACTACCTGCGAGAGACCGTGACCAAGTTCGGGTGGCGCGTGACGGAGTTCTACAGCTTCCCGTATGAGCGCCCGGTCAGCGGCCTGCGCAAACGCACCATTTGCATCGCGACGGGAGGGGGGAGGTAGTGCCGATCAGCGACTCCTTTGCACAGCGCCTCGCCAAGGTAGTCCCTTCCCTGGCCGAGAGCTACGGGACCCCGTTCCACATCTACGACCTAGGCGCGATTGTGGCGGCGCACCACGCGATTGTGGCGGCGTTCGATGACTGGCCCTTCCGGCAGTATTTCGCGGTCAAGGCCCTGCCGACCCCTGCGGTGCTGCTCGCGCTCGTCGCCGCCGGGAGCGGCCTCGACTGCTCGTCCCCTGCGGAGCTGCGCCTTGCCGAGACGGCGGGAGCGCGCGGCGAGGCGATCGTGTTCACTTCGAACAACACCACGCCGAGCGAGCTCCGCGCAGCCATGGCCCTGGGCGCTCAGATCACCTTCGACGACACGCGTCACTTGAGTCACGTCGCCGAGCTGCCTCCAGTCGTCGCCTTTCGCGTGGCGCCGCGCGGGACGTCGACGCTCATGGGGACGGCGGCGGACTCGAAATTCGGGGTCCCCGCGCGCTTTCTGGCGGCGGCCTACGCCGAGGCGAAGCGGCGAGGGGCCACGCGCTTCGGCCTCCACGGAATGACCTGCGCCAACGAGCTCGACGCGAGTAAGGCGATCCAGGCCGCTGAGGAGCTCATCGCCACTGCGCACGCGGTAGAGCGCGAGGTGGGAATCTCCTTCGAGTACGTCAACTTCGGCGGCGGCATGGGCATTCCCTATCGCCCGGGCGATCGCCCCTTCGACTTCGCCTACTACGCGAGGGCGATCCGCGAGGGACTGGCGCGCGCCTTCCCGGGCCGGCGTGTCGCAGCGCTGATGGAGTGCGGGCGCTGCGTGAGCGGTCCGCACGGCGTCCTGGTCACGCGGGTCGTGAACCGCATGCGCAAGGATCGTGAGCTCGTCGGCGTCGACGCGTCGATGTCCTCGCTCATGCGGCCCGCCTTCTACAAGACTGCCTATCACCACGTGAGCCTTCCCTTCGCCAGCGAGCGTCCCGAGGTGGCCGTGGACGTGGTGGGCTCCCTGTGCGAGAACATTGACAAGTTCGCGGTCGAGCGCCTCATGCCCGATCCGCGCGAGGGGGACCTTCTCTACGTCCACGACACGGGCGCGCACGGCTTGGCGATGGGCTGGAGCTACAATGGCCGCCTGCGCCCGGCTGAGCTCGCCCTTACCGAGGACGACCGCGTCATCGAGATCCGCCGCGCAGAGACCTTCGAGGACTATGTGGCGACCGTGCGCTGGGAGCCGGTGGAGGTGGCGCGATGAGCGGGATCGCCGGATGGGTGCATCGCGCGCGCGACGTCGACACGGCGACCGCGAGGGCCATGACTGCCGCATTGGCTCGACGGGGTCCGGAGCGGGACGAAACATGGATCCAGGGTCGCGCGGCCCTGGGGCGCGCGCCGGCCACCGTCGAGCATGTCACCGTCGTCGTCGACGGCCGCGCGGACAGTGAGGCCATGGCGCGGGCCTACCTATGCGCCGGGGAGTCATTCGTCGAGCGCCTGGACGGCGCCTTCGCCTTTGCCCTGTGGGACGCGCGCGAGCGGTGCCTAGTCCTCGGGCGCGATCGGTTCGGCGTGCGTCCGCTCTACTGGTTCGCGACGGGGGTCGAGCTCCTGTTCGCCTCGGAGCCCAAGGGGGTGCTGGCCAATCCGACGTTCCGCCCCCGCATTGACGCAAGCAAGCTATCAATCCTCCTCCAGCCGCGCTTGGCCCTCCCCGGCGAGACGCCGCTCGTCGGTCTTTGCGAGGTCGAGCCTGCTCAGCTCGTCAAGTGGCGGGACGGACAAGTCACCACATGCCACTATTGGCGACTAGAGTCGGCGCAGCACGAGCACGACTTCGACGAGACCGCCCGTCACGTGCGCGAGCTTTTGGAGGAGGCCGTCGCCGCTAGCACAGCACCCTTAGCGATGCTATCTGGCGGCGTCGACTCGACGTCGGTCGCGGCATTGGCGGTGAGGCGCCAGGGGACCCTCGACACGTTTTGCCTCCGTTTCGCCGGGCAGGATCGGCACTTCGTCCCGACCGATCTGCGACCGGAGATAGACGCGCCCTACGCCGCCGCAGCCGCCTCGCACCTAGGGACGCGCCACCACGAGCTTGAGGTGACCACGCATCAGGTCTTCGACGTGGTCCCGGCAACGCGGCGCGCGCGCGATCTCCCCGGCTGGGGGCAGTTCGACGCGTCGATGCACCTCCTGTTCAGTGAGATGCGCCGTCACGGCCGGATCGCCCTAACGGGTGAGGCCGCCGACGAGATCTTCGGTGGTTATCCGTACTTCTTCAAACCGGAGGTTCTCGCGCACCACGGCTTCCCCTGGCTCGGTGACGGCCCGCGATTTGCCGATTGCCTTGCCGGCGGCATCGACCCGCGCGCCGACGAGCGCGCGCGCTACGCCGAGCTCCTGGCAAGGGTGCCCCGCCTCGCCGGCGAGGACCCGGCGTCGGCGCGCATGCGCGAGGCCTTGTTTCTGGGGATGTGCGGGCCGCTCTCGGTGATCCTCGATCGCAAAGACCGCATGAGCGCCGCCTGCGGCGTCGAGGTGATCGTTCCGTTCCTGGACCATCGCTTGGTGCAGTACGTATGGAACGTCCCCTGGAACCAGAAGACGCGCGGCGGCATGAAGGGCCTCCTCAAGGCGGCGATGGCGGACGTTCTCCCCCGCGCTAATTCCGAGCGGAAGAAGAGCGCCTACCCTCACCTCCAGAGCCCAGAGCACGACCGCGCCCTGGTCGAGGAGGCACTGCGCATCGCCGAAAATCCGGCCTCGCGCACGGCGTCGCTCTTCGACCAGCGCCGCTTGGTCGGGCTGATCCGCGAGCTCGGGGGCCTCAATAGTTGCGACGCGCGGATGCTCCCTGGCGGCGCGAGCCCCGCGTATCTCCTGATAAATTTCATCGAGCTTGAGCACTGGATGGCTGAGCATGGAGTGGCCCCATGCTGACCCTCACGCCGATCACTCCACGCATCGGGACCGAGGTCTCGGGGATCGACGTCAACGCCCCGATCTCCGACGAGGACTTCGCCCGGATCTACCAAGCCTGGATAGACACGACGATTCTCGTCTTCCGCGGGCAGCACATGACCCAGGATCAGCAGGTCGAGTTCACCGCGCGCTTCGGCGATGTGGTTAGCTATACGCGCCGCATGTTCTCCGCGGGCGAATCACCCATCCTTATATTGTCCAACATCCGCGAGAACGGCAAGCTCGTCGGCTCGCCAGTCAGCGGCCGCGTCTGGCACACTGACGGGCACTACCTGTCGGACCCTCCGTCGGGGTCCATCTTGCACGCCGTCGAGGTACCCCCCACGGGGGGCGACACATTCTTCGCCAACATGTTCGCCGCGTACGAAGAACTCCCGGACCCGATCCGTCGCCGCATCGAAGACGAGAAGGTCGTGGTCAGCCGCGTGCAATCGCGCCCCTACAACTACCCAGAACGCGGCCCCGCCAACGAGCAAGAATGCCAGGAATGGGTCGACATGCCGCAGCCGATGGTGCTCAGACATCCAGAGAATGGCAAGAAGGCCATCTACGCCGGGGGCAACGTTCCTTGGCGCATCGCCGGGATGGACGAGGCAGAAAGCGCGCCTCTGGTCACATTCGTGCAGGAGTTCTCGGTGATGGAGAAGTTCACCTATCGCCATCATTGGCGTGCTGGGGACATCATCGTCTGGGACAACCGCAGCGCGATGCACCGCGCTACGGGCTACGACCAAGTGAACCATCGCAGGCGCATGCATCGCACGACGTTCGACGTTAGGGGAGGGAACTGAATTTGTTTGACTACGTCATCGTCGGCGCCGGTGCGGCTGGCTGCATCTTGGCATCGCGCCTGACCGAGGACTCTGGGGCGCAGGTGCTCCTCCTCGAGGCGGGGGCGCGCCGACGCTCGCCCCTGATGTTGCTCCCCGCGGCGGATACTCTGCTCATCGGCAACCCCCGCTTCGACTGGTGCTACCGGACCGAGCCCGATCCGACACTGAACCAGCGCCGGTTGTCGATCCCGCGCGGGCGGCTTCTCGGCGGCTCCAACCAGATCAACGGAACGCTGTTCGTGCGCGGGCAGCGCAAGGACTTTGACGACTGGGCGCAGAACGGCGCGACGGGATGGGGGTGGGAGGACGTCCTGCCCTACTTCCGACGCCTGGAGGACTTCCGTGGCGCACACAGCGAAACCCGCGGCGATAATGGGCCCATCGCCGTCGGTGAGCCCGCTAGGCGCGAACCCTTATGCGATGCCTTCATTGCAGCAGCCGTGCAGCTAGGCTATCAAAGAAACTTAGATTACAATTCTGGGGATCTTGAGGGGTTCGGCTACTACCAGGGGACACATCTCCGCGGGCGGCGCGTCTCCGTTGTTGATGGCTACCTCGGCCGTCCGAGACCGAACCTGTCCATCACCACCGAGGCGGTTGTTACAGCCCTGGCCTTCGAAGGGACCCGCTGCACAGGCCTCATCTACCGCCGAGGAGACTTGACCCACCACGTCAAGGCCGCACGTGAGGTGATACTCGCGGCTGGCGTCATTGGCTCGCCGCAGCTCCTCGAGCTCTCCGGGATCGGTGACCTTTCGGTGCTGGCGCGGGCCGGGATTACGGCCTACCATACGCTACCAGCTGTGGGCGAGAACTTCCACGATCACTTCGCCGCCCGCCTTCGCTGGCGCGTGCGCCAGTCCGTGTCCTTCAATGAGCGCACCCGTGGCTTCCGCCTCCTGGGTGAGGTAGGCCGCTACCTCTTCGGGCGAGGCGGCGTCCTGGCCCTCCCCATCGCCATGGGGTTCGGGTTCGTGAAGTCGTCCCCCGAGGAGACCCTCCCCGACCTGCAGTTTCATTTCTCCCCGGCGAGCTACGGGACGGGCTCGACGCGCTGCCTGGACGAGCGTCCGGGGATGACGATCGGCGTCTACCCGCTGAAACCGCGATCGCGCGGTTCGATCCACGTGCACACGGCCGACGCTACGCAGGCGCCAGCGATCCGCCCTAGCTTCCTGGGCCACGAAGAGGACGTACGCCGCTTGGTCGCGGGGATGCGCCTCGCGCGGCGCATCGTGGCCGCCCCGGCCTGCGAGCCCTTCCGCGGCGAGGAGACATGCCCCGGGCGCGAGATTGAGCGGGAAGACGAGCTCCGCGATCACCTCCGCGCGCACGGCGATACCTCCTTTCACCCGGTTGGGACCTGCGCCATCGGCGGCGTGGTCGATCCGCGCCTGCGCGTCCTCGGGCTCCATGGCCTGCGCGTCGTCGACGCCTCGGTGATGCCCGCGATGGTGTCCGGGAACACCCAGGCCGCGACTATGATGATCGCTGAGAAGGGTGCGGCGATGATCCTGGAGGACGCGCGCGCATGACTCATCCTTTCGAGCCAGGCGATCCGTCGGCCCCCGACGTCGCTGCGCTTCTCGAGTCGTCCGAGGCCCACTCGCGCTCGCTCTACCCGCCCGAGGGGGTGCACCTGCTCGACGTCTCCGCCCTGACCGGGCCCGCGGTGATCTTCCGCGTGGCCCGCTCGGCGGCAGGCACGGTCGAGGGTTGCGGCGCGATCGTCCTCGAGCCCGACGGGTCTGCCGAGCTTAAGAGCATGTTTGTGGCGCCGTCGGCGCGCAGGCGCGGGCTCGGGGCGTCCATCCTTGAGCATTTGGAGCGCCAGGCGCGCGATGCCAGGGCCACTGTCATGCGCCTGGAGACCGGGCCGCTGCAGAAGTCGGCCCTCGCCCTGTACCGCCGCTCCGGCTATCGCGTCCGCGGGCCGTTCGGCTCGTACCGCGAGGATCAGTACAGCATTTTCATGGAGAAGGACCTGACATGAGCGAGCGCGTCCCTTCCGCCCCGCCGCGCGGCGATCTCACGGGAGCGCTGGTTTTGTTCCACGGCCGCGCGACGAAGAAGGTCCCTTTCGTGCGCCTCGCCAAGGACGTGAAGCACACCCGTGAGCGCTTGCAAGGCGCGGGGGTTGAGGCAGGGCACCTAGTCGGGATCCTCGGGGAGAACTGCTACGAATGGGTGGTTTACGATTTAGCCGTTACGTCCTTGGGCGCGATCCCGGTCTGCTTCCCCGTCGACGAGTTCGCCGGTCGCCCCGCTTCCGAGCTGGGGAAAGCGTACGACCTCTCGCTCCTCATCATCTCCGCCATGGTCGGCGACCCGAGCCACACCCCTTGGGTCATGACCATGAACGGCGAGGGGGTAGCCTTTGCACGTCGCCCGCCCGACGGCCCCCTGCGCCGCCGCATCGCCGGGACGGACGTCTCAACCATCATTTTCTCATCGGGCACCTCCGGGCAGCTCAAAGCGCTGCTCCTCTCCCGCGCGGGGGTGGAGATGGCCGTCACCTCGTTCGCGGCCTGGGACTTGGCCCCAGGGGACGGGATCCTCGTAGCTCTGCCCCTGTCGATCTTCCAGCAACGCCTGATGATCTACGCCGCGCTGCGCGCGGATTGTGACATCCTCCTCAGCGACTCAGTTAACCTTTTCCGCTCCCTGAAGGTCCTCAGCCCGAGCGTCGTCCTAGGGCCGCCGGCCCTATTTGAGACCGTCGAGAAGCGCTTCGACGCCTTGCCCGGCTGGCGGTACGCTCTTCTCGCGCTGCTCTCGACGTTGTGCGCGGTCCTCCCCGCTGGCGCGCGCGCGCGCGTGCGCCGTCATCTTTTCGCCGAGGCGCACGAGGCCTTCGGCGGGCGCGTCCGGGTGCTCCTCACCGGCTCGGCGCCGAGCAAGCCATCGACGCTGGCCCTTTACGAGCGGGCGGGGATCCCCCTTTACCAGTCCTATGGTCTGGCCGAGGTGGGGTTCATCGCCTGGAACCGCCCCGGACGGAACCGCGCCCTCTCGGTGGGGCATCCAGTCGTTCCGGGCTCGGTGACCATCGCCGAGGACGGCGAGATACTTGTTGCGCTGGATACGCCGCAAGCAATCGGTTACTACGGCGTGGACCCTGAGGAGGAGCAGCGCACGTTCCTCGGGGGCGGACGCATCGCCACCGGGGACCTCGGGTGCTTCGACGGCGACGGGTTCCTCCACATCACCGGGCGCAAGAAGAACCTCATTTTACTCCAGTCCGGGGAGAAGATCCAATCCGAACTCCTAGAGCGCCGCCTGGGAGAGGTGCCCGGCGTCGAGTGCGCCGTGGTTGTCGGGGGGGACCCCTTGCCCGGGCTCGTTGCCCTCGTAGCCATCGACCCCTCTGCCGGCGCGGAGGACGAGGCACGCGTCCGCGACGAGGTGCAAAGGGTCGTTAACACCTTAAACTATGGAGTGAAACCGGGCGCACGCATCGTGCGCTTCATAATTACGCGCATGCCGTTCAAGCCCAAGACTGGCTTGGTCACCCGCAACCTCAAGATAGACCGCAAGGCCGTCGTTAAGATCTTCGAGAAGGAGCTTCGCGCATGACGGCCATCGAGAGCACCTTAAAGATGCTCCTCCGCGAGGTCATGCCCCGCAGCCTGCACAAGCTCCCCTTGAAGGAGTCGATGTCGCTGCAAGGGGAGATGGCAATCGACTCCATCGGCCTGATGTCGCTGGTCTTTCGCATTGAGGAGGAGTTGCAGATCGATCTCATGCAGGACACGGATCGCGTGGCGGCGGTGCGTACGCTGGGTGACTTGCTTGAGATCATTCACGATCTGAACGGAGCCCCGCGATGACGCACATCATTGACACCCATTGCCACATCGGCTCGCTGGACATGATCCCTCCCTCCTTTGTCGAGGGCATCGTTGAGAACATCGCGTTGGCCCTTACCGCGCGGGGGGTCCGCTCCAAGCGCAGCGCTGTGGAAGATCTAGTCTTAGCACGCTTCAACGACCCCATGTGCGACGAGCTCGTCGCCGAGATGGACGACGCGGGGATCGATCGCGCGGTGCTCCTCGCCGCCGACTTCACCTATGCCCTCAAGGACTGTCGCCTGGGGATTGCGGAGATCCTCGAGCACCACCGCCTAGTGAAGGAGCGGCACCCCGGCCGGTTCCACGTCTTCGCAGGGGTCGACCCGCGATGGGGGAAGGACGGCATCGATCTGTTCGAGAGGAGCATCCGGGATTGGGGTTTCGAAGGGCTCAAGGTATATCCACCCTGCGGCTTCTCCGGCAGCGATCCACGCCTGTTCCCCTATTACGAGATCTGCTCTCGCTGGCGGATCCCGGTACTGGTCCACATAGGTGGCACCTGCCCCGAGCTGGCTTTCGACGTGGCGTCCCCGGTGCTCCTCGACGAAGCGGCGCGCACCTTCCCCGGCGTGAACTTCATCCTCGCCCACGGCAGCGTGTCGTACGTAGAGGAGTGCGCGATGATGGCTGGATTCCGCCCCAACGTCTATCTCGACGTAAGCGGCTTCCAGACCGCCGACCTGTCCATGCTCGAGCAGCTCTTTCGCCGCGGGTTCCGGCACAAGGTTCTGTTCGGCACCGACTGGCCACTTTTCCGCCTGCAAGGGCGCCAGTCGGAGTGCCTGGCCAAGCTGAACGCCGAGGGTGGGCCAATCGACGCCCTGCTCGACCACGAACGGCGTGCCTTCTTCGGCGGCACCGTGGCACGCCTCCTGTCCCTGCGCTCGGCGCCGGCCGGCGATGCTCAGAAGGGGACAATCCCGTGAAGTGGGACCACGCGAGCCGCCCTGAGCTCCAGGGGCTCGCCCCCCGTGTCGACGGAGACAGCCAGCACGTGCTCCGGCGAGGCGCGGAGCAGGCCAAACTGCCAGCGCGCTGCTTCGTAAGCCACCGTGGTGAAGGCCACGCGTGGCTCTTGGTCCGGGGCGAGCTCGAAGGAGAAGCCATCCAGGGGCAAGCCAAGCCCCGCGCCTCGCGCCTTGAGGTAGCTTTCCTTGAGTGTCAAGTTTGCGTAGAGTTTAGACGTGTCACTAGCCATGCACGCCTCATGCGCAGTGAAGAACCGCAAAGCGACCAGCGCAAGGTCGTCCCTGGGCTCGATCCGCTCTGCATCGAGTCCGAGTCGCTGAACGCCGCCGACAATCATGGCCACCAAGCCACGGGTATTGGTCAAGTTGAACGGAATGGATGGGGCGACGGTGGCAGGCTTCCCCCCGGCCTCGGTGGTGAAGAGCCACTCCGCGGGAGCTACATCCGCGTAATTCGACAGAACAGCCCGCACCAGGGCCCGCTTGGCCAGGAATTCGTCCCGGGCGCGCGCACATCCGAGTCGATCCCGCCGCGCGCGCTCGTCGTCGGAGAGCAGGGCCTCGTAGCCATCCATCGCAACGCCCTCGTAGAAGAATCACCAGAGATCCGCGGCCGCCCGGCCGAGCGGACCTCCGGCGACTACCTGCGGTAGCTATGCAATCGTACGCATGAACGAATTTTTGCACAGCCACAGGGACATCGCCTTGGACGAATTTCGAGTTCGCCGCGCCACCAATGACCCTGCCGAGGCCGGGGCGCTGGCCGATGTCACCCTCGACGTCGTAGAAGGGGGCGCGTCGGTGGGCTTTATGCTCCCGCTGCCGCGGGAGCGGGTCCTCTTGTTCTGGCGAGGCTGTCAGGCGGGGGCGGAGCGCGGAGAGCGCATCCTCCTAGTCGCCGAGGAGGTCGCCACCGGGAAGATCGTCGGCACGGTGCAGGTGATCCTGGCTATGCCCGACAACCAGCCCCACCGCGGCGACATCGCCAAGATGCAGGTGCACCGAGCGGCACGACGTCGCGGGCTCGGGGCGGCGCTAATGCGCGCCGCGGAGGAGGCCGCGCTGGCCGCCGGGAAGACGGTCCTCGTCCTCGACACGGTGACCGGCAGCGATGCCGAGCGTCTCTATGCCGGCCTAGGTTGGCTGCGAGTGGGCGTGATCCCCGATTACGCGCTCTGGCCCAACGGCGGGTTATGCAGCACCACGATCTTCTACCGCAAGCTCGATTGAAAGGGGTGAACATGATTGGAAACCGCGATCCATTGACCGACGAACAGGTGAAGTTCTTCAAGGACAACGGTTTCGTAGGGCCCTTCGACCTCTATGAACCCGATGACGCAGTGCGCCGCTGGAACAAAGCCAAGCTGGAGATGGTTCTGTCCAAGAACAAGCCGCACACCTCTCAGATCATCAATTACGACCGCCACCTCGACTGCAGCACGCTGTCCGAGCATGTCTCGCGCCCGGAGGTCGTGTCCAAGCTTCGCAGCCTCATGGGGGAGGATATCATCTGCTGGAAGACGAACATCTTCCCGAAGTATCCGGGTGAAGCGGGGACTGGGTGGCACCAGGTCGAAACGTTCGCTGCCGCCCAGTTGGGTGAGAAGCCGGTCCCGGCGCTTCTCTACACTGAGGAGCCGAAGTTCATCACCTCCGAGATCACCGTCTGGACGGCCTTCTCCAAGGCTCGCGCAGAGCACGGCTGCCTCACCTTCCTACCGGGCAGCCACAAGCAGATGCACTACGACGAGACGAAGCCGATGACGCCGAGCTACGAGAGCAGCCAGCACGACTTCTTCGGCTACGACTACTCAGAACTCAAGATTGACAAGGCCTGGGACCCAGACAAGGAGGCCAAGGTCGTGATGGAGATGAACGCAGGGCAGTTCCTGATCTTCCTGGCGCGCTGCGTGCATGGCTCGCTGCCGAACACGACCGAGGATTACACCCGAATGGGGTTTGCGTCGCGCTACGTGACGCCGTCGGTGAAGGTGTACGAGAATGTCGAACTCCTGCGCGAGTTCGGCGACGAGATCGACCTCGCGTACCACGGTTGCGTGATAGTAGCCGGGGAGGATCGCTTAGGCTACAATAAAATCCACAAAAACAACCTGAATGGCCACCCTTTCCCGAAGGCCTTCTAGTGGAGGACTACACCGTAAAGCTGCATGAGATTCTGTGTGCGCAGTACAACATGCGTACGCTTCAGCTCGACACCTTACGCGCGGCGCGAAAGTGCGAGGAGATCGGCCTCACCTCGCTGGGGACTATCATGCTCGTCGCCACCTACTTGGAGGCGCGAGGCCTTCCCGACGCGATGTTCGACCCGGACTGGATCAGCGACTTCGATACCGTCGACGGCATCCTGCTGGTCCTTCGTATCATCGACCAGAAGGCGGCGAAATGACCACGCTGGGACTGCACGGCTTCGCGCGCGCGCTCGGCGACCGCGAGCGCGCCGTAGAATCGATAGAGGAATACCAGGCGATCTGCCAGGCCAAGGGGATCGGCCTCGGCCTTGTTGGGATGGGGTGCAAGACCTTCCGCCAGATGACCGCACCGGTCACGTCGTACGTGGTGAAGTCAATCCAGGAGACCCTTATGGCCAGCGGCGTGGAGGCGAGCGACGTGGACCACTTGGTGTTCTCGACCACGGACAAGAACCTCAGCCATCTCCAGAGCGATTTCGCCACCCGCGTGCTCACGGAGTCGGGGCTCACGCGCGCGCTCCCAGTGCTCGTCACCATGCAGCAATGTGTGAGCTCGCTCGGCGCCATGGACCACGCCCGGCGCTTGTTCTGCGACGAGGCTGTGCGGCACGTGCTGCTCGTGTCGTTCGATTACGTGCTTGAGGACGCGGAGCGCATCCAGCCCTTCGCGCTGTTCGGCGACGCGGTAACGAGCTGTGTAATGACTCGCGGCACGGGTTGGCGCCTACTCTCCTACGGTGTCGGGGTCGACTTCGCGGGGCTCACCGGTGCGGACGACTTCACCTCGCGGAAGAAGGTGGTGGTCTCGACCATGAATCGCATCCTTGAGGAGAGCGGGACGAAGATCGGGGACGTCGAGAAGTGCTTTACCACGAATCTCTACAAGCCGATCGCCTGGTTCAACGCCTCTGTAGCGGGGATCCACCCGAGCAAGCTCTCCATTGACACCTTGCCGTCGTTGGCCCACTGCGGGAATTGCGACTGGATGCTCAACGTGGTGGAGCATCAGCGTTTACATCATCCGCCGCCGGGGACGAGGTTCTTGGTGCAGTCCTTCGCGCCCGGGTTCTTCGCGGGTGCGATCCTCGGCGTCACAGCATGACGCACCTGCGTCCTGCACGGCGCAAGCCGGCAGCGGCGCGGGTGCAGGGTAAGCGTCCGACCGACCCCCTCTCGTACCGCAGAAGCTACGAAGCGGCAGTAACCATCCCGTCTTATATCCACTGAACCCGAATGGCCTGCGGTGTGGGCGGGCAGGCGGGTCATCCAGACGACTAGCCACCACGCGCAGGTACCAGCACGGGTCGATGCCCAGCACCAAGCATATGCTGACCAGGGTGTAGAAGATCACCCCAATCCGGGCACCCTGAGGTGAACACGTGAAGTAGTAACTGGCCTTGCCCTTCAGGGTCATCTGAGGTGCTTGGTATAGTTGCTGTGGCAGGCGATCGCGGCGTGCTTGCTGGGTTTGGCCCAGATCATGGTGTAATCAGGGGTCACATGTCCCAGGCCCACCATGCCGGACTTATGGTAAAAATAATTGAAAAATAGGCCAGACAGGGGATCGAAGTGACGGCGGCGGAAGTCATCCGATCACCATTTTTTCGTCGTTGTGATCGTTGGAGTACTAGTTTCTGCCGGATCGTCCAGTGGAGGTAACGTACATTGCGGCTGGATGCGGCCTTGGCTGGCGATCGTGTTACCAAGTGTCTGTCGCTTGAGTCACAGCGGCGGGAAGCTTCTCGGTTATGGGCGGAATGGCCGCCATGGTGCCAAGCGAGAACATACAGCGGCCTTCCAACTGACAGTGCTCTTCCTGCTCCAGGATCACAACCCCCACCAGCTTGGTGACAGCTATCGGACTGTCCTAGAAACCGGGGGAGATCCACCTCTTCGCGAAACGCTGCAAGCAGTGAGGAGGATGGGCACTAGCAGCAAGTCAGGAGTCGCCAAACGCTCCAAGTTGACTGCTACCCCACAACAAGCCAGCATTGTCTGAGTGCTTCTGGCATTCTTAGCTTGGTGGATCAAAGCTGCTCCAGGATATCGGCACTTCGATGGTATGGAGTAAACCGATAACCCTTGGGCAAATCCTGCTTACGAGTGGAGCCTCCTGATGGTCTGGTAGATCTGCCGCAGGGCTTGACATCATATAGGAGCACAGAGATTAACGATGGCCCTGGTCCAGAAAAGCCCGCCACTTAAATCCTTGCTTCGGTCTGATCACGGCAACCCGGTTGCTGTTGAAGGGATCCAGCGCAGCGTTGCAGTCCCTGGGCAGTTATGGGATACAGGCAGGAAATACACATTGGCTTGACGCTCACGGCTGCGGGCAGACCGCCTCGATGACATCACTGTTCGGCGCAGTGAACCGCACCCTCAACTGCTGGCCGATTCCAGCCGAGAGGGTGCGCCTGAGTTGCTCATATTTTGGATTGGCGCGAAAGAGATGGTAGAAACGCGCCGACTCGGCGAAGATCACGTCGACTCCATCGTCGACAGGGCGGATCTGGAGGACGGTGAACATTCGGCCGTAATCGCCTTCATCGCAGTGCCCAACAATGCTGTGCATAGCTATGTAGTGGATGGCTATGGGCACGTGACCAGGTTCTTATACTCCTCGAGGGTGGCTTCGGTGGCGGCATAGGTTGGATCGGTGGAATAGGCAGTGCCGGCATAATTGGCGGGGGCGTAGGCGGTGCCTGGCTGGATCGAGTACATCGAGACGTGGGCATGGCTGCTGCAAGCTCCATTCTGCTGGGCAGAGAGCCAGGAACTGAGCAGTACGGGTGTGTTGAACATGCCTGGGTCGATCACCATCGTCTGCACCATGGAGAACTTGGGGGTGGTGTCAAAGGAGACTTTTACGCGTAACAAGGGAGCCACGTGGTACCACCAAGTGACGCAACAGCCGCCCCACTTATCGGCCCGAACGGCAAGCTGATCGTCGTTCTTGTTGGCGAAGCTGAATACCTTTTCGCAGCATACGCCGTACTTATCGGTGATCAGGCGCCGCATCTGGTGGGCGCGCGCATAGCACCCATCGCGTACATACTGGAATGGTATGCACGGCGGCGCCACCGGTGGGCCCGGCAGATGGCAGGAGAGGCTGGCGCAGAAATCGAAGATCTCCTTGGCCTTGGCATAGTCGGGCACGATCGTCGTGCAGAGCGCGAAGACTTTCCACTTGAGTTTCAGGTCGACGACGTCGAAGCTTGTCGGGTCGATCCTGGCGATCTCGATCGGCACCACCTTGTCGGGTGTTTCCAGCAGAGGCCTTTCGCTGGCGAAGACAGCGCGGGCAGTGGCCGGTGGTGGGGCCATCTTCAGTACCGTTCCCCGCTCCAGGTCCAGGGTCACCTGCAGGGGCATGTTGTCCTTCGCCTCGGCTGAAAGTGAGCGCATCGCCGGGGCCTCAGCAGCCGCCGCCTCGGAAAGGGTATAAATGCGCTGCCGTTCGTTGAAGAGGTACAGGTCTTCCCCCTCGGGCCCTTTGCGGATCTTCGCAATCGTGAGAAGACTTGTTTCTTGATGCTTTGCCATCATCGAAATCCTTGATTGAGGGAGCTAAATTAAAATTTGCCCGCTGCTTAAGAACACCTCAATAAATCACCGTTCTTGCCCGCCCAGACGGCTGAGACCCATTGTCGGGACTGGAATTCGAGGGGCTGCGTCGGGAGGTATGACGTTTTTCCATGTGTGCCTTTAGATGCTAAATCACGAAAACCGGGAGTGGAAGAGAATGATCACGGAATTTAACGAATTGAGATGCTCTGGGGTGCAATCGGGCTGAAAGGCAGGGCTGCCTAACAGTCTGTCCGCGTAGGTCTTGGCGGGGCTGACAGCATGGAGTTCGGTCGGCGGGAATGACTGCCCTCCATGCCCGAAATCCAATACAACGCAAACGATGAGAGCGCCCCGAGCGATCTGATCAGCTTTCTCAAGGCCATCCCTGATGGGCGGTTCCGCCGTGGGGTGCGTTACCCCCAGTGGTTCCTCCTGCTGGTGGCGGTGCTGGGGATACTCAGTGGCTGCCGCAGCTCCCGCGATCTGGAGCGTTTTGCCCGCCGGCACCGGGAAGCCCTCAACCAGGCGCTGGGCCTTGAGTACAGGCGCTGGCCCTCGGATGCCACCTTCCATTATCTGTTCCATAAGGCCCATCTCCAGGGATTTGGCCAGGTGCTGCAGGCCTGGATGATCAGCCAGATCCCTGGCGGCGCAGAGGGTTTGGACCAGCTGGTCTGTGACGGCAAAACGTTGCGCGGCTCCGCGATCGAGACGGAGGGGGGCACCCACCGCTTTGTCGCCTAGGTCACGGTGTATGCCCGTGCGCTCGGCGTCGCCCTGGCCCAGAAGGCTTACGACACCGGTGAATCCAGCGAGCGCGCAGCCCTCAAGGAGCTACTGAGCACCCTGGATCTCGACGGTGTGCTGATTCAGGCGGATGCTCTGCACACCACGCAATCGTTTTTCACTGGTGCCTCGCCCAGGGGGCCGACGTGCTCCTGACGGTGAAAGGCAACCAGAAGACCTTGCATCGCCAGATCCGCAGCCAGTTCCAGGGGAAACGGCAGATCCCTGTTGAGACAAGTGTTTTCGAGGAGGGTCATGGTCGTGCCATCACCTGGACGCTCCGCGCCAAACAGGCACCGGAGCCCATCCGTGAGGCCTGGAGCGGCACCAGCTGGATCGTGGAAGTGATCGCCGTCGGCACTCGCGACGGCAAGGCCTTCCGGCAGACCCATTGCTTCCTCACCAGCTTGCGCACCACCCCAGAAGCCCTCCTGCAACTGGTGCGCGACCGCTGGAGCATTGAGGGCTGGCACTGGATCCGTGACACCCAGCTGCACGAGGACGCCCATCGCTACAGGGGCAACGGCGCCGGAGCGATGGCGACGCTGCGCACGGCAGCCCTCAACCTGCTCCGACTGGCTGGCTTTCAGTCGATTCGAGCGGGGATGCAGGCCGTAACCCACGACATCACGGCGCTACTGGCGATGGCGACGAGGAAGCCAGAACCAAGCCCGAGTTAAGACTTTGAATCAGCCCTGCCTGAGCTCCAGAGTTGCTGGCTTGTTCAACGTCCGATAAGATCGTGGGTACGCACAATCTATCCATCTTCGATCTGCCGCAGGACTTCACATCTGTTAGGAGTTCAGACACTAACGATGGCTCCCTCCAGACAACTTTCCTGATAGGTCCCGAGTTATGAACATCTCAGAGCTTTTATCTTATCTTCGTAGTCTAAAAGTCGACCTCTTTGCTGAAGGCGAGAAGCTGCGCTGTAGCGCCCCCAAAGGAGTACTTACACCATCCGTGCAAGCAGAAATCGCTCAACACAAAACAGATATCATGGCTTTCCTGCAACAGGCTAGTACTGCCATTAAGTCCGATTTTTCATCCATAATTCCTGCCACCTCAGAGCCCCTGCATGGTGACTGGTCAGCCGATGGACTGGCTTTCGTTTCATCCTACGCCCAAGCTGGACTGTGGTTCCTTCATCAACTGGAACCCGGTCTTACCGCATACCACATTCCCGCCCTCTGGCTTCTGCGCGGCGATCTAGATGTCTTTGCGCTTGAAAAGGCACTAGCGGCACTGATCGAGCGCCATCCCACCCTGCGCACCACTTTCCAGTTTCAGGGCGGAGAGGTGGTGCAGATCATTCATCCCCTGGCATCATTTCCGCTTGCCGCCGAACCCCTCGCTGATCGCGACCCTGACGATGTGATCGAGGAGTGGCTGGTGCAGGAGCACTCCACACCCTTTGATCTCCGTGCAGGGCTCCTGCTGCGGGCGCGCCTGTTAATGGTGCATGAGCAGGAGCATCTGCTGCTCATCAACCACCACCACATCGCCTCCGACGGCTGGTCGTTTTCCCTACTCACTCGTGATCTCACCGAGTTCTACAACGCCCACCACTCCAAACGCCCCCCTCATCTCAAGCCCCTCTCCGTTCACTACCAGGACTACGCAGCCTGGCAGCGCCAACGGCTCACCGGCACGCGGCTGCAGGAACTGAACGACTACTGGATCGGCCAGCTCAGCAATCTTGAGCCACTGGAGCTGCCAACCGACCATCCACGGCCGGCGATGCCCTCGCACCGTGGTGGAAGTGTTGTGTTCACGATCGAGCCGATGCAGCTGGTGCCCTTTGAGGAGCTGTGCCGCGGCGAGGGAGCGACGCTGCAGATGGGGTTACTGGCGGTGGTGGCCCTGCTGCTGCACCGCACCAGCAGGCAGGACGACGTGGCGATCGGTGTGCCGTTCTTGGGCCGCAACCATCCCGAACTGGAGAACCTGATCGGCTTTTTCATCAACACGCTGCCGATCCGCACACGTTTTCAGGCGAACCAGACCTTTAGAGACCTGCTGAGGCAGGTCAAGGAGGCCTCGATCGCGGCCTACGACCACCAGGAGCTGCCGTTTGAGCAGATGGTGGAGGCCTTGAAGGTTGAGCGCGATACGAGCCGGAACCCTCTGGTGCAGGTGATGCTGCAGCTGATGGAGTTGCCCGAGGCGGGCTTGGAGCAACTGGATGGCCTTGCGGTGCAATCCCTGCCCGCCAGGAGTGAATCCGCCAAGCTTGATCTCTCCCTTTATCTGAGCCGCAGTGCCGATCAAGGCTTGAGCGCCTCGATCACCTATGCCACGGACCTGTTCGATGGTGATCGCATCGAGCGGCTTACCGGTCATCTGCGCACGCTGCTTGGTTCAGCGTTGGAGGCTCCGGATGCTGCAGTGGATACCCTCAACCTTCTTCCAGAGGCTGAGCGCCAGTTGATCGAAAGCTGGCAGCAGGGGCCTGTTGTTGAGGTGCCGGAGCTATGCGTGCATGAGCTGTTTGAGCAGCAGGTGGAGCGAACGCCGGAGGCGACTGCGCTGGTGTTTGAGCAGCAGGAGATCACCTACAGCGAACTCAACGCCCGCGCCAACCAGCTTGCCCATCACCTTATCGATCTTGGGGTTAGCCCTGAAGTGATCGTAGCGGTGTGCCTGGAGCGCTCCGTTGAACTCATCGTTGCCCTTCTCGCCATCCTCAAAGCTGGTGGGGCCTACCTTCCTCTGCCAAGCAAGCAACCACCAGCCAGGCTGCTCGCCATTCTTCGTGACTCGAGACCTGCATGGGTCCTCACCTCGGATCAATTGCTGGGTGCTTTCGAACAGGATCTTCCTAGTGATATTGGAGTTATCAATTACTCTGATCTGATCTTCTACCATCCGTTGGGTCGCAACCTTGAGGCAAGTGTCAGCCCATCGAATCTGGCCTATGTGTTGTACACATCAGGCACAACCGGATCACCCAACGGGGTGACTGTTTCTCACAAGGCGCTCGTCAATCGATGTTCTATCTATCCGCAGGTTTGGGGGCTCGACCATCATGGTCGTGTACTGGCTCAGAGCGAGTTTAGCTTTGACAATTCAACTCGTGAATGGCTTCTCCCCCTCACATGCGGCGCAACCGTCGTACTCGCTTCTGAACAGCAGCAACAAGACGCGGAACACCTTCTAGCATTGCTCGAAAGCCAGTGCTGTACACACTTGGCAGCCACGCCGAGTCGGCTCGAGATGCTGATTGGGATCAAGTCGCTGCAGGGTTTGATAGTTACGGCAGGTGGAGAACGATTGTCACCAATCCTTGCAGGGAAGATCCTGAGGTCTGAACCCAGGAGGTTGATGCACTCCTTTGGCTCGACCGAAACCTGCCTGGCAATTGCGTATCACGATCTCAGACCCCCAGAGAGCGAGATAGTTAGCGATAGAGACGTCAGCTCTATTCCCCTCGGCAGACCTTTGCCAAATACTTGTTTGCTGGTGCTGGATCCTGCCGGCATGCTCTGCCCGATCGGCATCCCCGGTGAACTCCACATTGGCGTGGCTGGTCTGGCCCGCGGCTACCTCAATAATCCCGAGCTGACCGCAGAGAAATTCATCCGCGATCCCTTATCCACCGATCCCACCGCCCGCCTGTACAAATCGGGCGACCTGGCGAGCTGGAACCCCGACGGCACCCTGGCTTTCCACGGCCGGCTGGATGAGCAGATCAAACTGCGCGGCTTTCGCATCGAGCCGGGGGAAATTGAGGCCGCCCTGATCGCCCATCCGGCGATCGAGCAGGCTGTCGTCCTACTCAGGCAGGACCAGCCATCCAACCCCCAGCTGGTTGCCTACTGGCTCGCCGCCCATCCCAGCGGTGATTCCACCGGCAGCGTCTTCTCCTCCGCCGAGCTGCGACCTTTCCTTGCCCGCAGCCTTCCTGACCACATGCTCCCGGCGGCCTTCGTCCGTATCGAAGCCCTGCCTCTTACACCCAACGGCAAGCTAGATCGCAAGGCACTCCCTGATCCCTCCTTCTCCGGCGACCTGCAGCAGCGGGTTGAACCTTCCACAGAGCTTGAGCTCCAGCTCCATGCCCTCTGGGCTGAGGTGCTCGGCCATAGAGATTTCGGCATCCACGACAACTTCTTTGCAGTCGGGGGCCATTCCCTCTCCGTCTTGCGCCTTGCCGCCGGCATCGAGCAACGTCTCGACACAACCTTATCCATCAGCACCCTCTTCAAGGTACAGACCATCTCCAATCTGGGTCTCTTCCTAGAGTCCAAAGCCCCAGTTGAATGGTCTTACCAATCTCTCGTTCCGCTGCAACCATTTGGAGAGCCCCCTGCACTCTTCGCCATTCATGGATATGAAGGAACTGTTTTATGTCACCTCAATCTAGCCAATGAACTTGGCCCCGACCGGCCTGTCTATGGTCTACAGGCCGTCGGTTTTGATGATCCTGAGATGCGTCATCTCAGCATGGAGGATATGGTTGCCCACTACGTCAAGGAGATTCGTTCATTCCAACCACATGGACCATACCATTTGATAGGCTACTCTGCAGGGGGCTTGTACGCCTATGCAGTAGCCGCAAAGCTATGCGAGCAAGGTGCGCCTATCGGGTTCCTGGGGCTGATCGATACATTTCCACATTTCATTTCGACAAAGCTTCGTATCCTGAAGCAACTGAGTGCAATAGTGAAAAATATCCCAGGACACATCCGCAGGCTGGCTTCCTCAAATCCAGCCACTTATTTAACGTATTTGCGTTCCAGGCGCAATTCTGTTAAATATAACCTCTGGAAGCTTGGGTTGATAGATAATGCCAACGCTGTAAACATCCTTGAGGGTATACAGGGTAGCTATTTTGCACACTTATCTTCAATGTACAGGCCACAGCGACTGCCTTTATCGGTGCATGTATTCACCACTCATTCCAGCATTAAACATCTCCAGAGACTCTGGAACTTCTACGCTCTCAAGGGTGCATCAATGTATCCTCTATTCAACGATCATCATGACTACTATAAGTCCACCGAGTTGACTCCAGTATTGGCAAATCTGCTCCGCGAGATTCTTTGCGATATTGAGTCTAATCTCCAAGGATGATGCTCTTTCCTTTGCGCTGGTTGCCAGGTCAGTCAATTCATAAAGAATGGGTTGAAGGTTCTAATCTGAGCTTCCCTTTGATTGTGATGATCGATTGTAGCGAGAAAGAAGTTACTCGAGTCAAGTCCGAGCTGCTTCAGATACTGGCGGACGACGAGCATATTCGCCTACACCAATATCGAAGAGCTGAAGACCGTGACAGATTTCTCCTGGCCCGAGGCTGCTTGCGTCTGCTACTTGGACAATTTCTGCTTCAGCCTCCTGCCAAGCTGGTGATCCAATGTGATGCCTACGGCAAGCCTTTCCTTGGACCAAACGAATCATCCACTATGGACCGCACGCTTCATTTCAACGTCTCTCATTCAGGTGAGCTCATTCTGCTGGGATTTCATGGATTCCGCTGCGTCGGGGTGGATGTTGAGCTCCAGTACGTCGATCTGGACTGGCATTCCATTGCCAAACACTGTTTTCCGCAGAGCATCACCAATGATCTTCAGAAAGTGCCACCGCAAGATCGGCTGCATAGGTTCTATCAGGAATGGTGTCGACTCGAGGCCAGACTCAAGGCCAGTGGCCTTGGATTATCTAGCCTTGATATACTGGACTATACTCCTGATTCCAGCGCTGACAGCGCTGACAGCACTGACGTTGACACACCTTGCTGGGACATTCGCTTGCCAAAAGGCTATTCAGGAGCGGCTGCACTTCATGGATGATCTTGATACCGCGTCGGATTTATAATTTAATGATGCAAGGCAATCTCCAAGTATTCCGCAGAAAAGCCGTTGATGAGCCCGTGCGCCTATAGAGATGTGCCACACATAATCAGGGACTCCTGAACAGCTAAATCCACTTGGCCGCAACTTGTTTCAGCAGTTGGCAGCCACCAGACTGACCGAGAACGCGGTAATCGCGGAATGGTGCCACTGGAGTTCCTAAGCAGCTCGACCCAGTGGCCCAGATAGGCGGCATGGCTTTCGATCTCGCTGCCGATCTCCAGCCGATCGCCCAGCAGCACCGCCCCCAGCTCAGCGACCAGCTCCTCCCGGGCATAGCGCGGCTTCCCGAAGGCCCCCGATCACGCTTCAGGCGGGATTCATGGCCAGTGGAGTGGATCTGCTCATGGGCCCAGGTGGCACAGAACGCCGCCGGTGAGTGAAAGCTGGCGCGATCCGGCAGCTGGATCCGATCGATGCCGGGCAGATAGCAGGCCCGATCACCGCCAAAGCTGACCGGCACCGGCCAGGCACCCAGCACGGCTTCTGCAGCCTCCAGCCTCTCAGGCTCCGGCTTGGGCTCGACGCCCTTTGGCGACTTGCGGGCTTCGATCAAGGCGGCGAGTGCCTCTCCCTCGAGATCAGCCGCATTGAAGAACGCCACCGGCCGGTAGCTGGCCCAGCTGCGCAGGGTGACTTCTCCGCCAACGCCTGGCTCCTCTCGGCTGTGCAGCTGGGGCCGCAGGATGTTAACCGCCTTGCTGCCTTTGCGGGGGAAGATGCCGAGCCTTTTGGCCTCGGCAAAGCCGCACCAGAACAGCAGGGCGGAACCCCGGATGTGCATGCCGAGGGTGAGCAGGATCGGATTGGCACCCCGGTAGCGATGGCCCGAGAGCAGATTCACGTGGTGGCCACCTCCGCTGCCATCCCAGGGCCGCCGCCAAGGGGCGGAGCCGGCCTCCATCAGCTCGATCAATGAGGCGACGATCTTTTCCTCAGCCGTGGGGCCAGAGAAGCTTTTGCGTGAGCGGGACTGGGACGCGGCCATGGCCGGCAAAGCGCGGGACGCCCGAGTGGTGCCCCGCGATGGCAAGGGCGGCGAAGGCGCCTGTCGCCGAGCCGCTTGCGTCAGCCCTTGCCCGTGGGGCGACCATGAGACAGCCCGCGCGCCTTACCCCCCAGCGCTCAGGTGATCCTGAGCAGATCGCCGCTGCTCCAGCCGCCGGTGCCCCGCACCCGCGACGGCCGCCACAGGGTGGTCTTGGTCATCTGCCGATCGAAGCTGCCCCGCGAGGGGGCCATGGCGACGGAGAAGGCAACACCCGGTGCTCCGACCACCTTCTGGGGCCAGATGCCGGTGCGGGGCTTGGCGTGAACCCGGGCGACCTGAGCCGGGGCCTTCATCGATCTGGCGCTGATCATGGTCCCGGGCATGGCTGAGCTCCTTGCGTTCAAGCTCCATTGCCAGGCCACGGTTGCCGCTGGCAAGGGGTGTTGACGTCTTGCGGCTGCGCTGATGCCTCCTGCTACTCGTGGCGCTGCTACCCGTGATCAACTCGGCTCGGAGCCGGACGAGAAGCCCACGCCGTCAGGGCCTGACGGCCCCTGGCGCGTGACGGCCAGGATCAGTGGCGGCCTGGTGCAGATCAGCAACAACCACGAGTCGCGGGTGATCCGCAAAGCGGAAGTGGAGGCCTACCTGCGCAAGGGCAAGCCCTGGTGACAGGCGGGGCCTGAGGGGGCCAAGCCCCGAGGGGCAGAGCCCCAAAGGGGCTGGTGGGGGCCAGCCCCTGATGACCTCAGGCCGCAGCCAGTGACTCTGTTGCCATGGCGGCCTGGACCCGCTGGATCTCTGCTTCATGGGCCGCCTCCAGCGCCGCATCGATCTCCTGGATGCGGGCCAGGAACTGCTCCATCGCGGGGATCAGCTCTTCCTCCAGCAGGGTGATCTCCTCTTCTCCATAGGGGTGATCGATCCAGATGCGGCGGATCGGCTTGCCCCGGTGGGTGCTCAGCAGCCGGGTGAGCGCCAGGTGGCTGGAGTGGACGAGGGCGACGGGATCCTCGCGGGAGAGGGAATCGAGCCAGAGGGACATGGGACCTGGCGCCGGAGCGCAGCGATGGGACGCCAGCAGCACCGCCGGATCTGGCAAGGGGCGCGAAGCGCCTCGCGCAGCCCTTGCCCCGGCGGATGATGCGCGATCCCATCGCCAGCCCCTCAGGCCCTTAGCTCCCCGAACTGCTCCCCGAATTTGGCCTGGTGCTCCCTGAATTTGGGCCGCGACTCCCCGAATTTGACCCCGATCGGGGACTGTTGGGCCGGCCTGAGCCGGCCCGCTGGCCCTGGCCCTCTGGGGCCCTCAGGCCAGCTCGGCCTTGAGGGCAGCCAGGCCTGCCTGCCGGCGGCGCTGCACCGACATGGCGCTGATGCCCATCTGCTGGCCGATCTGGCGGAGGGACAGGCCCTCAAGCACCGAGAGCCGGATGATCGCGGCCTGGGCCGCCGGGAGCCGATCGAGCAGGGCCTCGATGCCCTCGCCGCAGGGCTGGCCCGGCTGCTCGGGAGCCTCCAGCTGATCGATCCAGAGATCACCGCTGGGCATCGGGGCATGCAGGCTCTGGTGGCTCCAGGGGTGGCCGCCCTTCTCGTGCTGACGCCGCGGCACGCGGACCAGGCGGCCGTGATCGCGCAGGTGGTGGAGCAGGGCGCCCTTGATGCAACGCCTGAGATAGCCGGCTGCCGAGGCTGGATCGCTGACCTGCCGGCAGGAGAGCCAGAGCTGCATCTGGGCCACCTGGCGGGCATCTTCCAGCTCGATCACGCGGCTGCTGGACGCCAGGCCGCGGGCAATGGAATCAGCGAGGGGGAGGAATTGCTGGAAGAGGGCATCGGCCTGGGATGGGGTGCGGGCCATGGCCTGATCACGTAGAACGCGCGACCCCAGGCCTCGACGCAGGAGAAGGCCAAGCTGAGCAAGGCCAAGCAGCAGGCCATCCGCCCCCCGATCGGGCCGATGCCGGTCTGTCCTGGCAACAGGGAGCAGGGGCATTGCCTGCCCTTCCTGCCGCCCCGCTGATGGCTCCCGCTCCTGCCAGCAACACAGCGCCGATCCTTGCCCTGGTCGGTGCCGAGATCCTGGCCTTGGGCGCCTTCGTTGCCGTCTGCGAGGTCCGCACCTCTGACGTTCAGCTGTGCGAGCACCGCTGGGCGCTGGCCTTGCCCGCCATCGCCCTGGCCGGCCAGTCGGCAGCGACGTACTTCATGGACAGCCGGGCTGGCAGCCCTGCCCCAGGCAGCCCTGCACCGGGCCGCTTGCCGATACCGCCGGTGCGGAACAGCCGTTGGCAGTTCACCCGGCCACAGAAGGAAGGAGACGATCCGCTGGTGGATTGATCCGCCGGCCGAATTGGGGGCTGTTCTCAGCGTCCGCCGTTTCTGAGCGCTGCCCCGCCAAGCAAGGCGATCAGCAGTTTCATGGTGGCGTCAAAGGCTGCTGTTACCTGATCAAGAACGCGGGGGCAGACCTCGACGAGGTGCTGTCGCCGGATGTAGGCCACATTTCCGCACACTCCTGTCGCCACGGTGTAGAGGGTGAGCTGGGTGATGATCACGACCGCCAGCAACTTGAAGATGAAGCGCTCCCGGTCGAACGGTGGCCTTTGATTCCCTGCCACGGCTCACGAGAACAGCCAGGCCCAGCCCGATGACGGACCTTCCGGCAGCCAGCGGGGGTTGGTGTTCTTGAACGAGTAGTGCAGGCACTTCCCGGCCCCTCCGCCTCCTTTGGCCCAGGTGCCGCGGATCAGATCGAGATCGCCGTAGGGGTCATGCACCAGCCAGCCGCTGCTGTCGTAGCCGCGCACTGCGATGTAGTGGCCGCCGCCACTCGGTGCTGAGACCGGGCCCTTGTGCAGGATGCCGATCGCCAGGCCGTAGCCCTTGTCGATCTCGGCCTTGGCCCGCTCGGCGGTGCAGTTGGTGATGAACCGCCCCGGTGCTTTCAGCTCCGCGAGGGCCTTGGCGTGAGCCGCCTGGCTGGTGGTGTCGCCGTACTTCTCCACCACCCGCAGGTAGTCGAGGTCATCACGGATGCCAGGAACCTTCAAGAAAGCGAGGTTCATGGCGATGCTGGAGCTCTGGCAATGGCGCCAGCCCTCGGGTCCATCGTTGGTCTGATCGAAGAACGGCAACGCCAGCGGATTGGCCCTCGCCGGCGGCGGCGGGGTGGCTGGCTTCTCGCTGAACTTGAGCGCCCAGCTCGCGTGCTCATCGAGGATGTCGCCGCTGCCTTCCAGTTCGGCGATCGAGCGATACAGCCCCCAGATGCCGGACACCTGCTGGGGTTCACCCTTGAACGCTTCCCAGCGGTCCTGGAACCGCTCCGGGGTCATCGGCGTGGCCATGGGAACCGCTGCTTGCTTCTTCCCTGTTGCCAGCGGCATGAAAAAGCCCGGCCGGAGCCAGGCGGGAGCTGCGCTCAATAGGGCAGCAGCGCCAGGATCTTTGGATCAAGGGCCCGCTCCGGCAGCGCCGCTTGACGCTCCGTGAGGATCTGATCGGCCAGCTCTGCGAGCCGTGAGAGCGGCACCCAGGCCGAGTGGCAGATGGTGCTGATGCGATCGAGCGACTCGGAGCTGTGGCGCTCCAGTGCAGCGCGGCGGAAGGCGGAAGCCATGGGGAGCTGGAGAAGGACCCCAAAGCCGGGCGGGGTGGGGTCAAGGGCGGCTTCGCCGCTTGCGTCAGCCCTTGAGGCCACCCCGCACCATGACGGGGCCTGACCAGCGCCCAACCCTTTCGGTGGCAATAGATGGGTGACGTTGCTGGGTACACCCGGAGCAAGCATGGGCCTCTCCCTGATCGAGGCTGCCAAACACGAGACGCGGGTGGAGCGCCTGGCGGTGATCAAGACCTTCACCGAGGGTCAACTGATCAGCCGCCTTCCCTTCCGCAACCTGCTTGGTGGTGCTCTCAAGTTCGCCGTCGAGAAGAAAATGCCCCGCGTCGGCTTCCGCGCCGTCAATGAGGGCTACCGGCGTGATTATGGCGCCGTCGAAAACGACACCGAGTTCGTCCACCTCTTTGGTGGGGATCTCGATGTGGACCGCTCGATCGTGGACCTCAACGGCCCCGAGGCCAGAGCCAGCCAGACCGAGCAGAAGGTGCGCTCGATGCGGCTCACCTTGGAAGCAGCCGTGATCAATGGCGATGCCGCCTTTGATCCCCGCGCCTTCAACGGCCTCAGCAAGCGGCTCACCCCCGGCGGCCCCCAGACCGTCGACAACACCTCAGGCAGCGTCAAGCTGACCCGGCTGGAGGCCCTGGTGGACTCCGTCAATGCCTACGGCAGCGAGAAGGTGCTGCTCACCAGCAAGGCGGGCCGGCGTCAGATCAGCTCCGCCTGCCGCGCCGCTGGGGGTGATCTCTATCAGGTGATCGACGGCCGCCACTGGTTCGAGGACACCGAGATCCTCTGCCTGGAGGAGGACGCCAACGGCAACGAGGTGCTCGGTTTCGGGGAAGCGGGCGGCACCACCTCGATCTACTGCTGCGCCTTTGGCGATGAGCAGATGACCGGGCTGCAGGGACCGTTCGAGGGCCGCTACGGCATCTCGGTGCGGGACTTCGGGGAAGTGCAGGACGCCCCTGTGTTCCGCACCCGCGTCGATTGGTACGTGGGCTTTGCCGTCTGCGATCAGAAGGCGATCGGACGGCTGTACAACATCGGCCCCGCTCTCACCTGAGGCCCAGAGGGCCGCATCCCCCGATCTCTTTCTTCTGAGGACACGACCATGACCGCTTCCGGCAACAAGCTCATTGATGCCGTCACCACGCTGGTGGGCTGGATCAACTACAGCGCCACCGACCCGTTCGAGCGCACCCGGGTGAGCGCTGAGATCGTGCGCCTGAGCGTTCCGCTCGACACTGTCGAGCACTTCACCCTGCTGTTCTCCCACCCCGGTGCGGCGGCAGCGGTGACGGCCGTGCTGCAGGTGGCGCCCTTGCTCAAGGACGGCACCACCGGCACCTGGGTGACGGCCGCCACCGTGGCGATCCCCGCCGCTGGTGGGCAGATCGAGGCGACGATCAGCGGCGGTTCTCTTGTGACTGCCGCAGGTGATCTGGCCAACGTGGTCGATCCCTGCTTCTTCTTTGCGCGGGCGACCCTGACGCCATCGACGCCGGCTGGTGCCCACGTCAGCCTCACCCACGGTTGAGCCGATGAGCGACTCCAGCCCCGGCGACCTCAATGGCTCCGTGATGGAGGCAACGACGCTCGCCAATCCCGTCGTGCGCCCCACGGTGCCCGGCTCCCCCTGGGCGCCGCCCCAACCCCTGACGCAGGGTTCGGATCCGACGGTGCCGACGGCGCCGCCGCTCGATCCGTTGCCTGATGAACCCTCTGATCGCGTCCGCCCAGCTGATCCGACGATGTCGATGCCACTCACCGATGCGATGCCGAGGCTGGATGTCCCCCCCGAGGGGATGATCCGGATCACCCTTGGCGGTGAGACCCGGTACTGCTTCCCCTGTCACATGGATGGTTGGCAAGCCCTGGGCTGGCAGGCGCACGCTCCCAGCCTTCCGGGTGCTGATGGGGACGACAGTGGATCGCCGGTGGATCCGCCGGATCCGCCTGCAGCGCTGCCAAAGATCAACGCGATCAAGGGCGGACCGTTTGTGGTCAAGGGCGAGGTCGAAGAGGCCTACGTGGTGGGCACGGGCTTCTCCGCTGGCGGTGACCTTGAGGTCGGGGGTGAGAGCCAGGCAGAGGCGGGTGATTACACCTTCCGCAGCACCACGGAGTTGAGCTTCCAGCTGGATTGCAGCCTGATCACCGAACCCACCCGGTTGCCGGTGGTGGCGGTGAACGAGGCGGGCAGGAGCGAGCCCTACCTGCTGGCGGTGGTGGCCGCCGCCACTGCAATTGCAGCGGTTGCGGATGCATCGGTGGCGGCCCCGCTGCCTGACTACGCCGCGATGACCAAGGCGCAGATCATTGCCGAGGTGGAGCGCCGCTACGGCGTGGTGCTGGATCCGGGCATGACCAAGGCGGAGTTGGTGGCCGAGGCCGAGCGGCTGCCCTCCGGTGGCCCAACCGCCGAGGCGCAACCTGACTTCCAGGACGAGCTCCCGGCCCTGCCTGTGGATCTGCTGCGCTGATCGCGCCGCACCCCCATGCCGTACCCGCTGCCCACTGGCTCTGATCCCACCAATGGGCGGGTGCGGATCATCCCGCCGGTGGGCTGCCCGGGCGGTGAGGAATGGGTGCTGGTCCATGAAGCACCGCGCTGGCTGGAGCTGAGCTTCCGGCTGGGGCCGGTGCCGGCCCTGCCGCTGGAGCTGTTCTGGATGCCGGCGCCGAGCCGCTGGAATGATCCGCTCGGTTCCGCGCCGATCGAGCTGGCGGTGAACCCGCTGGGGCTGCCGGCCCAGGACTTCCAGGTGGATTGGGGCGATGGCACAAGCGAAACCGTGCCGTGGACGCCCTACCGGCCGGATGTGCCCAAGGTGCGGCACGTCTACGGGCAGCGGCTGGACCTGAGCGTGACGGTGACGATGGGGATGAACATCGCCGCGTTGCCGGTGGCGCTGCTGGGTTGCCCCCTGCCGCCGAACATGATCCCGAGTTCCCCGGTTGGAACCGCTGGCGGCAGCCTGGCGGGCGTGGAGCCGCTGGTGCCGAGCGATGGCCTCGATGGGCTCGCCTACAACGGCAGCCGCGCCGAGGTGTGGCGGCTGCGGTTGCATCCCCAGGGCGGCCTGGCCCTGCTGCCATCGCCGGTGGACGGCAAGCCATCGCTGGTGGTGATGAGCGGCTCGGGTGCGGCCAGCCGCGGCACCCGCTGGTATGCGGGCGATGGGCCACCGCCCAGCGAGGGGCTCAACCCGCCACCGGCTCCGGGGGATCTCTACCTCAACCGAACGAACGGCCAGGTGTTCGAACTGATCGTCTGAGGCCAAGGCCCGGCCAGCGCCGGTGGCAATAGCTGGGGTGAGCCGCTGAGTGAGTGGATGACGTCTTGGGGCGCCCTCGGGCTGTCGCTGCGGGGGCCGGAAGGACCAGCGGGAGCGGCTGGACCCCCGGGGAGCCAGGGCCCAGCCGGCGCCCAGGGACCCCAAGGTGTGCCCGGCAGCACCGGGACGACCGGACCGGCAGGGCCAACCGGAGCAACAGGTCCAACCGGAGCCACCGGGCCAGCTGGAGCGACCGGCAACCAGGGCCCCGCCGGCCCTGCCGGGCCGAGTGTGTGGGGTGGCATCACGGGCACCTTGAGCACGCAAGCCGACCTGCAGGAGGCGCTCACCCTCAAGCTCAACGCCTCACGGCTGACGGTGGGGCCAACGGCGCCGGCCAGCCCCCAGGTCAATGACCTCTGGGTGGACACGAACTGATGGCGATCACGACCCGTGATCAACTGATTGCCGCGCTGACCCTCGCGCGCCATGCGCTGATCGACAAGGGGAGCCTGGCCAACGCCGTGGCCGGGCGCACCTACTCGCTCTGGCGGGCGACGGGTCAGCCGGGCCAGGGCGCCATCCCGACCACGGCGGCGGTCTGCACCAGGGCCACGACCGGAGCGTTGCCGTTCACGAACCAGACGCCGCCGGTGGCCAGCTACATCGCCTGGCTGGATCTGGTGACGGCCAACAGCGCCACCAACCTCAGCGTCCATGACCGGCTCTGCCATCAGGGCGGCCTCTCGGGCACCGTTGCTTCTCCCACAGCGCAGACCACCAACCTGCCACTCACCCTGGTGGGTGTGTCAGCCGATCGGATCGGCCCGGTGGACTTCTCTGAGCTCTGCTGGTGGCTCGAGTGGTACACGGACACCGGCGCCACCGGCGTGAACGCCACGGTGAACGTGACCTATGCCGACGACACCACCGGAGATGTGGTGATCGCCCTGGCGGCCACCAGCCGCGCCTCGGGTCTCTATCCGATCCTCCCCGCTTCGGGCAAGACGGGGATCAAGCAGGTCAACAGTGTCCTGCTGAGCGCCACCACCGGCACGGCTGGGGCCTTCGGGGTGACGTGCACCCGCTTTTTGACCGGCACCACGACGATGGTGGCCAACAAGAGCGAGATCCGCGACTGGGCCGGCCTGGGTCTGCCGGTGGTGCCCAATGACGCCTGCCTGGCGCTGCTGATGTTCTGCTCGACCACCACCACCGGCGCAGTGCGGGGCCTGCTCAAGCTGGCGGTGGGTTAAGCGATGCGCAGGCGCCAGGACCCGATCGGGCCATTCGACGGCGGCCAGGACAACTGGGACCAGGGACCGGCGGGGCGGATCGTCACCGAGGAGTTTTTCGGGGTGCGGACGGCCAGCCCTGGTGCTGCGATGACCTACCTCGGCATCGATCGAGGCTTCCAGCCGATCACCGCCAAAGTCTGGACCGGCAGCGCCTGGATTCTGAGGCCGATTCGCTTCTGGAGTGGCAGTGCCTGGCTGCTGGCCTGAGGGGGCCTGCTCGCATCAGTGGCAATAGCTCGTGAGAACGGCCTGCTGAGTCGATGACCTCCTGGGCGAACACCGGCTCGATCCGTGGACCGCAGGGTGTGCCTGGACCGACTGGCCCTGCTGGTGGCACCGGCCCGACCGGCCCCCAGGGCAACAGCGGGCCGCAAGGACCAGCTGGCCCCGCCGGAAGCCAGGGTCCAGCGGGAACCACCGGCCCGGCCGGCAGCACGGGAGCGGCGGGACCGCAAGGGCCGGCTGGACCCCAGGGCACCGCCGGCACCGGCATCAACCTCAAGGGCAGTGTTGCCACCTTCTCGGCGTTGCCCACCAGCAACCGTCAGCAGGGGGACGCCTACATCGTCCAGGACGAGAACAACAGCCTCTACAGCTGGAATGCCTCCGGCAGCGCCTGGGTCAACGCCGGGCCGATCTCAGGCCCCGCTGGCCCCGCTGGACCCACAGGCAGCATCGGCCCGGCGGGTCCGACCGGACCAACGGGACCGGCCGGCAGCACCGGCGCGGCTGGACCACAGGGCATCCAGGGACCGATCGGCGCCACCGGCGGTGCTGGAGCCCAGGGTGTGCGTGGCACGGGCTGGTACGCAGGCAGCGGTCCGCCGCCGGCCTCGATCCCGGGCCAGATCACCGGGGACCTCTACCTCGATCAGAGCAACGGCGACGTCTACAAGCTCAACGTCGCCGCCAGCGGGACCCCAGTGGCCAGCCTGCCGGCGATCGGTGCTGCCTATGAGGGCGGCTACTACGGCGGGCTGATCTCCCAGAGCATGAATGGCGTGGCCACCCACGCCCTGATCATTGCGCCCAAGGCCAGCGGCCAGAGCATCCGGGCCTGCAAGACCAGCAACACCGCAACCACGGGGGCATCGAGCACCTTCGATGGCTGGGCGAACAGCAACGCCGCCAACGATGCCGCCCACCCGGCGACGCAATGGGCGCGGGCGCTCACCATCGCGACCTTCTCGGATTGGTACATCCCGGCGCTGTTTGAGCTGGAGATCCTCTACCGGCGTTTCAAGCCGGATGGCAGTGAGGGCAACGTGACCACCCACGGCGCCAACCCTTATGCGGTGCCTGCCAGTGCCAACTACACCTTCTCTGCTCCTGCCCAGACCGCCTTTCCGCTGTTTGCGATCGGCGGTGCCCAGGAGTTCCTGGCGGGGGGAATGGGCACCTCCACCCAGGACTCGGCCACCACCCATCAGGTGCAGGACTGGTTCTATGGCAACTGGGAGCCGCTGGGCAAGACGTTTCCCCAGACCGTGCGGGCGATCCGCAAGATCCAGGTGATCCCCTGATGCCGAGCTGGGTTCCGAGGATCGACACGCCCCGGCGGGCCTTTGAGCAGCAGGACAGCAGCCCGCTGAATGGTCCGTCGGTGGTGGATCTGAGCTTTGCGGGCCTTGGTGTCGATGGCCTGTTTCTGGAGGTGAGCTGCTCGGTGGCGGCCTGGGTGAGCTTCTACGACTCGAGTGCGGCGCGGGCGGCAGACGCAGCCAGGCCGATCGAGGAGGACCCACCGCTGTCCGCGGGTGTGCTGCTCGATCTGCGCTTCTCCGCTGAAACGCCGCTGCTCAAACTCGCGCCGGGCTGCAGCTACAGCAACGGCGAGAACCCCCTGCAGCAGCGGCTCTGGGCCAGGGTGCGCACCGAGGTGAGCGGCGCCCACACGGCCAGTCTGGGCGTGCTGGCCCTGGTGCTCAACGATTCGGTGGGCGGCTGATGGCGGCGACGATCATCGATCTCAGCCGCCGCGGCGACCAGGGCTTTGCGCTGCCGGGCCTGTTTGGCGAGGCCCATGCCCTGCTGATGGCCTGGATCACGGCCGCCAACGGCCAGAACCCAGACCAAGTGCTGAGTGTGCTCACAGGCCCGGCAGGGTCGCCGGGCTTCTGCGGCTGGACGATCAAGGCACGGCTCGCGGCGCTCAACGGCGGCCAGCCGGTGGAGCTGATCAGCCAGTGGGTGGCGAACCTGAGCAGCGGTGCGGTGACGACCCATGCAGGCCTGGCAGCAGGCTTCTCGCCAGGCTCGGCCCTCGGTGGCCACGGCAGCCTCACGGGCGGGGTGGGCACCACCAGTTCCCTGATCACCCTGCCCCCTCAACCGCTGCCGCTGGGGGCGGTGGTGGCCTCCTCCCTGGCGGCAGGCCAGGAGTTCTTCTGCTTTGCCTTCTCCCAGCACTCCTTCTCCAATCGCCAGGCGGTGGCCCTGCTGATCGCCAAGGACGTCGTGTCGGCTCAGTGGCACCTCTCGCTCACCGACATGGCCGGGGTGATCGCAACGGTGGCCTGGAACCTGGCGCGGCCCCAGGTGCAGCTCTCCACCGCCTTCCGCGCTGACTTCTTCTCATCGGGGTTCCCGCTGATGCTGGTGCGCCCGGCCCAGTGGCTGCCGATCACCCCGACGATCGTCTACACCACGCCGTTGCCGCCGGTGCAGTGGTGGGATCCGGTGGCGTTGCCGGTGGACCTGGCGATCTACAACCGCACCTTCACCAGCCTCGGCTACATCAAGCCGGCCGATGGCAGCGAGTGGTTGCAGCTCGGCCCCTCACGGCTGGTGGTGCGGCTCAAGGATCCGGTGAGCTGACGCGATGCCCCTCACCTGCTCCGCCCTGCAATGGCCGCTCTGGAACTGGAACAGCAAGCTGGCCACTGATCCGGGCCTGAAACTGGCGGAGGCCTTCACGGCCTTCTCGGCGGAGGTGAACGCCACACCAGCCAATGCCCTGGTGCCGCTGTCGCTCATCAAGGATCACAGCGCCGCGACGGGCTCCATCACCTACGGCTACGTCTGGCGGCTCGGCCATCCGCAGACGCCGGTGCTCTTGAGCTTCTCGAACAGCTCCAAGGTTCAGGGCTACAACTCCAGCAGCAGCTCCGCCCGCCTGCAATTCGGCCTCGAGAGCGCCTACACCAACGACAGCAGCAACGGCGGCTACGGCAGCTTTTCGGCGACCCTGTTCAGCGTCAATGCCGGCCTGTCGCACTACGCCTCCGATGGCACACCGGCCTGGGATCTGGCCGGCTTTCTGTTGATTCAGGCCGATACGACGCCTGGGCGTGAGTTCTTCTGCTACACGATCGCGCCGATCGGCACCGACATCAACACGCAGAATCACACCCTGCTGTTGTTCCGCTCGCCGGCGGTCAGCGGTTGGAGTGTGGTGCTCAATCGCTCCAACTCCTACACCGGCATGTTCTATTCACAGAACAGCTACACCTGGAGCAACAACGCCCTGGTGGCTGCCTCGATCATCCCGCTGCCACCCACTGGCAACGATCAGCAGCTGATTCGTGGATGTGGGTTGTATGCAAACACCAGCAGCGGTGTTTTCGCGCCGGGGATCATCCAACCCCGCATCGCGCTGCCGGATTGCTTCTGGCTGGGCAGCAACCAGCACTCGGACCCGCGCCGTCTGGGCCGGGTGAGCAACCCTGGCGGAGCCGGCACTTTCTACCAGCTGGCGGCGGCCTACAGCGGCGCCACTGATCTCTGGTACCTCAACCCACCGGGTACGCAGCCACGGGCGGGCTGGGACACGGTCGGTTCCTTGCCCTGGTCTACGATCTCGGATCGGCTGAGCTTCTGCCCCCTGCTCACCCCTGGGCCCGTGGCGATGGGTCCAGCCGTGGGGCCGGACTTCCTGATCGACTGGTCAACGGCAGCCCTCGGTGCCGCGGGCGTGCGGCAGCACCCCTTCTATGCCAAGCAGCTCCAGGGGGGTGGGGGAACGGGTGGCGGCAGCGGCCGGCCGAGCACCGGAGTGCTCTGGCCCCGGGGGGTGTGAGAGGCGGCCGGGCGCAATGGCACAGCCGCCGGACGCCGCTGCCCTCAAGGCTCACCCGCCGCCAGTGCCGTTCCCCTTCTGCCCGTCGCCCCTGCGGCCCGCCGCCGTTGGGGCACCCGCTGTTTCTTGATTTCCCTTCTCCTGGGGTAGGCCGCCAGGGCGGACTGGAGCCAGTGACGGTGCTCTCGTTGCAGAGACAGCGGCGCCTCGATCCGCACCCCGCCGCCCAGGGCATACAGCCAGCGACGCAGGTCGGAGTCACGCTCGAGGGTCCATAGCGGCAGGTCGATCTCCACCGGGTAGGGGTGGCTGGAGCGGATGCACGGATGCAGCGCTGCCTGCTCGCCCAGCGGGCTGAGCACTCCATCACCAGGCAGGGGTCGCGACAGGCGCACCGCCGCCGCCGGGAAGCGCCGCACCTCCTCACGCAGCAGGGCAAAGGCGGTGGCATCACAGCTCAGCTGCAAGGTGCCCATGGCCTTGCTGCGCTGCTCCGATGGCGTCCCGCAAACTGCTTGCTGCGCCTGGATGGCATCACCGAACTCAAGGCTGCCGCAGCAGTGCTGCAAGGTTTCGCCGCGCAGCAGTGCCGCCGCATGGGACGGCTGGCTGCGGCAGCTGCCGATTTCGATCCTGCGCAGCCCCAGCTGATCGATTCGCCGGCAGGCCAGCAACCCCTCCGTCTGGCCGATGTGGTCGTGCTCAAACAGCAGATACCAGGCGCTGGTGTGGAAGATCAACTGCAAGGGCCAACCCCGGATTTCTTCCACACCCGCATGGGAGGCGGCCAAGGTGGTGAACACCACCCGCTGGTGCTGCTGAATGGCGCCGCGCAGCTGCTCGGCCTGCTCGGTGTTGAGCAGGGTGCCGCTTCTGCGCTGATCTCCCGCCAGCAGGGAGCGATTGAAAAAGGTCCGCACCGGCGGCACGGCCTCAATGGCGATGCCGCTGCGTTGCAACCGCTTGCCCAGCTCCCGGGCGATCGCCTGCCCGCTCGGATCACCGAGCCGATCGGCATTGGCCTGCAGCAGCCCATGGATCTCCACCTGCAGCGGCAGGGGCAGCAGCGAGGCTCCGAGGGCATAGCCGTGGCGGCCACTGCCTGCCGCATCACGAAAGCCATAGGGCGTGAGCACGGTGGTGATGCTCTGGTGCAACTGGCGGGGAGTCCAGCAGTTACGGCCGCCGCTGAGTGTCTTGAGCCGAGCGGCGAGGTGATGGTCGATCGCCACTCCTTCCTGCCGATCAAAGGGGTGATGAAGGATGTGGCGCAGCAGGGTGAGCGCCCGGCAAAAGGTCTCGCGATCGCCGAGCGCAGACCAGCCGCCCGCGCTGAGCGGTTGCGTCGCCGGCCAGGGCGGCGGCTCCACTGCCCGCATCGGCGCGGGTTTCCCCTGCTCGGAGTTGACGCGCCAGGCGGTGGTGAACCCCTGTTGCCGTAACCAGTCCAGGTCGGCTGCGATCGCTCCGACATCCGCATAGCAAGGCCCGTGCTGCTGGCGGAGCTGGGCTGCTGCCCGCTCGGCCAGGCCTGCCGCTGCGTCCGCCGCCGGCTGGGCGTTGGTCGCGGTCAGTTCCGGCTGGCGGCTGAGCAGCTGGATCAGATGGAGCAGCCGCTCGCACTCCAGCAGGCGGGAATAGCCATGGGGAATCAGCCGGGCATCGCGGTTGCGGGAGGCGCTGATTCGCCGCTCCAGTCTCCCGAGCACCGCCTGCAGGTGCGGCTCCAGGGGCTGATGGTGATGGGGCTCGACGCAGACCACCGCCGCGAAACCTTCCGAGCGGCTGGGCGAGAAGGGGGCCTGGCCGAGCAGGGAGACATGGTTGTCGATCACCTGCTCAGGAATGCTGTGAGCACGGCACTGGTTCCATTCCTGGCAGAGCTCGCGGGGGGTGCGCAGCCACCAGCCGATCCACTCCACCGGGACCGGCAGCTCCAGCTTCTGGGTGATCGCCAGCCGCCAGGAGCGGCGCGAGAAGGTGGCCTCGACAATCACCGGGGCGCCTGAGCAAACAGCCTCCTGGATGCGTTGGTGCATCACCGCGGCGATGTCATCCCAGGGGCCAAAGACACCGCGATCGCCAAAGATTTCGGTGCGTATGTCGCGGCTGCTGATGTAACAGGGCGGCGGCTCCTCAGGCCTGCTCAACAGCGTGGCCAGGTGGCGGGCGAGGGTGGACTTACCGCTGGCCGGCGGGCCGATCAGCAGGTGGCAGCGCAGTGGACGTTCCGGCGTCGCCGAGCAGCTGCTGCGTTGCTCGGCAGTCGCGGACGGGAAGGAAGTCATGGGCGTTGGATCGAAGGACAGATCTCCAGCTCCATTGGGCAGCACTTGGCGGTGCGATTCCTGCTGCAACCATCACGATTCGGTAGCGCTGCTTGCCGTGCTGGTGGCGGTCAGTACCAAAGACCGATTACGGCCGTGGTGGCAGGAGCATTCCGCCACCCCCCGACCAGCGCGAGATTCGCTGCCTGCTCCGATTCCCTCATCACAGAGCCCTGCCACCGGCTTGCGTGTGGCCACCGACCCGTTCCATCAGCACCTGCTCGACGGACTCGCCCCTCTGCACTCGCCGCCGCTGCAGTGGCGGAGCTTGAACCAGTGGTGTGACCTGCTGCGGACTGGCGAGCTGGAGGCGGTGCTGCTGGCGAGCGTTGGCCCTGATCCGAAGCCGAGCGAGCCGGTGGAGGGGATGGATTGGATCCCTCTGGGCCGCTGGCGGTTGCTCCTCGCTTGCCGGTCGAGCAGCCCCGATTCCGACGCCGCGCCACCGCCCCGGTGCTTCCGGTTCCTGGCTCCGCCATTGGCGGCTGCACCGGCGCTCCATCACGCCCTGCAGGAGCAGCAGCTCGCGGCCATCACCCCGCTCAATGCCGTTGCTGCCACCGACTGGCTGGCGGCGTTGCAACGGGGAGATGGGTTGTTGCCGGTGCCACCGTCGCTGCTGTTGACCAGTCCCTGGCGGGAGGCCTCACTGACGGCGGTGCGGCCATGGGAGCCGCTCGTGGAGCGCCTCTGGCTGCTGGTGCCCCAGGAGCTCGCCGGAAGTGCGGCCGTTCTGTCTCTGGCCGCCAGGCTGCGGGAGCGGATTGCGGCGGCCCCAGGTCCTGCGGGTGCCGGGACGGGCATCAGTGGGACGCCATTACTGGACGAAGCGTGACCGTTTCAGCTGGCCACTGCCGCCGTCTGGTGCTGCACCAGGAAGGTCTCGATCCAGTCGTGGTGTCGCTTCTGGCAAATCCGATCCGCGATGGAGGTGGCCTCCGCTGGCACCTGAAACCGCTTGCGGAAGGCCTTGGTGAACCCCTCCAGCTGGGGCTGGGGAAGGCTGCGGATGGTGGCGTGAATCCGCCGGATGGTGGTGCCATCGAGAGGCAGCAGGGCCGCGTCCTCGGGGGCTGCGTCGACGCCTTCCTCCACTGCAGCAGCGGAGGGCAAGCCCGCAGGCTGGTGGTTGGAAGCTTGGCAGTTGCCAGCTGGTGAGCGCCGCAATGAGCCGTTCCCTGCGGCGGCATTGGGTGTGATCCCGTTGGGAGAGTGGGGCGACACGTCTCCCCGAGAGGAGCGCTCGTTGATGTCGCCCCGTGAGGGGACCCCCGTGGTGCTTGAGGTGACCTCTCGCTGCTGCTTGTCATAGAGCGCCAGCCCGAACGGGTTCCCGAAGGTCATCAGCGCCCGTTTCATCGCATCGGTCTCGGCTTCCTTGAGGGCGGACTCATGGGCCTGGCCAAGATCGACATCAATGCCGTGGCCGGCACCGCTGCCTTCCCGCACGATCCCGGCGACGATCACCCGCACCCGGGCGGTGTAGGTGACGCCCCAGCCGTCCCGTTGCGGGGGATCGGAGGGCTTGCTCGGCTCACGTCCGATACGCCGTTCCGCCTGGGAGACGCACCGCAGCGCGACCGTCTCGCGCTGCCAGCCATCGAACCCGAAGATTCGGTTGGCCTCGGCGATCACCACCCAGCCCTCGATGTAGCTGACCTTGCCTCGGCCCTGGTCGCGCTCCTTGACGTTGGCGCGACTCAGGGGTGCCGCCAGGGCAGCGACCTGCTCGGCAGTGAGGGCGGACGCCTGAGCGACAGAGCGGTCGATGGTGGTTGTCGTGGTCATGGCATAAAGGGGCAGGGTGGGAACAAGCGTTGGGAGTCAGCTGGCGGGGCTGCCGGCGGGCAGGGACTCGATCAGCACCCAGCAGGGCGGATCGCTGCAGAAGATGTGATCGGCAGAAGGGCGCCGTCCTGGGCGACGGCCGATCGGCACCACCCAGCTGGCCAGGCGTGTTGACCAGATGTGGCCGCTGGGCCGGGGGCTGGTGGGGGTGGTGTTTGCGGTGGTGCTGGCGTAACTGGAGAGATCCATGGCTCCTGGTGGTGGGTGGAGGTGATGGCCTGGTTGGTGATGGCGCTGACGTAATTCCCTGGGCCCGCCACTGCAGCGGACCCCTATCGAGGGGGCTCTGCCCCCCCCTCAGGTGATGCGCCAGCTGCGGTGGGAGAGGAGCTGGACGCCGGGGATCTGGTGGCCGGCCTTGAGGGCCTGCTTGATGGCGGCCTTGTCGGGCTGGCTGGTGGTCTTGACCGTCAGCCACTCGGGAGCCAGGACCTGCTCGTCGTCGATCTCGACGGTCTGGGATCTGCGGCTTGTGAGCTCGTGATTAGGGAAGGAGAAGCGGGTGGCCTGCGGCTGCAGCCGGGTGAGCACCAGAACGAGTGATTCCTCCAGGGCGTCAGCCCGGCCTGCATCGGAGCGGGAAAGATCCGTGAGGCGTTTGGCCTGCTGCTGGCGGTAGGCGGCCTGGCCGCGGAGGTGCTCGATCACCCAGCAGGTGGCATCGGCCTTGGCCGCCAGGGCCTGCTTGTTGCCCTCCTCGGCCACCAGGGCGGCCTCCAACTCAGCCAGGGCTCGGCTGCGCTGCTCGGGCTCATCCGCCTCCAGCTGCTCGGCCAGCTGGCCGATGGCGCTGGTTAGTTCCTGGGCCTCGATGCCCAGCTGCCACAGGGAGCCGGAGCGCTGTAAGGAACAGGTGGGGCCTGCAGCATCCGCAGCAACGTGAGCGGGCGCCGTGGCAGCAGCGGCGGGGGTGGGGGTAAGAACGGGCATGACGGTGATGAGGGAATGGGAACGGAGGCGCCAACAGGCGCGGAAGGCTTCAGGGGCAAGGAGCAGCAACGTGATCGGCCCAGCGAGCGGCGGATGGGCTGACCTCCACCACGGCGATCGGCACCGGGGAACGGGAGGCCATGCGGCGGGCTTCTCTCACCAGCGAGGCCGTGCCGGACCCACCGGGGAAGGCCACCACCAGCACAGAGGTGGAGACACCAGGGGAGGTGTAGGCCTCGGCCCGGGCCACGGCCAGCTCGAGGAGCTCCCGGTTGCGGATCGGCCCAGCGGCCCGGCCATGGCGCCACCATTCGGCGGGCATGACCAGCGCCGACCAGCCCAGCTGATGGGCCGCGCGGGCAATGGCGGCATCGGCTCCTCGGGCTCCGCCGTGAAGCAGCAGATGGACAAGCCGGCCGCCGCTGCGGGCCAGCAGCTCAGCGGCAACGCGCTGATGGGGCCAGGCCAGATCACGGCCGCCGCCGGCCGCGATCACAAGAGACCGACAGGGGCCCACAACGGGCCTGGACGAATGACAAAGAGCCATGGAATCAGTTGCCGTGGGTGACAACTGATCGGGGCATCATGCCGCTGGCGAGAGTGCGGCGTTGATGGCGAGATCAGGGGATGACGTTGCCGCAGGCGATGGGCTCGGGGCCTTTGGCGCAGCTCTTATTCTACCAGTACAAATGCACTTGAGGAGCGCCAGAGCCGCTGCAAGCACTTGGATTCAAGGGGTTCCAGCTAAAGCTCACAGGCCTCGATTCGGTGACAGCCAGCTGGCCATCTTTGCGGCCGGCCTGTGGCTCCAGGCCTGATGGACAGCCGCGCAGCCGCGCGAGGCAACCCCTGGCCATCAGCGCCCCTGATCCATCACCTGCCGGCCTGATGAGCAGCAGCACCGCAGCCGCGGGAGAGCCACCGGGCAGCCGTGACCTGAGCACACCCAACCCGGCGGCGGCGAGGGGAGATCAGATTCACGCGAGCGCAAGGGTCGGCGAAGCCGACTTGCCCGCCCTTGCGCCGCGTGACACCCTGCATCCCCGCCGCCGGTTGGTACTGAGTCATGTCCGTTACGCCCGGGTATCCATGGGCACCGGGCTGAAACAGAGGGCCGATTCTCTATTTCTCGATCGCGAATCTCTCCCCACTTGCTTGACCATGGAGTCGAGACCCCCCCAGACGATTCAGCGGCTTGGTCCGCTGGTCTCCTGCATGACGAACCCCTGGTTGCACCAAGAGGACACTCTTGCGGCGGTTCCATGGCTGACGAGGGATGATTCCGCTGTTAGAACCTGGTCGGCCTTGTCCCTTCAGGCATGGTTCATGGGGCGTCTATCGAGAGCTCCTGCCCATCAGCAGGATCTGTAAAAGACCCTTCGAAAGCACCCCTTACTGGTAGTGGCTTTTCGTATAGCGTTCCGTGAGATCCCAGTCAGTCCCTCCAAAGCAACCAAAAGTGGTGGTGTACGAGGTGGTGTATTCGCACCCCACCATCCCCTCTGAACTACTGCGCAGGAAGGGCTCTGCATGCCGTTTCAGAGGACACCCTCTCCGTTTTCACGGGATCCGAAGGGATCTGCGGCTATCCGAAACCTTTTCCCCGCTGGAGCGTTCCTGCTTCTCCAGAGTGGGCCTAGGCATCAATCAGGAGGGTGAATCACCCATGGCGGAGCCAGCAGCCTCCACCCCTGGCCCTGAGCCGCTGGACCTGCCGGCAGGCGTGTACCAGCTCTGCGGCTGTGGCCGCAGCCAGCACGGCTGGTTCTGCGATGGCGCTCACCTCGGAAGCGGGCGCGTGTCCTATGAGCTGCGGTTGCATCAGGCGGCCAAGGTTCTGATGTGTCGCTGCGGTCGCTCCCGCCGTTATCCGCTCTGCGATGGCAGCCATGGCGCCGAGCCCCGCAGGCCCTGGTGGCGGCGATGGGGATGACGGGTTCGATCGTGCTGGCCGCCGACGATCCGGCCGCCCTGGCCCGCTTCTATGGCGCCCTGCTGGAGGTTGAGCCGCAGCCGGGGCTGAGCCCCAGTCACTGGCGGCTGGCCTGGCCAGCTGGCGGCTGGCTGGAGGTGTATGGGCCATCGCGAAGTCGGCCTCAACCTCGGCAGCTTGGGCGTCTAGGGCTGTGCCTGCAACGTCAGGCGGATGCAGCGGAT
>Ga0114979_10000039_pt1 | contig 81397 bp, 104 predicted proteins | sample S_140625_EF_Meta_FD_87315 | JGI IMG/M metagenome (GOLD analysis project Ga0114979, IMG submission 87315) | Freshwater microbial communities from Lake Simoncouche, Canada to study carbon cycling - S_140625_EF_MetaG | ecosystem: Environmental > Aquatic > Freshwater > Lake | place: Lake...
CCTTGGGTTCTACCTTGGGTTCTACCTTGGGTTCTACCTTGGGTTCTACCTTGGGTTCTACCTTGGGTTCTACCTTGGGTTCTACCTTGGGTTCTACCTTGGGTTCTACCTTGGGTTCTACCTCGACATCAGACTCTACCTTGGGTTCTACCTCTACGTCGGACTCGACATCAGACTCTACCTTGGGTTCTACCTCTACGTCGAACTCGACATCAGACTCTACATTGGGTTCTACCTCTACGTCGGACTCGACATCAGACTCTACTTTCGGTTCTACGGCAGATTCGACATTGGACTCTACCTTTTGTTCTACTTCGGTGGGCTTTTTCTTTCGATTATACTTTCTCTTTTCCTTTGGAGGTTCTGGTGGTGCACTTTCCCCTTTCTTTCTACGCTGTCTCTTTTTAGGAGTAATTTCTTCTATCAAGTTTTTAATGACATCTTCCCTGTTTATACCAATCAGCCATCCACTTGGTTCTTCGCCGTCCTTCAAAGCTTTGTAATGCTTAGCCCCGAGTTTTTTCAACACATCATTGTACTTATCTTTATCCCCATATACAACAAGTGATTTTTCCGAGTATACCTTGTATCTGAGCATTTAAGAATTTAAAGTTAGCGCTTTAAATTTTATTTATTAAACAGTATCTTTTCTATTCTCGACTTATCGTCATCGTCAAACTGAGATAGTCTAACCTGAGTTTTCACTTCACTTAGACTAACGCCTTTGTTCGCATTCTTGTTCTTAACCGCCGTTTGTTCCTTTCGTTGCTTCTTTTTTTCCTGTCTTTCTTGAGCACGACGTTCGCTTCTGGAAATCTTAGGCTTCTCTTCTACCGTTTCTTCAGGTTCCGGTTTCGTTTCCTCTTCAACTATGTCATTTGGCTTTTCAAACCGAAGCATTCGTCTGCACAAATCGTTAAACTGAGCTTCCATTTTTCTAACGAAAAATTCTTTTTAAACCATCAATTGAATGACGGGAACAATGCGGCATAATAGCCAATGGCTTTATCAGAACCCGGAATCAACTCTTTCATCTTCCTGAAATTTTCTTTGTAGCTTATTTCCGTAATTTGCACTCCATGTTTGTGAAGATACGAAGACAAAAACACGTCTGGATTACGGTCTATTCCGTTTGGAGAATTTTCAAAGCTGAAAACGTCTTCTTGGAAAAATTTAGGCTTTATCAAGACACCTCCGCTCATATCAATGACGTCGTTACTATACGGGGTCACCACCTTTTCACCCTTTTCTAACGACTTCTTACCGTTGTAACCAGACGTAAAGATGACAGAATTTGGTGATTGTTCGCTTGCATCTACGAGTGTTTCTATAAAATCTTCTCCATATACTTGTTTGTCATTCAATAAAATAATCTTTGCATCTCCATCTTTTTCTCTGAGAAGAGGTGATAAAAGACAAATCAAATCACCGTAATTATCACAGACCCTATGCGTAATAAGGATTTTACTGTCACTCAAGTATTGGGGGATTTCTATTTGAGAATCTTTGAAAACAGAAAGGATGAGCTGGTCTGCGTGAACGGTTTGGTCGAGAATGCTATTCAAACTCGCTTTAATTTCAGAAAATTCGGTTTTGTCGGTTCCCATACTTACTATTAGCTTTCCCTTGCTTTGAGCTCTCGGAGTTTTGAGATAGGTTTTGGAAAACTGCTCACACGAGCCGTTCTGAAGCCTGAACAACCTGATATAACCAAAATAAAGTAGAAGCAAGTAAAGCAGCGAGACGACTGTCACTGCGATGTTAATCTTCATAAATGTGCTGTTCATTTAATATACAAAATATATTAAATTTGCCGTATACTTAATACTCGCAGTAATTTTTAATGATTGGGATTTTAGAGTTGTAAACTCCCTTCAAAACCGCTTCCTGAAGAATTTCTTGGAAGATGCGGTGAAATTTTTCGGTATGCCCGACTTCATCACATCTCACGTGAGCAAGCTCATGTAGAGTCACGTAGATGAGCATGTTTTTATCGTAGTAGTTTCCGTCCTTGTCTTTGAGACAAATATGTATCTTCTTTTTGTTTATGGTGTACGACTTCTTTCCTCTGAGAAGAACAACTTTGTTGATGTCTGGAAAAACGGGACTCAGAGTGTTTCTGATGTCTATAAGCATGGGGTCGTCTTCGACATACTTTTCATAGAGTCTATTCATAGTCAGTGCAACCAAAATGATGCTTGCGACAAATACAAGTGATAGAACGTATTTCATTTATTACTGGTAAAAAATTAGTCAACGTCGTTCATATTTATGTCATTGACAGTGATTTCACTTATTCTGGAGTTGATAGACTGTACCAACGTGTCCAACTTGCAACAGTACATCACGTCGAACTCGTATGTGTCTTTCATATTTGAAATTCCAATCACAGCTTGTTTCAAGTCTAAAATAACATTCTCAACGATTTGTCTATTCACAATGGAGATTGAAACCCTATTAACATTTATTATATCAAAAGACCTGTTGATGATACTCTCGATGAAGTTGTATGCGTTTGCTCTGTTGTCAGTGTTAAAGAGCGTTCTAACGATAGTCGTGAACCAGTTATTAGGCTGAACACACAAAGTACGGACATTTATTTTTTCCCCCTTTTGGATCTTTCCGATAAACTTGAGCTTACTTATCACTTCCGACGTATTTTGATCCATAATAAGATTCTTAAAAAGAAGCCTCATTTCTTTATGGTGCAATTTAAATTGATAAATCACTTTAGTAAATTAAATTAGAAGGCGAATAATGAATTTTCAAATTGCAAGTGACATTCATATAGAAAAGTTGTATCCATCGACCCCTAAAATAATAGACTTTATTACTCCGGTCGATGGCGTAGAGACACTTATTTTGGCTGGCGACATTGGGTCAGCTTATCAGGTAGAACCTTTAAAGAGTTTTTTCGTTTCGTGTAGAGAGCATTTCGAAAACGTGATTTTTGTTCCGGGAAACAACGAGTATTACGAGCGTGCGGGATTTACTCCTAAGCTTTTTCCCGAGCTTGAGCAAGATTTGAAGGATTTGTGCAAAGAGTGCGGGGTCATTTTCCTCAATAACTCCTACATCGAAACAGACACAACCATCATTTTTGGCTCCACGTGGTGGAGTCATATACCAGACGCCTTGACTATGAAAATCTACAAGAGAGAAGGTGTTATTTTAGACTCTGATGACTTTAATCACATGCACAATGCGTCCAGACGGTGTCTGAACCGAATGATTGAAATGAAGGGTGACAAGAAGCTCATCGTGATAACTCACTACTGTCCCACAAGGTTTGGAACGATGAACCTGCATCACCGAAAGCCTGATTTCGAAAGCCTCGTCCCATACTACTTTTCGGCTTCTGAAAAGTTTCTAAGGTCTGGTACGATTGATGCTTGGATTTTCGGACACACGCACGTGTTCAGAGATTTTTTCTTTGAGAACACATCTACACGAATCATATCAAACGCGGACCCTCGTAAGAGAATTTTCCGGAGAAACTTTGTAGTTAATTTTGAAAATGAAATTCTCGCACAACCTGACGATAAGGTTAAAGAAAGAGATGACAGACAATCGTGTGATAGAAACGTTGAAGGAAATGCTTGAGCAACGCGGGTACACTGTCGAGGACAAATCAGAAGGTATGATTGGTAAACGGGGGCGGAGTTCTATCATCGTGTTTTTCAATTTAGCTCCAAAGGTGAACAATGAACGCATACAGGATTACATCACTCGTATGACAAACTTAGATGTCAAGCACTCCATCATCGTTTACACAGACTCGGTGACATCTCAAGCTCAAAAGGTTATCGATGAACTTCAGGACATGCGGATGGAGCTTTTCCACATGAACTCACTAAGGTACAACATCACAAAGCACCGCCTCGTTCCAAAACATACACAACTTACGAAGGCGGAAGCAAAGGCGTTTAAGGAAACATACGGTACGAAAATCCCGATTCTGATGTACACAGATCCAGTAGCACGTTTTTACGATTTTCAAAGGGGTGACGTGATTCGTGTGAACCGCCCTAACGGGTTTGTGTGCTTTCGTGTGGTCAAATAAATTTAATATAGGTTTTTATATTAAACATAATCACGCCTTTCAGTAACCTTGTTGAGCCATTCAGTCGCCAGCGTCCTTTCTTCCGGTTCATTTGAAAAGATAGAAGGAGGTCGCTTGTTTTTTTGAACGAACTGCACAAAGCGGGTCGCAAATTGCCTATCCTTGTAAGAGAACATGTTTACAACAAACTCTGGTGTTTAGAATTCAATTTTTCTTAGGCTTGTCTTCAAGTTCCTTGATTGCTTTGTCTATGTAGTAGTACAAGTCGAATTTCTTTGATGACATCTTTATTTAGGCGGAGATTAATCATTTATATTTTCTATCTGCTCCTTGCTTTTGATGTAGATGCCAATCTTTCCTAACGTCCCCACGTTTGTCTTAAAGAGGATTGGAAGAGACTTGTTAAAGTATATCTGTATGTGATTGACAGTTGATGCCCCCAGACCTGAAATTTTTCCGAGATTGTTCATCTTACTGCTTTCGAAATGCTGACAGTAAATAATGTCTTGATCATCGTCGTTGCCCTCGCCGAAAAGGATGCTTCTCGAATACACACATCTCATGTCTGCACTAAACCTGATAGTTGTTTTTGTCGCCTTTATCTCGATGTCCTGAGAGATTGACTCCATGTCCTTACACATCTTCTGATAGTCTGACGCTGGAATCGCAATGTAGTCCTTGTACCCATCCGGAAGTTCAAGGTCGATATTTTGAATGTTTTGTATTTTGATGAAACTTGTAGTTATCTTACCGCCTTCTTTAGGGATGATTTTGATGCACAAGTTTTCCAAGTCATCTGCGTGAACTATCAGCTCAATCGAATCCTTTTTCTTAATGGGCTTGAGCATCTTCTTAAAATGAGTGAGATTAATGCCGATGAACATACTTTCGGTTCTCTCAAAGTTGTACATCATAAAATTGTCGCTGTAAAGAGCGATATCAATACAGATACGCAAGTGCGAGTCTGTCATCTTAAAAAAGACGCCCTTTTTGCTGATTTCAAAACAGCCAGTTTTTATATTGCTATGCAAAAGCTCTCCCAACACTTTGAAAACGTGGCCTTCTGTTGTTTTAGCTCGGAAAAGGTAAGATGACATTTAAAATTTGATGCTTAAACTTTAAATTTCTTTTCTTAAAATAAATGACTTTCAATGGAACAAACGTGATTCATCTGGAAGATACAGACTTTAAAAATAACGTGTTACACTTTCAAGGCGTACCCGTAAAGGGTAAATGGCTTGTGATGGTTCAGGGAACATATTGCGGTTTCTGTACAAAGTCCAAGAAGCCTTTTGTTGACTTATCGGAAAAATACCCAAATAACGGGGTGATTTTTGCGACGGTACACATCGACGGCACTGACCCAGAAAAGAATCTCGGAAGACGTCTTTCAGACATTATAAAGAAACCCATATCCGGAGTTCCCGCATATCTGCTTTTCGAGAATGGAAAGTTCTCTGCGATGGTGTCTGGCGGAAAGGGAGAATCCGAGTTGATTGAATTTATGAAATAAAATGTGTGTTATAATAAATGCTAACAGTTTTAGAATTGAAAAATTTGGCTAAAACCCACCATTTACACGGTTACTCTAAATTAAAGAAAGACCAGCTGATAGAGATGTTGGAAAAGGCAGGTGTACTTGAGAGGTCCTCTCCCAAAGCGGCTCCCAAAGCGGCACCTAAGGCAGTTCCCAAAGCGGCTCCCAAGCCTATCAAGAAAACAATCTTTCAAACAAAGATTGACGGATTGATTGATGTTCTGACCCAAGGATACGAAAGTTATCGCTTTACACCAGAGGCTTACGCACGTTTGAAGGTTTTCGAGCACAAGCTGTCTCTCAAGAAAACCGTCATCCCAGGCTATTTGGGAGAAGCCGCGGACGAGTACAGAGCTGTGGGGCTGTTCCCTCAAAAGGTCGAGTACGTGCTTCGCGAGCTACTTGATTTAGCTATCAACGGGACACGTGATAGAAAGAGCAACTTGATTACCAAAGAGATTATTGAGAAGGTTGGAAAAGACGACCTCGACATAAGCCAGATATTTTAAGTCTTTTATTAAATTTTTAATAAAAGAACCGTTTACTTTTTGACATATGCGGTATCAAACTCTAAGTAACACACTCCATTTGCGTCGCACGTCTTTGGAATGCCTATGGTATACTCGGGAATCTTACTCTCTTTCTCGTGCTTTGCAGTAGTCTCTTCGTAAAACTTTTGACGTGTTTGGAGGTTCCGAGTTATCTCAGTGATAAATCGCCGTATCTCACCACCCTCGGGAGGACCGTTGTACTTCATAAAGGGTCTACCCTTTACATAAAAAACGATGTAAGGCACGTACCTAATTGGTGTTATGGTGTTTTGCGAAAGTCCTACGACGCGCTTCTGCTGACTCACGTTTATCATTGCAAATTGACAGTTTGTTATGGTTCCAACCAAACTCTTAAAGATGGGTACAAGGGTATGACAATGCACACATTGTGTTGAGTAAAACAGTACAATGGAAAACCCGTTGATATTATTACAAAGGAGACTTCCTTTTTGACCTTGTGCTACATTGAAATCGTCCTCTGATAGAAACAATAGTGCACTCATATTTATAAATATCCATAAAATTTTAAGCCGTTTTAAAAAGTGCTTAAAGTCTTGAAAAGTTTTATTTAAAATGAACGAGTATCGCAAGCTAAAACTTTTCAAGTGCGGAAAACAGGCGATAAGCGGGACCGTTGACATCAATGACGAACGCATTGTTTTCAAGGTTTCGAAGAAAGCAGATTATGTCATAGACCACGAATACGAAGTTATGAAGCGGCTCAAGGAATCTGTAAGTCATTTTTGCCCCAACTTCATAGTTCCGATTGACATAACCGAACAACAAGTTGAGCCGGCTGTTCAAAAGGATAAAAATCCCTTTACAATCACCTCAAAGTACCCCATAACTAAAAGGGTGTTGCTTGAACAGTACGTCCAAGGCAAGAAACTTTACCAGCATATCCGTCACGGTATGTCAGACACGCCTACCATCTACGGTGCAATTAAGCAGACTCTCTCGGCGATTGCTCTGGCACAATTAAAATGTAATTTCACACATTACGATTTGCACTCGGACAACGTCCTTCTCGACCCGTGCGACAAAGACTTGGTACTGCTTTACAAGTTCAACAAGGACTTGGCTTTTGCAATCCCTACGCACGGATACACATCTAAGATAATCGATTACGGTTTTTCTTATGTTGACTCGATGGAAGGCAAGTTTCTTGATTCATCTCTGGGTCACACAGATGTCGGGTTTACGAGTCAGCAGTTTGACCCTATCTCAGATCCAAAGCTTTTCCTTATATCTACAAGTTACGAGCTTGCAAACTACCGAAAGGGTACAAAGAAGTTTTCTAACATCACAAAGAATCTTTTTTCGAATCTCACGGTGGATTGGACATGTGGGTGGGATGATTACGGAGGACGTTCGGTTGCCGATGCCCTGATATATGAGCTCGAAAAGAAGTATCCGATGGAGAAAAAGAGTAAGATATTTGGTAGATATAGCAACTACGCAGTAGACCTGATGTCTAATCTTGTAGTTTTGCCTCTCAAGAAAGGCGAACACACGGATTTACACCTCTCGTATTATACTTTTGTAAAAGAATTTGTTAAGATTGAAAAGGAAATCTCGTCCAGTGCATACAATTTATATATCTTACAGAAAATCATCGATTCCGCCCGAAAGTGTCGGGATATTTATTTCGACGATGAAGAGAAGGGTGTGACCGAGTTTCGCAGAGACGTAAACGCTGCGATTATGAGTGTTTCAAAGTTTTGCTCTCCAAGAAACGTGCACTACGAAAGAATGTTTTGTGCCCTACTCAACTTTTCCGAGTGTGCAAACGGTCGATTTTATGATATAATGGAAAAGAAAATGGAAAAGAAGCGGAGAGAGTACAAGGAACTTCCTCTCGCTACCGGCCTTGACATACTTCAGGTTTTGAATGCAAATCTCGAAGACGGGTATGAGTACAATGAGAATACGACTGTTGTGTTGATAGATGTAGAAAATGAGACCACTGCAGAGGTTACTCTTGATGAAAACGCCATAGAGCTGCTTAACAGAACGCCGAGTGAGTACAGAGGCATTCTGTTGGCTACAATGACAGAGGACGAAGATGGTGATGAAGTTGACACGGAAGAGGAAAAGGAAGAAGAAACTGACGTAGAAACTGAAGTAGACGAAGAAGGCAGTGTATACACCGATGTCGATAGTGATTATATATAAGATGAACTCAAATTAAATGTTGAATTTCGTTTTGTTTTCATCTGAGATATATAATCGTAGCAGTGAGTACGAAGATGGCTGTGCGTTCACATCTTTTAGTTTCAAGACAAACCCGAGCAACGAGAGTTCCATATTTGGTTTCTCACTCTTAATCTTTTTCTTAAACTCTGGAGTGAGATTCTTACCCATTCCAAAATCTATAACATACAGCTTGTTGTCCCGTATCATATAATTTAACATGTTCACATCCCCGTGAAGCACATTAATCTTATCCATCGTCTTGAAGATATGAATGAGTTCCTTTTGACGAGTTTCGCTCAGCTTTCCTCCAGACGCGTTTATCTCATCGATTAAGTGGCTGTCCATTTTCTCCATTACTATAAACTTGTTCTTTTTATCCACGTCTATGATTTTCGGTGAAATAGACGCATTAGAACACAGGCGTTGAAGCTGGACTTCGTGGAGAAGGTTGTCAACAGACTTGTTGCTTCTAAATGTCTTCATCGCATACTCTACACCAAACTGATTGACAACAAGAAATGTCTTCCCGTCTTTTCCTTTCAGACCAAGCTGATTTTTGATTTCATATTTCTCAAGACGTTTTTTTCTTTCGTTCTCTTCCTTTTCAATCGTTTTTTGTAATTCTTTTTTGAGTAAGTTTTCAGATTTTAATCCATACTTCTTAGCTGTTTTCCGAAGTTCTTCTAATTTAGGCATTTATTAGAAGAACTAATCTTTTCTTTTAATAGAACCCAAGGATTCTATCGATTTTTCCATCCTCTGCAACCGAGACATTCATTCGCTCCTTAAGGTACTCTCTCGGAGCCATAAACACAGATTTTCCATAACACACTGCAACTCTCACAGGTCCATTGTATTCCTGTGATGCTTGTTGATAGGTCTTTCCGATGAAATTCGAAGGGGGTGTGAACAGAGACGAGTTAAGTACTGTACAAAGCTGAAACACGTGGGAGAAAAACGCTCCCGAATCTACGAGAATTTCAACTGCGTCATTTGCGAGTGTAATTAGACCCTTATCGCACTCGTCCGAATCTGCAGGGTCGTTCATCATCTCGGGCATATCTCCTTTCATCAAGACTACAACAGTATGACTAACCGACTCACGGTTGTAGCCAAATACAAACTCGTCTGTGCTGTATGTCCAGTACCTGTCATCTCGACCCGGTCGAGAATCTCGATGAACATAGAAAAATTGTCCCATATCGTTGGTTACCTTGAAACCACCCTCTTCAAAAAGTGTTCGGAGGGAACTTGAAATCTGACGCTCCTTCATTTCAATAGGGCTTCCTTGGAATTGAGATGCGAGTTCGTTTATCGACTTCTTTTCACTCTGCTCGAGGTGTTCTCCGAAAATAACGAAACCATACTTGCCTGTCGAAAAGAGTACTTTGTTGTAAATGTTTCCATCCGTAATAGAAATCAGCGGAGACACCTTCTTGTGTCCAAGTGCGACAAACCGGCTTTCGCCCGAAGTAAAAAGCGGAATAACATCAATCGCTTCTTGAGGCAGGCTTTGGTTTTTCACGTAAACAACCAACTTGAAACTTGCGTCAAGTCTGCTAACGATGGTGTAACGCTTGTATGAGGGTGTCAGTTCGTTAGGGACATACACAAGAGAGTCCATCCAAGACTTGATGTAGTCAAGAGTGTAGTTGGACTGTGTCTTAGGGATGAACCAAAAATTATCGAAAAATCCAAAGTCATTTTCCTTCATCGCGTGAAACATATGCATAAACTCGGTGTCGTTGTCATAAACACCGGGAAAAACCTTGTCTCCTTCTTGAGGGAAGTTGCGTTCGTCATTGACGAGAGTCTTATCGGTGGGAAAGAGAGACACATAAACGTCACGCGCCAAATCCCAAAATTCAAAATAAGAAAAGCGTGGAAGAGCAGGCATTTTTCTTCACTCCGTTATAACTCGAAAATCAATTTAAAAATAGAATCTGTAAAACTAAATGTCTGAGCATCCCGAATGGTCTAAGCCCAATTCTCTTACCTCCACCGCCGACCGTGGCGATGGCAAATATCGTTCCGACGTTGGCGCACCGCTTCTGACCGAGGAACAAGTTAATGAGGCAATGGTTGCCTTGAACAACACAAGTCTGATAGATAAGTTTCCCCGTGTTGAGCGTCAGTTTGCTGACCCGCCCATTCCGCTTCAGACGTATGGTCTGATGTCTTTTGTCCCTTCAAAGGGAGCATCTCCTGATAAGGATGGTGTATATGGCTTTATGAAGATGCGCGGTAATTACGCAACTCAGCAGGAGTCGAATGACCGTGCCGAATATTTGATTCGCAATGTTGATTCTTACCATCAAATCTTTCACGGATATGTGGGGCGCCCTTTTCCTATCACTCTTGACCCCAAGTATTGTGCTAAGACCGAGGAGATTAATATCCGCCAGAAGGCGACTGAGACTATCTCTGAGGATGTCAAAGCTAAGCGCGACAAGGAGAAGGAGGATATCACCGCTATTAAGCAACGTGAGAAGGCTCTTATGGAGCAGACCAAGGAGAACTTCCAAGTCGACCCTTATGAGGAGTACACGGTTCTTCGCGTTAAGAAGGCACAGCTCGTTTGGACGTACGATAAGACTCTGAAGCAGCTCGAGGAGATGAAGCGGAACATCATCTCGACTCGTAACAAGATTAATGATTATGAACAGACCAACCCCGACTTTACAAAAGATTACTTTAGTCGGTATATACAGGCTCGTCGCGATGCTGGCATTCCCGACGAGCAGAACACTGAGGAGAACTTTATGAAGTATATGATTGAGGATATCGACCTTGGTTTTTAAAAAAGAGTTTGTGATATTTTTTGTTTATAAAAAATATCGTATTCTATACACAATTTATTTTTCCAAAAGTTTTTAAATTTTTGTCAAGACTCTCAAGAGTTGCTGTGACTTTGTCGAATTCCGCATCTTTGTAGGACGCTCTATCTTCAAAATGAAACTCTCGCACTGCAATAACGTTGCATTCCTGCTTCTTTCTCACTTCTGGATTATCATCTATTATCACAGTGTTAGTAGGCTTATACTTTTTCAATTCAAACACGTCCCATAGCATCGACAGGGACTTGAGACCCTTTTTAGTTTTCAAAGACAAATCACAATGGTAAGAATAGAAAACAAAATCAAGCTTTCTTTCCGGCTTTGTTAAGATAAACTTCTCTATGATGAAAAGTGCATAGTCTTTTGATGCGGCAGTCCAAACGGCAACGTTGTATTTGCTAAATATGTAATCGAGAAACTTTTGCAATCCAGGACGTTCAAAGATGATGTAGTCATCATCAAAAGTTTCGTGTCTGTAGTTCTTCATCTTCTGGCGATGCTTCTTAGCATCAAAGGTGTTGAGTTCTTCGGCGCAGATTAATGTTTGGTCGAGGTCGAGAATGACATTGAGTTTCTTGCTCATTTATTGATACTGAGACATTATTTCTGATACAGAAATCTTAGAGCCCCCACTTTTCTGTTCGATTGTGGGTAATTGAACTTGCTGAACCGGTTCGTCTTTGGGGGCGTTTTTCATTATATGACTCACAGAGATTTTGTTTCCCTTTATGGCCGAACCTTTACCACCCCCAGAAGCATCCATTGGAGGTTCGTCCATCAGATTCTCGATCGGGGTTACTCCTTGTTGTTCGAATGTTGGAGGAGGGGGTGCTTGTTGCTGAGGAGGTTGACTCGGCTCTACTTGCACGTGCTGGACCCGTTGAGGGGAAGGAGGCGGTGGAGGGCTCATTCTCTTTACTATTTCAAACGCCTTTTGCCCTTCGTATTGAGATGCAATACCCATTGAGTTTACCGATATGACACAAGGCACATACTCTATAGAAAAATTTGAAGTTGACTTGATGCGTTTGCGGAGCTTCTTGTTGTCTATATCAAGCAACTGAAAAGGTGTTGTTACGTTGAGTTCTTCTATCATCCGAAAGAGCTGGTCACAGGTCTTGGAGTATTTTGAAAATGCTATAATCCAAATAGTACTGTCCATTTAAAAAATCCCGTTTTTATTTTAAATTATAATAAAATGGAATACGGTCGTGTAATTGAAGACAAAGACGGAAAGGTTATGAATGAAAATTTTTACAGATTTATCGGCTGGTCGCAGAGTGAACAGGGATTTGACAAGGTCTTTTTCTCTATGCAAAATCTCAAATCTATTTCAGAGAGGCTTAAGGATTTGCTGAAATGCCTCAGAAAAGACGGGAGACCTATGATAGTTGCTGATAGAGTGATAGCCCATATTATGAGTGAAGTTTTCACCAAGAATCGCCCTCAACTCGGAGACATGTATACTATGCTCAACATACCAGCGGACGAGGCTCGAGATGATTTGAAAACGATGAACGACATGGTCGTTCAGATTATTTTTAATAACATCAAGACAGAGTATGAGATGGAAGAAAACAATCGTGGTTTGACGGTTTGGACCACGGTACTCGGAGATTTTAACAAGCACGGGTTAAGACAGTATACGGATATAAAGATCAACGAAAAGAACATCAACAAGGTGCGGTTTAACATGAATTATTAAAATTAAACTTTTTCGGTTAATAAATGAATTTTACTGTCAACACACCAAGCTTGAGTGCGACTAGCCAACCATCTTCTACACCGGGTGCGACACAGTCAACCGATGCGAGTTCTGCTCTGAAACAAATGCTTCTCTCGAGTGATATAACAAAAGTTCAAAGTATGTTAAACGCAAACGCAATCGCTAACAGTGTTTCTTTTATGAACATCAGTTCTGATTCCACGGTTTCAAACGTTCGGAATTTCCAAAATTCTATCATAAATGTTTTGTCAAGAACGGCTATAGTAATCGTCAACAAGACGTCTCAAACCTTTTTTACTTCAGTAGATATGCGTACAAATATAATAAGAAACGCTCTTTTCGGGGTGGTATTCGACATAAATGCTGGAGTTTTCAACACCAACTACAACACTGTGATATTGACAGACAATTCCGTTCTCTTAAATTTCCCCATTAGTCTACCACCCAATCAAGCGTACTTTTTTATCAACGTACCTGTGAACTCAGAACCCGAACCAACAAACTCGTTAGAAAGTGCATCGCTGGTTTTCAATTCCTCTTGCGCAGCGTGTCCTTGCCCGTCTCCTGTGAAAATGAATACTAACTACCCGCTTATACTTCTGATACTTCTGATTGTAGGTGGAATTGCTTATTTTCTTCTCAAGGGAAAAAATAAAGCAGGATTCAAATTTCACAAACGTCGTTAAAACGGCTCCTGCGCCTCCGAGAACACAGTTTTACGCTTTCCGCAGTCATAGAGCCACCAATTCTGGATTTTAGTTGCAGCTTTCAACTTACCGTTCTCGATGACTTGTCTATACGTAATGTATTTCTTGATATGCTTCCCGTATATGATAAAAGAAACACAATTATGAGTTAAGCTCAACCCACTTGATAGAATATCATCAATCAAAGTCCAGCACCCATTCTCGAGTGCGGTTTTTAAACAGTCGTAATCATAAGGTATGTACGTGTTCATATACCGAACCAAGTTCACGTAGTCCCGCTTTATGGCTTCTAAGAATATGTCTTTTTCAGGACGCATATTCAGTTCCTCAATCAAATATTTTATTATTTCAAGTTGACCGCTTACCACAGCGTATTGAAAGAATGCATTGTCAGGGTCAATATTGCACTCTTTTAACTTCTCAACGTCTCCGCGAAAACACGACTTGTACGCGATTTCGTACAGATTCATTTTTTCTTAAACAAACAAAAGTGATTTCAATTTATTCTACAAACTAATAAATGGACAACACTACTGGTTGCAGAAATTGGGCTTTGAATCGTACCCTAAACCCCTTTACTAATTTACCAACCGATGCAAATAATCCTGAACTGATAGAGAGATGTTCAAGGCACTACACCGACATATGTCACAACGAAACAGAAATTTACGGAATGGAGACATACGAAGAGATTATCAGACGTGGAGGCGTTATCGTAACCATACCGTCGGCAGTTCCTGGAAAGTTTCACTGCTTCGACCTTGTGAATCTCGCAAACGATATGAGAACACGCAGTACAGTTAATTTTAGAAACCCAGTAACAAGAGAAGAGATTCCTGGAGAAACTGTGGGATTGGTGCTTAGAATGGACGAAGCTTTCAGAGGAGTTGCTGAAGAACCCGTCGAAGAAGAACGTGAATCCTTTTTTACACCTGATATACAAATCACCGAACTCCCACATACTTGGGATGGCGTATATGAATTGGTTAGAAATCATATAGATAGAGATATGACCAGAGCGAGACATAGAAGTCTTGTCACGAAAGCACGAAACTTGGTTCAAAAATACAAATACATAACAGAAGGTAGTGGTCGTCGTACCAGAGGAGGTGATGAATCTGCTCGAGATTTTATCGAAGAGCATCTCGGACGAAACGGTATGCGGTTAATACGAGATTTACGACCAACAGATGTTGAGGACGCGCTGAACTCTATAAATACTATGGGGATGGCAATGCTCTGGGGTTACATCATGTTTGCATTTATATTATAAAGCTTTACTTACCTTCAGAGTTGTTCACATTAGGAGTTGAAAATTTTTGATAATCGAAATGATTTCTTACACCTGCTTTTAAAAATTAAAAATGAGCAACGACGGTTTTGGACATATCTACTTTGATGATTGGCAAATAGGTGCGACGTGTTACCGGAAATTAAAAGGGGAAATTAAGAATTTGGGAGTTGTGGTTTCTAAAGAACTCGTTGGACGGATTTATGATTTCGACATCAAAATCACCTTTTCCCAACCGGAAGGACGAGCTGAACACATCGTTGATTTTGACAGTTCTTATAAGCTTGTAAAGTAAGGCTCTTGAAGATTAAATCAATCACGTATGTGATTGATTTATTTTGACAACTTTTTTATACAAAGGTATTCTCTACAGCCCTCTACTCCGCCATGCTCACTGAAATGCAGGTCGCAGTTTCTATGAGTGATTGGTCGTACATCACCAACTTCCTACACGACAAGACGCAAGGAAACCTTAGAAGGGTTATGTACGCTGCGACCCTCTGCGACAACGTAGAAGTCGCAGAGCACTGCATCAAGCAAGGGTTGCTCTTGGAAAAGGCGACCATTGCACTTGCTCTACAAGAAGGTGCCTTGTACATCGCAGACTACCTGTATAGCACCGCGGTTCAACGAAAGTACACGAACATCTTGGAAAAGTGCGATCATGTCATTTCAAACAGCTTTTTGACAGACACCCGTGCAATCAGCGGGGGTATGTGGCTCGCCGAAAAGGGGTACGTATTCGAGTACACCGAACTCCTTGGTCTGATAGCGACACACAATCTCAAGCGCTTCAAGTTTGCCTTCAGAAAGGACTTCAAGAGTCACTATGACATTGAAAAGATTGTCAAGAACTGTGTGGAGTACAAGTCGTATGAGATTTTGTACTTTTTGCAACAAAGGCTGCGTGTGGACGTGCATGACGAGGGGTACTCTTCATGGAAGCAAGCAAACATGATGGACGACGACTACGATAGCAGCGACGAGGAGTGATGAGTGATGTGGGGTAGGACAAAGAGTAGACGACTACGAGAGCACTTGGTTTATATCTTTTTCAATCAATTAAATTTTGTTTTGACCTTGATGGATCGCGATCCCGTTTCAAAGTTTTTTAGAGTATAAGAGACTGTTTGCCTGATAATGAGCCTCGAGTGTTGCTTCTTTCTCGACCGTTTCTACAACCTTTTCTAAGATTTTTAGTTTTTCGTGTGCCTTTACGACAGTGTCAGACATAACTGTAAATTCCTCCGCCGTATGTGGCACAAATGTAACAAAATATGTGTCTAGATTAGACGAGTCTGTCGATAATCCGACAGAGGTAAGAATAAACTTTCCATTTCTTGGTAAAAGCACTTCTTTCTCACCTGGATTCAATGAGATTTCTTCCAAAAAAATACATCTAGTTCCAACAGGTACGTTAATCTCAATTAAACAACAGGTTCGCCTTTCTCCTTTTTTCTTTTCTAATTCTAAATTATACAAATTGGTGAACACTAAAGCTGTTTCCATTTCATACGAAGCAGAAATGAAACCATAATCTTGTTTTGTTGTATATGCCTCACGACCCACGCCTCTGTATAGAGTTATGGGTTCCGTTATAGGGTCAGCGCGGCTGAAAAGTTTATCTATAAGCATTATATCTTTTTTAGTTTCATCACTTTCAGGCAAAGAGTCAATGTTACCTTTAGTTTCTCTTAAAACTTTATTTATTTTTCTATATCCGGGACCGGTATAGATTTCGAGTGTTTTGATCATATCCGGGTTTAGTTTAGCTTGATCTTTCAGAAAAGCAGCGCTTTTATCAGATAACGTTTTGATAACAACGTCCATTTATTAATGAAAATTTAATTGAGTGCTTATTTAAGTATACTTCCAAAACAATCCATCTTTATCGCTCTTTCCTTGTTCGCAACACTTCTTGACCGTCCCTTCTCCCATCTTCGATTCCTTTGCGGCTTTCTTTATACTATCGAAAGTTGAAATTATACAACCCTGACTATCGACTCTTAATACTTTTCGAGCTTTTGATCGTTGCGTATAAGCATCATTGTTACCTTCTTCAGCAAAACACAGGTACTCTGTTTTGCTGAATGGCTTCTTTGAATTTGCAAAGTTTTTAACTTTATGCTCAGAAAATCCAAGTTCTTTTGCGGCATTTGCGATACTGGAATAACATGAGATTACGTTGTCGGTTTGGACTTCTTTCTTAAAAATTTCTCGAGTTCCCTTCATAACCGCTTTGATTTCCGTATCAGAACACTCATCCGAGTATCTCCAGATAAATCCGGCAGATGACTGAGTTGATTTACTTACACACATATAAATGGCGTCCTCGCTTATCTTGAGTGTACGGCTTGCATCAGCCTGACTCGGAAATTCGGTTATAAACTTGCCGTTCAAGTCGTATTGACGAATCGGACGTTTTCGAAAATCTAAGAGACCACTGTTTGACGCGTGCATACTGTTTTCAGAATGAGAAATCCACTCCAAATTTTCTACTCTGTTGTCTTCTTTGTTTCCGTTCTTATGATTAACAATTAGTTTCTCATGGTTTTCAGGTAAAGTGAGAAATGCTTCTGCTACAAGACGATGAATAGAGTACTCGGCGAATCTCCTGTATCCCCCGTTCAGTTGTCCATCTGTTACGATAGTTTTTGATTTAATTAATCCAGTAGTTGAAACCAGAATATCTAAACTATGCCTCTTGACGGGTTTCCACTCTATATCAGATGTTAGTAGCTCTTTTTTGTAGCCAACATCCCTTGGAGCGACTTCTTTCTTTCTGTGTCTCATATTATCCTTTTGAGTACACCATCTAAGATTTGCGGCTCGGTTGTCTGTTTTCTCGCCGTTTATATGATCCACAACAACTTGATCATCTTCCGGATTTGGTAAAAAGGCATATGCAACAAGACGATGAATGAGTGATTTTGATCTCACTGATTTATCGTCGACTTTTCCACACAAGACAATACGTAAGTACCCATCTTCTTTTGTTTCATTTTTCAAGATTTTTCTGGAGTTGTCGTTTCGTACATTTCCAATGTTGGAAACAGAGTACGAGTCAAATGGTTTTGATATCTTTACCCACACATTACTTTCGCCATCGGTTTTTTGTGGTTTTGTCCTGTCAGGAAAAGCCCTTATACATTCAGGCGAAGTCTTTGATTCGGATTTTAGACACTTAACATGTCCTTTCGAAATCGCACAGGTGTGACAATAGAATGTGTTGTTGTTTTTCAGAAGATTTTTGTAAAGAAGACACAAGGTTCGAGTGTGTTTATGCCCGCAACTACTTGTAAACTCTACTTCTAAAGTCTTCAAACGTGGAGTCTCGTCGTTTATCTCCAAGAATATACTTTTGTTGTCGATTGCGAGTTGAATTTTTGCGATGATTTCGTCCATTTTTGCTTTGTTTCTATTACAAAGGTATTGCCGGAATTCAATTTATTTCCCCTCTACCAATTATTTCCCCTTCTGAATATTTTATTTTCATAATAAAATATAGATAAATAACAAACAATCCCAGAGCTCATAAAACCGGGAAGCCGAGAGCACCACCCGAGATACGGATGACGTTGTGGTTCATAGCGCAGATGATGGTCTGGTAGGTGTATTTGATAGTGCGGCCATCGGCAGTTACCTTGCCAGAATCGGCGGGCAGAGTCTTGCCCTGAGAGGCCAGATCCAGGGTTACGTTGGTCAGCTTGCCAAAGTTGGTAGAACCCAGGGGGTTGATGTCGTACACATTCAGAGAGTACGAGTACATGTGGTAGCCAGTGGCGGAGGGGATAGTGGGGGCCTTGAACCAGGGCTCTACCAGAGAGTAGTAATCCGCGGGCAGACCGGCCAGACGCTGAGTGTTCTCATACAGCAAAGTGGCGTTCGACAGGGGGTCAACATTCTTCAAAGGCTGACCGCCAGTGCCGATGTTACCGATCGTGTAGTTGGAGTACTCAGAAGCTACGGAAGTATTGCGTACAGCGAAGAACAGAGCCTTTACAGCGTGCGAGAAGCGAATATCGGTGGACGAAGCCTGCTGGTCGCCTAGGATGAAGGTAGTGCGAGGAGCGGTCTGGACCTGCTCAACCAAGATATCGCGAGGAGCGCAACCCATACGCTTGCGCTCGTCGTTGGACACGATGGCGTACTCGGCCCACACATAGGTGCTGGACAGTGTGGGAGCAGTAAGCACGTCGGCGGCAGTCGCGGGGCGTCCGGGAGAGGTGGCGTTGGGGTATACAACCAGCAGCTCGGTCCAGTCACGTACCTGAAAGTTGATGCGCATCTCGTTGTAGGGCAGAGCAGCCGTAGGCAGACCTACACCGGTGTCACGAGTGAAGAAAAAGGGCAGGGGCACGTTCAGAGTGTACGAAGGCAGGTTCTGAGCACCGTGGGTAAGCTCAGGTACGTTGCCGATCATGTTGTTGTAACCAACCTGCTTGGAGGCGGGTACGGTGAAGGCAGCCCAGAAGTCCAGGAAGTAGCTGTCAAAGCGAGCGGCAACCAAATCGTTGAAGGTGATGGAGCACTCCTTGATAAGATTGTGGCCAAGGTTGTGAGTCCAGCGACCCAGCAGCTGCTGGGTGGACTGGTTGAACTTTACCTGACTTACAACAGCACGAAGCCATGCACTCTTCATGTAGTCACCAGCGCGCGATATAGAGGCAGACCACTCAGAGTTAAAGCTGTTGGACTGACCCATGTTTGTATTAAGCTGTGTAGGGATGATAGTAAACCAAGTCGCAGTCTTGTGATTGCAGACGAAATAGGCGGTGGCCTCGGAGCCACCATACATATACTTTTCCAACTCATCATAAGTAGCAAGGTCGACGAAGCCGCCAGTTATTGAAGTTGTATTGGCCATTTATTATTACATAGAAAATAAAAAATTTTTTTAATTATTTTTCCTTAAAAGAGAATTTAAAAATACCCTCTAAATTTTAACAAATGGAAATAGACATCATCGCACTGGACCAGAAAATCCAGGAAAAGCTGCGGGGCGAAGAGGAGAAAATAAAAAAATATAAAGAAACCATAGATGACCTGGATAATCTTTTAAGAAAATCCGATTTAAACCCTTCTCTTAGAAATCGGCTGAAAAAAACATCAGAAAATTACACCAGAATGATAGACGAGTTTGAGAATAATCAAAATTATAATTTTTACCTGAATGATACGGCTCTCATTCTTCAAAAATACAAAGAGATTCTAAAGAAGCCGATAAAGATGAGCTTTGTTTCCGCAAATAAGCCAGAAGAGAATGAAGACAAACAAAGGCTCGTCTGGGAATTTCTTAAGATTGCAAAAAAGTATTCTAATGTAGAGCTTTGCGATGAAGATATAGAAAAGAAAGACGTGTGCGAGATGTGTCACGGGAAGAGTCTGATAATCTCTGACAATTGTTTGTTATGCGTCAATTGCGGAAATGAAAGTGGGTCAGGTATGAAGCTGGTCTCTTACAAGGATATGTCCAGAACCAACATTCTTCAGAAATACACGTATGAACGCCGGTCCCATTTTCGTGATTGTATCAATCAGTTCCAGGGAAAGCAGAATTGTAAAATACCAGAAATTGTTTTCAAAGACCTGGAAGAGCAGTTTAAGAAACATAATCTTCTTGTTGGAGACGAAAATACACCCAAAGAAGTGCGGTACTCTAAAATCAAAAAAGACCATATATTGTTATTCCTTAAGGAATTACGATATGATAAGCAGTACGAGAATGTCAACTACATCTACTCGCAATTGACAGGCATAAAGTGCCGGGATATTTCACATCTTGAAGACCAGCTTCTCATAGATTTCGACACGCTTGTGAACCTTTACATTAAACGTTTCAAGTATGAACAAAAAATTACAAGAAAAAGTTTTATGAACATACATTACGTATTCTTTCAATTGCTGAACAAAAACAAGTTTCATTGCAAAAAAGAAGAGTTTAACATACTAAAAACGATAGACAGAAAAACGTTTCACGACGATGTTTTCAAAACCCTGTTTGAAGAATTGGGATGGAACCACGTCCCGTTTTTTTAGATTACAAACGTCTTTTCAGGTACACCTTGTTTATCAAGTCGCGCGGTGAGTCTGTCAAATAGAGCCTTGTCTGTGAAGTAGCTCTTGACAGGGTAGTAAAGGTCCTTTTTGAGAACGTGGAGCATCTGACAAAACCAGCCCTTTCCAACACGCAAAGTGTCTTTTTTCACAATAAAGAACAACATCTGCATTAATTCTATTTTTGGTACGCCTGCTTCGAGTCTTTGAAATTCTACAGGGTTAAGAATGATTTTAAGCCTATCCACGGGTAAGAGATAAGTCTTCAAGTCACCTTTTACATTGGCGGGGGTTTCTTTGCTTATCTTATCAAGTGTCGTCTTCGAAAGAGACATTTTAAACTCTTTAACTTTTTCGTAACTCATTTTCTCGTGTGTAAGCGTCTTCGATGGTAAGAGCGCTGTTACTAAGTCTCTAAAATGATCCTTTGATAAGAGCTCACACAGAATTTGATAAAGGTCTCTGTCTTCCTTGAACACTTGAGGGTTGTTATAAAGAATGTCGAAATTATCTCTACCCATATAGACAGGGTTCGCTCCCAATTTCTGAACATTGGCCATATCAAAATCAAAAATCTTAACTACGTATCTTGTAAGGAATGTCACTTGATTTGAACCTACGACAAAACGAAAACAAATCGGCTCTCTCAGTGTTTCAATTAAGATATTTCTTAAATGTAGGTCCAAGTGGTTAATCCTATGAACCGAAAGACAGTAAAGGGCGTGAAACAATTGAAATACGATAGACGATTTATCCGCAATTGTCAAACTTGGTTTCTTAGAAAAATCATAAAAGCTTTCTATATTTGGACTGGAAGCTGTTAGTATTACATTAAATTTCGAACCGGGATTTTGCTCAAAAGCTTTTGGAATCCATATGTTGAGGTCCTCTGAAAGATTAAACTTTGTAGTTAGGGGACATAGTGATGCAGCCAAAAGAGGAATGAAATTTGGAGACTGATTCGTTTTGATTATGTTTTGTGTTATGTATATGTATACCTCTCTCTCGTAATCAAGAGGGCTTTCGACGCGTCTGGTCATAGCGATATTTGTAAACCAAATCTTTAAGAAAGCTCGCAGCTTGGTGTCGTCATTTAGAGTAATATCCACGCTCACTGACCGTGCGAAGCTTGTTTTTGACAATGAAATAATCTTTGGGGAAAGAAGCTTACCCTCTACCTTTTTCAACATTGCTCCTAATCTATCGGTTAGAGTACACGGGTCAAGGCTAATTTTTTTCGTGGACACCAGTTGGAAAATGTAATCGGTCAAATCCTTTGGTTGTGATACAACCGGCGTTGGAGCCTTTGGTTGTGATACAACCGGCGTTTGAGGAACGTAATTAGGAACGGGTGGGATGGACGGGGTTCTCATAGTGATTGGAATAGGAGCCGGTATAATGGGTGCAATTAATGGCGGAGAGAAATCCTTTTTAGGTTGTGGTACAGGTGAAAATGATATTTTAGTTATCTTAATCTTTTTCCTACGGATGATAGTTGTTTTCTTTCTTTGTTTTTCTGTAATACGGTTGATAAGGTCCTCCTTTTTCATTTTCGAATAACCTCTAATTTCTTCGTTCTTCGCTATAGCACGAAGTTCATTTACCGTTTTTGAAGCAAGAGATGAAGGAGGCGCTGGTTCGGGCTTTTTGGCGGAAGTTGCACCTTTCCCACACTCTTTTTCCAACTTAAGGTATGTGGGTCCTCCGACTTTGATTCCCGCTCCTGTTCTGGGATTAACGCCCCTGTTCTCAAACCATTTTTTACAAATATCACTAATCCCCGAGTTGGGACTCCCTTTAGGGGGGCTCTGCTCCTTACCTTTAGGGGGGCTTGTTTTGTCTTTGCACAACTTTTGCAGCTCTTTGTATTTGGGTCCATCTGCTTTGATTGCGCGTTTTGTTTCCGGATTTACCAACGGATTTTTGCGCCATTCATCACATATTTTCACAGCATTCATTTATTAACTGTTATAATAAATGTTTGAAATAATCTCGAATTTTTGGGAAAAATACGGCTTTGATATACTTGTCGTAGTAAGCGTCCTTTTTCTTATCATATATGCGCTGACACGCATCGGAAAACGCGGGACTTTTGACAAACGTGTTCATATGACCGAAATCACGCCGAGCTATGGCTATGGTTCTCCGAGAGAGTATATCCCAAAGCCCAAAGAGAGCAAAGGTGAAACCATTTGCCGAAACTACTTTGAAAGAACATTCAAAAAGAGGTTCGCAAAGGCCAGACCCGATTTTCTCAATAACCCCGTAACAGGCGGTGATTACAACCTCGAGTTAGACGGGTACAACTCTGAGCTGAAGCTCGCCTTTGAGTACCAAGGACAGCAGCACTACAAGTACATTCCATATTTCCATAAAAACAAGGAGGCGTTTCAAAACCAAAAATATCGAGACTATATGAAGCGCAACATGTGCAAAGATAATGGAATAACCCTTATAGAGGTTCCATACAATGTCAAACATCACGAAATAGAAAACTACGTTGGAAAAGAATTGGTAAAATTTGGTTTTATCTAATAATAAATGGACATTAAGACACTGAGTTTGACAGCGTTTGGAGTGGTCGTCTTGACCTTGTTGATTCTCATTTTCGTATTCAGGCCGATAGAACCTTACAAGGCGGACAAAACAAACACTGCGTTTAACAATTCCCCCAAATTTTGGAATTGGAAAAATATAAAAAATTTGTTATAAGTAAATGTCGAAAGCTTTATGTATAGCCATAGCATTGATTGGTCTCTCAATTGCCGCAAGTGCAACATACTTTATGAGCAAACTTAAAAAGGGTGATTCCTCTTCTATGCAATACATGTCTGTAGCAGTATTTGGAGGTTTACTGCTCGCGATAGGCGTTGCGTGCTTTTTTATGAAAAAGGATAAGTTCGTATACGACCCTATATTACAGGGTGACAATGTGGGTACAGACCCTAAGTTGGTGAAATTCTTCGAGAGTGTTGGAGCTGACCCTATGATTCGTGTAAATGACCAGCGTTACGTACAGGCGTGTCAAGAGTGTGATAGAAGCGAACCACGTCTCACCCCGTCGGCATGCAGCAAGTGTGACGCATTTATATTAGGAATTCGTCGTCATTCTCAAGGAGTTTTGTAAAAATAATATGTAAGATAAATGACTAAACCATACATTTATCTTGGGTTGGCTGCGTTAATCGTTGTTGTTTTGTTAGTAGTGATTAAGATGAAGAAGGAGCCGTTTGAGACGACACTTGGAAAATACGGTCTCCCCGGTCCTAACACGTGCTTTGAGAACACGTCTGTGAATTCACAATGTCGTGCATGTTCCTCAGATTGCACCGATCAAACAAACTGTTATACATGTAACAATCAGATGATGTGTATGCAGCGTGATCCTGAAATTAGGCAGATACCGGACACCGCTGGGAAACCATATCTTGCTTGTAACGCGTGTCACATGTCGTGTAATAACCCTGACAACTGCTTTGCCTGTAAGCAAAAAATGAATTTGGCAGGTGTATTATAATTTAAAGTAGAAGTCTTATTCTAAAAATGACATCTAAAAAAGTGAAGATAGTCAAGGTTCCACTCCACCCAGAAATTAAAAACAGGGTTTTCCAGCAAAAGTTTCCCAATATGCCAATTCTTTATCTCGAGTTGCTGGAAAACAAGTCTAAGATAAAGCCGGAACTTGTTAATAAGGCTTATGAGCCTAATGGCAGTAGTAAGCTCGAGTTTAAGGATTCCCAACCCAATTCTCCGGACCAGACTGATTATAGCGAATACGAAAAGTCGAAATCTCACGATGACAGAATGCGAAAGAGAGATGAGGATACTGAGGATGACCGGAGTGAAGAGGGTGACCGGAGTGAAGAGGGTGACCGGAGTGAAGAGGAAGAGGATGAAGACGAAGATGATGAAGAGGATAGAAGGCGAAAGAGCGACGATGATGATGATGACGACGCAAGTGAGAGAAGTTCAGGTTCAAAAAAGAGTGACAAGAGAATCTCTAAGCGCATGAAAGAATTGCTGGATAGCTCAGACGAGGATGACGAGAAAATTCCAACCAAGACTGGAGACAGAAAGGGGCAGTACAATGCACCTTCTCTTAAAGACCTTGAAGAGAGTGGTAAGTTTGTTCGTAAGCGAGAAGTTGAAGACATCGGTCACACGTCTATGAACGACCAAGAGAAAGATGATGCAAAGAGAGAGCTTCTCTTCAAGTTTGAGCTACTCAAGAAGTCTTACAAAACCGAAAACGTACCCGAGTTCTCAATTCATTCAGATTACGACCAGATGAAAAAGTCGTATGAGATGACTTTACGTACGCTGTCTCTTGACAAGTCTGTAGAGGATTACAAGCGATACTTGATGGGTGGATTTATGCTTATGGAATTTGCATGCGGTAATTTCTTTGGCTTTGATATGAGTGGGTTCACCCAGCAACAGATGGTCTCGATGAGTTCTTATGAGAAGCTCTTGATAGAGCTCGGTGAGAAGTCGTACGTTCCTTCTGGCTCCAAGTGGCCTGTAGAGGTTCGTCTTCTCTTTTTGGTTATTATGAACGCGGCGTTCTTCATTATCTCAAAGATGATTCTGAAGAAGACGGGTTCGAATTTGATGAACGTAATCAACGGGATGGGAACAGCTCCCGCCGCGACGCAAAGTCAGCCTAATGTCAAGAAGCGTAAGATGAAGGGACCCACTGTTTCTGTCGATGATATTCCTGACATTGACGAGGAGTAATTCTTATTTCTATAAGTAAAAATAAGAATAAACTAAGGCAATTCGATAGCATTAACTGTTATGTTTGGATAGTTAAGACACTGGTTCACTTTTTTGAGAAGTGTCTTCCTTGTAATACCGGGGGTTACGTTGAAAGCCTCTGTAGTTGCATCCAAATTTATAATGACGCTCTTTATAAACTCGAGTGCGTAAACAGCGTATTCGTAATGTTTTTCCAACCCGTCGGGAAGAGGTAATGGCAAACTGTCTGCAAGGTACATCATTGCAAATGTTTGGCAAAACTGGTTTGTACCGGGGATTTGGTAATGGTCGTACGGGTCAAAGAAGACACTTTCTCCACCTTTTCTGGAATTCCAATGCGCTCCACTGAAAACCGCAAGCGGATAGGGAGTTTTCGGTTTTCCTCTGGAACTCGCTCTTCCGTGTGCACCCTCGACTTTAACGCCCGGAACAACAGCCATCCAAACACTTTCATCACCCATAAATTCCATGAGAGGGGAAAGATTTATGTCTACCCATTCTTGTTCTATTTCTACCATTTTCGAGCTTTTTTCCACTACTTTTTGATATTCTTTTTTAACAGCAGCTTCAGAAGCATAACGTTTGTTTGCAATAGCAAGCCATGCTTTTTTCATTTATAATTGTCTTCAAATTTTTTTATGCTGTCTTTTTCTTTTTAATAAATGGAAAAGTAACACTCTCACACTCATCTCGCGCAGAGTGTTACTTTTTGAGAATTATTTTTTTTATTAATTTTATATTAATAAAAATGTCATTGTCAGCTTTATCAAAAGCTATTAAAAGTTGCGACGAATTCGTTAAAAAGGGTAAAACCGCCGAGGATAGAAAGCTTCGTAAAGAAGCGTGTCAGCCTACAATCGACGACGCGGTAAGAGCTGTTGAGAATCTCACAAAGGAACAGAGAAAGTTGGAAAAAGAAGCTGCGAAACACGCCAAAAAGTTGGAAAAAGAAGCTGCGAAACACGCCAAAAAGTTGGAAAAAGAGAGAAAGAAACAGCAAGCAAAAGAAGAGAAATATAAAGCAAGAAGAGAGAACATGTTGGTATTCTTAGAGAGAACGGACAGCCTTGACAGGGGCAGAAGCGGAGCCATACGCGAGTACGAAAATATGATGAGCAATCCGAGGCACGCGCATTTGCGTAAATATTACGGAGAAGTTTAAAACCCTACATATCCAAAAATGTAATCTTTTTCTTTTTAATAAATGGAAAAAGTAACACTCTCACGGTCATCTCGTGCAGAGAAAAAGTTTATGGTTAAAGTTGGAAACAAGACTGTTCATTTTGGAGCAAAGGGGTATGAAGACTATACCATACACAAAGACTATGAGAGGTACCTCCGTTACATCAACAGACACAAGGCAAGAGAGAACTGGAAAAAGAGTGGAATTGAAACTCCGGGATTCTGGGCGAGGTGGATACTCTGGAATCTTCCGAACTTTAAAGCCAGTGTAAAAGATACGGAAAAGAGGTTTAATTTAGTTATAACGGTAAAGTGATTTAAGTTTGTAAGTCATATAATAAATGGAACTTGACACACCTATTGTTTTTCGCTTTAAAATATTCCCCTTTCTTAGGGACCGCATCCTCCCTATGTACATAGGGAGTTTGAGAAAAGAAGGTAATTACGTTATGACTCTGAGTGACGAGGAAACCGGAGTTTTAGAGAAGTATGCTCGGCTTGTTGAATGCATCTATCACATCCATATCGGAAAGATGTCCAACGCAGTAGATATGAAAGTGATGTATCCGTTTTTTGAAGTTATGGAAAAGCATATAAACATTTTTCTTAATTGCTTCAAAAAAGTAAGTGTAGACGAGTGCGAAAAGATTAAAATCTTGAGCCAGTTCAGCGAAGAGTCAAAGACAATGATTAATCACATCTTATCTTGAAAAGCCATATAGGTGCATACAGAAAACACGACCAATAGCGTAATCATAATTATTAAAATCAACCGGTCTGACAACTCTCCAGACCGTGTTTGCTGAGTGTCTTCCACGTAGTTCTCAAGATACCCATATTCATTGTATGGGTTCTCATAAGTTCCTAAAGGGATGCTTACGGGGCGTTTCTTATGGTCTGGTAAGATGTAAGAACACTGGTATTCTTTTCCGGTTACATTACAATTTTCATATTTCGGATACGCAACCTTTCCTGCTGAGAGAAGATTGTCTCCTTGACCTACGTTGTACATTTATATTAGAAAAAAATAATATAAATTTACGCATCTTGTGATATGTACAGATGATAGAGGAGTTTCAAAGCGTGAAGTAGCTTTGGATTATCTGTTATTTTCTCAGGAAGATTTTCTCGGGTTGCACCCTTTACTTTCTTTCCAAGTATGATAGAAAGACACAAATTGTAATTTATTTCACCAGGTTCTTCACCCTGCTTAAGAATGTATGGAGAAATTTTTCTATACAAACTTTCCACTACAGTGTGAGCATTGTGTGTGCTGAATACTGAATACTTTTCGGATACCGACTCACCGTTGTGTTGAAGAAGTTCTGCGAGGTCGTCTTCGCTGACCCCAGTTCTGCCAAGAACAAATGAGAGTTCTTCTCTTACGTATAGCTCACAGTCGTCCATAAGCTTGTCCTGTGCCTTTGCAGGTATCTTTATAGTAGACTCGACTCTGTCCAAGCAGAAAACCAAGCTGAAAAGGTTGAAAAGTGCATCTCTCTTCTTTATCTTATCAGCAACCTTGGAATGCTCCCTAACAGCAAAAAATATCTGTTGAAGGTGCTTTTGTCTCTTTTCTATCCAATTAAGAATCACGGGGTTCGTTATAGTCACAATTTCTGTAGAGGGTGCCGTATTGGTGATATAGGCGGTGAGATAATTACTGAAGAAATCGAAGAATGGGGATTTCGGAACATTCAATGTGTAAGTATAGCCGGTTGTTTTTGGCTTCTTGGAAAGCTGTGCATGTACGTCTGGACTTTTCATAAGCTGGTCAACACCTATGGTTATGGCATCCTTGACCGCGCAAGCAACAGTTTCTTGGAACATCTGAAAAATTAATCCAAAATTACCTCGCATACTATAGGATTGTTCTTTTGGCATACCAAAGACACTCTCGAGTGTTGCAAATGTCATAAATTCTTTCACAGAATTAAAGGGTAAACCAACTTCATTTATCACAAAAGGTACATCAGTGTTTTGAAGAGCCATATAAGAAAATTCTACAGGTTCGGTTCTATCTGCGTAGACCTTGATGACAGTTTTCTTTTTCTTAAAGACAAGTTCCATAGGAGGGTTGTTTGGAATTGGCGAAACTGGAATTTTTAAGTGGGACATTACACTGTTCAAATCTCTGATAATCTCAGGTCTCTCTGTTTGAATTTTTCTCTCGGTATATTGTGCGTACACTCTGTCAAGCATTTCCAGCTCGTGAGATATGTCCTTGTATGGGTTGTAAAGAAAGACAACAAGTTCTCCAAATTTAGAAAGCATAAAGTCGATAGCACGCTCATTGTTTTCAAATTTGGGGTCGCCGTTGCCTGACGTATAGAGCTGTGTGAGTTCGTTTCTAATTTTGGGTTCTACGAAGCGATGGAAAAAGTCAATAAAAACCGTGATTTTAATGCAAACAAGAGCGTAGTCCTTTCGTCTTATTAACGTATTGTTCCAAGAGCGATGAATGAATTGATACGGTTCGTTTATTTCACTGATTACTTTCTTGTAAGATTCTGGGTTGGTTTTAAAACTTTTAAGAAACAAGTTCTTTTCAAGAAGACTATTAGAAAAATCCGTTTTCCCCGCAGCATCACAATGTTCAAACATAAAAAATGTTTTATGATATGGATTCTCCTCTCTATTAACGTTTAACATTTCTCGATTAGAGTAGAACCTGTAGTCGTAGCTGTTCAAAAAATCAGCCATTTCAGTAGCCACATAGATGTCATACAACAAGTCGTCCTCGTTTTGGTACATTCCTGGAATGCCAAGTTTGTGAGGTGACATATTGTCTAATAAAAATCTGGTATAATTAGTCTTTACTATGGGGTGGATGGTTTGGTCTAAGATGTTCAGTTCGATTGCAGAAGGGTCAATGTTAAACTTTCCCGTAAACTTTCTTTCGGCTGCAAAGACTGCAAACGAACCGACTCTATCAGCGTACGCTTCATTTAAAATCTCGTAGTAGGCTCTGAGCTTGTTTCCGTCGTCTTCGTAAGTTTTGGACATAAAACTTTCTAAGCAATTCTGAAAGACTTCGGTTTTTGGAAAGGCGGAAAGTAAGATTGATTCGATAAAACTGATATCCCCCCTTACCGGGTCTGACACTTGAAAATACGATTCGGCCAAGTCAACCGTTCGCTTTATTTCTCTTTGTAGTTTCGGTATTTCAAAGCAATTTCTTGTTGCCATTTATTAATGTAATTTTTTATTACATTAATAAATGTTGTCAAGCGCCTTTCTTCTTCACCTAAGTAAAAAAGAAAAGTATACGAAAAGCTGTCAGTGCAACTGCGAGGGTGATACTGACACATCTCTTCCTACCGGAATCAGACAGGACGTTATGGTTTTTGTGTTACTTGTTATTATCGACTTAGCTGTGATAATATACTCTCTTTATTGTCTTTTTGATTTGAAGTTGCAATGGTACATAAGCCTGCTGCTCATTGTTCTTATGTTTAGCCCAGGTTTTGGTTTTATTGCTCAGATAGGTGTTATTATGTACTACACACTCGGTCGTATACCTTCTCAGAAATCATCGCCGAGTGGTCCTGTATCCAAGTTTCACTTTTGAAGCGCTTGAATTCTGGAAAGGTAGTTCTCCTTGGTTTCGGAATCGTGCTTGAACGTGCACCCTGAATTCTTACAACGCGATTGAAACCTGCACGTGATGGGATTGAACTCGTCGATACTGTGAGCAAAGTTGCATCCAGGCCTCTTACAGTCCTTTCCAGAGTTACACATCTTGGTACACTTCATATTTCGAGGAGCATCGAGTTGAGGGCGTCGCTCCTCAACAATAGGAGGAGGCGCGACTCGTGGAACCCTGTCCTTCGACTTTCTAACGACCTTGAACTCCTCTTCTTGAGTTGCCTGAGGGGGAGGAGCTTGGTTGTAATTTTGTTCCTCAAAGGAGGAAAAAAAGTCAGTCATCTTTTTCCATCCTCCGTCTCGAGAGGCTGAAAACTTCTTCTTGGGTGTTTGAAGCTTCGAGTCTGAAAGAGACGGCAGTGCGCTCGCCATATCATCCACTTTAACCTTTTTCACGGACCAACCGCCAGACTGTAAGTTAAGCTTGACCCCTGCATCCTCCTTCAACTCCTCTTGAAGAGGAGCGTTTTCGTTGTCCATCCTGGGCAAGTTCACAAAGATGTTCTTGACGATTCGCTTCTTGTACCGTGCGTTGATATGGCTGTTGGATTGCTCATCCTCGTCGTCGGAACACATGTTGTTGAAAACAAGCTTGCGCTCGACTTCATCTTCAGATTCGTAAGTGTCTTGATCACAATCTTCAACCCAGTCTTCGTCGACCATTTCATCATTTTCGTTGCGGGGCATTTTAAAAGAACTGTTATTTGTTTATATACTTGAAACAAATAATCAATTTAAGAGCGGAGAGTTTAAGTCATTCGATATGGGTCTTCTTCGTTGTAGTCATCGTTGTCTTCATCTTCCTCATAATCTTCTTCTGATTCGGCCGCATTTTCACTCTCGAGAAACTCTTCAAACACATCACTTGTCTCTTCGATGTAATCGGCTACGCGCATATAGATGTTCTTAAGTCGAGAATTGATATTGTCACTCTCACGAACTTTCAACTCGAGAATGTCCTCTAATAATTCAAGATACTGTTTGCCTTGGTTATCCATTCCTTTTTAAGAGGAAATGAGACTTTAAATTTGAATTGGACTTGTAGTGACACGAAAGGTGGTTGTTTGTTAAATCGTCTGTCGATACGACGTTGTATCCATTATTCGTAGAGTACAACACCTTTTTTATTCCAAGTTCTTGAATACGCTTTAGGCAATTGTTGCAAGGCTTTGAATCGGAGATTTGAGATTTAGATACACGAATGACCATAAGCATACATTTTTTCAAGTCGTGTTGCTTTTTGTACTTGTGGAGTATCATCTGTTCGGCGTGTCCAATAAACCGATTAGAAATCGTATTCACACTTGACTGGATTATCTTACCACCTTTAATCAACGCACATGCGTGTTTATGAACCCTGATTGTACTATAGTCTGATATTTTCACAAGATGATTGATAATCGCTTGAAATTTTTTACTACCTACAATCATTTAATTTCAAACTTGTATCTTTTTAACGAAAAAAAACACTAAATAAAATAAATGAAACTCTCTTCTCAAACAATGATGATAGTAGGCGCGAGTGTTTTGGTAGTTGTAGCTGTAATTGTAGCCGTTGTATTGATGAAGAAAAAGGAAAAGTTCGAGTTTACTACAGGGCAAATGGTAGTATCCGCTACAAGTACCGCACAATCTATTTTTTCAAACCAAACACAGGTGATGAAATTCATAAATTTTGTACACCAAAGAATAGGTCCTAATATGAGTATCAGTTTTTCTCCGACCGCAGACGATACCATTCCGAGTCCTCATATTGGTAAAATACAGATAACCGCGGAAGGTGTTGCCGGCGCTACAGGTTCAGGCGCTGTTTCAGGCGCTATAGTATTCGGGAAGAATAACAACGTTGCGGGTTTTTGGAATGCCGCTACTTTTCAATTGGAGGATTCACCATTTATTGGTTGATTTTAGCTATTCATTTATCAAACGTAAATGAATACACAAATATAACAACTTACTCAATCGGGTCTCCAAGAGTAGTCGAAGCGCCGCCACGATTGCGGTTCTTTCCACGCTGGATTGTCTGAGAAACAGTAACCGTAGCTGAACCGCTACTCATATCACCATCAAAAAAGTTTGTACTTCCGAATCCACCACCTCCACGAGTAGTCGAAGAAAGCTCACCAGACGTCTCGACGATATTCGACTGCTCAAGCTTACGAACAATCATCTGAAAACCGCGAAACGGGAGCTCAAGCTCCTTTGCCACCTTGTCGGTCTTGACAAGAGCAACCTTGATTGTCCCTCGATAATCGGGGTCGATAATTCCTACGCTATTAGCCATAGCATAACCAGTCTTTGAGAGAGATGAACGAGGGACTACCTCAACGTAATAACCATTCTCTGGCTGGACTGCGATACCGGTGTCGTAAAGAAACACGCCGGGATCGGGAAGACGCCCGTCGATAGTGACCACATTATCAAGATTTACAACTGTCAAGTCATATCCCACATCAGAATCGTGGGCCTTTTTGGGAAGAACTGCATTTTCGAGAACACGCTTAACTGTAATGGAAGGCATTTTTGTTATACTAAAGTGATATGACATTAAATAGATATATTAACTTAAATTTAATTTAATGTGTAAATAAATGGCTATTTCATACAATGCTATTGTAGGTCACAAAGCAAAAATGACCCTTCCGTCGGTCGAAAGCTGGGGGACAAATAACAACATCCTCAGAGACCCACCCAAATCTATCATGACGAGACGCATCGATAAAGTCAACGAAGATGGAAGTTTGAATGAGATGTTCTACCATTCAGGTGACCGCTTTGCCGAAAATATCAATGTTTTCGCCAGAGGTGTAAATCCTATGGTTTCTGTACAATACGGCAACGTAAACGGCGGAGCCAATGCAAAGCTTCCCTACCGTATCATGAACGGCGGTGCATTCAGACCTCCCGAGTTGCGTCAAGAGCAGCTCCTACCTCTCTCGAGGCAGCCGCGTCTCCCCACTCACGTGGAATCTCGCAAAGAGTTTATCGACTATACAAAATCTGCGTTATGCGACTCTCAACCCAAGGTATACAGACAGGTTGTTAAAGACAAGATAGAGGGTTTCATTCCACCGACAAAAACTATGAAGATAGACAAACCCGTGAAGGAACATTTCGAAGTCTCGTACGTCTTAGACAACCCTCTCAGAGGAAACTATTACTCAAATATGAGTTATAGAAAAGAGCAATACTCTGACGATATCAATATAGAGTTGGAAAGAAATCTCCCCGAATACTCGTCTTATACAAACATGAGTGAAAATATCGCTATGCACATAGCCCCTGATAAGGAAATAATTTTAGAACAAAATATGCCTCACTATTTGCTTCAAACACAAAAGTCTAAGAATATGGCTGGAAACGGAGTATTGAACGACGAAATCTATCTCGAAAACAATATGCCTCATTACTTGCTTCAAACTCAAAAGTCTGACAATAGCAACTTTGTTCGTGTTAATCACGAAGTGGGTTACGAGTTTGAGAACAACATACCTCATTACTTGCTTCAAACTCAAAAGTCTGACGACAAGAACTTTGTTCGTGTTAATCACGAAGTGGGTTACGAGTTTGAGAACAATATGCCCTTGACTGCAGCGCAAACAAACAAGACAGAGAACATTCAAATCGATGCACCAACGCGCTCATTCAACCGCCTTGCCCCCTCTTTGCATGCGGGCGAGTTCAAAGGTGTTCCTACATTGCCTCAAACTCAGAGAAACATCCAATACAACCAAAACTATTCCACTTCAAAAACTGAGATTGCTCAAAAAATGATGAGAGAGAAATTAAAAAGTTAAAACAAGTGAAATAAAAAAAGTAAAAAAATCACATAATAATAAATGTCTATTGGACTTACTGCTTCTATTCTTAACACCAAAGTAATCACCGGAAATGCCGAGCGTATTTCTTCGTACCGTGATCAGGAGCCGAGCGCTATGATGTGCCCTGTATGGGGAGGTCAGGACTTGGCGGGGCGTGCCGTCTGCCCCGATTCTTTCTATACTAAGCGCGGCGGCTGTCATTCCGCCATGGACCGCGTCAAGGTAGAAAACGATCAGCGCCCCAAATATGCTAATCATGTAACCATCTCCGCTGCTGGTATCAGTGGTGAGAATGCCGATTATGGAACTAACATCACGCGCCAGCAGGCTGGTGCGGCTGACATCGAGAGAAAGATGAGAACCGCGTACCCTCATTTCGGTCTTATCAGTTCCGAGTCCATCCTGCCTTCTCGCGGCAGTCGTATGGACTCTTCCGCTGCCAACGGTTACCAGTCTCAGGACGGAGATGCTCTGGATGCCCAGGCTCGTCGTGCCGATCAGAACCTGAGCATTGGCAGCAACAGCCAAGGACGTTATGGTCGTATGGCTTCTGGTACACTGAATCCCAACACCCATGTAACCTACAACTCGAATGCCAACTTCACCAAAAAGGGAGGTAATGGCTATGTCAAGCTGGGTAACATGCAGTAAACGGGTTTGGGAACTTTCATTTATTTTTAAAATAAATGAACCAAGCATTTTTAAATTTTCATCTTCTTCATTTCTTTCACCACCTCTTTTACAACTTTCTTTTTTTCTACATAGTTGATTTTTCCACAAGAACAAATATCTTTGCATAAACATCCACACTTGTTTTTCCTAACACTATGAAACCATTCCCACCAAATGCACGCTTTGAAACAATTAGGTTCAAAATCGTAATTCTTAGCTTTCGGATTTTCCTTGACGAGTTTTCCAAACCTTTCGGTGTCATCTTTGCAAACGGTGCATTCCGGAACAACAGGGATAGTTATTCCTGCCCAAAAGCACGTCCCACACATCCCTCCAGAAAGGTGTTGCTCGTTGCACATGGGAATATGGGTCTTCTTAAGAATATAATCGTACGCGTTCATTTTCTATACAAATATAAACACATTTTCAATTGTAAAGATTTGTTCTTTACTTAAATAAATGAACGTTTGTGAGCAGTTTTTGAAAAATCAAACAGTGAATCCGGAAACGGGACGTTCTATAAAAATCGGAGGTCCTACACATAAACGCCTGTTGAAACAATGCATACCCGCTTCAAATTCTTCGCCTTTAGGGAAGCGGGTAAAGGTTCTGAAAGCGCCGTGCCTCGCCGATAAACGGTATATATGGGTCACAGGCGGTGGATGTTTCGAGGCGTCAAAACAGCAATATACACAAGAAAACATAAAATCCTTGAAACCTGGAGAAATTTTTGTCTTCGGTTCTAATCTCAGTGGTATACACGGAAGCGGTTCGGCCAAGATGGCGTACACAAAATTTGGAGCAAAGTATGGAGTTGGTATCGGTATGACAGGACAAGCGTATGCTCTCCCTACAAAAGACAAAAACATCAACACACTACCGTTATCTCGTATCAAAAAGTATGTAGACGATTTGCACACCTTTGTTTTAAATCATCCATCGAATCATTTCATCATCACTCGAGTCGGTTGTGGTAAAGCGGGATATTCAGACAAAGACATCGGACCTCTGTTCAAAAAGTTTATCGGGTTGACAAACGTTTCACTTCCGAAATCGTTTGTCGACGTCAAAAATTGATTTTTAAAAACATCTCTCGATAAACAAACAAGACTAAAATGCAAGCACCAGGACCTATCACAAATGGCATTCGCGGACCCGAATTCAAGGCGTTTATCGCCTCCCTCCTCAAGAAGGGACGAGTCAAGCAAAAGTATGTCGACTACCTTCTCGATGATGACTCCATGGATTTGTATGCCAAGGCATTTACAAATCCGACAGCTGACCCCGCCAACAACTATGAGATTTTGGAGAAGATTGGAGACGCCACGTGCAACAAAGCCATCATGTGGTACATTTTCCGAAAGTTTCCCAAGCTCGAGAGTAAGCCTCAAGGGTTGATGATTTTCTCTCGCCTTTTCCACACACTTCAGTCGACCAAAACGTTTAGCAACATCGGTCTAAACCTTGGTTTTGAGAAGTTTATCTCATCGGGATGGATGCGGGTGAAGGACAAGTACGAGGATGTCATGAAGGTGAAGCGAAACGGCGTTCTCGAAGATTGTTTCGAAGCATTCTTTGGGGCGACAGAGTTGATTATCGACAAGAAGACAAAAGAGGGTGTGGGGTATGCTATTTGCAACGAGATTTTCAAGGGGATGATTTCAGAAATGCCGTTTCCGTCTATCAAGTACGAAGACTTGTTCGACCCCATAACACGTCTCAAGGAGTTGTTCGACTACAACTTTCCGTCAAGAGGTCGACTTGGGAAGTATGAGTACATTAGTCCGCCCGGTTCAGATGACGACGAGGAAAGCAACAAGCTGAAGTCGATTGATGTGTACTGGACAAACTCTCAAGGTATGCGAGTCAAGATTGCTTATGGTTCTGGTTCGTTGAAGGAAAAGGCAAAGGCTGTTGCCGCCGAACACGCTCTTGGCTTTTTCAAAGCTCGAGGATACGAGAAAGCCGCTCCTTATGACCATCGCGATTTCATTTAATTTTGTGTAAATATAAATGAACAAAAGTGAGGAGTATCACAAAAGAAAATTTAAGGAAATTTTACAAGAAAAAAGTATTTACGGGGATGTTGTAATAGACGATTCAGATGTGAGTTGTGACGTGCGTAGAGGCAATTGCAAACTCTTGCTGGACAAGTATGAACTTGACTGTGCAAACTCTAAAGTATCCCAGAAAAATATAAACATAGAAGAGCCCATAGGGCTGCCCGAACGCCTTAAAAATGCTAAGAAAAATGCGGCACTTTGTAAGGATGGTAGACTTGAGTATATTAAAAGTTGCTGCAGGTCCAAGACCAATGAACGCGCCCTCGCTACTGATATGGGTCATTTAGTGCAAATCGTAAAGATGCAAAAGATTCAAGACTTCATCGACAGAGAACTCGCTCTTAAGGCGTCAGAACGAAAGGTTCGAGAGGCTGAAAGAAAGGCAAAAGAGGCGGAAGAGAGAAGACGAGAGGCGGAGGAAGCGAGAAAAGAAGAAAATAGAAGACAAAAGGCTAAAGAAGAAGCGAGAAAGGCTGACGAAGCGAGAAAAGCTGACGAAGCGAGAAAAGCTGAAGAAGCGAGAAAAGCCGAGGAAATGAGAAAAGCTGAAGAAGCGAGAAAAGCCGAGGAAATGAGAAAAGCCGACGAAGCGAGAAAAGCTGAAAAGAAACAGGTTGTTCAGCCGCAAATACGTAAAATGCCAACTGAAATAGAAAATAAAATATCGAGATTTCTTATTTCGCAAAAGCACAAACTAACTGATATCGCTCGGGTTATTGAAATGTGCGGATCGGTATATGAACGAGTTTTATTAAAAATAACTGATTTGAGCTTTTTAAGAGAAATTGACCTCGCTTTAACAGTCATAAAAATTCAATTAACCCAGTTAATCGGTGCAGATGATACCGACACGGTGCTTACCTTTCTTGTAAATTTTCTGGTGAAAAAAATTCGTGAAAAAGGACGAGTTTAAAGATGTGCTCACTTTTAAAAATGGACGAAACTACAATTTTAGCATTTTTAAAAAAGGTTACAACGGACTATGAAGAAAAAAAGTTGTCGGAAGAGGAGAAGCGGATTATATCAGAGTTTTTTATGGAGTTTAGTTTTCTCCAAGACAAAAGCGATAAATCAGAAAAGAATATGATGAAGTATCTTTTTCTTGGATGGTTTATTCATAGCAATTTTGGAAAGTAATTTCTTCATTATGGGGTTTTAAAAAAAAATTTTTTTTTCAGGTCTTATGAGCCTTTGAATAAATATATCGGCTTAAAGATAGTCTTGGAATATATAAAAATGCCCCGCCAGACCAAGAATACCGATACTAAGACTGTTGCCCAGGAGTCCACAACTCCCGCTGTAGCTCCCGCTGCCGAGCCTGTTGCTGCTGCCGCACCTGCCCGCAAGACTCGTGCTAAGGCTGCTCCTGCTACTGAGCCCGTTGCCGCTGAGGCTCCTGCCGCTGAGCCCGCTAAGACTGAGGAGGTTCCTAAGGAGGAGGTTGCTCAGGAGGCCGCTGAGGGTGAGACTAAGACTCGCGTTGTACCCACGCGTGAGAGTGTTATGACTGACTTTTCTGAGATTCTGAGCCTTGTCGATGGTGAGATTGAGCGCCTTCGTGAGGGTGCCGACAAGACCCATTCCGCCAAGTTTCTGCGTCAGCTGCATCGTCGCCTGCGCTCTCTGCAGAGCAACACCGCCCGTGTTTTGAAGCACAAGACTCCTTCTGCTCGTCGTAACAACAACTCCGGTTTCCTGAAGCCTGTAAATATCTCTGGTGATATTGCCAAGTTCACCGGTCTCGACCCCAAGACCCAGCATTCTCGTGTGGATGTGACCAAGTTCCTGTGCAAGTACATCAAGGACAAGAACCTCCAGAACCCCGAGGACAAGCGTCAGATTCGCGCAGACCCCGCTCTGACCAAGCTGCTGAACTACGATGCCAAGACCGGCGAGCCTCTGACTTACTACCACATGCAGAAGCTGATGAAGTCTCACTTCACCAAGCCCCAGTAAGCGATTGAGTTGTGTATAGTTTATTATCTTAATCAAATTAAGATAATTGGAATAATATCCCTCAGAAAAAACGAGTACTTGTTTTTAATTCAAAAGAGTACACAGGTTTTTGTTTAAAAAAATTAGCTTTTTCATTAAAGTTGATTTTTAAACTAAAACTTCATAAAGAAATGTGCCTCATCCACAACTTTAAATTAACTGAATGCTCTTCAACTGAACGACTCTTTGTAAGTGATTACGGAGCAAAGTACGGACACATCACAACTTGGGTTTGTAGCAATTGTAAGAAAGAAATAAAGAAAAAAATTTACAAAGGAGAATATGGTTGGAAAACAGTTCAGAATTTTTTAAAGTGAATTATTTCTAAAATAACTTAGAAATAACTAAAACCGCAATGGGTATCAAGTTCTTTTTTTCTTGGCTGAAGAAGGAGTTTCCTCACCATTTTCAGAATTTCCAAAAGACCAACTCTCCGGATATGGGCATCGACACGTTTATGATTGACCTCAACGGGCTTTTCCACACGTCCGCAGCACGTGTGTATCAATACGGAGCGTACGAAAAGCGAAGTCTTCTCCGTAGGCCCAGACACGAGATTAACCAAAATGAAGACCAGAAGCTGCGTCTGGAATGCTTCCAAGATGTGTGCAGGACAATCGAAGAGTTATTAAACGTAGTAAAGCCAAAGAAGCGTCTTGTTATGTGTATCGATGGAGTTGCCCCACTTTCAAAGCAGAACCAACAACGCCAGCGTAGGTACCGTGGGTTGGTTGAAGATTCTGGTGAGAGGAACCCTAATTTGTTCGACTCTCGTTGCATCACTCCCGGAACCAAATTTATGGACTACCTTTCAAAGTACATCGATTGGTACATCCGAAAGCAAATTTCAGAAAACGAGATGTGGAAGAACTTGGAAGTTGTTTTCTCGAACGAGAAGGTTCCTGGAGAAGGTGAACATAAGCTGATTGACTACATTCGAAAATACGGAACGGATGATGAAACCTACTGTATCAACGCTCTTGACGCTGACCTGGTGATGCTTTCTCTCGGAACCCATAAGAAAAAGTTTTATCTTCTCAGAGAAGAGCTGTACGACCGGTCTTTTGATTATGCGTATCTCAACGTTGGTGGTGGTCTCCGAAACGATTTGACAAAGAGCCTATTGAGTTGGGACGGTGCAGACGAGAAGAGACTGATAAACGACTTTATCCTCTTTTGTTTTCTGTGTGGAAACGATTTTCTTCCAAACATCCCTTCCATCTCCCTGATTGAAAAAGGAATGTCTACGATTATAGATATGTACAAACTCAACGCTGAAACGTGCGGACACCTCACAGACGAAAATGGTGAGATTATCAAGTCATCGTTTCAGCTTTTTCTCTCAAGGATTAGTCAGTGCGAAAAGTCCCTGCTCGAGGAAAAGTATCTCAAGCGGGCCGATTACGTTGCGGAGGACGGACTCCTAACCAAGCATATTCAAAAAGTGGAAGACCACTACGAACTCGATTTTGACAACTACAGAGATGACACCTACAAGAAACTCGGCGTCGATGACCTTGAGAGCGCGAGTCATTCTTATGTGGATGGCTGTGTGTGGGTTTTGACCTATTACCTCAAGGGTATAAGCGACTGGAACTACGTGTACAAGTACAACTACTCGCCCTTTGCATATGATTTGACTCTTGCCCTTACAACATATGTTCAGAAGAAGACAGTATCATCTGCACCTATCCCACCCTTTCTTCAATTGCTGTGTGTCATTCCCCCGACAAGTGCATTTCTCTTGCCAAAGCCTCTCGATTCTGTCTTGACAAATCGAGCTCTTTCAAAGTATTTTCCAACATCGTTTCATATCAACTATGAGGGTAAGAAAAAGGAGTGGGAAGGCATCGTCGAACTCCCCGCAGTTGATGTAACAGAGGTCCGGAAAGAGTATACGCGTCTTTTTTCGAGAGTCGATGCACTTGACAGCAAACGAAATGTGTACGGTAAGAGTTTTGTTTACAAGTACTCTGGCGAGTTTTCGATGTTCATAAAGTCGTACTACGGTTCCTTTACATCTTTCTGTGTGTCAGAGCCTCTGGCTTTGTAAATGTAAAAATTTATTAAGAAATTTCTTAATAAATGTTTGAGTCTTGATTTAAAGTAGATGTGAAATTAAAAAATGACCAACCCTCCATCTGTTCAACGACTTATGCAAAGTCTTGGTGTGATTATCATCTCTATACCGAGTCACTTTACAAATAAGCTGACAGCCATTACAACCATTGGCGACTTCTTTACATTTCAGGAAGAGAGATTGCGAAACATCGAAGGTAAGGTAGTGCAGCTGGAAAGACGTGTCAATGACTTAGAAGTAAAGGACAACGGCTGTAGTTGTTCAAAGAATTAATACATTTATTTTAAAATTAAAATAAATGAACGCAAGCTCTTTTTCGAACATTGCGAGCAAAGTGATGAATGAGATACCCTCACTCAATTTGGCAAAGAACTTACCGAGTGTGTCACCACCAAGTCTACCAAGCGCGTCCAACCTCGTATCAAATCTACCAAGCGCGTCCAACCTCGTATCAAATCTATCATCGGAACTACCGAGTGTCTCCAATTTGGCAAACTTGCCAAACTCAAATACTTTAATCGATTCTTTGATAACACAATCAATCAACAATACTCCCAATATAGAAAAAATACAAAACTTGATACAAACTATTGAAAATAGCAATCTTCCAAAAGAAATCGTCAAAAAAATTCTGGATGACCTCAAAGCGATTTTGGGTATGTTGAGAAACAACGCCAACGCACTTCAGTTAGACATAGAGAAGCTCATGTCTAACGTAATCAAAATTCTTGTATGCAGTGGTATTCTCCTTTTGCTGTTATTGTTGACTGTGTTCATTGTAGTTATCATCATCTTTAAAGTTTTGAGTCAAAAGTATGCGTTAGGTGCGACTATCATTTTTGTCGCCATTGCTGGGTTTATAACTATTTCTACTCTGTTAAAGACTACGGCAGCGCTAAAGAATACATTTTCAAACACTATCGCCGCATTCAGACAAGACGAAGCCATAATAAACAAAATACTATAAACACGTTATTTTAGTACTTCTTGGGAATCAACTCTGTCTTGATTCCCATTGCGTTCAACTCCTGAAATAACAACTTCGCCGCATAAGGGATATTAATCTTCACGATTTTGTCGTCCTTGCACCCCTTGCAATCACTCTGAGACGGAGTAATCATACCGCACTTTGAGCAAATGATGACATTGTAAGGGTCGCTCATATCAAACAACCTCTCCTTTAGAAACCGACTTGTTCCATGTACGATGATTGCGTCGCGCTCCATTTCTCCAAAGCGTAAACCACCATCTCGGGAACGTCCTTCTACTGGCTGTCGAGTGAGCGTTGTCACGTGTCCACGAGCCCTCGAGTGCATCTTGTCACTCACCATATGCTTCAGTCGTTGGTAGTATGTAGGACCGATGAAAATCTTTGCATCAATCTCCTCACCGGTGTAAGGATTAAACATACTCTCAAGACCGTGCCTCTCGTAACCCAGTAACTCCAACTCATTGCACAACTTGTCCGCGACGTTCACACTGTGCTTCGAAAATGGGGTCGCATTTCCAAACTCACCCTTCAAAGAACAAGCCTTACCCAGCACACACTCCATCAGCTGATTGATGGTCATACGGGAAGGGATACAGTGAGGGTTGATGATGATATCGGGTGTAATACCCTCGCTGGTAAAGGGCATATCTTCTTGACTGAAAATCATACCACAAGTTCCCTTTTGTGCCGCGCGAGACGCAAACTTGTCGCCGACTTCTGGGGTCTTGATGACTCGAATAACAATCTTGATGATTTTCCCACCCTTTGGTGTACTGTTGATACGCACCTTGTGTATAATACCTTCTTCACCAGGCTTGATAGTAACAGACACATCCTTTTTTTCCTCTTCTCCTGTTTTCTTGATTCGGATTGAAACCTTGCCGATGATGACATCATCCTTCTTTACGTGTGTTCCTTCCTTGACAAATCCGGTCAGCGGTCCATCAGAGTGAAGAAAGGCGTAGTTGTTCTTCTTATTTCGAATGTCCATACTGGGAATCTCTATCACTTGAAAGTTGCTTGTGTCCTTTCGCACTTCCTCATCCGAAATGGTAAAATACCCAGTGACACGAAACATACCGCGTTCAATCGAACTCTTGCTCAAAATCACAGAGTCTTCCTGGTTGAATCCTTCCTTTGTCATAATTGCAACTATGGGGTTGCAACCAGAAGGCATATCGTTGAAGTTCAAAAACTCTGCAGAGTCTGTTGACACCAAGGGTCGTTGAGGGTAGTCCATAACATACATCATAGTGTCTGCGCGAGAGTCATAGGTCTCCAATGGAACACCCAACGCCTGCTTAGCCATACTGGACTGATAGCAGTTTCTGGGAGACTGAGAGTGGTCCGGAAAAGGAATGATAGACGCGCAAACCCCAAGAATCATACTCGGATGAATCTCAAGAAAATCATAAGTGTAGTCCCCCTTTTCAAGATAGTCCTTTGACATTGCAACTGTCGAGTGTTCAATCTCGCTTGGGTCTATGTAACGGATTTCACCCATCTCAACGAGTGTGTCCCAGTCAAAAATATCACCGTCGTATGCTTTCCCGTCCTTGACAACGAAAACAGGTCGCAGCAAACGCCCTTCGTCACAGTAGACCATGACCTCTTCATCGTTGTACACGATGGACACTTCTGAATCGATGATTCCAACCTTACGCTTCTCAATAAGCTGTTCAACAAGAGCCTCCGCATCCTCGGCAAACCCGATTGGAATCCCGTTCAAGAGAATAAGGGTTCCGTTTGAAGCATTGACACCCTCACAGTTCAGTACACTCTCCTTTGTCAACAGCGTGTTTGTCTTTTTGCTGACTCTTGTGAGTAGTGCATAGTTGGTGACGATACCACAAGTCGCACCTTCTGGCGTTTCGGCAGGACAGATGTACCCAAACTGGGATGTATTGATTTGACGAATCTTGGCATTCTTACCCTCCTTGCCGATTGGAATCACAATGTGGCGAAGATGGGATAATGTCGCAGAGTATGACATTCGATTCAACACCTGCGACACACCCACCTTTGCGTGTGCTGTCTTCTTTGTACTCCAGTTTCCGGTGGAAAAGCAGCTCTTGATTCCCTTTGTTATGTTTGTATAGTGAGAGATGAGGGAAACAATATCCAGGCGTTTCTGAAGCTGAATTGTCATATTCTTCACGAAAGCGTCGTACACACACCGGAAAAGGTCGAACATAAGAATGCCAGTAGTCTCAATACGCTTATTCGCAGTGTTGTCACGGTCGTCGTCCTTGCGAATTCCGATATTGACTAAAATGAGCTTGTTAATCATGTATCCCAGAAACTTCGCTTTGTCATTCGTGGTTGCCAAAATTCCAAGATGCGGAAAAAGCTCACGCTCCACAATCTGCTTTGCGTAGGCCTCTTGCTTGTCTTTTGGAATGGGATACATCGGGTATTTCGAAATGTAGGAGAGTGCCGTGTCCTTTGAGTCGACGATGTACGAAGACTTGACGATGTTCTTCACGTACTTGCGACCCTTGTCATACTTCATGTCGATGAACGACGCGAATTGGTCAGGTTCGATTCCAAGTGCCCGAAATACGATTCCCGCCTCGATGTGTTCTTTGATATTGGGAAGAGACACGTACACATACTTTTCGTCCAAGGGCATCATCACCTGTACAACAACCGAGTAGCCAGTCTCCTCTGCGATTGAGCGAATTTCAGAGATAAACTTGTACTTTGCATTGTTTGTGACGCTTTGCTCGATGACTTGGACAAAGTTGTAGTTTGGACGCTGTTGTGCCACAATCACACGTTCAATCACCCTCTTCATACGGTCATGCTCCTTTCCTTTGATGATAAAGTAACCTCCTTGGTCGTAGCGACACTCTCCAAGTGCGACACGTTCAGTTTTTGTCTTATCAGAGAGGTTGCAAATGTCAGAATACAGCATCGTGGGGATTTGGCACAACGGGATGCGCTTGTGTGACTTCTGGGACACAAGCGCATCGTTCTCAAAAGTTTGTTCAAGGATGTTCACATAAACAGTAGACTGGTAGCACAACTCTCGGTCACGCGCTTCGGATGGATACAGAGGACGGATGCTTCGGTCTTCGTCGATGACAAAGGGATTAGCCACGTGAACTTGGTCGAAATGAAACAGCACCTTCTGGCCCGCACGCGGACACACGATGATGTCGCTCTTTTCGTCGATGACTCGTTGAATACCCTTGTTGACAAACTCGTTGTACGAGTCAATCTGGATATGGGCAACGCCATATTTCTCGAAATAATTCTTGAGCAGGAGCTTGACTTTTTCTTCTTGCATTTCTATAGTTATATTTTGTTCCTTGGATTCCGTAAAAAAATCATTTTTTAAAAAAAAATGATTAAATAAATGTCTGGACATATCAATGTAAATGAGAGTTCCAATCCTGTAGGCAAGACTCAGAAAGTATACGCGTCGTTAAGCAAGTCGACTACCGGCGCCAAGATGCCTCAACTTGTTCTGAACCCCAACGACCCGTCTTATTCCGTCCACCAGCGTGCTTTCAACAGTGGCAAGCTTCACCCCAACCAGAGTGTTGTCCCGGGAAGCTATCACAGCATCTCGTCAGCTTACGGCGCCGAGCCTAACCGTCTCTACACCACTCGTGGTTGCGCTTCTTCTAATGTAATGTAAATTTTACTTGTATCAAAATTGATTTATTTAAAAATTTTGATACCGATTTGTATTCTTTTCTTTTCTCTATGAACTATCCAGACAGCAAGCTTTCTGAAATCCAGATTGCGGTCAAGCGCCGAGATTTGGATTTCGTGCAACTGTTTATGAGCCAAACTCGGCGATTTACTTCCAATGGTTTCTTGTACACCCCTGGGCATTCCGGAATCACACGGCGAGTCATGTACGCAGCGTGTCTATTTGATGATGTGGAAGTTGCGGAAATGTGTATGAACACTGGTTGGGTCTATGACTATTACACCATTATAACAGCATTGCACGAGGGTGCAACCAAAGTTGCGGATTTCCTTTACGAAAAAGCTCGCGACCAAGACCTCAACAAGTACGTGAGAAGTTTTTTAGTGTTTGGGGGATGTAGCTCTTCTGTGAAAAAGTGTACGACTGCCCGCTGGTTGATTGCTCACGGCTACAAGTTTGGACACTCGGATTTGCGACACTTGGCGATTTGTGACGAGTTTGACGTGTTCAATATCATGTTTGACTCCATGACGTGTGCTCCGATGTGCGTGCCTCGATACAAGGAAATGTTTGATGATTGTATACGCAATGGGGCTTTTAGAGTAGCGCAGTTTTTTGAGTGTGTAATGGGTTTCGATGCGAAACAAGTATGTGCAGAAAAAGAGATGCTGGAGGTTTACAAAGACAGGTGTGCCAAACGAGGACATGCTGCCATAGTGATACAGATGAAGTGGCAAAACTATCGCCGTCGAAAGGACCCGAGCATCGCACTCAAAGAAGCTGCGGAGAGTTGGGACAAGTTGGTGGCAGAATTCCCAGAGAAGTTTAATTTGTAGTTGCTTTTATATATGAAAAAACATATAAAAGAAATACCCCATGCGGGACTTGAACCCGCAACCTTCAGATTAGAAGTCTGACGCGCTATCCAATTGCGCTAATGGGGCTCATATGTACTTTCTAACTCTTTAAATTAAACTTAATGATGTAACCCGTTAGAGAAATGAAGATATACACTCGAACAGGCGATAACGGGACCACCGGTCTTTATGATGGTTCTCGTGTTCAGAAGAGCGAACAAATAATAGATGTACTTGGAACTCTGGACGAACTTTCCGCGCACATCGGTATGCTTCTTTTCCACCTGAAAAAATCTTATATCACCGATGCAGTAGACAACCTCTCATTTATCCCTTTTCTTAAGAATCTTCAGTCTACGCTTTTAAACATAGGCAGCATCATAGCAACTCCCAACCCTTTACCCAATCAAACACTGCCTTCTATCACAGATTACAACGTACAATGTGTAGAGAAGCTCATTGATGCGATGGACACTCGGTTGAAGCCTTTGACTGTTTTCATCCTTCAACACGGAAAGAATGAGATGGAAGCTTGGTCGCACATCTGTAGAACTATCACAAGACGCACCGAAAGGGAGCTTAATAAGTATGGGAACGTAGATGAAACTATTTTGAAGTTTGTAAACAGGTTGAGTGATTTTTTCTTTACGCTTGCCCGTTACGTGAGCGAATAAATATAATGAAAATAAGGGCAAAAATCATTAGAAAATAAATCACCATCAAAATTCCAAATCTTTGTTCATTCAAATTGCACATAAGACATGTATCTTGCACCGATGAAATGTGCAAACCTTGACGTGTCAACCCGGGTGCATCGTAGAGCTTTATACCTTCCAAGACAGCCGAAAATGACATATTACTGTCTATCTGAACCTCAATGGGAAACACGTTTTTGAGTAGCTTTTTCGCACCCGCATTTGTCAATATGTAAGCGTGAAGACCGAAGAATACCCCTTCGATTCTATCAAAATACTCGTTATACCTTTTCCCTAAAAAGTTGTCACTGACTCCTAAGAAAATGCCGTCTGCATCGTCGGGTATGAATTCAAGTCGTTTTTGAAATTCTTCTTTAAAGTTGTCTACGAATTTCACGTCATCTTCAAAAATGGCGCAATAAGGTAAATCGTCTTCAATCATCATATTCCAAATAAGAACGTGTGAAAGATAGCACCCAACAGCACCCCAACTCGAAAGCTGTGCGTCATATTTTCTCTTTTTGTCTGTTTTCAAACTGTACCGAGCCCACAGAGTTAGTAAGTTTGACAACCCACCCAAGCTATCTACTAAGTTTTGAGTGTTTTCGGAAACCGGTTCTCCATTGTCCATTTTTCCAATTTCGTTTCCGTTTATTCCAGGAAAAATCTCGACATCTTCGAACCCGGCATTGCGTATCATATCTAAGATGTTACTCCAGTGGTGTTTGTTTTTTTCTAAACTAATACAAAAGGATTTCATTTATTACAACGCTTATAATAAATGATTAACGTGAGAATGTCTGAGCTATTTCTTACCTTTCTTTTTTGTATTATCGTATTTACAAACGCCTATATGAACTTTTTTAAGATGTCTTTTGAAAAGGCTGCATTCTCTTCTATAAGAATACAAACCCTTTCCGGTTCGGCTGTGCAACCAGAATCTCAGGAACACAAATTACTCATATCGCTTCAGTCTGTTTTAGCGTATTTGATAACATCGGGGTTATTGATTCTTTCTGTCGATTTTAAATAATTTTTTTATAATAATAAATGTCCTATACACTCCCTATATTACTATTCGTACTTGGTGCAATTCTGATTGCTCTTTCCAGCATGATAACTGAGAACACCAAAAATCTCGCCGTTGATAGCGATGTAGCTCGTTGCAACCAGGGCATCTACACTATGGCCATCATTTTTATGACTGTCGGTGTAACTATGCTTGCTTTTGGTGGAAGCACAGCGACAATTAGTGGCACAAAAGGTCTCGCTTTCATAATCACACTCGGCATTGTACTGCTCGTTTTGGGTGCTATAATTGTCGACAAGACTTCTGATAACGCCAAGAACGCTGCCGTCGGTGTCCTTATCATCGGCATTGTTTTCATTGTAGGTGGCGGCGCTTCTGTCATGTCCCAGCACACAGATAAGCTGAAGAGTTTCGCATCCAGTTTGACCTCTTCCCCAGTAAGTCTTCCCGCAAAGTTTCGCTGCTATTAAACGCGCAATTTAGATAAAATATAAATTACTTATTTTATCCTTTCACACAAGTTCTTTCCTGATTCTTTGGAGAAGCTTCCCCATTCGGTTGTGTTCCTTGTCTTTCCAAAACGTTTTTAGAACTGACAAGTAGATGATAGGACCAAGGTAGGTATTGAGAAGATTTGACCTGAGTTCTTCGTTTTTCTCAAATTTCTGTTTCACCAACTTGTGCATCGTCTCCTCTTTGACATTCGACCAATCGTGCCTCAACTTAACAGATTTTCCTAACATCTTTATCTCCTTTATCGTCTTTGCAGATTTGAGTTGCTCGATATACTCGGTATTCTTAGGATTTTTCATCGCTTGATATGCGGCTTCTACATTTGGAAAGACTCCAATATTTTCTACACTTATTTCGCACTTGAATGAGTTACTCATGTACGTGTTAATTTTTGAGTTGAAATAAACAGGGTGGAACAGCTTCAACACAACGTCTTTCTGCATAAAGGTTTGCGGCGACCCGATTCGTCGCCATTTATCACGCATCTCTTTCCTCTGTTGATGGTAGTATCGAGTCAAGTCGAGTGCATACTCTGGCGGGATTTTGAGATACAAACAAAGCAGACACGCAACTACTACGCCGGACCGTCCATGTCCACCTTTGCAATGGATGTAGATTTTTTCTTTATCTTTGAGTGACTTTATGAGTTGGTAGACCATATAGATAAACTTGGAAAAGGAAACCAAGTCTCGAGGGATTTTTCTGTCTTGAATAGGAAATTTTATTTTGGTGTACTTTGTGATGTAGTGGGAGATTCTGACATCTTTTGGGCTTGTCAAGTCAATGAAATAGACAACACCCAGGTTTTCTAATATTTCGGCTCTATTTTGGTCGGGCATACTTCCAAAGAGCGCTTTATGCGGAATAAAATAGGAACTCGTTTCCATTTTATTTTATCACAATCGTTATAAATAAACAATTTATTAATAAAGATGACCGAAGTAATAACCATTGATGTATACCCGTCGGATACAGAGTATACGATTCAACAACGTGTTGCCGCGAAATTAAACTCGACACCTAATTACATCAGTGTCGATTTGGATTTGCGTCAAATAAGGTCTGAAAAGACCGCGACTATCGAAGTCGTAAACTTGCTGAGAATTTTAAAAGACAGGCGAGATAAGACCTTCAAATTCTATAAAAATACAGACGTGTACAATGCCATTAAGAAAAAGGTAGGAAAGAACTTTTCTCTTTTGGATGATGTCATTGCTCCCTTTATCTACTTTAGGGTTTCCGACGATGAAGAGTTTGCCCAGACCGAGTATATCGACTACGCACAGCACGCAATAAAGAGTATAGAGACTCTCGGAGAAACGGCTCCTGAAATAGATATCTCTAATGTATCTCAAAAGAAGGCGGAGTTTTTGAGTAAGCTCGAAGCGGCTATTGATGAAAACAAGAAAGCCGTAGCCAAGTTTGTCGAGGGGTACAAGAAGCTCGAGAGTATGGTTGGAAAGCCGTACACCGATTTTGAACTTGAACGCGTGGAAATTCAGCTTACGATGAATTTAAAAAATATGGATATCGTGTCGGTGTTCAACCGCATTATTTTAACAAAGGATGTTCCTTTCGCGTCCCTTAACGACTACTACAAAATTCTAAAAGGAACAGTTCCGCCTCTGATAAAGGCAAAAGAAATGGGTAAAATAACTCTTCTTGTTGGCGCACCGGAAAAGTCCGAAGAAGACGAAAAGGATGAGGATATAGAAGACGAACTTACGCTTGTAACTATTCTTGAAAAAGATGAAGAAATAGTTATGAGGATGGATTTGGAGATTGCAAATCAACGTAAGAAAACCGACGTGATTGAAAAGGTTCTTAAAGTTTTTCCTATGCCGGTTCGGATTATAGGAGAAACACCTATCGGTGTCAACGGCGTGTTCTACTTTCCAACGCAAATTCTTGATCCTGCGATTTTCGCACACCTTCTCCTAAACGATGTTGCTTTCTACAAGACCCTCGCCATCAACGAGAGTGAGAAATCGACTAAGACAAAAGAGGGAATCTACACGTATTTCAATGCTGGAAACGAGATTATCAGTTCTGTAATCACACCCAAAATAGTTTACTCGTATGACCCCACTATGAGAGACAAGGACAGAGCCGTATTTCCAGAAGGTGATTTCTACGTAAGTGTGCGTATTTCAAAGGCATCCTCTGTTGAAGTCGTGAAGAAGTATCAAGAGACCCTGTCCAAGATTTTCAGTCTTTATGATATTGAGTATAGGGCGGTTCTTAGATTGTACAAAATGTTTCTGGACCCCCTGGGCTTAGAGATTGGAAGGCCTACGCGAGGAAAAGTCAAGTCATCTACCAAGGTTTTCTTGAGAAAAATGATTCCCGAACTCTTTACACCGAGATACTCTCGTTCCTGTAGAAAACAGCCTATTATAATTAACGAGGCTGATAAAACCAAATACGCTAACGCCTTGTTGTTCCCCAAGTCCCCAGCAGAAGGTCCTCAGAGATTGTATGCGTGTGACCACAAGGATGACAAGTTCGTGGGTTTGAGAGTAAACGACCCGAAATCCGAATACAGATTTGTTCCGTGTTGCTACAAGCTCGACCAAAGACTTGATAGAAATTCTTGGTATAACATCTATACAAATTGGACTCCAGGTCAGGACATCGATGACGAGTGCCTTTTTGAGAGCGATAGCGCTCAGCAAAACATAACCACGACCAAGAAACTTGCAAGATATGGGCTGTTTGGCCATCTCACAGACTTTGTAGATATAAACACGGTTTTCAAGCACGACAGTTACCTTAGACGCGGTATGGACAGAAGCAGGTTGTCTTTTTTGCAGTGTGTCTTTGAAGCAAATGAAGTGAGCTATGGACAAAATGGAGGGACGTGCAAAGGCCGTGTTGGATTGCTCAAGAAAATCATTGAAGATATTACAAACAAACCCTATCTTTTAAACATCACAAAGCAAGGGTTTCACAACAAGACCGTTGATGAAATCAGAGACATCATTCTCGATAAGAGCGCGTATTTCGACCCCAGATATTTCATACCACTTCTTGAGGTTTACTTTGAGTGCAACATTTTTGTGTTTACACCAACATCGCTGATTGTCCCTGAACATCTTCAGAATTTTCTTCACCTTGTCAGAAACGCGAAAGAAAAAACCATCATAATTCTGGAACATATGGGTACAGAAGGTGAGAACATAACACATCCACAGTGCGAGTTGATAGTCAGAACAGATACACCCTTGTACAAAAGCGGTTTCGAAAACGCGGATGAGATTTCGGGACTCGTAAGAACGATTTTCGATGATATGTGTGTATCACGTACGCTTGACCGCAGAGTTATGTATTACACACCCGAGTTTGCCGGCCACGCAAAAATCTATAGTCAAATAATAAATGATTATGGGAAAACGTGTGGCATGTTCCTCGAGTTTGGTTCAGAACCCGTTTTTCTATATTCGAAGACAGCTCTTCCTCCTCTTCCTGTTAATAATAACCCAAACGAGGATATCATCATCACCCATTTCAACGTTGCCATGAATTTCTCATCTCTGCCCTTTGTAGTTGAACGGAAAAAGGTTGTCAGTTATGGAGAAATCATCGCCATTGAGATTAAAACCGTGTTGGACAATGTCTACTTCATTCCCGTGATGTTTAAGCAAAATTTTGATGAAATAAACCTTCCAGTTTCAGACGAAAAGATTTTCTTTCCTCGTACAGGTTCTTATTTGACTTACTTTAACAAACAAAAACGAATGAGCCACTACTTAAGTGAATATTGCAAGTATCTATTCTCGTACTTTGTTTACCAAGGCAATCACTACGACATAACAGACGAGGTTTACAATGCTTTCATAGAGGCGTCTTTTGTTATTGATACAACCTATCGATATGACGAAGTGCCTTCCAAGTTTGGAGTAGTAAACGAAGGCTTTGTAAGAAACTCGCAAATCATCATCAACAGTAACAACTTGCTTATCAAACTTATTTACATCCTGAAAGCAGAAAAAGAACAGATTTTAGATTACTATCAGCTTGAAAACATAAAGGAAGTTTTCAACGACATTTTAGATTTTGACCGACACCCATCACAAATCCTATTTTACGGTCGAAGTACCCTTGTCAAGTTTATAAAAGAAGCCACTTCTGTTCACGGCATAAACGAAAAGATTTTGGTTAAGCCGAAATCTCCCTATTTCTTCTCAAATCCAAATCTCGACAGAAACATGTATCTTGCAACAGACGTTGATTCTATGGTCACGGCTTTGTCATATGCAAACAACTGGAACACCAAGGGATTTGCATATAGTTTGCCTCCGATAAGTGATGAAGATGAGGACAGAATAAACATAAGCATTTACAACTTCGTAAGCCAAAACGAAATCATACCCATTCACGACGCAAGAAGTAAGGATAAGATACTGGTTTACAAAGTCGGAGATAAGTTGGGTTTCGTTGTTCTTCTCGGAAAAATTTTTTAAGCGTATCTGACGCACAAAAGATATTTGAGTGATTTTTCTAATCATTTAATGAGAAAGATTAGAAAAAAAATGTACAACAACGTTTTGGCGCTGGGAATCATTTACGTTGTCGTTCTCACATTTTTCTCAATGAGATGGAAAAATGTTGAAAAAATCGACATGCTTTACACATTCAACGGAGACCAAAACCTCTTTCTTGAAGACAAAGGCATCTTCCATAGGAAATACATGAAGGAAATAAGAAATCTCAAAACAGACCTGGAAAAGAGCGAGTGGACAAGTGAACGCCTCAAGGACTTGTTCCAGATGTTTGTGGCTGCAGACGTTTCTTTGTGGCCTTACCAGATGGCTGTATCGGCGTTATCCTCATGTGTTGTGATTAGTCACCTCAACACAAAAATGACTTGGGTAAATTTGATAACGTGCAGTTTCATCTTTTTCGTGCTTATGGACCTCCCGAGACGGTTTATGGCATTTCACAGGAACGCTTTAATCGCAAATAAAGCCATAAATCTACACACTTATTACTACAAGTATCTAAAAGGGCGAGAATCAGTTGAGCGTAAAAAGGTAGATAGTCTGGTTGATGTCGCTTAGCATATCATCTCTGATGTTGAGCAGGTCCGAGTCGTGCTTACCAAGAGATTCTGTAAGTTCGGTTTCCAACCAGTTTCTGATAAACTTCAGGAGGTTTAACCCCTCTTTCTTGTCGAAATTGAGCAATACAACATCAGCGTTCTTTGTAAACTTGACTCTACCTTTCTTCGCTTGCATTATCTCAACAAACTTGTCGACGTTTGCAGAAAGTTTTGTATAAAGAGCGTCGGTTGCAATGTGTGTGGAATACGAAGTAGTTTGCCAGTGAAGTATTTTGACACTTATTTGAAATTGTAGAAACATTCTAACGATTGAATCCATTTATTATGAACTGAAATTAAAAACGTGTAGATGAAAAAAAATGTCGGAACTTGATATTGTGTTTGAAGGGGACAATCCAAATAACCTCCCAAAAAATTTTGACCCAGATTTTTTCGCAAGAGTAAGTGCGTCGAGGATGTGTTTCAAAATCACTTGTTACATACTGGGAAACTATAACTTGAAAAACGAAACAGTGACTTACATTCAGAATAAAATCTACTCATTTCACACGATGATAAAGAACATCAACGAGATTAGCTACGTGTTGTACCACAAGTATGGTATCACGTTGAATCTGATTTCAAAGTATGCTCATAGATACAGAAAGTAAAATGATATTTTTCCTCATTGTGAAAACATATAATTATTTTCACAATGGCTCTCATTGGCTATACACGTTTTGTTAACCAACCTGTCTACAAAACCACCTTCATTGTCCCAGTCGATGATGTCCATCACACCCATTTCAGCTTGGGCAAACGCATAGAGGGTGGGATACGTGATATTGCGACGGACGCTCACCCGATTGACGAATGCAAAAATCCAAATTGGTTCATCGGGGATGTGTTTGCCAAGGATAAGTTTTCGAACGTTGTTATGATGGGATGCCCAATAGACCAAGTGCCTGACTGGACAGACGAAGAGGCCGAAATTTTGGCGTTGACACTTTGCCCCCAAACAAGGGAACGCTACGAATACTTAAAATCTCGTTTGGAGCGGGACGCGATTCTTTGCTCCGAACTAATCCGTGAAACAAGGCCGATAAACCCGGTGGAACAAGACGAGGACGAGAACGATGATTTGGATGTGACCGGACCCAATGAATGAAGTTCTTAAGCGTCCGTACGTGACCTAAACATCTTGGGGTATTCCAAGTTACCAGTGTTACAAGCGTACTCGAATGCGCGTTTGTAACTGGCAATAATCCAAGCCATAATGATAAAGTTGGCGATTAGGTTTACAGTAGCACCCGTCATACCGTAATTGCCATAAAACATCATACACGTACCAAGCGTCCACACAACACCGATAAAGATGTAGTCGGAAAGTGCGTCAGCTGCGTGCTGGATAGTGGTTTGGTCCTTTGAGAAGTTTTTGACCGAGAACTTGGAGCTCATTTCAACAGACCCGATGGCAAATTGCATACTCGCGAAAAGGATGGCTTTTCCCATAATTGTAACTATGCCCTTTTTTCTTGCATAATAATCTTGCATACTCATTTGATTAGCTGCCTGATTCATATTTATTATCAAATGACATATAAAAAAACAGTCTTTTTTTAAAATGGGTTCTTATGGCGAGCTATTAGACTCTAACATAAATTTGGATAAACTATCGACTTACACTCTTTTCTCGGCTTATTTTAACAATCCGAGAATGAGCCTGTTAAGAGAAGACGGAAGTAATGTGGTTTACTGCTGTAAAGTTAGGTGCGGACTTTCAAGACAAAAGCGATACATCATTGCAATCGTTCCCAAGGATGGGTACACCCAGTATGCAAAAACTGCAAGTCTCTCCGACTTGTATTGGAGTATACTTCAAACCAGAACACTTGACGAAGACCAGGTTGTCCCCGTCCACTTCTACACGCCAAAAGACGATAATCACAACATCATCAAGATAAAGCAGAAAACATCGGAAAAGTTTATCTACTCATGTACCACTTTCCCTGTAACAGTTTCTTTACTGAACACAAAAACCCAGACACAACCGTACAGCGATTCTGGGACACTTGGCCTGGCACTTGAGACATACAACTGTGTCGTCTATCTTTCTTAATTAAGTCTATTGAGTTAATTAAGGCTCTTCAACGTCTGCGGCGGAAACCAGCTTTGGGAGGGTTTGTGATGTTGTAGATAAGCACACCTATCGCAATCACAAGTACAATCATAAGACCAATAAACATACCCTTTCTCGCATCTGACACGCTTTTTACAGCGTCTTTTATTAAATTTTTTCCTATAGTTGTTATACTAACTTTAAGGGGTTTACCGTCCTCCTGTATCTTTCCGAAAGCGACAATGATACAGTCGTTTGGTTTGAGCTTAATTTTAATTTCTTCTAATAAAACCATCTCTTGATTCTTTACAAATAAAATTTGGTCTAAATCAGGCAAGGCGTCGTTGTATTGAACTATGACGAGACCGTCGTTTACGCCGAGTACGGAATTCAGTACCATAGTAAACATTTCGGTTTTCGAAGAGTTGTTGTAGATTGCAGTGATAACACTACCTGACGTTATTTCAATATTCGAGGGAAGTGCTTTTATATCAGAAAGACCTGTGATAGTCTCTATATTATGATTCGACAGGGTTTGCCCGGAAAACATGCCAGCAATGCCGTAAACGGCGTCAGTATTTATTATCGAATTTTTACCGGTATTATACATCTGCATCAAGTTTGTAAGTTCGTTTACGGGATTCAACATAAACTGACCCATTTGATTCAACAAAAAGTTGTCCATTTATCTTAAACTTTATTTCTAAAAAATTAGAAATAAAATACGCACCAAGAGGGGTTTGAACCCACGACCTTTCGGTTTCGTTGTCCTAAACTTTAAGACTTAACAGCCGAATGCTCTGCCAGCTGAGCTATTGGTGCATATGTATGCGGTATTTCTTTAAATGGATTTGTCGCCTCACTCTACGCTGTGTCGTCGCCTCACTCTACGCTGTGTCGTCGCCTCACTCTACGCTGTGTCGTCGCCTCACTCTACGCTGTGTCGTCGCCTCACTCTACGCTGTGTCGTCGTCAGCCAAGTTCAACCAAGTTTTAATGAGAAGAAACATACAACTACGGCACACTCTACTCGTCGACAGCACACTCTCTACTCGTTGTCAAGGCGGATGACGGGCGCCACCATCTTGTACTTTTTGGAAATCTCCTGCATCTGCGCGTTTCCAAACTCTATCAGCGCGTCGAACCGCCGCACGTACGCGTCCTTCTCGTGGTCTGGAATAAACCACTGTCGACTCGCAGCACGTCGTCGTTCGTTCGTCGTCGACCACATCTCCTGAAATATCGCCTTCCCACCTTCGACGACCGCCTCGTACACTTGGAACACGTCAGTGTTTTTCTGGTAGAGTTTGTCGACCTGTTGGAGTCGGGTGGCAAGTTTCTTCTGGTCAATCTCTCCCAGCAGGTACTTGACACGGAGGTTGGTGTTGTCGACGCGCGCCGGCGCGTGGTGCACACCTTGTATGTGGGCGACCAAGCGGTGGACATAGCCGAGACGGCTGCCGGCCTTCCCCGGAGCAAAAAACCCCATCAGCGTTCCGTAGGTAATGTCTTGGACGCACCCGGGAGGACGGTCACCTTCTACTCTGGGCGCTTGTCCGTTGTGCATCTTCCGCTGCCACTCGTAGTAGTGGGGATTGTGCACTTTGCCCGTCTCAATCTTCCCTGTCGACCACGAAAACGCCGTCTGGCACTGTGTGCACCACATCTGGTCACAGCCGTCGATTTTGAAGATAGGAGCTGCGCACTTTGGGCACGGCTTGCTCGACTTCTTCAACAACGTCGCCGACTCCACGTCTTCTTTCTTGCACTCGTGTCCGTCGCCCGGTGTCATCATACACTTCTTGCAGACACCCAACCCGCATAACCCACACGCGTGAGTCGACTCGGTGACAAACCCACGACAGTCGACTGCTGCACACTTGCAGACGACGGGGTCGACAGCCGCACGCACCGGTTGTGCTGCCTGAGCGGTCGCCGCACCGTAGACAGGCACACCGGCTCGTAGCACAGCGATTCGCTGACGCAACTCCTTCGCCTCCTGTGATATCTCCCGAAGACGCGCCGTCAACACAGCCATTTCTTCTGCCGCCTCCCGTCGACGTCTCTCTGCAACGACAGCCGTCTGTGTTTCCGGCATCAACGCCATCTCCCTGTCCAGAAGGTACTTCTCACGCATCGTCTTGTATGTCTTCAGAAATCCGGGGATAGCGGTTGCGATGAACTCCCGAGTGAAGACGACGCTGCACGACGGACAATTAATGTCGGTCTGTGACACAGAGTACGTCTCAAGGCACTTCTTGCACGTGTTGTAGTTGCAAGCAGGGCATTGGATGACGCGGGGTACAGTCGTGTAGCAGATTTGACAGTCCATTTTCTCAAAGTGTCTTTCCAGTCCAAACTTTGCAGAAAAAAATCAATTTTGCGTGTTTACCTAAAAAGGGGACGCGGGACAACGTTTCTTGTGCAGTACTTTAATGAATCAAAGGTCATACAAAACGTAAACAAAGGCAAACACACGACACACGACACACGACACACGACACACGACACACGACACACGACACACGACACTCACTCCTGCCCCGCTTCAAAGCCATCGGTCCAACGGCAGCATCGGCAGACACGGGCGCTGGTGCCGACGGGAGTGAGAAAAGCGTCCGACAACGGGGCGTCACGAGGGAGAGGGAGACTGGGGTAGTTGTGGGCCGCGCTGGTGCCGACGGGAGTGAGAAAAGCGTCCGACAACGGGGCGTCACGAGGGAGGGCAACGCTGAATGTCTCAACGGAGCATCCTTCGCGAAACGTGTTGTAAAACGCGCCTGCGCCGGGAAGAAGGATGCTTTCAGAGGTAACCGGTTCTGCAACCTCCAAATTCACGCCAAAGGAACGAACAAGAGGAAAGGAACGCGGGGCGACTTCGTCGTCTTGGAGAAAGGGAAGTGTGATGTCCCGATTTCCAAACGCCGACTTGTAAATCTGGCACTGGTGGAGATACTTCTCACAGTGCTCGTCGCAGACTGGGAGTCCTAAAACACCCGCGTTTCCACACACCCGCTGTTCCTCTGTCTCGTCGGGGTTTCCGAGCTTCACATAGCGACATGTTGGCGAAGTCCGGTACTCCCCGCTTGAAACAACACAGTTTTGGCGGAAGCCTACGAAAGGATACTGTTGCATTTCTAACATAATTTTGTTGGAAAGACATCTTAAAATTTTTCAATTTTAAATCTACTTGTGTATTATCGAAGCGTCAATCAGTTCGGTGAGAATGATGGTAAAAACTCCACCCGGATAACGGTCCCTATCAACATATCCATGCTTTTCGAGCTCCACGGACCCATTTTTCAAAATGCATATAACGTTATTCTCAAAAAAAGTCATCGAAATTAATCTTATGATTCCTTGTGTGTTATTTTTCTTTATATGTTCCTGTAAAAGTTCAAAAATATAATTATCTATACCTGATACCTTTGCTTTGTATACACCTTTCTTACCTGTAAGAGTAACTTTTGCATCCCCAAAATCCCATTGCTGAAAAGTTTCGATAAGTGCGTCTTTCACAGCCATTTCTATATATTGTGTGAAATTCTTACCTTCCATGACGCTAAAATCGTCGAGTGCCGGATATAAAACAATCTTAAACTTCATTTCTGCTGCATTAACTTTAGCCTTGGGAGTTTTAGCGGCCTTGGGAGTTTTAGCGGCCTTGGGAGTTTTAGCGGCCTTGGGTACTTTAGGAGCCTGAGCCTTGGACGCTTTAGGAGCCTGAGCCTTGGACGCTTTAGTAACAATCTTTGTCCATCTGTATACACCCTTAACAGTGGGCTTGGAAATCCAGTCATTTCCGTCATTGCCCTTAAAGATTTGGTTTCTGCATCCGGGGTCATTCGCCGCTCTCGGTGGAGACGGTCTTTCTATAAACTTCTTAAGAGTTTGTATGTCACACATTTATTTATTTTAAAGAAAAATAATATTCAAAAAACCGTTTTAAAGCATTTGGGCATAACCAGCGGCAACAGCAGGTGCCTCGATTTCTATAGCCTTTCGAAACGCCTTTATCAACATATTGATAAGGTCTTGCTTGCGTGCAGTAGAGTAACCAGTGAGCATTGAAGCATACTCAACGCCTCTGCTCATTTCACGAGCTGCATCTCTGAGCTGTAATACGGTATATAACTCCAACTTGCTTTTAGCGGCCTTGGGTGTCTTGGGTGCTTTAGGTGTCTTGGGTGCTTTAGGTGTCTTGGGTGCTTTAGGTGTCTTGGGTGTCTTGGGTGTCTTGGGTGTCTTGGGTGTCTTGGGTGTCTTGGGTGTCTTGGGTGTCTTGGGTGTCTTGGGTGTCTTGGGTGCTTTAGGAGCCTTGATAACAATCTTTGTCCATCTGTATACACCCTTAACAGTGGGCTTGGAAATCCAGTCATTTCCGTCATTGCCCTTAAAGGTTTTACCTTGGCATCCGGGGTCACTCGCCGCTCTCGGCGGAGACGGTCTGTCTGTAAACTTCTTGAGAGTTTGTACGTCACACATTTTATTTTAAAGAAAATAAATTCAAAAAAAATGATACTTGTTTTATGTGGAAATATTGGCTGTGGAAAAAGTACGGCGTGTGAATATTTAGTTCAGAGTTTAGGTTTTCAAGAAATGTCATTCGCCGAGCCATTAAAGAAACTTGCTGTATCTCTTGGATTCAACGAGAAAGACGTTTATGGGACTCAAGAAGAGAAGGCTCAGATAAACCCGTATTGGGGAATTTCGGGAAGACAGTTTATGCAACGATTTGGAACCGACATTACAAGAAAGAATAGCCATCTTTTAGGTGAAGGGATAAGTAATGTATGGATAAAAGCTGTAGAATGTAAGATTGCGAAAGCTAAGAATAATCTCGTTATATCAGATGGTCGTTTTGAAGACGAAATCGAAGCCGTCCGAAAGTATGGAGGAATCGTAATTAAGTTGACCAGAAAAACCCCTTACGAGTGCACACACGAATCAGAGCAAAATTTTGATAAGATAAAGGCAGACTACGAGTATAACAATGTTGGGAGTAAAGAAGACCTTTACGAGTTTCTGAAAGGTTTAAATTGATATTTTTTCAAACTTAATTTATGTTTGAAAAAAGATTGAACACAAATATGTTGAGACATTGTTGTAGACTTTTTTTCGACAAAACAACCGCAAAAGCGTTCCTTACAAAATGCTACCTTAAAGAAGGACACCTCATAACAAAACCGGTTATGACCGATGCGAAGACAGAGCGAGTGAAAAGGTTGAAAGAGCAATTATCACTCTCAAAAGTGAAACACGAGGATACAGTGGCGAAGCTCCCGACGTTAAAAGATGCAAATGTTTATTGCGTTCTCCACAGCGTATCTGCTCAGCAGTACGGCCCTCTATTGGAACGATATATCAGGACAAAGTTCAACTATGCAAAAAACAACTCAAAAAATTGCACAGGTGATTGCTCCAAAGATGGGAAAAACTCTGAAATAAAAGTGTCCCTTGGCGGAGCCACACATACAAAGTTTAATTTTGTTCAAATTAGACCTTCCCACGATTGTGAGATGTACATCCTTGTAGCGTATCACCTCTCGTCCGAAAATGTCGAATCGGAAGGCGAGTTGTATGTTTTTAAAGTCCCCAAAGAAGCCATTAAAAAAATCGTGGTATTGTACGGTGGATACGCACACGGAACTATCAAAGAACACGGAGCCATAACATCCGAGTCGTTAAATGAAGAAAAAAGCACCAAAGAGTATGCGATTCGGCCGACTGTCAATGATGAATGTTGGAAAGCCCTGCTAAAATTTCGAGTGGGTGAAGAGAGTCTTTAATAAGTGTCGCTGTACAGTCTTACAAGTTCGCCTCTTCCAATCGAGTTTTGTCTCGCCGTATCAAGACTTACAGTGTAATCAAGTGAGCTGAATCGCTGCTTTAATTCGTCCTTTTCTATTTTGGACCGAATCCAGTGCCAACTTTTAGGACGCAATGTTTCGAGATTTACGTCTACGATTTCACCACATTTTCCGCCATACGCACGAATGGCAAAGTCTGCGTCTTTTGGAGGAGTAGGTTGTCCGTTTAGGTTCTTTGGTCCAAAGGCCAAAAAATCCCAATCATCGTGTGAGGTTGCTAATTCAACCATATCCCGTTTTGAGTCTCTTTTTTCCCAGATTTGGAAACAGCATTTCGCCATCATAACAGGACTAAACGAACACGGTTCTATAGGGATTTCTTCGTCAAATTTCAAATGAAAGTTTGGATTTAGTTTGTTGTGAATGCTTACACGACGAAATGTTCTTGGAACAATGAATGCAATCACGTCAGCCCATTTTGCGGCGTGATTAAAAAATTTCACAGCAAGCGAACTTATCCTACCAAACGGGGGATTACCAACTACAAGAATTTTTCCGACTCCAACTCCATTCGGGGGTGTATACGTAAGAAAGTCTTGCTTGATAATGTCCTTGTGTTCTGGGGAAATGTCTATACCAAGCTTTTTGTCTGTGGGAATTCTCAGCAGAAAACTTCCATTTCCTGCACTCGGTTCAATAACAAGGCCCCACTCAGACCAATCAAAGAATTCTCCGACACGAGTTAAGCACTTTTCGGAGATTGTTGGAACCGTATAGAACTTATCTACCTGCACTATCCCTAAAACTTTTCTGACTTTTTCTTCGACCAGAGCATCAAAGGCATTGTTCTTTTCGCAAGGACGTTTGCGGTTTTTGTGGGCTTGTAAATGCCCTTTTTGTTTAAAAACTTTTAAGCAGATTTCACATACGTGCATCACTAATTGGTTAAAATTAGTGATTCTATCTTAAAATCAGTTTAATTCGAACTAAAACAGTATCTATAATAAATGACAATTGGAGTTATTATAAACCTCTCAAAAAACGAACTCAAAGTTTTCAAAGACCATTGCGGTGCGGTGAAACCAGAAAACTTTGCGTTTATCGTTTTGAGCGATGATGATTTTACACGCTTGGAGGATTCCCAAGACAAAAAGATGCTGTTAGAATCCCCCGAGTTTTTGAAAAAGATAAAGTATAAGATGTGCGGCATCTACGACTCAAAAGACAACGTCTTGACCGTCCAAGACTGTGACGAAAAATACGCTGATTTACTCTTTGAAACCATAAACAAATACTTTGAAAACGATTTGAGCATAATCGTGCCTTACAAACCCGAGTTTTTGGACCAAGGGTTCAATGATATTTTTGAATGCAATGTCGGACTTTGTATGAAGAGAAAAAATGAATTCCTCAATAAAGCTGACAAGAAGAGTGCAAAGATACAAGTATCGTATTTGAAAAAGATGGTTGAAAAAGACCACTGTGTTATCAGTCTAAAACTCGAAAACGACACGATTGAGTATCTTCAACACGTAACCCGAGCTGGCGTAACACCAAATAAAAACGGTGATGGTATGAGTCAAAAAGAGGTTTTTGGAAAGTTTAAAATAAGCAAAAGCGAGATGCATAACGGAAGCATAACACACACATTGCAATTAGACAAGTCCAGTGTCGTGTATGGAGAGGAAGATGAGATTACGACTACAGGCTCCCTTTATAACTTTCATTCACACCCGCACAACGCATATGTGATGTATGGAGCGAAATACGGAGTGCCTTCTTTGTCTGATTACATTGCCGTGTACACCTTATGTAGGGCACAGAATACGATAGTTCATTTCGTAGCCACATTGGAAGGGTTGTACGTCATCTCTATTAATCCCAAGTCTAAGATATGCAAATTACCTCTAAAAGAGGGTGTGAGCTTTGTCAAGAAAAATCTCAGGTACAACGAAGGACACAATATCGAGGATTTGGACCATTATATGAAGTACGTGAACTCGAAAGGAGTTTTTAGAGTAGATTTGATTCCTTGGAAAAAGGTTTCTGAAAAAAGTATTTCAATCGAATTTCTCAAACTCGGAAAAATGTGTGTGATTCACGAAAATTAAAATCTTTTTTTATAATCATTTAAATAAATGTCCACCTACCGTGAATACATAAAAAACAATTTTCATTCCAAGAGAAGTACCATGGGTGGTGCTCCTGCTACAGATGTGATGTCGGTGCTTGCCGCCGAGTGGAGAGCTACGTCTGGCAAGCCTCCGGGTGTCAAGAAGAGCAGATCCCCGGGTGCCAGAAAGTGCGGCAAGGTCGCCAAGGCTAAGTGTGCTAAGAATGGCAAAGTATGCCATATGGGTGCCAAGAGACGCAGTTGCAGAAAGTCTCCCACCGTTGTGTTGTCCGCTCGTCGCTCTCACAAGCTCTCCGCTCGTCGCTCTCACAGCCGTAAGCTGAAGCTCTCGGTTCGTCGTTCTCACAGCCGTAAGCTCCACCTCTCGGTTCGTCGCTCTCACAAGCTCTCCGCTCGTCGCTCTCACAAGCTCTCCGCTCGTCGCTCCCATAGCCGTAAGCTCCACCTCTCGGTTCGTCGCTCTCACAGCCGTAAGCTCCACCTCTCCGCTCGTTGCTCCCAGAAGCTCTCCGCTCGTCGCTCCCATAGCCGTAAGCTCCACCTCTCGGTTCGTCGCTCTCACAGCCGTAAGCTCCACCTCTCTGCTCGTCGCTCTCACAAGCTCTCCGCTCGTCGCTCTCACAAGCTCTCCGCTCGTCGCTCCCATAGCCGTAAGCTGAAGCTCTCAGTTCGTCGTTCTCACAGCCGTAAGCTTCAGCTCTCTATCCGCAAGCTGAAGCTCGCCATTCGTCGCTCTCTCAGCCGTAAGTAGATGTTCATAGTTTATATTAAATTTTCTTAATATAACGAAATTGAATTTTTCAAAAAACATAAACCGACAAAAGTATTTTGAAATGGAGAATATGCCCGACGTCATTTCCCGATTTCCCGAGGAAGCATACGAGGTCTCGTTTATCACGGACACGTGTTGCTACAGGGTTAATGGATACACGTGCACGTCTGCGAGTATGGTGAACGACGAAGAAGTCATTGTCCCGGTGTGCAGCGTTCACTACTCGGATTTCATACTTGCACTGACTATCCGAGAGAACATGCAACGGCGTCAACGGCGTCAACCGAGTCAACCGAGTCAACCGAGTCAACCAACACCGTTTGCAAACATTCCGTTGTACATCGAACCAAGTGACAAGTGCTCTGTCTGCACGGAGAGTGACGAGCTGCTGTCACTTCCTTGTCGGCACGTTGCATGCTTCTCCTGTTACGAAAGACTTGAAAACACCTGTCCTATGTGTCGAGCTGAGATTGTTCGTTGTTTTGTCCGTCGCCTTCCTACGCACGCTTAGGTTAAGCTAAATCTCAAGCTGGGTTGCAAAAAGTCGGTGCATTCCGTGTTTATTAAATCACAAGACACAGAATCTATTGTTTTTCCTATGTTCTTACTACAGTCTTGACATACTTCTGATACGTAGCCCCTATTTTGTTCAGCAAGAGTTTGAAGCCTCTTTTTAGTTTTTTCGAGTTTTTGTAGACTCTTTTGGATTTGCAGTTCAAAGAAAAGCTTGTCTTTACTATCCATTAAACTTTGTCGTATCCTTGCATAGTCTTGGATTTCATATGCATAGTTCTCTATTTTCTCAACGACATCCTTATTATTTGTCAGGTTCCTGACAGCTTTCATCAACTTTGATTTGGTGCTGCTTAAATCTTTATCAGCCTTTGCAATCGCAACCTCAACGTCTTCGTCTTTGGGTACAAAGCTCAACTCCTCGTTATATTTCGCACGTCTGTCACTCAGTATCTTAAAAAGCTGTATCATTAACTGCTTTCTGGGCAAGTAGGGAATACCGTCGATTAGCTCATACTCAATCGTGCGGACTTTGAAAATGTCCATAAAACGGATAATACACTTATCAAATCTAATACCAAACTGTACGCCGATTTCCCCAAATTTATCGACTTTTTCCGAAATTATCTTTACAGAAGGCAACTCCTCTTCGATCGATGTTTTGATATACGTCTCAAACTTTTTCTTATCCTTATCAGCCACGTCTATGTCCCAGTCTGGAGAACCGATATAATTTTCAGAGTAAGCGGGAGAGGCTGTATGAGCATCTACCGCTTTTCCTCCAATTACACAAAAACTAATCTTTTCTTTTCGATGCGCATTCTTTAAAAGTTTTGGAACGATTAGCATAGAAATTCTAAAGAATACTTCCCAGTTGTAGTCATTACAGTAAACTTCATCCATTTATGAAAACTGATTTTTTTAAAAAAATCTACAATGATAATTACTTCAACAATGCTTTCTGTTATCTCTTGGAACATCTTCGCAGACGTCAAGGATCTTGAATGGAGAACCGTCGAGATAGGACGGGTCATCAAGTCGCTATCACCCGACGTCGTATGTCTTCAGGAAGTTCTCTACATGACGTTCCTTGTTATAACAAACGTGCTCGACGAGTATGAATCTGTGTATGAGAACCCTTACGCAAACAACACATCCGGAAGGGCGTATGGAGAGATGATTCTTGTGAAAAAGACGAAGATTTCAGTCGTCGGCAAATTTTTCACACCGCTCGTGTCTTCTCAGGGTAGGGCAGCCACATTTGTCGACATTTTAACAAGCGATGGGAAGCGTGTGCGAATCTCAACTGCACACCTCGAGAGTGGGGTTGACAAAGAACACATAAGGGATAAACAGGTAGAGAAAATCGAACACTATGTTAAGGACGCTGAAAACTGGATTTGGGTAGGGGATTCAAACTATGAAACGCACAAGGACAAGTTTCAGTGCAACTTGACAACCTGGTACGAAAATCGTTTCTGGAAGGGTGAAAGAACTGCAAGTTATGACAAGGTTCTCACTAATCAAACCGTTAGGGAGATAAGTTTAGTTGGGGATTTCAAGGTTGGTGAAAAGTGGCTTTCCGACCACAACGGCATTTTTGTTCTTATCGAGTGATTCTTATCGAGTGATTTGATTAAAATTAAGATGATGCTAAAAGCGCGTCTCGCTCTGTTGTCCAGCTAATATAACCATCGCCGAATTGAGTAGAACCATACAAGTTGCTCACATTCTTACCTGAAAAAAATTTGTCATCTTCTAAACGCACCCCGCTGCCGGCGAACGTGTGCCGATTTTTGTACACGTTTAAAGCCTTTTCGTTTTCAGGGAATCCAAGCGATGCGTTGACCGCACGGGTCCATATTCCAGGACCTGTATAGTCGTGTACAAAATGTTCGTATGTCGTGTCAAAACCCGACCGAGCCTTTTCTACTATCAACTCGATAACCTTCTTTAGAATCGGATGTCTCGGTTCCGAAACTATCGTCCATTGACAGAAATGGGTGTCATTTTCTAATCCAATCAAGATGCGATTGTTAGAGTTGATACCCCATTCTTCTATGGGCCTTATGCTTAACGAATCGATATCTGAATACACACCTCCGTACACAAATAAGACACAATATCTCCACATATCTGCTTTCATAACACCCAGAGGGAGGCTGTTGAAAACTTCGACGATTTCATTTGAAAAATTTTTTCTCATAAACTCGTCAATTTCATTGTCATCCATAAAATTATAAGAATAATCTTTTTGGTTTTTCCAAGACGCTTGACATTCTATAGCTTTCTTTGGTAGTTTAGAACTCTTATATGTCTGCCATATAGTTTTGGGGATAACAAGTTCTCTGTTCGCCTTGATACAGAAGTATAAAAGCATACATATTAACACAAAAGTCAACGCAAAAGCTACAAGTAATTGGTTCATTTATGAATAAGTAAAATATTTTTACTTATCAAATAGGCTCGTTTTCGTTCACTTTGTTCCCATCATACCCATCATGTTGTTGAGCATACCCATCGCATTTGCAAGGTTGGGGTCTCCGTCTGCCTCACCCGAGATGTTACCAACCATCTTCTGTACAGATGAAAGCATCTTAGTCAAGTCGAGCTTCCCAGAAGAAATCCCGCTGTTCAAACTCGTTACAAGGTCTGGAATGAGGTTAGAGTTCATAAGCGACCCAATTGCTTCCTGAGGGTCTGAAACGTTTGGATTGACCTGTCCCTCAACCTTTGAGATAATCTTGTTGAGAAAATCCTCCTCCTCGCCTTCGCCGTCAAACTTCATCGCCGGAGGTGATGCCGGTACAATGGCAGAATTCTCCTTTGCCCTCTCCTTCAAGACATCTCGAGACTTGACACTGTTTCCTACAATCGCCGAAAGAGTCAATAGATGACGCCAAATCGTGTCTCGAGTCTCATCATCCATCTTTAGCCCCATAATTACGTTCATATCGATAAACACCTTGGGGGAGTAGGAGATGATGTTGGTAAACGGGGTCGTCTTATTCACAATATTGTCTTCGTTGTCGGTCAAGAATGTCTTGAAAGAGTTTATGTGCTTTTCAATCGCTTCTGTGTGTGCGGCGGTGGTCTTGTTTAGGAGACGCTCGTAGAGTGCAAGCGAGTGTACCTCATCTGCAAACACTTCTCCCAAATCATTAACAAAACTGGAAATTACGCGAAAGGTCTGGTTCGTCATTTAGATTTTGATTTATCTTATTTAAATCAAAATGTGAGAGTGATTGTTATAATTGATTTTTTTCTAAAATCTTTCAGTTTTGGTTATTTCAAGATGAATTCACTCCCCTTTTCTGGTTTTCGCGCAAGTTGCCTGTCGCCATCGGGCACACACCGTTTCTCGAGGGAGTGCCGGTTTGTTCTTTACGACGGAGTTGGACTTGCCGCCGACGATACCAGGTTGTGTCGAAAGCCCAGCTTTTACTGGCGCGAAAAGTCTCAGGTGTTGCCGTGCTGTACCGAACATTATCGGGATTACGTGGATGTCGCAAAGGTTTGGGACCCAAAACTTTTTCAACAACGACCGGTCGAGGAAACCAGGGGAAACGAGTGATTAAAGGACTCGTCTACTCGTCTATCAGCTTTTCAAACCAAACTTCGAATTCGTGACCAGGCCTTTTGTCTGATAAAAACTCGTTGGAGTTTTTGGTAAAAACATAATTCTTTACTAACAATTTTGAAATGAATCTTTGGTAGTCCTCAGGTTCATATGAAGAAATAAACTCCAATATCTCGTTTCTTTTCAAAAAAATAAAAGCAAGCTCGACGAAATCGAAGTTATCGCGCATTTTTTCGAGAGCTTTCCCGACCCTACCCCTCTGTTCTTCTTATCCATTTCCATAATATATTCGAATACCTTTGATCTCAAATATTTTCGAAAATAGGGATAAGAAGGCAATTCCTCGTCCCGTCTTTATTGATGCCGCCAGACAGCGCTATCTCCAGACCGAGATGACGAGGGGTAAATCTCGCTCTCAGGCTATGGCGGAGTACGATGTAATTGAGAGCAGTGAACTCGCCCGTCGCCGTACACTGCATAACAAGGTTTCTGAAAGGTTCGTCCGCGAGTCCCTTGCCGCAGGTGTTCCCCTGAAGCAGGCAATAGAAAACTACATGATGCTTCAGAACTACGAGGAAGGTGGTGATTTCGCTTATCAGGCTGGTGTACCTATGCACTTTAGACGGCCCAGACATCATTAATTAACTTATGACATTTTTCAGAGTGAGATGAATGTCATTCACCATAGAGTTCAACTTGGAGAAACGAGTAGACGAGTAATTTATAATCTGTCGGTGAGTTTAAGGTACCAAACGGGAATCCCTCTGTACTTCTCCGACAGAAAACCGTTGGTCTTGGTGAAATCGAGACTGTACTGAATCAGCCCCTCAACATAAAGACCAAAATTGTACTTGCGTAAGATGGATAAGAGCTGGTCTTTCTTGAGAAAGGCGAAAGCGAGTTCTACGTATTCCATGTTTCGCGACAGCGCCGATTTAAGAGTTTCATCATCAGTGTGGTCTCTGATGTGGTCTCTGAGTGCCTGTGAAAAAGTCAAGTACCCGTGAACATATTCTTGTGTTTGGACGAGCGCTAAGACCATCCCGTCTTTGATAGAGGAGAGTATGCGGACAATGGCATCTGAGTGCTGTTCAGAAAACTTTTGAATCAATACCAACTTGGCGCACAAACGTGCGGGTAATTGGCGGTAGGCGACAAGCTTCACTTCAATGGCGTCTTTGGCTGCGTCTTTGTAAAACTTGTTTTTTATCTGTGCGAATTTTTCTATTTCCTCAAACGTCATATGTTTGAGAATATCTATAACTACAAACTTGTCAAGTTTTTCCATTTATTTTATGTAAAAAAAATCTTAAAATAAATGAACAGATGCAAATCAAACTGTGTTTCCACAGGTAAGCGTTGCAAGAACAACGCCGTTCACCATGGTCATTGTGGTGTCCATAGCCGTGTTAATATGACTATGAGATTCAAAGACGAGTCGGGTGAACAGATCGATAATACAACCGAAGAGCTGAAAAGAGTTGTAGGTGTCTACCTCAGAAAGCTCAAAATAGCAATCGATAAGGTCGACCAAATGGAAGGAGAACCTCATAGACGTATCAACCAGCGTTTCAAGGCTCTTAGAAACAAATACTTTATAGGAGATTTTACTCCGAGTCTTATAGCCAACTCCAAGTTTCTCAAGGGCAACGACGCTGTCAGGTTCATTTCAAATCGGTTTCACATTACCCCTGGTCGTCTTATGCAGTTGTGTCACGAGATTCCCCACATTGAGGAAATCACTATAATGCAAATAATGTACTTGCTCAGTGCTCACTTCGGCAAAGATGCCCTGCGAATGTTCGCGGAGGAGGGTGTCGTTGTTTAAACCAAATGTAAACCATAGATTTTTTAAATATTTAAAAAATCTAACTTCTCCATTGTACGCCTTCATCAAATTTAATATTTTTTCAACAACACAACATTCTTTCCACCCTTGTACATCTCATAAGCCTTTTCGTATGAAACAAGAGGCTTGTTCAATCGTCTGTTGATGTAGTTGTGGAAGTCTACGTAAAACTTAAACACATCATCCCCACGCGCAAAGTTGTCTATCCGCGCTTTGTTTTCCTCTATAAAGGCTCTTGAGTGTTCCGAACACTCGGTGCAGGGAACAAGCTCTGGGATGCCTCGGATAAACGCGCGTATTCTGGAGGCGGAAATCGGACTCAATGTGTCGGGAAGATGTGCCGCACCGGTATGAAACGAGAACCAAAAAGCGGGGCCAAACACTTCTGGAGACTGGGTCAGAACGGTGTTGTCCTGTCGGATGTAATTTAAGTTCAAACCGGCGGCTACGGGCTTGACATTTTCAACAACCGTGTACGGTTTTGGAGAACAATAAGAGTTGAGATTGTGATAGCTCATTTATTCTATGATTTTTTTATTTAACTGTAAGTTTCAGACTCTACTCTACTTACACTTGTGGTAGGCGAGACGTACGTGAGAACGCTTACGGGAAGCGAGACGTACGTGGGAACGCTTACGAGACGTGAGACGGACGTGGGAACGCTTACGAGACGTGAGACGGACGTGGGAACGCTTACGAGACGCGAGGCGGACGTGAGAACGCTTAGCTACACTCTTTCGTACATTGAATCTTTGCTTCGGTATGGGTAAGTCTTTGGGCAAGCTCGGCATAATACCTGCACGAGCATTTCTGCGTTTTATGATAGCATCGATGCTGTTCGCCAAAGTGTTGTAGTCGTTGCACGCATCTTTCGGGATAGGGTGACCGATTTTCGCCAGAGCCTTGCATCGCTCGTAGGCAAGCTGGCATCTCGTTTTGTATGAGCTGGGTATGTTTCGTTTCCACTCCTCATCGTGAAAAGGGGTGTATCTGCGTTTTGAAAATGTATCACAAATTAAACTGTTTTCATCTTTCCAGGACATTTATTTTAGAGGATAAAATAAATGAGTAAAATAAATGGCTTTTAATTTTACTCATTCAACACCGGTAAGCGGAGAAGTTACCATAACTGGAAGCAGTGGAACTCCGACTCCTGGGTCAACTATAACTATTCCAAAGGAAGATGGGAGCGGAAATAATGTGATTGGGATAGCCAACAGCTCTTTCAACACTTTTAATAACCCGGTGTTTCAATCAGGTACATTCGAGTTGGGTATGATTACAGCGTCTTATTGAGACTGACAATGTAAACCTCTCGGATTATGGACATAACTATAAACACTGCCATAATCCTACCGCGGAGTAAAGAATTGATGTTAAAGTAATCGCAAAACCCTACCGATAGATAAACCGCGATAAAGAAATTTTGAAATACAAGGTTGAACCTGTAATCCTTGTAAATGTAGACCAGAATCGAACCTATGATTTTCCAGACGAATAATGATAGAACAAGTATCCGGTATTTCTCAAAAACATGGTAGAATTTATTACCCTTGTAAAGAACCGGAAGTAAACCGGTTAGAAAGCCCCAAGAATCCAAGAAGAGGTCGTATTTCAACTTGTGATGACCCTTGATATGCTCTGGTATAGAGCCGATAAAGAAATGGTGCGGGGATATGAGACCGTCTAAGACAAATTCATTCAACACCATTGCGATAAACGGGTGAAACACGGAGAAGATGATGGGCTGGAAAATACACCTGATTAGGATAAGCGTTTTGAACAGCACTTCATTCATTTATTCTTAAACTTGATTTTAATTTTAAGAAGTATAGGCACAAACAAAGTAAACAACGTATGTTTGGACCGCCACGTATCATTTACGAAGACAATGCACAGTTTAAGAAATCTCAAGAACAGTTTAATGAAGCACTCCGTAAACGACGACAACTACCTCAGATTCCACCGACTGTGGTTGTCGACCCTAAAGTGGTAGTAGCACCCCCAGAGCATAAGCCCGTAAAACCCAAAGCAAAGTTGCGTCAGAAACTTCCCGCGACCGTCCGCAGAATCGTTTGGAACACATACATCGGTTCTGAAGTTTCGAGCGGAAAGTGCTTTTGTTGCAATTTTGAAACCATCACGGTGTCGAACTTTGAATGCGGTCACATCGTCTCACACAAAGATGGTGGGGGTGCTACGATTCAAAACCTTCGACCGATTTGTTCGTTCTGCAATCGGTCTATCGGAAAGCGTAATATGGAGGAGTTTATGCGACAGTACGGAATCACTAAGCGAGATGATTGGGATGGAAAGAGTGAAAATTAATTTTCTAACAGAAAGCGAAAATTGATTTATTGCATTAAAGTCTGCTTGATAGAAGTATTCACACAACTTTGTTCAAATGAGTGCATCACTAATTGGAAAAGGTCGACAGGATTTCTTCCGATACTATCAACAAGATTGTTACGAAAAACTTCACGAAGCACGAATCCAAGGGGAGAAAAAATGTCTATCGTTGATGTTTTGTGGAACTGGTAAGACTCGCGTGTTCTACACCTTTATGCTTGACTTTGGTTTGTCGGTCGGTGTATTCCCAACTCTTGCTCTTGCCGACCAGTTTGTCTCTGATTACATCGAGAACGCGAACATCGGTTGTAAGCAATTCGAATTCTCCCATCTTCGAATTTGTAGTGACGACGGAGCGCACACGACAACAAGTCCTGAACAAATTACAAAGTTTTTAAAGAAAAATGGAAAGAAAATTATAGCAGTAACGTATGCATCTCTCCAGACACTTTTTGACTGTATGAAAGAGCTTGACATCAAGGCTGACACAGTCATTTACGACGAAGCGCATCATGTCATTGGAAAGGAGTGTCAGAGACTGGTATTTAACAAGGACGCGCCTGTTGAGTTTCAAGCCTTTTTCACGGCAACTTATTTGAACAGCAACGGCATTGTTATGTTCAAAGTCAACGAAGATGATGAACGCCCTACCGATTGTGGACCTTGTGTGTTTCGTTACTCCCTTCAACAAGCCATAGAAGACGGGTATTGTCAAGACTTTGAGTTTTGTGTTTTTCTTTCCCAGTGCGATGATATTGAACATGAAACTGAACAGGAAAAGTTGAGCCGAATGCTTGGGCTCATAGCGAATGCTATCGTGACCAACGACTGTAGCCGTGTCATCATCAATCATGCTTTTAGCGAGGCTGAAGACGATGTAAAGACAAGTGTTCGCACATTTGCCACAGAGGAAAACGAAAAAATTTTAATCTCTGAAATCAAGAAATTAAAGAATGACAAAAAGGTAGTGTACAATGGAATTAGTGCAAAGCATAAAAACAGAGGAGAAATCATAAAATCATTCAATGAAGAAAACGGTGATGAAATCCATATCATTTCACAGTGTAGGATTTTTGCAGAGGGTATCGATACACGTCATGCAGACATGACCGTGTTCATTGACGAGAAGAGTGCGTGTCACGTGATCATCCAAACCATCGGTCGCATCACTCGGAAGAAATCAAGTAACAAAAAAGGAGTGGTACTTCTTCCAGTTACTGTTGATAAGACAAAAATGGAGATGGCGAAGACAAAAGAGGAGAGAGATAGTGTCATTCGCGATTGTGTTAATGAAGAGCGAAACTTCAACCCCATTTTGAACGTGATGACTGCTCTGCGCGAAGAAGACCCGGAGTATTACGACATGTGTTTGAAGTATCCATGTATGTTCTCCCCAAAGGAGATTGAGAAGAAAATCGCTGAGAGTAATAAGAGGCTTGGGGAAAAGGGGAATTTGAAAAAAGCAATCGAGAGTCTTCTCGGAGAGGAAGTGAAGGAATTGGAAGATGGGGAAGAAGACTTGGAGAAAGTTGCAAATGCAGTTCAGAGACCGATTCGAGTTGTCACTCAAAATATGGAGGATGGAAAGACGTTTGAGAACTATGGTAAAGAGTTTGACGATGAAGATGTGTTAGAGGTGTTTAGAAATAGTAACGGACAGTATCAACCGATTACGAAAAAGGAAGGGGTGAAGAAAGCTAAGGAAATCGAGAGGCCGACTCGCGAACCCTTCAAAAACCGCATCAAGATCCAGAGCGATAGTGACTTCAAGATTTTGTACGATATCGATAAGATTCGAAAGAGCTTGACAGGGGGTTTGATAGCAAGTTTGAAGAGTGAGATGTATGTCTGTAGGGAGGAAAAGGTTATGGAAAAGGCTAGAGCGTACGTTGAATGGTATAATGACGAAAAGAAACTTCCAAATTCGGAATCGGCTGACATAAAGGAATTCTCTCTCGGCAAATGGATGATTCACTATAAAATTAATGTAAATCATCCGGAAAAACCGGGCAGGGTTTACAAAAGTGTAAACGAGTACCTCGATAAGAATCTACCTGATTGGAATGCTTCCAATGAAAAAACTTCTAACGATACAGCACGGAAATTTATTTCTGATCCAAAAGATGAAAAAGCAAAAAGGTGGTTTAATCAATACAAAGGAAAAGTCATCTTGAAAAACGGTCATTCGACAATGACTGAATATCAATCAACTAATGATATTTTAGACGAGTTTATTCCCAATTGGCGGATTGTCAAGTTCGATGAAGACGAAACGAAAAGTAACGATCGTGCGATACAATGGGTTGAGTTTTACAAAAAATGGGGTAAAAAACCATCACATCATGCTAAAGACAGACTTGAAAATTTAGCAGATGAAGAAAAACAAAAAAGAATAAATGAAGCGATGTTGGGAGATTGGTTGCAAAATTTAGAAAAGGCAATGAAAGGAAAGGTACAAACAAAAATATATCAAAGTACCAAGAAAATTTTAATTGATGGGTGCTCTGAATTGAAAGAGAGGTTTGAAAAAATCACTGTTAAAGACGAAAAAAGGTGTAATGCAGTTTGTAAAGGTGGAACAAAGGGAAATTGTACACTTCTTAAGACATTGTGTAAAACTCACGACAAATCAACTGAAAAATTCAAATTTGAAAAACCTTTTGTTCCAAATACTTGCGGTTTTGTTGCGTCAAAGGGTCCCAAGAAAGAAGTCCAATGTGGGAAATCTTTAATTGAAGGATATAATTATTGTAGGCAGCACAAAAAAAAATATAAAAGTTTTACATCTCAAACTCTCGACAAAAATTCGGATGAGAGTAGTCAAACAAGCAAATTCATATTCATATCTAAATGTGACAAGTGTGGTGAAGAGTATGAAACAATACACGACGATACTTTATGTACTTCTTGTCAGTCAAAAACTTCATCCTCAAATCGTCCGCCGCCACCCGTGAAGAGCTTGGATGAATGTCTCGACAAAGTTCGAGCTATGTCAGCCGAAGAGAAAGAAGAGAAGTTGGCGAAAAAACTCCACCAAGAGCAACAAGGATATCGACCCGAGACGAAAAAGAATGACATCGATAAACGCGAAGCCAATTCGCTATTTTCCGAGCGTTCTAAGAACAAGGTCGGAAACGCTCTCATTCTCGACTCTTCAAACTTCCTCACAACGCAATCGCTTATCAAGGTCGGTTACGAACGAGACCAAATCTTTATCGCTCAGTATGACCGTCAAGAATACGAACTTCAAAAGTCGAAACATAGTCGCGTCTTTCATCAGTCTCTCAATCAACATCTTTCTGACTCTGAGGATGCCAAGTTTTCAACAGCTTGGTTTGACTACACGTGTACATTTGGCGGGAACGATGGGTGTCGTCCAGAGTCTGACATACAACTCTACTTTTCTCGGAGATTTCCGGATGACGAGTCGACTTTTGCGGTGACCTTTAGCAAACGTGAGAAAACCGACTGCTTGGTAAACACAGTCAAATCGAAGATTTCGAGTATCGCAAAGAAAAATGGTTATGCACTCACTGATGAAGTCCTTTTTGAGTATGGTAATATGTTCTTTTTTATGTGGGAGGTTGTCGAGAGGAAGAGGTAAGGTGCAAATTTAAAAACTGATTAAAAACTTTTTAATCATAGAAAAAAATTATGTAGACAAAACTAATTTTTTTCACAAACAAACTTCTGCAAATTTCTTTCTTAAAACTTTTCTTTCGTATAAATCAATCGACACAATTTTACCAATTTTCCCAAAATGAACCCACATTTTGGGAAATGACCCATACTTTGTTTTTCAAATTGCCAAGACTTTCTTTTCTAAACAGGGCACATTAGTATCCAACAAGGGAACGACCAAGCTCGGTGAGAACAACTCGCTCGTCAACACTCTGAATATCAGGCAACTGTTTTCCATAGGTTTGTGGCTTCAAACCAAAGAGCTTGCACTTGTAGGGCATATGTGTTGTCATTCGTCCATTCTCGAAAGCGGAGATGCGTTTCTTCAAAACACTCGCAGTCGTCATCGTCTTGGGCGTCATACAAACATAGACGACGTGTCGGTAGTTCTTCGAGGTTCGTTTCTTCAAGGGTCCTTGACCACAATGAATGGTGCGAGAGTCCCACAGCACCATATCTCCCGCACGGCACTTGATGCTGACGCGATGACACCCTTTCTCTTTGTACCAAGCTTCCTCGTCATCTTTCAGCTTGTGCCACTCGCCGCTCCCGGGAGTTTTGAGCACCGTTTGGGCGAACTCCTTGTGCAGTTTGTGGCTGCCCTCGAGAATCGCGAGAGTAGCATCTCCGTCCACAACATCGAAACCGGTCACCCAGCCTTGATAGCACTCGAGGTCACTACGGCGAAAGGACTGGTCGCAGTGCATCCAATCGCGGAGGTGATAACCCTTGCGGGTGTTCATAATCTCGGGAGGGATTGAAAAGGAGAGTGCGTCAAAACTGGTGTGAAGGTCGGTAGGGTTGCAAGACCACACTTTGGCAAAGACATCAACGACATTTGGGTTTTGACGAATGTCCCAAACGTACTGAGAGTGTCCGACACCAAAGTACTGCATCAGCATACCGTGACTGGCTGAGAGCTGATGCACGCTTGTGTAGGTCTCGGGTTTAACGCGGTCAATCGGAACGTCGAGCTTCGCGGTGAGCTTTTCGAGGGTAGACCAAGCACCGTCGTTCATGGCTTTGACGCGAGCTTCGTCAAGTACTGCTGGAATGACAGCGACACCATACTTCTCGAGTGTCGCGCGCGCAGTCTCTGATGTCGCAAGGTACTTCTCGTACTCGTAGGTTGTCATAGTGAAATAATGTTTCAGAAAAAGTTATTTCAAAAAATTCAATTTTTTACGAGAATGTACGAATTTAATCTTAATTTGGAAAATGATTTTTTCAAACATATTTCTCAACTCTAATAACTTCACTATGTATAAAATGTCCTCTAAGTTCTCTTGCGCAGTTGACGACAACAACGCCCCAGTCGTCGAGGAGTGCATCAAGACCGAAACTCCTCACGCGGTCAAGGAAGCCATGACATACGCGTGTGCGTGTGGCTTTGTCGATGTGGCGCGGTGCATCATCAACAGTGGGGTTCTCGATTTGACCTTCACTGAAGAGTACTCGCCTCTGTGTCTGGCCTCCCGAAATGGCCACCTCGAGGTCGTAAAACTCTTCTTCGAGAACCCCGCCACCGTCTTCCCCTACGAGCACCTTGCCTTAGCCATTCAGTGGGCCGCGGGTGAAGGAGAACTCGAAATCCTCAAGTTTCTCAAGTCTCGTGGAGGAGACATTCATTACAACGAGGAGTCGGCTCTGTGCTGCGCGGTTCGCTTCGGACATGTCGAAGTCGTCAAGTTTCTCTTAGAAAACGAAGCAGACGTGACTGTCAACGACAATTACTGCATTTGCCATGCTCCTTTGTCCAACAGCTGCGAAATTCTTCGCCTTGTGATTGAAAATGGAGGGGATGTACATGCCGACGAAGAAAAGGCCCTGGTCCATGCGGCGGGGTTGGGTCACTTGGATATGGTCAAGCTCCTCATCCTACACGGAGCAGACGCGCACAAAGTGTACGACGATGCTATCCGCAGGACTCAGATTTACCTAACCCCGTCCCGTAACGCAGTCGCGACATACTTGCGGTCGGTAGTGAAGTCGCAGTAGGAGAGTGTAAGAGAATGTTTTGCATTACTTTTAATACAAAACGCTAACGCAAAGTGTTTAACACCAACTTTTCAAGAGTATCTAACCTCTTGTTAAGGTCGTCTACCTTCTTCCGCAATGACAAAATCTCCTCTTTACTTTCTTGTAATTCAACATTTAACTCTGTGATTGTTTTGTCGCACCTATTTCGTATTTCTCTTTCCAAAATCTTTTCACAGGAGCTACACATCTTACCCACTTGTAACCCCCATCGTATTTCCTCCGAATAACAGAAGGGTCTACAATCATCAATGTCCCAGCTGAGGTCTACTGTATGCCATGTATCTATCAAAAGATTTTCCTTTTCTAAGCAATTCGCATTTAGTTTGTCGGCTATTTGTTGTAAGTCCATCTTCAACGTTTATTAAGACACATCCTTATTTAATTCATTTTGTGTTATACTCGGTCGCAACAACTTCATGTCATCGAGTTTGAAAACTGATTTATTTTTAAAGCTCACGGCACAGAAGACACTTTTAAAACAAGATGTCCAACTTCGTGTTTGTGTTTGAAAGCGAGGATTTTGGAACGTTTCAAGAGGAACACGCCGAGTACGCCTGTTGCGCGTTTGTGATGACCAAAGGTACACGGGCGGGTCAACTATGCGGGAAGATTGCAAGCTACTCGGGATATTTGGGTTGCATCATTCCTGCGTGTACAACACACTCGTATAAGTATGAGTGCGAGATGCACCGTTTGGTCAACGCTTACGCGGCAGAACAGCAAACCCCTGTGTACGGCGTTGACCCTTGCCAACAAAAAAAATCTTTTTTCAAACTCGATGACATCCCCAAAGCGATAGAGCGCAGTACTGAATGCGTTGTCTGTCTTGAAAACGAGAACCCTCTTCTACTCCCGTGTGGGCATACAACGTGTTTCACGTGTGTGACCTGCCTTGAAAAAACCGAATGTCCTATGTGCAGAGCCGAGTTCAAATACGAACTCCTTCGCAAATTATAATTTACACAGCGGTCTTGTTGATTTTAATCCTCTCCATAGTCACGCTTTCTTTACCAACGCTTTTAATCCTCTCTGCAAGCTCCTCAGCGTGATGGACTCCGTTTTCGCGCAGAAGAGCTATGAGTTCTTCTTCTCGGGCTTTTTTGTTTTTTGAAATCTTTTTATCCTTTCTCTCTATCAAAATCACATCGCCGTTGTATCTAACACCCGGCAAGTTTTTTTCGTTGAGGTAAGACGTAATAGAGGCTTCGATACTCTTCTTTTTATCTCTCAGTTTCCTTAGCGATTCCGTATTTCGACGAATCTCAGCATTGATTCCAGCGAGTTCTTCGAATTCTGCTTTTATACTTGACATTTGTTTAATCAGAAAAATTTTTTTAAGTCGTGATAAATCGTGTTAAAGAAAACTTCTTAACATAAAATGAAACACATAAAAAATTATAATGATTTGAAGGAACTCATCGAGAAGAATGAGGTTGTCATCGTCGACTTTTATACATCTTGGTGCGGACCGTGCAAGACCATTGCTCCGTTTTTTGAGAAGCTCTCAAAGGAGTACCCTCAAATTGCGGTTGCCAAGTGTGATTGCGAGAACTCGGAGGATGTATCGGACGGATTTGGTGTAAAGGCCATTCCAACCTTTATCAAGTTTGTCAATGGAAAGCGTGATACAGTTGTGAACGGGTGTGATAAGACAAAGATTCTGGAGCTGTTTAATGGTCTCTAATAGAGTTTAAAGATAAAAAAAGCTATATAAAATCCCGTGTGGTCTAATGGTTTATGATACTCGGTTTTCACCCGAGCGATCCGGGTTCGATTCCCGGCATGGGAGGTCTTTTTATGTTCTTGCGAACATAAAAAGCATCGGTTGCTATGTAATTAATTAATCTCTTACACAAATAAATGCCCCCTTGTAAACAGGACTGCAAAAAACAACGTAAGATTTGTAATGAAACCACCGGTAGATGTATCGAAAAAAATGGGAAAGTCGCTCAACGCGTTTTTGGAAAGAGAGACTGTAAAGAAGACTGTGAACGTGTCGGAAAAGTCTGCAATAAGACAACAGGGAACTGCAACAAAGTCAAGTTAGTAAAGAAGAAGCCTGTCTCCCCACCCAAGCCAAAGATTGATAAAGAGTTGGAGATGTTCCTTGACATCGAAGGATACTTCGAAAGAGCTGATGTTCAAGTGTTAAGTCTCGACAAACTCAAGAAATTTAGAGAAGAGATAATCAGTAAGAGCAAGATTCGAGAAGCCCGGCTCGTCGTTGATTGGAGTTCTCTCACAAAAGCGTTTAAAAGTGTTGGAAAAAAGATGGGAGTTGATGTCAAAAAGTTTGATGAAGCAACAAGAGATTTTATACTAATACGTATGACACTTGAAGAATTGAAAGAAAAAGTTGTTTTATATTAAACAATGTCGTGCACTCAAATTACGCTAAAGGGTACAATGTGTAAAAACAAAATAAAATCGAATAATTTGTGTTGGCTTCATCTCGCGAAGCAAGCTAATCCTGTAAAGCCACCCGCACCGAAACCCGCACCAAAAGCACCGAAACCCGCAGCGAAACCCCCTAAACCTGCACCGAAACCCGCACCGAAACCCGCAGCGAAACCCG
>Ga0114979_10000042_pt1 | contig 77193 bp, 66 predicted proteins | sample S_140625_EF_Meta_FD_87315 | JGI IMG/M metagenome (GOLD analysis project Ga0114979, IMG submission 87315) | Freshwater microbial communities from Lake Simoncouche, Canada to study carbon cycling - S_140625_EF_MetaG | ecosystem: Environmental > Aquatic > Freshwater > Lake | place: Lake...
TCGCCCCAAGCCACGACCGTGCCGTCAGCCTTCAGGGCGACTACATGGTATTCACCCGCCGCCACCGCCGTGACCCCGGCCAGACCAACTGGCACGTTCACGGCATTCGAGTAGCGGACATCGCCCAGCACCGTCACCGTGCCATCGGCGCGAAGAACAGCCGTCATTCGGCCGCCAGCGGCCGCGGCGGTGGCGTTGCCAATAAGATCGACGGGCGTAAGTAGAGAACCATCCGGCTTGGTCACCACCGGTATGACCGTGGGGCCGGTGCACTGGGCATAACTGTTGGATCCCCAGCCGACGAGTGTGCCATTCGACCGCACCGCCACCGAGTGGTCCGAGCCGGCCGACACTTGGACGACACCACCTAGCCCGGCAGGCACATTGGTCTGGCCAGAGTTATTGCGGCCCCAAGCCACCACGGTGCCGTCGGCCTTGAGCACGAGAGCGTGATTAGCCCCGGCCGAGACGTAGGCATTTTGGGAAACCGCGTAGGCCTTTGCGTTGCCGTCATAAGTTAAATCAGGAGGCGCCAGCAGCGCGATCGGTCGCGCGGTGGTGGTCACCTGCAGTGGCACGCTGGCAGTGACGGTGTTGTAATTACCAGTGTCTGAGGGGGTGAAGACAGCCTGCAGAGTGCGGAGCCCCGCCGCTAAATTTGCACCGGCACCAGGAGTGTAGACGAAGGCGCCGGCCACACTGGTGCTGGCATTGAGCTGGGCGGCCGAGATCGCCGTGCCGTAACTGATCGCGGCTGGAGCGGGCCAAGTGATCGCAGGCGTGGCCTTGGAAATAATAAACGTCTGCGAGGCGCTGCCGGTGTAGTTCAGATTCGTGACCGTCGCCGTGACCTCGTAATTGCCGGCATTGGTCGGCGGTGTGGCTACCGGACCGTAGCTGGTGGCGCCGATACCCCTGTAGCTAAAGGTAAAACCAGTGGAGACGCCCGTGGCGCTGGCGGTGAAGGTCTTTGGTGAGCCGCTATAAACCAGACTGGCCGGGGCATTGAGGGTGATGCCGGTCGAATTGAGCGCCAGCGTATTGGTCGTGACGGCCACACTGCAGGCAACGGAGTTGTAATTGGTGGTATCGCTTGGAGAGAAGGTGACCGGATAACTGGACGTGCCGGCACTGGGAGTCGTGCCCGGAATATTGAACGCAAAAACGCCGGGCACGCTCGCCGCGCCGCCAGTCAAGCTGGAGGAAGCCAGCGATTGGCCATAGGAAATCGCCGAGGCGGTCGGATTCGTGGTGACGGTCGGCGTGGCCTTGCCAATGGCGAAGTCGAGGCTCTTCGTGCCCGCGTAATTCGGATCATTGATGGTGGCGGTGACGGTGTAGCTGCCGGCGTAAGTGGGCGCCACCGTGCTAGGGCCGTAGGCGGTGCCGCCTCGTCCCGTGTAGCTGTAAGTAAAACCGGCGCCACCGGGGGTGGAGGCGGTGTGCTCCTTGGCCAGACCGTTGAAAGTGAGATCGGTCAGCGGCGGTATGGTAATGTTAGCGGCGGGGATGGCGGCCTTGGTTACGGTTATCAGGCCGGACGCGACGGCAGGGTTGAAATTGACCGAGTCGACGGGCAGGAAAGTCACGTTCAACTGCTGCACGCCGGCCGGCAGGATCGCACCAATGGCGGGAGCGTAAACTTTGGTGCCCTGAATGGGGGTGTAGGCGCCTTGGTTCAGCCAATACGAATCGCTGGAATCCACCTGCCAGCCGGACAGTGCGGTGCCATAGTTTATGGAGCTGACCCTGCTGTAGTAGAAAATGGACGGCGTGACTTTATTGATGGTGAAATTCTGCGTGTTCGAGGAACCGCCGCCCACCGCTGTGACGGAGTAATCACCGGCGTTTACCGGTGCGGTCGTTGAAGCGGCATACGTCGTCGTGCCGCGGCCTTGATAGGTAAAGGTGTAGGCGGCATTAAAAGAATAGTTGCGACCGGGAAGCCCGACCGGAGGGAACTGGGCGGAAGCCGGCGGGCTGTTTTGCCCACCGGTGTTTTGGCCCCAAGCGACGATCGTTCCATCCGCTCTAAGCACAATCGAGTTAGATAAACCGGCGGCGAGGGCGATGACGCCGCTGCCATTGATCGTCGAAGGCACGGTCGTTTCCCCGCCCCACGCCACCACGCTGCCATCAGACTTGAGAGCCAGAGCGTGGCTAAAGCCGGCCTTGATGGCCACCACGCCCGAAAGCCCAGCGGGCGGTATCCAGAAAGTTCGATTTGGTTTACCCCAGGCCACAACCGTGCCGTCGGATTTCAAAGCCAGCCCAAAATCGGTTCCGGCTGAGATAGCGGTTACGCCCGGAAGTCGCGATTCGCGGTAATAACCGAGATAGGTGCTATCTGGCAGGTAGCTCAACCCGCTCATATCGTTACCCCAGAAAACCACGGTGCCGTCCGCCTTAAGGGCAAGCGAACCATACAAACCCGCGGAGATGTCCCTCACGTTGGTCAAGCCGGCGGGCACGTTGCATTGGCCATAATTATTGTCACCCCAGGCCGCGACCGTGCCGTCGGTCTTGAGGGCGAGCACGTGTCGTGCGTTGGCCGCGATTTTATCAACCCCCGAAAGGCCGACCGGCATCAGATTGCTCCAAGCCCCCCAAGACACCACCGTCTTGTCGGATTTAAGAGCGGCGGAGAGTTGGTCGCCGGCCTGCACGGCGGTAACCCCGGAAAGCCCGGCCGGCACGCTGGTTTGGCCGTAGGTGTTTTGGCCCCAGGCAAGCACCGTGCCATCGGGCCTAATGCCCAGAGTGTGATCGTAACCGGTGGCAATGCCGGTCAGAGCCCCCAGCGCCGTAGGCAGATACTTTTGCCCGTAACGGAACCAGCCAAAGCTAACCACCGTGCCATCGGCTTTGAGGGCGATAGTGTGCTCGGAGCCCGCGTCGATCGCGACGACATCCGCGAGACCGGGCGGAATGGTGGTCAGGCCGTAATTGTCACGATCGCCCCAGGCCACTACCGTGCCATCCGATTTCACCGCAACCGAGTGGCTCGCGCCCGCCGAGATCGCCACCACTCCGCGAAGACCGGCCGGAACCTGCGATTGGAACGACCCGTTGTTACCCCACGCCACGACGGTGCCATCCGACTTGAGCGCGAGGCTATGCCATTCGCCGGCGGAAATGGCCACCACATCGTTGAGGGACGAAGGCGGCGTGGCGTAGTTGTAGAAACCGACTCCCCAAGCGACGACCGTCCCATCGGACTTGAGCGCCATACTGTGGCTGGCGCCCGCCGAAATCGCCACGACGCCAGCTAGACCCGAAGGCACAGTGGACTGGCCTCCTTGGTTTGAGCCCCAGGCGACGACCGTGCCGTTAGACTTCAGGGCGAGGTTGTGAACTTTACCCGCCGAGATTGCCACCACACCGCTCAAGCCGGCCGGGATGGTCGACTGCCCTTGATAGTTACTTCCCCACGCAACGACGGTGCCGTCGGATTTGAGGGCCAAATTATGATACCCGCCGGCCGACACCGCGACGACATTATTGAGGCCGACTGGCACAGTGGTTTGGCCATCACTATTGGAACCAAAGGCCGATACCGTGCCATCCGACATAAGGACGACGGAATGCAGAACACCGGCCGAGACGAAAGGCTCGTTGCGAGCGGCGATGCCGCTTTGGAAATTCTTCGGCGAGCCGTCATAAGTCAGGCTGGCCGGTGGATACAGGGTGGCGGACGGCACCGACTCGCGATTGGCGAGGCCATGAAGGTGGAAGCCCGCGAAAACGGGAATGATCGTGATGGTGGCGGAACCACTGGAGTCCGCCAGATACTTGTAATCGATCCTGATGCCGTTGTTATTCCCAAACGCGTTTTGATTCACGGCGACCTGCCCCATCGCGCCTTGGAGGGTGAAGTCGCGAGGCGCGGCGTCCGCACCGACCGAAATGAGCGACAGGACATAGCGCGCGCCGGGGTTCAAGCCACGGAGCGTCACCGTCTGGACGGCGCTGCCGCCGGAGATAAAATTGCCGGCCAGGCTGCGGCTGGCGTCGCCGAGGTTATTATCGTCGTTGGTGGTGAAGGTCCCGAAGTTGGTCGTGGCGAGCCTGCCCTCGACCGCTGGGTTGGCGCCGGCGATACCCGTGAAGTTTACTCCCCCGAGGGCAAACGAACCGGACGCTCCGAAAGAGTAGGCATGGGTGTAGCGATACCTCGTATCGAGACCGCTGGTGGCGACCGAGGTCCAAGGCACGATCGTCCAGCGGGCAGCGTCAATTCTCACCTGAGCTGCCGTTGAGGAGGCGAGCTGGCCATCCCAGGCCTTGATCGTAAAGGCGTTCTGCAGGCCGGTGGTGGCGAGTGCCGGAGTCCAACGGAGCTTTTCCCCGGCCGCCACCAGCGTGGTTCCCGGGACTACGTCCGCCCAAGTGGATCCGTTCCATTTTTGCAATACGCCGGAGTTAATCTCCTCGATCCGGAACGAGACCTGATCCCCATCGACATCCCCCTCATCGGCCGCGACCGCGATCGACGTGTAAGAAATTTCCATGGGCTCGCTCTCCGTCTGCCCGGAGATGACATCGACCGTGGTCAACGTAGGCGCGTCGGGGCCCGATGAGACCGATACGACGGCCTGAACCGGGTTGAGGGATTCAAGGGGGCCATCATCCCGCGCCACCACTTTCAACGCGGATTGCGGTCCATTGGCATTCAGATCGGGTGTCCAGTAACCGGTAAGGCCACCCGAAATTACTTGGTTGGTGGACGCATTCCAAGGCGTGGCGGATTCCTCGTTGGTGCCGATCTTCAAACGACCGGTGGTGACTTCCTTTACCACAAAACCGGTGACTGGGCTGTCGATGTCAGCCTCGTCGCCCTTTGCCATCAGGTCGGCAAAGGTGATCGCAATCGAAGTATCCTCGGTGCCCGTGGCGACGGGTCCCGAAAAACTCGTGAGCGTAGGCGCATCGTTTACGGCACCGACCGATACTTTAACCGTCTTGGAGGCAGCGGAATAAAGCGCGCCGTCGTAAGCCTTGATCGTGAAGGCATCACGCACACCGTTGACGGTGGCGGGGGGCGTCCAAACGAGACTTTCGTCTGGGGCGAGCGCTGTCGTTCCAGCGGTGACCGCCGTGCCATTTTTCGTCAACGTGCCCCCGAGTAACGACTCGATGCGGAAAGAGATCGGATCGCGATTCGGATCAATCGCGCCGACGACGGCGGCTAGGGACGCGTAGGAGATCGTCAGCGAGGTGCTTTCGATACCCCCGGAGACGACTGCGGCTGTTGTGCTGCTAAAATCCGGGGCCTGATTGGTAACCGTGACAGTCACCGGTAGGTTGCTGCTGCCAAATCCATTCGAAGCGCGGACATTCACTTGATAGATTCCCGCACTACCACTACGCGGAGTGCCGACAAGGTAACCTCTAGGATTTATCGAAAGCCCTGCCGGCAAGCCGGTAGCCGAGTAGGTCATGGGACTCGTGCCCGATGCATAGAAAAGATAACTGTAGTAACTTCCTACCGCCACGGTATGAGCTGTGGCAGCCGCCGCGGCACCGAAGAAATAGGGCGTTTCGATCTGCAGACTATGCAGGGTCCTATCGGACCAAATCGTCGGCACGTCCTCGCGAGGACTAAGCGAAATCCGGTTGTTACCAACTGGAGCTGTAAAGGTGGCGCTGAAAGAAAGGCGGATAAATTTTCCGGGATTGCGTGCACCATTAAACCACTGCCTCGCAACCTCCTTGTTATTGAGATACATATAAACGTAACCATCGGTATCCCAAACACCTCCAGCATAATAGTATTCACCCCTCAGTTCGAATTCTCCGACGACGGTGACGGTGCCATTGCCGTTACCGGTCCAGTTAATGGAAGAATTCCAGATTTCGATGTCACCCCAATGAACCATCGGAACATCGTCCTCTAGTTGTAACGTCACCCCGGCCCGCGCGTAGTCGCCGTGATTGGCTAGTAAACCCGTGAAGCATGCGCCCACCTGATACTCCAGAACAGTGTCACCACCGGCTCCGGTCAGGTTGTTACTTGCCGCGACGTTCGCCTGGGCGAGAGCAGCCAACTGGTCAACAAAGGCCTTGCCTCGACCCGATTGAGCTACGTTGCAGCCGTAAAGCAGAATCTGGGCACCGGCAGCCAGAGCCTTATTCCAGCCCGAAATCTCGTCGGCTCGGGCCCTCAGGGTGGCGGTGTCAAATTTTTGGCCACCAAGCCAGAGCACCCCATCTTCACCGTGGGTAATAAGCCGAAGCACCGAAACTTCGCTTTTACCCTGCATGGCTTGGGTGATCTGATCCACCGCGTCGCGGTGACCATCCAGAACGCATACCTGCGCGCCACGCAGCTCCGCCTTGGGAATCTGCCGCACCAAGCTAGCTTCAATAAATACCAGCGTCTCCGCGCTCCGCGCCGTCGCACCAAACGCGCAGGCCAACAGGGCCATTCCCCACCAAGTCAAAGCGAGCCACGCAGAGCTCGGGCCCAACTTAGTGAAAAAGTGACGTGGTGACCGCACGACTCCGGCCGACCTGCTTTTACCTCCAAGTCTGCGAACAAAATAATTAACCCAAACTGCTATTGGGTAGTGTTTAATATCATCACTTTTCTCAATAAGAGATCGGGGTGAGGCCATTCGTAAAAATTACCACCGCGACAATCTGGGCGGCAACAAACATTCTTGCCCCCGCCCTCGGCGGCGGATGCTAGGGCCGGGGCCACCCGAAAGCTTCGGCCTTCCAGTCACGAATTTTTGCCCGAACGGCCCCTCGGTTCCAGCCTTGCCCCGCCGGCCACGGGGGGTTTTTCCTTTTCGTTTTTTCCGCCATGCCCCTCCTGCCCTTTACCAGCCGCCTCATCGCCGATGTCGGCATCTCCCTCGGCGACGAGGGCAAGGGCCGCTTGATCCCCGAAGTGGAACATGAGCTGCGCCACGGCCCCCACCCCGTCACAGTCGTCCTGAAGGTCAATGGCGGCGCCAACTCCGGCCACACTGCCGCCGGTATCAAGCTGAACCTCCTCCCCTCCGGCGTGGTCGAGCGTGGCGTCGCCCATCTCGCGATTGGCGCGGGCGTGGTCGCCGATCCGCGCAAGGCCTGGTGGGAAGCCGTGCCGCTCGAGAAAAAAGGCTACAACGTCCTCGCCCGCCTCATGCTGGACGAGCGCACCATGGTCTCGGACCTCACCCATCGCCTGCTCGATCTCGCGTGGGAAGACTACCGCGTCAACGTGCTGAACGAGGAGCCGCGCGGCTCCACCGGTCGCGGCATCACCCCCGCCTACGCCGACGAGGTCGGCCAGTGGCAGATCACCTATGCCGATTTCCTCGGCGAACGCGCCGACTTCGCTCGCAAACTCGCCCAGCGCGCCGATCGCGCCCTCCGCACCATCCGGCACGTCTGCCGGGTGTCGCCGGAGACCTTTGCCGGCTTCTTCGACAAACTCTCCGCCGCCGAACTCCGCGCCAACGCCGAGGCGCTGGAACTGGGCGTGTTCACCGCCGCCGAGTTTGACTTCACCTGTTTCCGCGGCGCCGAACCCTTTACCCTCGAGCTCGATACCCTTACCGAGACCTATTGGCAGGCCGGCCGCCGTCTCGCGAAGAACATCGGCGAGGTCCGCGAACTGGTGCTGCGCGAACTCCACGCCGGCCATACCATCATCGGCGAATTCGGGCAGGCCTACTGGCTCGATAAACGCCATGGCTACTCGCCCAACGTCACCGCCTCGCACACCTTTACGCCCGAGTTTTTCGAGAGCGCCGGCATCCCCGTGCAGACCATCCACACCTTCGGCGTGGCCAAGGCTTACGACACCAAGGTCGGCACCCACGTTTTCCTCACCCAGATGGACGACGCCCACCCGCTGGCCGGGTTGCTGAAACGACTCGAGTTCGGCACCAGCACCGGCCGCCAACGCATGGTCGGCTGGTATGACGCCGTGGAAAAAGGCGATGCCCTGCGCTACGGCGGTTTCCAGGACGTGATGATCAACAAGCTCGACGCCCTCACCCACCGCGGCGAATGGAACTCGGAACTGCTCGTGTGCGTCGCCTACGAGGACGCCGCAGGCGTGCGTTACCACCACGTCCCGCGCAACGACGCCGTCCGTAAGAGCCTGCGCCCCGTTTATGAACGCTTCGCCGGCTGGAGCGAGGACGTCTCCAACGTGCGCCACTTTGCCGACCTGCCTTTAAACGCCCGCCGCTACGTCGCCGGCATGGTGCGCAGCCTTCTCGCCGTCGCCTACCACGGGGACCGCTGGCCGCACGAGAGCCGCCTGCCCAACCTTCGCTACCTCGGCGTGGGTCCTGAGCCGTCCCAAATCATCAAAGACGTGCCGCCTACGGCCGAACTGATCCGACTCTGAGCAGTGCCCGGAGACTCGCCGGGGCCCACCGGAAAAAGCGAACTGCCCGTAAAACAGATTGGGCCGGTCTTGGCTTAAACCGTGGCCGTGAAACCTGCTGTCATAGTCTGCTCCACAGGTGAAACTTATCTAAACTAGGACATTTAACTTAGGGCGTGTCGCCAGCGGCACGTTTGCCACGTCGGAGGCTCACTAGAGCCAGGGCCCACGCGCCCAGAACAGCCACACTGCAAGCTGGTTCCGGTATTAAACTAACATCCCCACGGATGACTTGATCATCCCCATAAACAAAGAACTCAACCGGCAACGAGAGCCCCAAACCCGCGGTGAAGGGCGTCAACGCGATCAGGTAATCAGTTTGCGCTTTTAGCGCTATATTTTGAATCACCGGGTTTAACGTGGGATCGTCATTATTTACTATCGCGAGTCCCTTAAAATTAAACAGATAACCATCATCCATAAGGGCGATAGCCCCCGACGAGGGTGAGTCGGAACGAAAGGTGGATTGCCCCTCATAAACGATCATTACCGGATCCCAAGTGGCCTGCGAAACTCCTAGGGTATAGAGTCCGCTAACTTTGGGCGCAAAAAGTAGGAAAACAACATCGTGCTGGTTCGGGCCAGGGACCCTTAGACTCGAGAGTTTAGGAATGCGGTAATCAGCGATGGAAAACCTAGCTCTGTTTCCCGTCTCCTCAGAAATGTTAAAAAACGTAAAAATCCCCTCTGCTCTGATTTTTACACAAGAAAAAGAGAGGAAAATGACAGCGACACGTAGCAGGACAGGGTGAATTATGACCACGAAATTTTGTGTGTATAACACCAACATATTCATTTTTTACTAAAGATTAACACTTTAAAAATAAATATTTTTAAGGTAGACGATTAACCGAAGAACCTCACTACCTGACCATTTACGTATGAGTGGAGTTCATGGATCAGCTAGCTCGCCCCCGAGCTGGTCTCGGCCAAACGATAGGCTAAGGGCAGGAGAGGCGATCGGGGCGGCGGCGAAACCCGACCAGAAGCAAAGGGCCGTCCCCACCGGGGCTGCTCCAGCTTTACCGAACGAAAAAACCCCGGCCTATTAATGACCGGGGTTGCCCTGCACCGCGCCGAATAGGTCAAAACTCAGCGTTTACGGGGCGGCGGCTGGAAGGTGATTTTCAAGACCTGACTGCTTTCACTCGGCGCGGTTTTGCCCGTGGCAGAGCTGAACTTGGACCGCGAGAACGGGATGGCCACACGCCCGCTGTTAAACGGATCGAAAGAAGGGTCGCCCGCCGGCACCGCGATAGGAAAGGACTCCGCACCAGTGGCGGTAAGACCGATGTCATGGTCAAGAAACTGGCCCCAGCCATAGACAAAACTCGACATCAGGCGGTCATTGCGCGCCGTCGCGGTAAGCACCGCCACCTTGTTGCTGATCGCCCGCGCGCTAGGCCGATTGCCGCCGGACGGGCTGGCCACGCCGTCGGCATAGGCCGCCGGGACGAAGCGCATGAGCTCCGCGCCCGCCGCACCCCAATTCGCATGTGCATCGTTGTTGCCCGAGCCATCGAGGTTGGCGGGCCGGAGCGGCGTTTCCGTCGCCACATACAAGTCGCGCGGCAGCGAACCGGCCCGGGCCGTCAAACTGGCGAGGGTCGTGTCGGGGTTGAAGAAGAAGACGTTATCCTGGAGCTTGGTGATGCTGGTATTGCGGCGGATGATATCCGAGAGCCGGGTCGCGCGGATCGCGGCCAGTTGGCGCCCACTAAAGATCGCCTCATACCAGTAACGGTCGCCGTCCCGCATGCGCTCAAATTGCCGTGCGATGATGCGGCTAAAGGTCACGCCTACACTGGAACCAGGCAAATGGTCCTCGGCCAGACCCGCCACCCAGAGATCGAGCGCGTTCACGTCACCATAGAGGCTGGCCAACTTAGCCTGCAAAGCGGGGTCCGCGGTGATCTGGGCAAAGCTCCTCACCGGCGGCAGACCGTAGGCTGCGCGCACCGTGTTGTAGTCGGCCAAGCCGTGATCGCGCCCGCGCTGGATGTTTAAGGCCGCCAGATCGAGGCCGCCGGCGCCGGGGGGACCGAAGAGGAAGTCCCGCAGCCCCTCAACCAACTGGGTATCGACCTCCTGGGCGTTATCCGAGGCGAGGTATTTGAGCAACGGATCGGGACCGACCTCGACCAGAGGAGTGGGATTAAAAAAGGCCATCGCCAAAGGCAGGCCCGCACGGACTTCCGTCGCTTCGTTATCGAGAAATTCGATATCGTCGTTGATGAGGGTGTGGCCGATTCGGAAACCCGCGGTGGAGAATTCGGTCGCGAGGCCGGGATTCACATCGGGATTGTAGCCAGCATACGGACGGAGCACCCCGCGCCCGAGCAGGGCCGGCAGGAACTCTTGAAACGTGATTGCCTGCACCTCCGCCGCGACGAGGCGGCGAGCACGCTGGTAGATTTGTTCATCGGTGAGGCGCGGATTGGCAGCGGCGATGGCCGCGGCGAGCTGGTTGTGCTCGCGCATAAAGAGCGTCTGGATGGCGGCCAGTTCCACGTTTTCATTGGCCCGAATATCACCCGCGAGGAAGAGCTTGGTATCGGCGAAAAAGTGGGCGTCGTTGGCATTCTCCAGACCGGCGTTGTTAAAAGGAAGCAGGTTGCCGGCGCTGGTCTTGAGCGCTCCACCGACCAAGGTCCGCAGGGCGGCCGCGCGGGTATCATCCGAGCCGTAAACCATCGAGGCATCGATGAAGGCCGAGATCGCGGTCGTTTGCTGGCGGGGATTGGGCGTGCTAGTGCGCACGACGACATTGTTGGCACCGGGCTGTAGCGTCACCTTGGCGCTGAACCGACCGTCCGGCTCCAACGTCAGGGCCGCTCCATTAAGCGTGGCCGCAAGGCGCCCGGCGGGATAGACATCGTGCGTGATCTTGCCGGTAATGACCACCTCTGGGGTGGCAACTACCGCGCCGGAGGCGGGCGCGAGGTTGAGGATCGAGGCCTCCGGCGCACCGGCCACCGGCAGGGTGGCGCAGGCGGCGAGGCCGAGCAGGGCGAGAAGGTCCGAGATACTGGATTTGGGGGAACGGGACGGATTCATGGATAGTTTGGGTTAAGCGGACACCCCCACTCTGCCCGGTCCATGTTAAGGAGGTATTTTTCCCGTCCGGAAAATTGTAAGGGAACGGAAAAAAACCGCCGCCCACCTTAAGCCGCCTACTTTTTTTTGCTTTTGCGCGCCGGCTTATCGCCCGGGGCGTTTTTAAACTTCGGCGCAGCCGTCTGCTTGGCGAGAAACCGCTGATTGGCCCGCTGGTCTTTAACGGTCGGAAGGTATTTGGCGCCCATGAAAATGAGCCTCGCGCCCGGACCGCGTCACGACAACCGCAAATCGTCCGCCCACCAGCACGGGTCAACGCATCGCCGGTCGTAGCTCGCGACGGAGCGCACCCGCTAGGATCACCTGCTCACGACAAGCGGCATGGACTTCTTCGGGCGTCACCGGCGTCGGTGCCTCGACGCGAAAGGCCACCTGCAGGGCCACGCCAGCCGGGAACTTGGCCGTCTCGAGACGACGCGAAAGCTGCGCCCGCAAACCACGGGAGCGGGATTCGATCACGAGAAAAACCGATTGGCCGTCCGCGTCCTCCGCATACACCACGGCCACGCCCAAGGCGTCCGGGGGTAGTTTTTGGTTGATGTCCGCTGCCGCGCAGTGCGTGAGCCCGAAGCGCTGCGCCCATTCATTTTCTTGTATTTCCATCCACCACAGTCCCCGCGCTCCGGCGGCAAGACAACGAGTTTGTCGACCGCGACGCGCTTCAGCCGCGCCAGGTAAAAGCATGGCAAAGGGCCACGCCCGCCGCGTCCGCTTCATCACTCGCGAGCATACGCCCATGACCGAGCAGCGCCATGACGGTGCGGGCCATCTGCTCCTTGCTCGCCCGACCGGCCCCGACCACCGCCTGCTTCACCCGCAGCGGGGCGTATTCCCAGACTTCGGCATGACCCTGCACCGCCGCCGCCGCGATCGCCGCACCGCGCGCCGCGCCGAGGATCTGGGCGGTCTGAAAGTTCTGCACGTAAATAGTCTGCTCCAGCGCCACGTGACGGACCTGAAAATCGCGCAGAAACGCCGTTACCGCCATGGAGATTTCCCCGAGCGCGCAGGCCATGCTTTTTTTGGGCGGCACCGTGACCGTGCGGCAGCGCAGCAACACCGGGCCGCGTCCGGGACTAAACTCCACCAGCGCCAACCCCGTCCCGCGCAAAGACGGATCGATGCCCAGCACTTGACCGGAAAAGCCCACCCGCATGGCCCCCTCAAGAGGATGCGGCGCCGACCCGGCCGAAGCGCGCAGGGCACTTACCGGCACCACCGTGCCCACCGGCAACTTCCCCAGTCCGCCACCGCCCCGCTCGGCTTTCGCCGCCATGCCGCCGGCCGCCAGTTTCGCCGCCCAGAGTTGCCTGACATTTTTAGTAGCCATGTCGCAGGGCAGAGCCTCAACCGATCAGGAGCTTCAGTCCAGCCGCCGCGCTAAAAAACAACGCCAGCCGCTCAAACCAAGTTTGCGATACACGCGGGAGCACCCAGCGCCCGAACCAAGCGCCCGCCAAGACCACCGGGGCGAGCAGAAGATTAAACCGAAGACTATCCAGCGTGATCAGCCCCAGCCCGACCATGAAAGGCACTTTGAATAAATTGAGTAGAAGGAAAAAGACCGAGCTGGTGCCGACGAAGGCAAGTTTGGGTAAACGCATGGCGAGGAGATAAATGGCCATCAAAGACCCCGCCGCATTGGCCACGAGTGTAGTAAACCCGGCCAGCACGCCCACCGTCGGCGCCAGCACAGGGCCGGGCGCGGACGACTCGCCCCGCGCCGCCCCAAACTTGCGCAGGAGATGCAGGGTAACGAGTGCGAGGATGATGCCGCCGACGAGGAGTTGCGCCTGCCGGTTATCGAGCCGCCCCAGCGCGAGCGCGCCGAGCCCGACACCCGCTGCCGTCCACGGGAACAAACGCCAGAGGTGCTTCCACTCGGTGTGCTGGCGATAGGTGTAGACCGCTACAAGGTCGCCACAGAGCAGCAGCGGGAGCACAAACCCACTGGCTTGGCGGGTCGGCATGAGGTTGGCGAAAATCGCGACGAAGAGCATGCCGATGCCGGGCACGCCCGTCTTGGAGAGTCCCACGATCAGCGCGGCAAAAACCGCGAGCCCCCAGCCGCCGGCATCAAGGTTCACACGCCGCCCTCCCACGCGCGGAACCCGCCCGCCGCCACCGCAAAGACCTCCCATGCCCCCAGCTCGGCGTCAGGCAGTTCGGTGCCTGTCGCCAGGACTTGCCGCTCCTGCCCGAGCGCCGCCCAGAAACGCCGGCGCCGCGCGGGGTCGAGCTCGCCAAGGACATCATCCGCCAGCAGCACAGGCTCTACGCCGGTGCTCGCGCGCACCCACGCGACCTGCGCCAGCCGTAGGGCCAGCACGAGGCTGCGTTGCTGCCCCTCGGAACCGTAGTCCCGCGCCGCGCGTCCGCCGATTTTAAGCACGATGTCGTCGCGATGCGGACCAGAAAGAGAAGCCCGAAAAGACAGATCCCGCACGCGGGCCTTTTCGAAATGCGCCCGCCAAGCGGCGCCCCCACCATCGCCGGGCTCGGCATCCGCCGCGTAAGCGAGAGTCGCCGGTTCGGCGTCCGCACTGAGGGTGGCGTAGGCCGCTGCCACTACCGGCGCGAGCGCGGCGAGGCCTGCGCGACGCGCCGCGGCCAGCGCCGCCGCCGCCTCGGCCAGCGGAGCCTCGAAAGCGGCGAGTTCTGTCGCCGGCGCCTGGCGTTTGAGCAACTGGTTGCGCCCCTCGAGCGCCCGATGGTAACCGGCAAGGGCACGGAGGTAGCCCGCATCGACCCCGGCGAGAGTCAGGTCGAGCCACCGACGCCGGAGCGCCGGCGCGCCCCGCACGAGTTGCTGGTCCTGAGAGGAGAAAACCACCGTCGGGAAGCGCCCTAAAAAATCCCCGATACGCGCCACGCGCTCCCCATCGCAAACCACTTCCTTGCCGCCCGGCCGGAGGGTGATGACGACGCGGCTGGGGCCGTATTTGTCGTGCTCGAACTCCGCCGCTAGGGCGCCTTCCCGCTTACCCTGCGCGATGAGCAACGCCGTGTCCGCCGTGCGGAAGGAACGCAGCGCAGTGACAAATCCGACCGCCTCGAGCAGGTTGGTTTTACCCTGGCCATTCGCCCCGACAAAAAATTGCTGGCGCCCCGTAAACGTGAACTCTGCGAACGGAATGTTGCGCAGGTTTTGCAGCGTGAGACGGCGGAGGCGCATGGAGAAAGAAACCGGCGACAGCGACCCACCGCGCCGCCGCGGCAAGGGTCAGGCCACGCTCAGGCCGCGTCGTAAATCTGCACGCGTTCCCAGCTCGCCTTAAAATTCTCCACAAAGGTCCGGTGCAGCGGGTGCACTTGGTAGGCATCATGCGCCGCTATGTCCGCAAACAAGATCGTGACGGCAAAAGTGTAGGTTGCATCCACGACCGGGCGCGGCGGGATCGCCGCCGGGGTGCCGACGTGCAGCGAGGCGACCGTCGGGATGGCGCGGAGCGACTCCAACCCATTCTGGCGAAAAGCCTCGCGTTGCGCGGGGGCGAGATCGGAACGGAGCCAAAAAATCACAGTGTGGACGAGCATGGTTGGTCAGGGTTGCGGCCCGAGCGTCGTTCCCGCCCGCGCCCGTCCGCGAGATAAAAAACCCGTTGCCCGCCGCCTCTCACCGGTAAAGGGTCCCCCTTTTCCCGCCATGCCCGCGCCCGCTAATATCCAGCTCATCGGCACCGAGGTCGCCATCGCCTGGGATGATGGCACCGAGACTTACTTCCTCGGCCAAGACCTGCGCGCCGCCTCCCCGAGCGCCGAAAACATCGGCGAACACGATATTCTGGGTAACCGCTATGGCGGCGACGGCCCCAAACGCTTCCCCGGCGTCACCGTGCGCAGCTGGGAAAAAGTGGGTAACTACGCTCTGCGTTTTGATTTCAGCGACGGCCATCGCACCGGGCTCTTTTCCTACGATTACCTTCGCGAGCTCGCCGCCCGCCTGCGCTAGCCCCGCCCCACCCTCCGCCCACCCGCCTCCCATCCTTTTGCCCATGTCGTTTCCCGCCCGCACCACGCTCCCCGAGATCGAGCTCGGCTCGACCCTCCAGCCCAAATTCGGCCCCGATGGCCTGCTGCCTTGCATCACCCAGGACCACGTGACCGGGCAGGTGTTGATGTTCGCCTTCATGAACGCCGAGTCCCTCGCCCACACCCTGCGGACTAAAAAAGCCACCTACTGGAGCCGCTCCCGCAACAAGCTCTGGGTAAAAGGCGAAGAGTCCGGCAACGTGCAATGGGTCAAAGCCCTCTTCACCGATTGCGACCAGGATGTCATCCTGCTAAAGGTCGATCAGAGCGGTCCCGCCAATGCCTCCTGCCACAACGGCTACCAGAGCTGCTTCTACCGCAAGCTGGAGGACCTCGACGGCGCTGATTTTAAATTGAGCTTCGTCGCTGACCGCCTCTTCGACCCGGCCATCGTTTACAAAAAGAAGTAAGCTCCCGAGCAGGCCTGGCCCAAAGCGGAGAAATCATGGCTGCAAGAAGACGCCCAGATAGTCCCCTGTCCGCTACTTTGCCAACCCTACCCTCTCGTTTTTTCGTGGTTCCAACCGGCTGCACCGGAGTTAACCATAGCGTTCTCGCCGCGCCGCCATGTCCGCCGTCCTAAATCTCTCCGCTTACCGCTTCACGCCCTTCGCCGCCGAGGCGCTCGTGCCGCTGCGTGATCGCCTGCGTGGGCTCACCCGCGAGCTAGAGCTGCGCGGCACCATCTTGCTAAGCACCGAGGGCATCAACCTCTTCGTCGCCGGCCCCCGCGCCGCCACCGACGTCCTCCTGGCCGAACTCCGCACCCTGCCCGGCCTCGCCGATCTCACCCCCAAGGAAAGCCCCTCCGACGAACGCCCCTTCAACCGCATGCTGGTGAAGATCAAAAAAGAGATCATCGCCTTCGGCGTGGAGGGTATCGACCCCGCCCGTGACCCCGCCCCGCGCCTCGCCCCCGAGACCCTGAAGCAGTGGCTCGACGAGGGCCGCCCCGTCACCCTGCTCGATGCCCGCAACGACTACGAAATCCGCCTCGGCACCTTCAAGGGGGCCCTTGTGCCGGGCATCGACCATTTCCGCGATTTTCCCGAGGCCGTGCGCCGACTGCCCGAGACGTTGAAACAAAGCCCGGTCGTGACCTTCTGCACCGGCGGCATCCGCTGCGAAAAAGCCGCTCCCTTCCTGCGCCGGGAAGGCTTCCAAGAAGTTTACCAACTCGACGGTGGCATCCTAAAGTATTTCGAACTCTGCGGGGGCGACCACTACACGGGCGAGTGTTTTGTTTTCGATCGCCGCGTGGGGGTGGACGCCTCCCTGCGCGAGAGCGAGGCGGTGCTCTGCTTCGCCTGCCAGATGCCCCTCACCCTCCCCGAGCAACAAGATCCGCGCTACGTTCCCGACGTCTCCTGCCCGCACTGCGCCGCCGCGCCCGCGCTCCCTTCCCCGTGAAACGCCTCCTCACGCTGCTCGCCGTCGTCCTCGCGTTTACCCTCACCGCCTGCTCCAGTCTGCAACGCACCGTCAACCCCGGCCGTGACCCCGCCGCCTTGCGCGAGGTCTTCATCGCCACCAATCTAAACGACAACCACGGCCTCGGGCGCCGCCTCGCCGCCGCCTTCCGCGCCCGCGGCTTGCGCGCCGAGAGCGGCCCCCTCACCCTTCTGCCCAAAACCGCCGAGTCCGTCGTGCAATACCAAGACAGCTGGGCCTGGGATTTCGGCGACCACATGGTCTACCTCCGCCTGACCCTCCACGATCCCGGCGAGCTTCAGCCCTTCGCCACCGCCACCCGCCAGCGCTACATCGCCAAATCGACCAACCTCGACGAAGTCATCCCCGCCCTCGTCGCCGAACTGCTGGCCCCCGCCCCGGCCCACTAGCGCCTAGCCGCTACCCGCTACTCTCCTCCCTACTCGCTACCCACTACTCCCCTCCCTACTCGCTACCCACTACCCGCTACTCGCTACTTCTCAAACACCGTGCCCCTCTCTTCCTCCAAGCTCGCCATTGTCTACCATAATCTCGCTCAGCTGCTCGGCGCTGGGGTGACGCTGGCGGAGGCGCTCCGCTCGCCCTCCCCTGCTCCTGTCGCGGATTGTTTCCGACTGGCCGGCTTGATCGAGTCCGGTGCGTCACTGGCAGAGGTTATCGCTGCCGCGGGCGCTTGGCTGCCGCAGTCAGACCGTCCCTTCATCCTCGCGGCCGCCGGCTCGGGCCGACTGCCCCTGGTCCTGGAAAATCTCGCCGCCCGGCACGAACAGATCGGCGCCACCCGCCGCCGCGTGCTTTTCGCCTGCATCTACCCGGTTAGCGTTTTTCACTTCGCTGCGCTGATCTTCCCCTTTCTGCGAATGATCAACTTCGAGAAGGGCCTGCAGGGCGGGGTGTCCAACTACGTCACCGGCGTGCTGACCATCCTCGTGCCCGTCTGGGTCGGCGCCGGTCTGCTCTTTTACCTCGTTCGCCGGGAAAATTCCCTCGCCCTCCGCCTGCTCGACCTGCTCCCCGCCATCGGCGGCTACCGCAAGCACCAAGCACTGGCCGATTTCGCCTTCGCCCTCGGTAACCTGCTCGAAGCCGGTGCGCCCATCGGCCAGGCATGGCGCGATTCCGGTCGTATCGCCCGCTCCCGCCGCATCCTCGCCGCCTCCCGCGAGATCGAGGCCCTGATCGAAGGCGGCCTGTCCCCGGGGCCAAATCTGATCAAATACCGCGTTTTCCCGGCTGATTTTGTCGCCCGATACCAAACCGGCGAGACCGCTGGCGGCCTCGAAAAAGCCCTCCTGGTCGTCGCCGCCGATTATCAAGTCCGCGCCAACCAGCGCCTCGCCGCCGCCTCGGTGCTCTACCCCGGCCTGCTCTTCAGCGCCGTAGTAGTCATGGTCGCCTACGTGGTCATCGGCTTTTTTATGAACTACGTCGCCACTCTGAACAAACTCATGGACGCCAACTGAGCGGAGAAACCGGATTGTGTTAACCACGAAATACACGAAAAACACGAAATCTGCCGCAGTGATCGGACCTCGGAAGTATACAGCCGACGGAATACACGGTAAGCCCCCCCGAATTCCGCTTTCTTCTAAACAATAATCCTCCGTTTCACTGGATCGACCCTTTCGTGTGTTTCGTGTTTTTCGTGGTTAAAATTCGGTGTTCATCCCCTCCCCTTCCCCTTCATGGACCAATCCGCCCGCGACCCGCTGCACGGCAAGACGCTTGAGCACATCGTCACAACCCTGGTCGAGCACTATGGCTGGGAGGAGCTCGGCGGCCTGATCCCGATCCGCTGCTTTACCCACGATCCCAGCGTGAAATCGAGCCTCGTCTTCCTGCGCAAAACCCCCTGGGCCCGGACGAAGGTCGAACAACTCTACGTCCGCCACGCACGCCAAACCTAAGCCGGGCCTTCCAGGCCCACGAGCAGATGGAAGCGCAAAGACGCTAAGAAGCTATGGTCGGGCTAAAGCATAATTCTATCTGCGGAATCTTCCTCGAAACTTCGCGTCTTTACGTCTTCGCGCCTCAAAGTTTTTACACCCATTAAATCATGTTTATATCTTTTTATCAGTAACTTGGGTTATTACCCATACTTTATTCTTGCGGATATGGGCGATGACCCATATCACTGGAGCCATGAAAATGACCATTGAGATTCCAGAGGACGTGCTGACCGAGCTCATGCATCTCACCGGGCACCAGACCAAGCGCGATGCGGTCGAGTTCGCCCTGCGTGAAGCGGCGCGTCGGGCGAAGTGGCGCCGGGTGTGGAGCGAAGGCTTGGGGGTGGGCCCGGATGCTTTGGCGGCCGATTCCGCCGCCAAGCCCGCGGATTTGATTGACGCCCCTGACATCGATAACGCTGCGGTGGATCGCGCGCTGGCCGCCTTGGCCGCCCGGCGCGCCCGCCGGGCGCGCCTAACCCGCGGCGACTATGCGCTTAACGAACCATCCGCCGGCCAACCCTCTCCCGACGCCCAGCCCTGATCTCCCGCCGCAGAGACGCGGAGGCGCAACGAGACCCGTCCAGCCATTCAAAAGGTTTTAATAAAAAATCTCCGCGCTCCTGCGCCTCTGCGCTTAAGTCTCAAATCTAGGTCGCTTTGGTATAACGCTTGATAAGCCGTAAAAAATGACGCCCCCCTTGGTATTGGTCGATAGCAGCTACTTTATCACGTTGCAAAATCGCCGCATCGATCCGTTGGCCGTGCTCACCGAATGCGAGCTCGACTACGAGATTGCGATCAACGGCGTGATCTGGGGCGAGGTGCTGCGCGGCCGCAGCGATCCCCACCTCCGCGATCGATACGAGAGGGCCTTTTCCCTCGCCCGCCTGCTCCACCTCTCCGCCTCGGGCTGGCAACGAGCGGCCCGCTTAGCGTGGGAGCTCGACCGCCGCGGCGAGGTGCTGCCGCTCACCGATCTGATCATAGGCGTGACCGCACTCGAGCACCAGGCCGCCGTGCTCACCTTTGATCGTCATTTCCAGAAAATCCCCGGGCTCGTGGTGCTGTCTGAACTGGAATAAGCCCCTCCACCAGAACCGTTCCCGCCGTAAAGCCCGTTCCCTGAAGGTGGGAACCACGAAGTCACGAAGGCCCGAAAGCAAACCGCTTACCTATAACCACTCAGAGTCCTTCGTGTCTTCGCGCCTTCGTGGTTAACTCCTGCCGTTAAAGCAGTTCCCTCCGCAGGTCCGATTCTCTGAAGAGACGAACCACGAAGTCACGAAGGCACGAAGCCAAGCCGCTTACCCCGAACCCTCCCTTCGTGTCTTCGCGCCTTCGTGGTTAAACCGATCCGGTTGCTGCCCGTGACAGCATCGATACATCCGCCGATAACGTCGTTGCACCGGCCAACATCATCGATGCACCCGCCAACTGCATCGTTGCACCGGTCAGCAACAACGATGCACCTAGCGACTGCTTTGATGCTCTTTCCGATGTCCTTCAAGCAAACCACTAAACTGGTTAAATACTGGCGCTACCATTTCATGATCTGGCGATTAAGACGCGCCGAGTTCCAAGGCATCATGAATCTCTATGTTTTCTCACCCCAAGGGAACCGTTCCCGAATGGTTAGCGCCAGTCATGTCAACAAGTGCCGGCAGACGAAGAAACCCGGTGAATGTAAACAGTCGTATTTTTCTGGTCGGTCGAGTCCGCCAACGGTCCGCAACATTATCGCGGTGAACCAGGGGGCTTGGGCGGGCGAGGGAGATTATCGACCAGAATCTTTACCTCGGGTTTGTCCGATCCCGGGAGTGGCGTTACCAAGATGAGCGTGCGCGATTCAGGGGATGCGTCCGCCCAGCCCGAAAAAAGAATCTGCGGACCACCCTGCGCGTCCATTCGGCCCAATCCGACGCGAAATCGCCCGATACGACCGGCTTCCGCTTGCACTTCGGGATAAGGCACCCCGCGCGAAGGACCGGGCGCGAGTTCGCTTCGCACCGTCCCGAATTGGGCAAAAAGTTTTTGTCCGGTGAAATTCATGACCCGAATGGAACGAGGAGGAAAAACACGCGGCCCGTTTTCCACCGCGATCGCATTCATGCGTGAATCAGCACCTTCTCCGGTGGTGGCGAGGAATACGAGCACCTCTTCGGTATCACCTTCCGGCCATTTGGCTTGAGTAAGCACACGAAAGGACGGAACCCCCTCCACCGCCGCCGCTTTTATCCCAAAGGTCAGCGGTTGGGTGTGGCTGAAAGGGACGAAAGGGGCGGAGAAACGGCCTCTCGGGAGGGCTATCGCCATTCCCTCTTTGGGGGTTTTCAGGTAAAACAAACCCTCGGCCGGCACCGACGCCGAGAGCGCCATGACCTTGACCGTCGCCGCCGGCGTTTTACTGGGATCGAACGCCGGTCCGCCGGCCGGAGGGCGGGTTTGCGCGGTCGCGATTAAGGCGCAAACGCAGACCAGAAAAAGAACGGCTAGAGATCGTCGCGAGTGAGCCATCGGAAGGAAACGATTTTGAATTTGCGGCCGAATTTGCCGGTGGGGGAAAGCTGCTCGGCCAAAGTGGGCGAAATCAGGCCCACGGGCTCGGGCACCCGCTGGACCACCGCCTCGCCCCAGACGCGCCCTTCGACAACGCCGGTGACGGGGTTTTGCGAGTCGCCGTAGGTTCGGATGAGGAAGGTATCGGAGCGCGGGGTGATGAAAGGCGCGATGCTGGCGACGACATCGGCCTGCGTGATCGCGGCGGGCGCAAAACGGAAATTCGCGCCGAGGCCGTTGTTCAAATTGGAAAGCGTGATGGCTTTGGCGATAACGCCGCGTTCGCCGCCCGCGCCGGGATACGTGAGAAAATCCTCCAGAGATTTGAATGGTTTGGAATTGGTCTTGATCACGGCCACGATTTGGGTGGCGAGAGCGTTGACCTCTGCGACGGAGAGCTGACGACCGCCCGTGGTGACGGCGATGTTGTTGGCGACGGTGCCATTGGCGGCGGGAGCGTTGCTCATCTGCTGCGCTCCGTGGGTTAGGCGGAAGAAAACGTTATCGAGCACCTGAGCCCCGGCCGAGCTCTCACTCAACCAGGCGTTCAGTCTTCCGCCTAGTATCATGCGCCACGCATCAATCGAGGTGGAGTTTATATTGAACGCGCCCTTCATCATCAAAAAGCGGGCGGAGTCCTCGTCGCGCAGGTCGTTCGCGAGGCTGGGGGCGGGTGTATCGGACGGCGCGTAGTAACGCACATAACGATTGGGCAACGGATCGTTGACCTCGAATTTCCATGCATAGGTGCTAGGCACGGTGGAAAAGAAGTAACGATCGAAATAGGCGTTGCGAACCCCGCCCCAGCCGTTGCCAAGGGGCGCGGCGATGTTGGTGTTTCCCAAGCGTGACAGATTGCGTAGATCGGCGACCGAAATCAAGCCTTGGCGCGGGAGGTCGAAGAGGACGACGTTTGCCTGGCCATCGAGGGTTGAGCTGACGGCCACGCCACCGTTGAGGGAGGCGTCCGGGTCCCACAACCCGTTGTTAAGGTCGCCTCCGGTTAGGACGGGGGAACGTGGGTCGACCGCGCCGGCGGCGTCACCGTTGGTGAAAACATCCACCGAATCCGCCAGGGCAAAACCGTAACCGAGGTTCATGGACGTCCAGCCGCCGACCCTCGAAACCGTGCGAGCCGTGTAGGCCCTTTTCGAACGATACTCCTGCAGAGTGGTATTCAACGTGGCCGCCGTGGGCCCCCAGCGGAGATCGACCGCCAGCGCGGTGTAGGCCGGAAACGAAACTTCGTTGACGGTGGAGCCGCCGGTGATCTTGACGCCGGTGGCGATGGTTCCTTGGCCGCCGCCCGCCGTGAGGGTGCCCGAGATTCCGGACACGCTCTTCACTTCGCCCGGGGCCCAGACCTCGGTCCCATCGACCTCAAAGTTCAAAGGCCCAAGAAGGGTGGTGAGATTAACGTCGGCCGTGGCGCCGGAGACCGCAGTGTCGCGCACCGTTATGGTCGGCAAGTCGACCATCACGATGCGAAGTTTTTCCGTGGCAGGGGTCAACTTCAACGTAGCTGAGTAGGGGTTCCACAAGACGGCCTCGACGAGGTAATTTAGTGTCACGGCACCGGTGGAGTCGGAGGTGAAATAGAAACGAATACCAAACTCGCGCAGGACGGGTCCGGCCGAGAAAGCGGGCAAGGAAGCGGTGGCGATGGCGTTACTTGGAGTCACCGGCACCGGACCAAAGGTAGCCCGATATCCGCTCCCTGGCGAGGTGCGGGCATCGCGAAAGGCAGTGACCGCTATGCCGACCGCGTTGGCTGCCGCAGTATCGGTCAGGTCTTTCTTTAACTGGTTGCGAGGCCAGTCGGCCAAAACTGCCTCGCTTATTGGCGTGATGCTGTGAAACGCAGCACGTCGCATAGCTAGCGTGGGGGCATTTGAAACAAACTGGAGTTGATTAGACAGTATAACCTTGGAGAGCTCTGCCGCGTTTGCCACAGAATCAGGATTAAAGCCGACTGTAGTTAAGATACGCTCAATTCGAGGCCGGGGTATAGCGAGTTGATTGAGTCTATCCCGCTTGTCGTTGGGTGCCCCTGACAAGTTGTCACCATCAGAGGTATAGTTTAAACGCGTGGCAGGGGTGATGTTGGGGTCTACCATACTGACACTGGCTTTCACCCCTTCGTCCCCAATCCAGTAGGCATAGTGGCCTATGGTTTCTTGAGTGGTTACCCCAGGGATACTTCCAGCAGGTGCGTCCAGATTGGATTTCGCCACACGGATTCTCTCTGCATCAGTGTTCACGCTCGACCGGCCGAGCAGGAAAACCTCTCCTGTTAGGCCCGTTGTATCGTTAACCGGAAATGTGCCAGCAGCAGGATCAAGCACACTTGGTGTGACGGCCGTCGGATTAGTTTCATTTCCGTTCACGAACCATACCGAAGGAGATATGCCGTTATTGGTAGAAAGCCACGCGCCGGTAAAGTAGGGATGATTTAAACCTGCGGCGGTGATGTCGGCACGTGCCGTAACATGATGGTCGGCTCCAGCGTATCGTTGTAGTTGTCCGATGGCGATATTTAAACCCGTCATGGCGTTTTGTCGGGCTAACGACAGTTGTTGGGAATTCGCCGCAACCTGGGTCTCTACTCGGGTGAAGGTAGCCAGACCGACGAGGATCAAAACCAAAAACGCCACCAATACGATGGTTACAAGCAGCGCGAAGCCTTTTTCACCCTGCCGGGCCGAACTGGTTCGGCGCGATGATTCTGTGTTGAAAAGGGCCATATGAAAAATGGGTTTGGGTATGTGATCGCCTCAGACTTGGTCGAGAGCAACGGATACAATTAGCGGACCTTGGCTTGGATCTCTATTCTTCTAGTATAAACCTTAGAATTGGCCTCGGCGATTTCCCACCACTTTGCGTCGGATGCGGTGGCGCCGATCAAGGTGGGGTTTTCTTCATAGGCCCGAATCTGGCGAACGCCCTCCGGCGTGAGAATTCGCACCATCACATCGATGACCTCAGGCATGCCGCCTACCGTCCTGTCCAACTTGCCGTCAAACCCGTTATAGCTGGGAGACGGGGCTGAAGTCGCGACATAACTAAAGGGCGCGTTCCCCGGTTGACCAGGTGCCGCTCCAGCTTCGCTCAAGAGTTTTCCGGTCGCATCGCGAGCTGCGGGAAATGCCTCGACTAAATCACCAGCAGCATTTCGATGATAAATTCGAACTCCAAAATCGATTACGTCATTTGCTATCACCTGCTTAGCAGTTGGTTTGCGCACGTTACCGGGATCACCCTCGGTGCCGTTTTCCGTATTGTAGTCGGCACTATTAAGAAGATCATAGCCGGCCGTAAAAGTATTCTGCGGGGTCACGGCGGACCGAAACAAGATGTAAGAAATTGGAGTAGTGCGACTTGCGGTATCTCCGCCGATGTGGGCCCTAGTTAACTGATAAGATATGGCCACCGGTGCAGTGGTAGTAGCTAAGGTCGTATTGGAGTCGGAGGGCGTAGAGAAAAAGCGCAGCCATACGCCGGCCTGGCCGAACCGGATATATTCCAGTTTATAACGATTCTCCTTATCGACGTTCAAGCTCGGTCTGTTTGCGTCGATCCGATCTGCCTCGGGATCAAAGGAATTTGCGCCTCCCGGTTTGTAGGTGGCAGGTGCGCTTGGATTCCAGCGGGCCAGATAAACATCACTGGTTCCGGAGCTGGTATCTCCTGAAGCGGTTGTTTGATCGCGTTGCATGGTAGCGATCAGCCAAGCGTTACCGTCCCGTCGCAAAACCGCCGCCTGCAAATCCGTGCTAAGTTGATCCAGCAATAGCCGTGCTTGATTGCCCGAAGTGAGCAGTGCCGTGGAGCGATTCCATGAATTCAGCACATTGTTCAAAATGGTAATCATCATGCCCACCATCACGGCAGTTACGGTGATCGCCACCAGTAATTCTATGATTGTGAAGGCCTTACGACTAAAATGGATTAAACGCATGACGAATGGTTAGGGTCCTTAGCGGGTGATCGCCGCCGGAATTACCCGTAGAGACTGCTGCAGCGGCTGGTTGAACTTCATGCCCTCGCCGGTATAACCAGGCCAGCGCATCAGTATCGAAAACGCCAAGTATCCGCCATCGTAACTCGCCGTTTTACCGCCAGGGGAAAGAATCGCATTCTGGGAAAGACTCACCTCGAAGAATTTAGCCGCATCTTCGTCGGCCGTAACCACACCACTCTGGTCGGTGTCCCACTTTGCCGTGTCGGTATCTAATGCGACAATCGTGCCAGAACGGTTAGCATACAACTTAACGACATTATTGTCTATGAATCCTTGGACGGAGGCGAAAGGAACCTTCTGCAACTCGGATTGAATGATCTGGGCCACGCGGCCAGCGTCATCCTCATCGCGGACATCGGATATCGACTGATTAATCGGCGCCAATAGCCCAATGACAGCAACAACCGCGATCACGAAAATCCCCAAAGATACGACGACTTCAACCAACGAAAAGGCCGATCGAGTGTCTTTAGTAATTATTGATGATGAAGTCATATTCTGAGAGAATATAAATCAGTTACTAAAACGACTCAAGTCCTTCGACCAAAGTTGCCACGCCATAAACGCTTACGCGCGCCCCTCGAAGAGCCTGCACTTCATCAAAAACCAAGCCTAGCCCGGTCGCTCCCGGGACTACCCGAGCCGGAGCCAATATCAAGCTGCCCGCATCTGAAGTGGTCCCCCTTTCAGTTAGCCTGATGAGACGGTTATATTTCATACTATCTATTCGGGTGGTGCCATCAGCAGCATATAATTCGACTTCACTAGAGTCATACGCAGTAGAATGAGCTTTAGTCCAATCTGAGACAGTGGGTGATTCGTAAGTAATAATAGTCGGCGGAAAGGCGCTCGCTGGTGGCACCAAGTAGATTCCGTCAGAAAAAGCAATCACATCACCCTTAGCCACCCAAACCGAGGGCGTCGTCGGATTGTTGTCGTGATCGACTAAAATGGCGATACGCAATTCGTGCATGAAACCCGAACCATCCGGCGAAGCGTTTACAAAAATGGCCGCGGTAGTCTGATACAAAGCAGCCTTGGCTCGTGCTCCGGAAAGCGAGCTCAACAAGGTTCCCTGGGCGTTTTGCATCGCTATACCCTTGTTGCCACCTCCAATCGATAATCCTATGGTGCCTATGAATATCGCTATCACCCCGATGACCACAAGCATCTCGATCAGGGTAAATGCGACTATACGCGGGTATCGCCGCGCAAGTCTGAATGATGTCGACTCAATATGCATTCCATTAAATCCAGAATTACTACCAAGAGTAAACCCCATCTTCGGCATTAATCTTCGTCGAGCTCGTCTGAGTCTTGCTACCTTCTCCCGCACTGTAAATAACAATTGGGGCGCGAACACCGTAAGTATTCGTGGAGTTCGAAATTAAGGAGAGCTTGGTAGTTTTGATGTCGGCAGAATTAAGGCTATTACCTGAACTAGCATACACCGAAGGGAACTCGTTAATGTGCTCTCCGGCGCTGATCGTGCCATCCCCGTTCATATCCGATGGTTCATCGTCAGTAACTATACCATCTCCATTGCGATCAACCAGCACCACAATCTCCAAGTTTCCATACACGTCAATGATAGCTTTTTTATCCTGATCGAAAATCCTAACGGCATTTATAGGTAAATCCATGAACGAAATACGTTTCTTATTTTGCGCACGCGGAGTTCTTGTAGTTAAATTATCCTCATCACTTTCAAACGTAGTCGTGCTCGGGTCGGCGTCCCTACCCGTCAACAACTCGAGCATAAGCATCTGACGAGCTTTGTCGCTGATCGTAGTGGCATTATAGGCTAGATCCCCATTTAACTTGTTTTGCGGAATGACAGGAAAATACCCATATTCCTGCTTAAACATCGTTAAGGCAAGCGTGAGTTGCGAGATTTGAGCTTTAGCCTGCGTCCGCTTCGCATTAGAACGCACTTTAGCCACCGTTGGAATAAGGATTGCCGACAGGACACCGATTACGGCGATCACGGTCAGGAGTTCGATCAGCGTGAACGCCCGCTTGAGTGGGGATTTAAAGAATTTCATGGGTTTTAACGATTAGCGTAAATGTTATCGAGATTATCGGCGTCAGCATAGTCGACAATACCGGTCGAGGCCGGATCCGAGTTTTTCACTATACCATCAGGGCCAGCACTGAAAAGCACATAGGAATCGGATTTCCAATCCGCCGGTGAGCCAGAGTTTTTATATACATACAAGTAGCGCCGCCCCCATGGATCAAGCAGTCCATTATCAACTGCAGCCGTGTTAGCGGGATCAGGCAACTCGGTTCGCTCTAATGTAAAACGACTCAAGTCGATAAAAGTTTTCCCATTTAAAGGCGTCAACTTTGGCCCGAGCTTACCCATCAAAGCGTTAAACAAGGCGGCTTGAGAATAAGCATCCGTGATATTGCCCAAGGCTGGAAGCGAATCCGGCTTTGCATCGGTCTTGGCCCCGGTCTGAGGGTAATCACCATATTGCCGCTTATATGCTTCCAAAGCCTGCGAGATCACGGCCAGCTCAGCCTTGGCGCGACTTTGCAAGGCCCGCGTGCGGACGCCCTTAGAAACGCTAAGTGTGATCGAGGCCAAGATGCCGATGATCGCGATCACGGTCAGCAATTCGATAAGCGTGAACGCCTTTAACGCGTTACGCCCTCTGGGGATGAGGGGGAAACTCATAGGGTGAAGAGATGGCAGTTTCGGAGGTAAAAATCTGTTTCGCAACGGCAAAGTCCCGTGTTCCCGCTTTTCTGTTAATAACCTAATTCATATCCTCAGCTAAGCAAGCCATCGTCACCAAAACGTGACGCCCCCGCGCTCGCCCTGCGACGCAGCATGACCCTTGCTACGGGTTGGCTTGAACTTCCGGTGCTCTTCGCCGTCGCTTTAGCCACTCCCTCCGCCTTCCCAGACTCAATGCGCATCGTTCTCACTTCCCACGGTTCCACCGGCGATATCTATCCGGTCATCGCTTTGGCCGTCGCCCTCCAAAAAGCCGGCCACACGGTGCGTTTCGCCACCATCCCCCATTATCAGGCGGAGATCGAAGCGGCGGGCGTGGAGTTCTACGCGCTCTGCCCGAATTGGGAGCAGGCCGATCTCACTTATTGGATGGGCCGGCTAAACAAGATCCGCAACCCCGTCTACCAACTACGCGAGATCTACGTCGGCGCCCGCTCTTATATCCCGCAGATGATCGCCCGTATGGATGCGATCATGCCCGAGACCGATCTGCTCGTCTCGAGCTACCTTTTCCCGATGAACAAGGGCATCGCGGACCGCCATGGCGTGCCTTTCGCCACCCTCGCTTTCGCCCCGCACGTCATCCCTTCCCCCGACTACCCGCCGGAAAACCTGCCCGCCCCCCGCTGGCTGGGCCGCGCCGCCCACCGCGCTTGGAACCGGTGGCTGTGGCGGACGGGCAACGCGATCGTCGATCGCACCATTAACAGCTCCGTCTCCGAGGCTCTGCGCGCCGCCGGCCTGCCCAAGGTGCGCAACTTTTTCTCGCGCCCGGCCGAGCGCGTGCTCGTGACCGTGCCGGAGAAACTTTTCCGCGTGCCGGGTGCCGAGATCGATGCCCGATTCCGCTACATCGGCTACCTGCGTTGGCAATCGGCCGAGGTGCCGGCCCTCGACGCGGAGCTGAGCGAGTTTACCGCCCCGGCGGGCGGGCGCGTGCCGGTGCTGACCTTTGGCAGCATGGTCTACGAGGACGCCGGCGCTTGGATGGAGCGCTTCATCCGCGCCTGGCCGCGCGGCCGCCGCATCATCGTGCAGCGCGGGTGGGCTCAGTTCCCGCAGTTCGGCGACGCCGAGCACATCAAAATCATCGGCAAGGTTTCGCACGACCAGCTCTTTAAGCACGCCTCGGCGATCATCCATCATGGCGGGGCGGGCACCACCGCCAGCGCGCTCTACTCGGGCGTGCCCCAGATCGTGGTGCCGCACATCGGCGACCAGAATTTCTTCGGCTCCGAGGTGGAGCGTTTCGGCTGCGGCTTCCGGCTCAAGAAGGCAGTCTGGCCCGAGCAGCTCCACAGCGCGCTCGACCGCTTGCTGGCCGACCCGGTGCGGGTAAAGCGAGCCGCCGAAGTGGGCCGCGATCTACTCCAGGAAAACGGCCCCGCAAACGCAGTGGCCGAGCTGGAACGTTTCGCCCTCGAACGCCGCCGCGAACTGGCGGCGGTGTGACGGCCGGACGGGGCGGACGTGGTTTCAACCACGAAACACACGAAAGACACGAAAGCTGAATCAGACCGCTTTTGACCGCGGATCACACGGATTTTCACGGATAAGACCGTCGGATCGCGTGCCTTTGGACGCATGGTGGACGCGCACGCCCACCCCACTCTTACGTGTCCTTCGGTGCCTTCCGTGGGCAAAAACGGCGTTCAGCGGGCCGCAAGATCGATTCTTTCGTGTCTTCCGTGTGTTTCGTGGTTTCCACTCGTTCGACGACTGGGCACAAAAAAAGTGCCCGGCCTCCGTGGAGGGCCGGGCGCTGAGTGTAGCGAACAGAGGCGGGCGCGGGACGCTTACTTCTTGTCGGAAGCGGCGTCGAGCAGGTCGCCGAGGTTCATCATATCGCCAGAGCTGTCGCGATTGAGCGCCTCGAAGGCGGTCGTCTCGGCGGCGAGTTGGTCAGCGCTGTAGTTGGCGGCCTTGATGGAGAGACCGAGGCGGCGCTCCTCGCGGTCGATCTTGACCACGCGGGCGGTGACTTCCTGGCCGGGCTTGACGTGGTCTTTGACCTTCTCGATGCGATCCTCGCTGATCTGCGAAATGTGCACGAGGCCATCGATGCCGTCCTTGAGCTCCACGAAGGCGCCAAAGGTGGTGATCTTGGACACGGTGCCCTTGACGACGTCGCCGATCTTGAAGTGCGAATCGATGTCGGACCAAGGATCCTCGGCAAGCTGCTTCATGCCGAGGCTGATGCGCTGCTGGGACGGATCGACGTCGAGCACGATAGCATCGACTTCGTCGCCCTTCTTGAGGACTTCGGACGGGTGATTGACCTTGCGGTTCCAAGTCATGTCGGAGACGTGGACCATGCCGTCGATACCTTCCTCGAGCTCGATGAAGGCGCCGTAGGTGGTCATGTTGCGCACCTTGCCGCGGACGCGGGCGCCCATCGGGTAGTTGTGGCGGACCATATCCCATGGGTTCGGCTCCAACTGGCGGAGGCCGAGGGAGATCTTCTGCTCTTCCTTGCCGACACCGAGAACGACGGCGTCGAGCTCTTGGCCGACCTTGAGCATCTCGGAGGGCTTGGTGATACGCTTGGTCCAAGACATCTCGGTGATGTGCACGAGGCCTTCGACGCCGGGCTCGATCTCGATGAACGCGCCGTAGGGCACGAGGTTAACGACTTTACCGTGGACCTTGGCGCCGACCGGGAACTTATGCTCGATCTCGTCCCAGGGGTTCTTGGTGGTCTGCTTGAGGCCGAGGGAGACGCGCTCTTTCTCGCGGTTGACCTCGATGATCATGACCTGGATCTCCTCGCCCTGCTTCAGGACCTCGGAGGGGTGCGTGATGCGACCCCAAGACATATCGGTGATGTGCAGCAGGCCGTCCATGCCGTCGAGGTCGATGAACGCACCGAAATCGGTGATGTTCTTGACCACGCCCTTGCGGACCTGACCGGGCTGGATGGAGTCAAGTAGGGCTTTGCGCTTCGACGAACGCTGTTCCTCGATGAGCTCGCGGCGAGAGAGGACCACGTTCTTGCGCAGTTGGTCGATCTTGATGACCTTGAAATCGTAGGTCTGGCCGACGTATTGATCCAGGTTCTTGGGTGGCTGGATGTCGACGTGGGAGGCGGGGATAAAGGCATCGACGCCGATGGAAATAATGAGGCCACCTTTGACCTTAGCCTTGACGCGACCGGTGGCCACGGAGCCCTCGGGGAACTTGGTGAGGATGTTATCCCAGTTTTTCTTTTGCTCGGCCTTGTCGTAGGAGAGGACGGGATAACCCTCCTTGTTTTCGATCTTCTCGATCAGGACCTCGATGGTGCCGCCGATTTGCAGGTCACCGATATCGATGAACTCGCTGGCGGGGATGACGCCCTCGGACTTGCCGCCGATATCGACGACGACTTCGTTTTGGCGGATCTCGGTAATAACACCGGTGACGATCTTGCCCTCTTGGAGCTGGCTCAGGCTGGATTGGGCCAGCAGCTCTTGCATGATGGAACTCATAACGTGCAGAAATACGGCTCGATGACGTCCCCGCTCCGAAGACGCCTCCGAACCGTGGGCGCGCCTTGCGACGCGCGGGTTGAAGGTTGCTGCGATTGGGCCGATGGGAGCGACGCGGCGTCACCGGCCTGACCAAAGAAAATGCCGCGAAGAGTCAGAATCGCCCGCGTAAGGACCGCCGGGCAAGGGTAAAGTTGCCGGCTTATTCCACACCCCGACAGCGCAGACCGTCAGTTGACCAAAGCCCGCCCATGAAGCAGAACGATAGCATGCCCCACCCGACTACTCCCCTTCTACGTTTACTGCCGGCCTTTCTACTGCTCCTCGCTTCGAGGGCTCCCGCCGAGCCAGTGACCGCTGAACGCGTCGCCACTCTACCCGCGGCCGCGCAAAAAGCCTGGAACGAATACCTTGCTCGCTCCACCACGCTCGCCGCGAAAAACGCAACCGCGCTGGCCGCCGAACTTTCCAGCCAAAAGCTCTCCAACCCCCTCCCCGCGCCCGACGGCGGCGATTTTAAACAACCCGGCAAGCCCGACCCGGCGTTTTACGCCAGCGAAGACAGCGGCCGGCTCGCCGATGTGATTATCTCTTACCAAACCCCGTCAGGCGGTTGGTCAAAACATACAGGCTACGCGAAAGGGCCGCGCCTCCCGGGCATGCTCTGGTCTTCTCAATACGCTCCCGGCGCGAAACCGCATTACCTGGCCACTTTCGACAATCGCTCGACGACCGAGCAGATCGACTTTCTCGCCCGCGTGGCCCTAGCCACCGGTCGCAAAGACTGCGCCGAGGCGGTGCGCCAGGGCATCGATTTTATCCTCGCCGCCCAATTCCCCACCGGCGGTTGGCCGCAGGTCTACCCGCTCGAAGGCGGCTACCACGATAATATCACCTTCAATGACGATGCCACGACCCGCGTGTTGGCGTTGTTAAAATCCATCGCCGACGGCGATCCGGCCTACGCGATGATCGAGCCCGACCAACGCGCACGCGTCGTCGCCGCGCTGGACAACGGCGTGCGCTGCCTTTTGGCCACGCAGATCGTCGTGAATGGCGCCAAGACCGTTTGGTGCGCGCAACACGACGCGATCACATTGCAAGCAGAGGCCGCTCGCAAGATGGAGCCCGCCAGCCTGAGCGGTCTCGAAAGCGCGCACATCCTCGAGTTTCTCATGACCTTCGAACGTCCGTCGGCCGAGATCGTCGCCGCGATCGAAGCCGGGCTGAGCTGGCTAGACGCGGCCAAAGTCACCAACGTGGCTAAACGCAAGGTAAACGGGAAGACTGTCTACCAGATCGATCCCGCCTCGACCGAGATCTACTGGGCGCGTTTTTACAGCATGGAAACGGGCCGACCCATTTTCCCCGGACGCGACCACATCGTTTACGACAGCTACGAAGCCATGATCGCCAAAAACACCGCGGGCTACGATTACTTCTCCACCCAGCCGGGCAGCTTGCTCAAAAACGGCCAGAAAAAATGGCGCAAGCTGCTCGCTCAGACCGACAAATCGTAGCCTTCGACCGTATGGCGAGACCGGCCTCTACACTCGGACAACGGATCGGGGGCTGACTCAGCCCTCAGCGCCCGGCCGGATACCGCCAGTCGTAAAATAATCGCGCACCGCCTCGACCACGGAAGCGCGCGGCACCTCGTGTTCGCTGCGGTCGGTGAGGTCCCGGAGCTTCACCACGCCCTTGGCCAACTCGTCGCCGCCGTAGATCAGGGCGAGCTTCGCGCCAGACTCGGCGGCGGCCTTGAACTGCTTGCCGAAGGCCAGATCCTTCAGCGGATACTCCACGCGATAACCCGCTGCGCGCAGCAGGGCGAGGTCGCCAAAGGCCGCTGTTCGCTCGGCCTCGCCGCCGATCACCACGTAAACCTCGGTATTTGGCCCAAAAGCCGGCATGAGGCCGCGCTGCTCCAGCAACAGCCCCATGGTGACGTCACCGATGGCAAAACCCACCGCCGGCAAGGCCGGGCCGCCTAGTTTCTCCACCAGATCATCATAACGCCCGCCGCCAGCAATGGCGCGCAGCTCGCCCTTGCGGTCAAAGGCCTCGAAAACGAAGCCCGTGTAGTAGGCCAAGCCGCGCACCACGCCGAAATCCACCTCGACGAATTCGCCTAGCCCCATCGCCGACAGTCCGCCCATGAGCTTTCGCCAGTCGGCCAGGCGCGCCGCAAGCGCGTCGCCCCCCAACGGAGCGAGGACCGCCTCGAGTGCGGACAAGCTCTTGATTTTCAAAAACGCGAGAATCTTGACCTTGGTTTCCAAGGCCAGCGGACCGTGGGCCTCGGTGTAAGCCTTGAAGGCATCGTCTCCGATTTTCTCATACTTATCCACCGCGGCAAGCACGGACTTGGCTTGCGCCTCGTCCAGCCCAAGCGATGCAAGGTAATGCAGCCACAGCGTGCGATCGCTTAGCCGCACATAAAAATCCTGCGGCCCGAGGCCAAAGCCTGCCAGCGCCTGCACCAGCAGGCCGATCAACTCGATCTCCGCCTCCGGACCGGGCTCGCCAAAGATATCGCAGTTGAACTGGAAAAACGCCCGCTCGCGCCCCTTTTGGGCCCGCTCGTAACGATAAAACTCGCCGATACTGCACCACTTGATCGGGCGCTTGAGGGTATTGGCCCGGGCACCCACCAGCCGGCAGACCGTGGGCGTCATCTCCGGCCGCAGCGCGACCTCGCGGCCGCCCTTATCGGTAAAACTAAAGAGCTGCGCCTCGATCTCGTCGCCTGACTTGGCCCGATACAAATCCAGCGGCTCCAGCACCGGCGCGTCGTATTCCGAAAAACCATACGCATGGGCCGCGCGCCGCCAGTGGCGGAACACGTGGTTGCGACGCGCAAGCGCGTCGGGATAGAATTCACGAAAACCGGGCAGGGACTGGAACTGGGCCATGGTAGAAAACAGGAAACGGGCGGGAAGAGAGACGAGCCGCGACGACCAACACCGCAGGCGCGAGCTGGGGAACTTGGCGCGCGGGACAGGCGCGGCGCCACCCCAAAAACAAAGCGGCCGGCCCCCGCGCAGGGAGCCGGCCCAGAATAACAGGCGCCGGGCGCCCGCGACGGTTATCAGAGTTTGCTGATATCCAGCTTCTTGAGCATCTGCTTGAGAATCTTGCCCGATTTAAACTTCACCACGGCGCGCTCGGGGATCACCACGGGAGCGGCGGGCTTGTTCGGGTTGCGGCCAATACGTTTCTTGCGGCGCTGAACCTCGAGGACGCCGAAGTTGCGCAACTCGACGTTGCGGCCCTTGGCCAGAGCACTCATCACGATGTCTAAGGTCATCTGCACGGTAGCGACGATTTCCTTCTGCGGAAATCCGGTCTTCTCGTAGATCTCGAGGACGATTTCGCGTTTGGTCAGGTTAGCTTGTTCGGTGGTCTTAGCTAGATCGGCGGGCATGTTTGGTGGGGTTTAGTGTTAATACTAAGGATTCAGAACGCGTCTAAGTGATTCACCGTTCTCCAATTGCGTCAATTACCCAACACGCAACTCGCGACCTGACCACTGATTTCATAGGTATTAAGTCCATGCTTTGTATGATTTTAGGACACTAAATTAGTAATTACACGCATTGGGGGTGTAGTCTGCTGACCGATCCGGCGTGCAGGCAGAGAGATATCAATATCGCGTTTGCACCGACGCACAGAATGACACATAGAGAGAGCCGTGGTTTATGCGATTTCCCGGTCGCCTATCTGCGCCATGCCTATGCCCGACCCTATCGCAGTTAATACCATGTTTGCCCGGATTGCCGCGCGTTACGATGTGGCCAATCTGTTGCTGAGCGGAGGCGTGGATCGCTGGTGGCGCTGGCGACTGGTGCGGGCGGTGGTTAAGACAAACCCGAATGCCCTGCTTGATCTGGCCACCGGCAGCGGTGATGTCGCCTTCGCCTTGGCGCGGACTTTGCCGGCGGGCGTCCGTATTTTGGGCGTGGATTTTTGCCAGCCCATGCTGGATCAGGCGATTGCCAAACAAAAGGTCCGGACCCAAGGCACGGACATTGAATTCCGCCAAGGGGACGCGCTCGCCCTGCCCTTTGCGGCTGAATCCTTCGACGCGGTTACGATCGCCTTTGGTCTGCGCAACGTGGAGGACCGGGACCGGGCGCTCTGCGAGATGCGCCGCGTGCTGCGTCCGGGCGGCAAGCTGCACGTGCTGGAATTTTCCCAACCCACCGGATGGTTTCGCCCGCTCTACTATTTTTATACCAAACGTCTGCTACCTTCCATCGCTGGTTGGTTGACCGGAGACCGCGCTGCCTACGCCTACCTCAACGCCTCCATTGAGGCCTACCCCGGCCATGCCGCGATGAGCCAAGAACTGCGCAACGCCGGTTTTCGGGAGGTTACCTGCGCCCGGCTGACGCTCGGCATCGTGGCGTTGCACTCCGGCACCCGCTGAAAGCGCCTAGCTAAAGGACTTACCGCAACCGCAGGTGCTCTGGGCGTTGGGGTTTTTGATTTCAAAACCCTTGCCCTGCAGGCCGTCGTCAAAATCGATCTGCGTGCCGCCGAGGTAGGCCGCGCTGGCCGGATCCAGCACCATCGGAACGCCCTCGCTCTCGCAATGCGCATCATCCGGCTTGGGCTCGTCGAAGGACATGCCATACTGGAAACCCGAGCAGCCACCCGACTCCACCAGCAGGCGAAGCGCCTTTTGCTCCGCCCCAAGCTCTTGCTGCATGGAACGAATTTGCGTAGCAGCGCGAGGAGTCAGGGTGATCACGCCGGCAAAGTCCACGTCCGCGCGCGGGTGTCAACTCGCCACGAACGAGAAGCACAGTCGCAAAACCACCCATAGCATAATTCATGCTAGCGCGGATTTCCCCGCTTGCCAGCGCCCTCGCCGCCGCTTTCTGTGAAACCACCTTGAGCGCCCTTAAACACATTTTTAATGAGTTGCACTACGAGATGGTCCGTAAAATCGCGGAAGGCGGCATGGGCATGGTCTTCGAAGCCTGCCAGCGCGGCGCCGGCCAGTTCCGTAAGACGGTGGCGGTCAAGTTGATTCGCGAAGAGTATTCCACCATTCCAGAGTTTCAGAACAATTTCATCGGCGAAGCCCGTCTAGTGGCCGATCTCGTCCATACCAATATCGTCCAAACCTACCACCTGGGCATGATCAGCGGCCAGTATTTCATGGTGATGGAATACGTGAACGGCGTTAACTTGGAGCAATTTCTGGAGCGTCACATCGCCCTTGGCCGCCAAATCCCGGTCGATCTGGCCGCCTTCATTATCTCCCGCATCGCCCGGGGCCTGGCCTACGCCCATAATAAGCGCGATCGCGAAGGCCGCCTGCTCGGTATCGTGCACCGCGATATCGGCCCCAAGAATATCATGATCGGCCACGAAGGAGACGTGAAGCTGACCGATTTCGGTATCGCGAAAGCGCTCGACCTGATGTATAATGAAGAAGGTCAAGTGATTGCGGGTAAAGACGAATACCTCTCCCCCGAACAGGCCAGCTACGCCGTGACCGATGCCCGCGCCGACATCTTCCCGCTCGGCATCGTGCTCACCGAGTTACTATTGGGACGTAACATCTTCCGCAACCAAGACCGCCTCGTCTCGCGCCGCAACATCTTGAACCTGCCCATCCCGCAGTTCTCAACCCTGCGTGCAGACATCGATCCGAAACTGGAAGTGATCATCCAAAAGGCGCTGACTCGCGACCGCGAAAACCGCTACCAGTCCGCCACCGAGATTCTCACCGCCCTCGAGGTTTACCTCTACGGTGAGGGCTACGGGCCCACCAATGAAAAACTGGGCGCCTACCTGCGCGACCTGCTGGCTTCCTGAGCTCGAAACCTCGCACGCCTCCCGTCTGCGCAGCGCCCGTAAAGGAACTGAAACGCTAAATGTGCGCCGGCTTTAACCAGGATCTCCGCCAACGCCAGAGCCAGTCCTTGGTGCTGGCCCCCCAGCTCCGACAGTCGCTAAAAATACTCCAAGTAGCCGCCCTCGACCTGCGCTCCGTCATCCAGGAGGAATTAGAGGCCAACCCCACGCTAGAGGATGTATCGAGCGAGAATGACAGCTTGGACGCCGCCGCCGATAGCTCCTTGGACAACGCCGCCTCCTCCGAAGACGAAGGCGCGGATGCCTCCCCGCCACCCGCTGAAGACGGGCCGAGCGACGTTCCGGAATCGCTCGATTTCTCGAAGGAATTTGAAGTGCTCACCAAGCTCGGGGAGGATTGGCGCGATTACCTCGCCGAAGGCTCGGGCAACCAACCCTTCACCTCCGAGGACGCCGAACGCCGCCAGCATTTTTTTGATTCCCTGGTCATCGAGACCTCCCTGCAGGAACACCTCCTGCGCCAGGCCGATATGCTGGATGTGCCCCCCGAGGTGCAGGAAGCCCTCCGCCACTTGGTAGGCGGCCTCGACGAGCGCGGCTTCCTGACGCAAACCCCCTCCGAGGCCGCGCTCCAAGCCGGCCTGCCCCTCGCCGCCGCCCAAGAAGCCGCCCGCCTGCTGAAGACCTTCGATCCCATCGGCATAGGCGCCCTCAATCTCGGCGAATCACTTCTCCTGCAGTTGCAAAACAAGGGCCGCGCTGAATCCCTCGCCGCCCGCATCGTTCGCGATCATTTCGGCCTGCTCACCCGCCGCCGCATCCCCGAAATCGCCCGCAAAACCGGCGCCGATATGGACGAGGTGCAAGATGCGATCGAGGATATCGGCCGCCTCGACCCCGCCCCCGGACGCAAGTTTGCCGACGACAACAACCGCGTGGTCGTGCCCGACGTCATAGTCGAAAAAGACGAGGATGAATGGAAGATCATCCTGAATAACGACTACATCCCCCGACTGCGCATCTCCAATACCTACAAGGAGATGATCGCCCGCGGCACCCTCAGCAAGCAGGAGCGCGACTACCTGAGCGAACGCATGCGCTCGGGGAAATTCATCATAAACTCGATCGAGCAACGCCAGCAGACGATCGAGCGCATCACTCGCGAAATCCTGAAGGTGCAACGCGACTTTTTTGAGGAAGGCGTGCAGAAACTGCGCCCGCTCACTATGACGCAAATCGCCGACGTCGTAGGCGTGCACGAGACCACCGTGAGTCGCGCCATCGCCAATAAATATATCCGCACACCGCATGGGGTTTTTGATATGAAGTTTTTCTTCACCCCAGGCTACGAGAACGCCACGGGCGAGTCCGTCTCGAACAAGAGCGTTAAGGAAATGATCAACGAGCTCATCCTGCTGGAGGACAGGAGCCACCCGCTAAGCGATCAGGAACTGGTGGTGAAGTTGCAGAGCAAGGGCATAAAAATCGCCCGTCGGACCGTGGCCAAATACCGCGAGGAACTCGGCCTGCTGCCGAGCAACCTCCGCCGCGATTACACCGGTTGAGCCCGGCCGCTTCGTCAGGCTTGACCGAGTTCCCAATTAGGCTGGATCTCCAGCCCCTCCGCTTCCGGCGCGCGCGCCTGCACGCCCGGGTCGGCCCAAGCCGCAAAGGCGATCATGCCGGCGTTGTCCCCCGTGTGCCGAGGCTCCGCCGCCAGGAGAGGTATGCGCCGACGCGCCGCCACCGCGCCTAGCGCCGAGCGCAGGACGCGGTTGTTCGCCACACCCCCCGAGAGCCCGATGCTCCGAAACGGCCCGCGCGTTTCGAGTGCGATGCCCGCCTTGCGCACCAAGGCATCCACCACCGCCTGCTGGTAACTCGCGCAAATATCCCCCAGTCCCGCCTCCACCTCCGCCGGACTCATTTTTTCCAACTGGTAACGAAGCGCGGTCTTCAAACCGGAAAAGCTAAAATCCAACTCCGCCCGCGGACCCAGTCCTCGGGGAAACTCAAAGGCATCCGCCCGCGCCGGCCCACCGCCAGGCCCGCGCGTCGCGGCCAAGCGCTCCACGATCGGACCACCCGGGTAACCAAGGCCAAGGAGCTTGGCACCTTTGTCGAGCGCCTCCCCCGCGGCATCGTCGCGCGTGCTGGCCAGCACCGTGATACTGCGGTCCTCCGCGAGTCTCGCCAATAAGGTGTTCCCACCCGAAACCACCAACGCGAGGTGCGGTAGCAGCGCTTCGATTCGCATCGCAAAGGCGCCCGGCCCGGACGCATGCAGCCCGATAAACGGCGACCACACATGACCACGCAGGTGGTTCACCCCTTTGACCGGACACGCCAGCGCCTGCGCCAGCGCCTTGGCCGACGCCAAGCCGATCGCTAAACACCCCGCCAATCCGGGCCCTTGGGTGACAGCGATGTCCGTGACGCCCGCAAAGCCCGCCGTCATTTCCCGCGCCCGCCCCAGCAAGGGCTCAACCGTGCGCAAGTGCTCGCGCGTAGCCAGATCCGGCACTACGCCGCCATGACGCTCATGAATCTCGATCTGGCTATGCACCCACTCGGCGACCAAACCCTGTTCCGGATCAAAAAGAGCGACCGCGCTTTCATCGCAGGAAGTTTCAAGGGCTAAAATCATGGCAGCATCTCCCATTGCTCGGCCGGCGCTTTCCAGCCGGTGGCGCGACCAGGCCAGAAACCCCAAGCCGGGACAGCCTGCGTGACGCAGAGGGGCATTAAATTCCCCGCGATCAAGCCCGGCCCGATGGTGATAATCCGTTTGAACATCCCCCCACCGTGTCCATGCGCTTCTAGGTTGTAAATGGCATCGTCCAACCCGCCCTTCGCCCCGCTCTCGCCCGCCTTCGCCGCCGCCTTCCGCCGCGCCGCCAATGGCGGGGCCACGCTGCGCTTCGACGCCTTCATGGCCCTCGCCCTCTATGATCCCGTGCTCGGCTACTACCGCCGCGAGCACACCCGCGTAGGCCGCGGCCGCGGCACTGATTTCTATACCGCCACCAGTCTGGGCCCGCTTTTCGGCGAACTCATCGCGGCCGCCGCCGCCACTCTACTGCGCGAAGCCGGTCTGGACCCCGCCGCCTATACCTTTGTCGAGATCGGCGCCGAGCCGACCGGCGGTGTGCTGACCGGCGTCTCCCACCCGTTTGCCGCCCTGCGCACCCTGCGCGTCGGCGAACCCCTCTCCTTGGCCGGCCCCTGCATCGTATTCTCAAACGAGCTCTTCGACGCCCAACCCATCCGCCGCTTTGTTCGTCGCGCCGCCGTTTGGCACGAGCTGGGTGTGGCCCTTGTAACCAATGATAGCGCCCTCCAAGAACATGACCTCGGCCCCGCCTCCGCGGAGATCCTCGCCTCCCTGCCGCCCGCTTCGGAAACACCGGAGGCCTACGTTTTCGACGCGCCCTTGGCCGCCGCCACCCTGGCCGCCACCCTTTCAAATCAACCCTGGCACGGGCTTTTTCTCGCCTTCGATTACGGCAAATCTTTTGCCGAGCTCGGTCACTCCCTTCCCGCAGGAACGGCGCGGGCCTATTTCCAGCATACCCAACACAACGACCTGCTGGCCCAGCCCGGCGAACAAGACCTGACCGCGCACGTGTGCTGGGACTGGCTGATCACCGCCCTCTCGCGAGCCGGCTGTCCTACCCCCACCGTCTCGTCACAAGAAAGCTTTTTGGTGCACCACGCCGCGGACACCCTTGCCGGTGCCCTTGCCGTCGAAAGCGCCAAGCCCGGCAGCCCTCGCAAACGCGCCCTCATGCACCTGCTCCACCCCGCGCAGATGGGCCAAAAGTTTCAGGTGCTGCACGCCCTCAAGCCCGCCAGCACGGTCAGCGCCGCTCGCTGAACCAGCGGCGCACCCCGGCAAGATCGCGGGTGTTCAGCACATTTTCCGCCCCCAGCCAGCCCTTGCGCGCCACCCGCACACCGGCCTCGACATGCGTGAACCCAGCGGTGTCATGCGCATCGGGATTGATCGAGCAGAACAAGCCGCGCTCCGCCGCTCGGCGCCAGAGCCGCCAATCCAGATCGAGCCGCGAAGGATGCGCGTTAAGCTCGATGATCACGCGGTGCGCGATGGCCGCATCAATCACCCGGGCGAGATCCACCTTGTAACCCTCGCGACGCAGCAGAAGACGCCCGGTGGCGTGCCCCAGCATGGTCGTGCGCGGATGCTCGATGGCCCGCACTAGGCGGCGCGTCATCTCCTCTTCGTCTTGCGTGAACGCACTGTGCACCGAGACCACGACGTAATCGAGCCCGAGCGCGGCAAAAGTCGCGTCGTCATAATCCAACCTGCCGTCCGGCAGGATATCGCACTCCACCCCGGCAAAGAGCCAAGTGCGGAAAGCACGGGCCGCGTTGAGCTCGCGAATGGCTGCGACCTGGGCCGCGAGGCGGATCTCATCGAGCCCGCGCGCCTGCACGCTGGATTTAGAATGATCGGCGATACCGAGATAATCCCAGCCCAGCGCGGTTGCCGCGGCGGCCATTTCCGCGAGCGTGTTTTTCCCATCCGATTCGGTCGTATGATTATGAAAAGCCCCGCGCAGGTCACCTAACTCGAGCAAACGCGGCAACTCGCCCGCCTCGGCGGCCTCCAGTTCGCCTAGGCCTTCCCGCAATTCCGGCGGGATAAACGCCAGCCCCAAGTGAGCAAATAACGCAGCCTCGGTGTCCGCCGGCAGGCTGCGGCCGGCCTCCGCTTTTTCCTTGGCCGTGCCCTCGCCCGCCTCCGGCACCAGCCCCCATTCGGATAACGAAAAACCCCGTGCCAGCGCCCGCTGGCGCAGCGCGACATTGTGGTCTTTCGAACCGGTGAAGTGGTGGAGGGCAAAGGCGAACTGCGCCTCCGGCACAATGCGCAAGTCAGCCTGCAGCCCGCTGGCAAAGCGCACGCTGGCCTTGGTGTCCCCCCGCGCCGTGACCTCTTTCACTCCGTCCTGCGCGCAAAACCAGTCCGTGATGGCGCGGGCATCCTCCGCCTTGGCCGCGACGATAAAATCGAGGTCGCCCACGGTCTCCAGATTACGCCGCAGCGAACCCGCCGCTTCCGCCCGGTGGACGCCAGGCAGAGCCCGCAAGGCCGCCACGATGGGCGCGGCGACCTCCCGCGCATCCCACCAGCGGTGGCGCCTGGCGTAGGCCGCCCGGTTGGCCAGCCCCTCGAGAAGCTTGGTCTGCGTCTTTTCGCCAAAGCCCGCCAAGCCCGCGACCTTGCCCGCGCGACACACCTCGGCCAGGGCCTCCGGCGACTCCACGCCAAGTTGCTCACGCAAGGCCTTGATTTTCTTCGGGCCGAGCCCGGGAACCTCGAGCAGCGCGATCACGCCCTCAGGTATCTGCGCCCGCAGTTTGTCGTAAAACTCGAGTCGTCCGGTGGCGTGGAGCTTGCCGATCTTGTCCACCAGCGCCTCGCCGAAGCCCTTGAGTTCGCCAAGCGTGCCGGCGGCCATGCGGGTGGTAAACTCGTCCGCCTCCAGCGCCTCGAGCGCGCGCGCCCCGCCTTGGTAGGCGCGGGTTTTAAACGGATTCTCCCCCTGCAGCTCCAGGAGCGTGCCGATTTCCTCCAACACCGCCGCGATCTCGTGCTTGTTCATGGCGCGAGAGCATCCACCCGGCGCTGCGGGTCAACTTCCAGCCGCGTTTCAGGGGAAACAACGTCACTACTTTTCGGCCTTCAATCCGGCGCCTTCCTGCGTCATGCCTTGCCGATGCCTTTCTCGCACGCCCGCACTGTTCGCTTCGCCGATACCGACGCCGCCGGCGTGGTTTTTTTTGCGCGCTATCTCGCGATCTGCCACGAAACCTACGAAGAGGCGCTCGCCATCGCCGGCCTGCCTCTGGCACGTTTTTTCGCCGACACCGGGCTAATCGTGCCCATCGCCAAAAGCGAAGCCTCCTACCTCCGTCCGCTAGTCTGCGGCGACTGTTTGCGTATCGAGGTAGTGCCCGCACGTCTGAGCGAACACAGCTTCGCCTTAGCTTTCACCCTTTGGAAAATCGTGCCTGGGCATGAGGGCTCCCCCGCCACCGAAAAACGCGCTGCCGTCGCCCGCACCGAGCACGTGTGCATCGAGGCCCGCACCCGCGAGCGTGCCCCCCTGCCAACGGCGCTGGCGGCTTGGGTCGATGGCGGTTGAGCATACCCGCCCTGCCATGTCAGCCACCCCCTCCGCCCTCCGCTCCGCCCCAACGGCGCACGTTATCCAGGGCTGGAAACGCCTCCTCGCCAGCTTGGCCGGTTGCCTGATGCGGCTCTGGACGCTCACGCTACACATCACCCTTTCCGACGATTCGCGCCGCCTGCTCGCCGGGTTGGACGGGCCGTGTCTGTTTGTCCTGTGGCATAACCGGCTCTTCACCGCCGCCGAGATCTCGCGTCGTTTCCGGCCACAACGCCCCCTGCATTCCCTCGTCAGCAACAGCAAGGACGGGGCCTGGTTGACCGCCTTTTTCAACAGTGTCGGTCTGCGCGCGGTTCGCGGTTCGAGTTCGCGCGGCGGTCGCGAGGCGGTGTCGGCTCTCGTGGCGGTGCTACGCGCCGGGCACGATGCCGGCATCACGCCCGATGGCCCGCGCGGCCCGCTCTACGCGTGCAAACCCGGCGCAGCCGTCGTGGCCCGCCGGGCTGGGGTGCCGATTCTGCTCATCGGGATGCACTTCGAGTCGGCGTGGCGACTGCCCAGTTGGGATAAATTTTATCTACCCCACCCATTCAGTCGCGTGCACCTGAGACTACGCGAGCTGCCCGCCAGTCAGCTCCGCAACGAAAACAGCCAAGCTGAATTGGAGCGGGCGCTGCAGGCGCTGAATCGGGACGCGCCGACCGCACCGGACTCAGAAAACCGGTGAAAACACCGCGTCCGCTCCAGCCGCGATGGTGAAGTTCTCGCCAACGCTCCAGACGGAGTCGTTGATCAGAAACTTAAATACCAAGGGGGTGGCGGCGGCCGGCAGCTTGATCGTCCAGCGATCGGCGGCGGTGCAGGCCAGGGCCAGGCCGGTATCCCAGCTCAGGCCCGCACCCTCGCCACGCAGCGTAAGGACGTTGCCGAAGCCGACGTCTACCGCGGCCACGATGGTGGTGACAGCGGGCCTAGTCTCCACCGAGGACTCGAACTTGGCCTCGGCGACAAGTGCCTTCACCACCTTCGGGGCTTTCGTAGGCTTGGGACGGGCTGGCACCAACTCGGCAGGAACGGCGGGGACGGGCGCAGACTTTACCACCTTGGACTTGGCAGTTTTCGCGGCAGGCGCGGTTTTGCGAACTGGAGTGGCGGCGGGCTTTTTGGTGACGACCTTGGCGGACTTGACCGGCTTGGACGCAGGCACAGAGGACTTGGCGGTGGGGTTGGTGATTTTCTTCATAGTAAAAAAGAGTCTTTGAAATGCTTGATCGATGCGGAAGCCGGGGCCGGGGAAAAACTTGGCGGTAAGTCGGAAGTCACAACAGCAAAGGCCGGACCAAGCTCTGGCGTTGCCAGAATTTCACCTCATCGCACAGCCGCGAACCTGGTGGAGCAGATGGGAATCAAACCCACGACCTCTTCATTGCGAACGAAGCGCTCTATCAACTGAGCTACTGCCCCAAAACCAGAAAGCCGTATATGCCTCCACCGCCCCGCGTGAGTAAATACCAATCTTCACCATGGCGCCGCTGGCATCACGAGTGCTAAGGTTGCGCATGATTCGCCTCCTCGCCCGCTCTCGTTTTTTGGTTCTGGCCGCCGTTTTTCTCTGCCTTTCCCGCACCCTGCACGCCGGCGGAGCCGCCGCGCCAAAACCCCTGACCGCCATCCTGAATGCCTACCGGCCCGAGATGGAAGCTATGATTAAGGAGTTCGGTCTGCGTGACGGCGGCTTCACCGAGCAACGCCTGAAAGGCTTCCGCTACTACCAAGGGCACGTCGAGGGCCAGGATGTGGTCGTGTTCGAGACTGGCATGAGCCTGGTCAACGCCGCCATGGCGCTCCAACTCGCACTCGATCATCTGCCCATCGCCCGTGTGCTTTTTGCCGGCGTCGCCGGCGGCACTGATCCGTCCCTGCACGTGGGCGATGTCGTCATCCCAGAAAAATGGGCCTACCATTGCGAGGCCGCCTACTTTAACCCCGCACCGGACGGCCGCTCTTGGCTACCGGCACGTTACTTTACGCAGCACTATCCCAACTTCGGTTTGATCTTCCCCGACGACGCCGAGGCGATCCGGGCCGACCGTGATAAGTTCGAACCCACCCCGTTTTTCCCTGCCGACCCAGGCCTCCTTGCACTTGCTCGCCGAGCGGTGGAAAAACTAGGGCCGATCCGCTATGGCGCCTCCGCCCGCGAGATCACCGTGTTGGTCGGCGGCGTGGGCGTGACCGGCAGCGTATTTGTAGACAACCGCGAATACCGGAAATTCCTCCATTCAACTTGGGGCGCCCGCTGCACCGACATGGAGTCCGCCGCCTATGCACACGTCTGCTTCACCAACGAAATCCCCTTCCTTGCGGTGCGGGCGCTCAGCGACCTCGCCGGCGGCCAGGACGAGGGCGAGTTGAACGCCGCCGACGACAACGAACACGGCACCTCCGAAAACGCCGTCCGCGTGCTACGCGCGATTCTCCGCGAGCTTCCGTCCGCCACCCCGCCGGCCTCGACGCCCTAACCCGCCGCCGCCCGCACCACGCAAGGTAGCAGGGCAGCGTCCTGCATACCGTGAATAATCTTTTTATCCGGCGGGCAAAAAGTAGCCAGCGCGCCCGAGAGCAAGGCCTTGTCACCGCGCACAAAGTAATACGGACACAGCCGGAGCCGTCCTGATTCCAGCGCCGCTACGCCGCCCCCCGCCGGAAAGAGCCCGTGCGAGGCGCGAATGGGTTTACGGTAGCTCTGGAGAATATGGAGATTCGTCGGGGCATCCTCAAGGGCGAGATCGAGCGCACCTTGCCACTCCTCACGTGAGCAGTCCGCCCCGTAGGCCACGCTACGAGCGCCCCAGGCCGTCTCGTGAAACCCAGAGATTTTGAGAATCAACTCGCGCTCCTTTTTAGACGCTTCGGCCAAGCCTCGCCAGTCGGTCAACGCCCGCCCGCCCACCGTCGGTCCGACGAGCGTGGCCCCCGGCGGCAGCGGCGCAGGATCAAACACCCAAGAGGCAGGGATGAGCGCCTTCAGTCGGTCGCGAGATTTCGCGCCCAAGCTCTCCGCCCAATAGTCCTGCAACAGGTGGTGATGAAAGAGGGCCAGCCCGAGTTTCTCCTCTTGAAAAGGACGCATCGGCGGAGTGATCACGACCTCACCAGCCTCCCAAGATTCAAAGAAAAAGTGTGCCGTCGGGATACGCTCCAGATCGAATAATTCAAAAAACCGATAGATGATATCGATCTTCTCGGGGTTACCCTCGACATCGAAACAGAGGCTGGTGCCGAGCGGGAAAACCTCGTCGGGCGTAAGGAGGAAGACGCGTTTACCCTGCCGCTGGAGTTGCTCCGCCAGCCAACCCATCTCGGGCCGGTAGGTGGCAGCCTCGTCGCTGACCACGATGGCGATGAGGGGATTGCGTAATTCCGGACGCAGCCCGGCGACGGCGTCGTGGAAGTTTTTCACCATGGCCTCTCCCCCGCCCAGAAGATCCCCGGTCGGCGCATACAAACGGTTAAGGAAAGCCGTCAGACCGATGCCACCGGGCACCGAGTCGAGCTCCGTCAAGGCCCAGCCGTCCTCGGTGAGCAGCAGGTCCGGTCGGAGCACGGCGGGAAAAATACCGCGATTCTGCGGGTGCCGCGCGTGCGCGACCAAGGCATCCGGTTTACCTCGGTCGAGATACTCGGCGACCCACGGAGCGAGGAGGGATTTATTCCGGAGCAGATTCTTTCCCGCCACGCTGCGAAGATAAAGCGTTTCCAGCGCGCGGTGATATTCTAGACAGGCCGCGCCGATTTCGCGGAGATCCTCGACTTGCGCCGGGGTGAGCGGCCAAGCCTCGGGCGCGAGCCGCCATGTCTTGTCCTCAAAGAGCGGGGTCTCAGCGAGGGCGGACTGAAGGAATGCGTGGTCGAGCGGCATGCGCCCCCCACCAGAACACAGCGCCGCCTTCGCGCAAGCCCGCCGCGCGCGCCCCCGCCGCTTAGAACCGATACTGCGCGCTAACCCCAAACTGCCGCGGATCAGCCCGGCTAACGTAGCGCGTGGACGCGTAACCGGAGACCGGATCGTTGCCGAAGAAAAACACCCGCTTGTCATACTCCGCATCGAGCAGGTTCCGGCCCCAGAGCGTAAGCGACCACTCCCGCCAGGCGTGGCCGAGGCTGGCATTGGCAACGACGTAAGCAGCGCGGGTTTCATCGCTACTTTCCGATTCATAGTAGCGGTCGCGCCCCGCGAAGACGAAGTCGCCAAACCAGCCCGTCGCCACCCGTCGCCGCAAGCCGACGGTGTAGCCATAACCGGGAGTCGCCGCCAATTCGCGCCCCTTCGCGCTTGCGCCGTTTGGCAAGGTCAAACTCTCCCGCTCCGTGCGCAGAAGCGCGAGCGTGCCAAAAACGGACCAGGCATCCGCCAACCGCCACGTCAGGGCCGATTCCAAGCCGTCGCCACGAGCTGCCCCGCCATTCGTAGTATAATAGCGAAACGCGTCTTTATCGCCCACCGAACCACGGAGTTGCACGTCCTCGCGCTCGACATGGAAGGCCGTGACCTCACCCAGTAGGCAGTCACCCAGCCACCGGCTGCGCAGACCGGCCTCGAAGTTCCAGAGAGTCTCCGTGCCAAAGCGAAGAGGATCTGAAATCGGGTTAATATTGGCATCCACGCTGACACCACCGGTCTTGTAACCACGCGCAGCCGAGGCAAAGACCGCTTGGCGGGGCGAGAGATCATGCTCAAGGGTTAGCTTGCCGCCGGTGAGCGTGTCAGCGAAAGCAGGGCGAAAATCGACCGTGCCCGACGCGTCTTTATCCACCGCGCTCTGCTGGTCGACGTATTCGGCGCGGAGCCCCAGGATAATGCGAGTGCGGACGGTGAAGTCATGCGCGGCCTGCCCAAAGAGCGCGAAGTTGTCCGCCCGGTAGTCGGAGCGCGTGCTTCGCACTCGGTCAGTGGCAAAGGCGCTGGCTTCATCGAGGCGCGAGAAATATGCGCCAAGCGTCCAGCGATCGATCCAGCCAGCCGCGTCGTCGGCGTCGACCGAATCGAGCCGCAGTTCCTGACCGAGGGTGCCGCGTTCGCGGGTGATCGCAGCGAAGCCCTTGTAGGCGTCCGGGTGGGTGTAGACCGAGGTCCAGTCGCTATCGTAGCTGTAGGTCGAGTCGGTCCACGCCGCGGTGGTAACCGTGGTGAGACGCACGCCAGACCACCCCGAGTAAACGCCGCGCAAACTCGCCGCGCGCGAGCGCTGCTCGTCCCGGCCAGGCTCGTCGCTGAACGTGAACCGGCCGTTGTTGTCCAAGGCAAACTCATCGAAGCCGTTGTCTGCATCTGCAAAGAAGGCCGTAGCGTCCCACCGCCAGAAAGTGCACGGACGCCAAATTAGTTTCACCCGCGCCATGGATTCATCGCGGGCATTGGTGTCGGCATTGAGGACGGCATTACGGCGAAACCCGTCGCTCTCGCTGCGCTGCGCCGCGACGCGGACTTGGAGTTTCTCCGAATCGCCCTTGGCCAGCGGGCCGCCCGCCGCGACACCGACCTCACGGAGGCCATCCTCACCGGTCGCAGCAGAGATGTCACCAGACCAGACCGGGCCGGGCTCATTGGTCACGAGGCGCACCACCCCACCGGCCGCGTTGGCGCCAAAGGCGCCCGCCTGCGGCCCGCGCAAGACCTCGACCTGACGCACGTCAAAAGTGCTACCAACCGTGCCGAGGCCAGTGAAGTCGAGGTCGTCCAGGAGGAAACGCACCGTCGAGTCCGGGGTCTCGCCCTCGAATTGGGAGTTCTCGCCGACGCCGCGGATCTGGAAATAACGGGGCCGCGAGGTCCCGCCGGTATAGGTGAGGTTTGGGATCTGGTCCGCGAGATCGCCAAAATGACGGACGGCGCCACCCTCGAGCGTCTCGGGGCCGTAAACGCTCACGCTGGCCGCGATGCGGTCGAGCGGGGTTTCCCAGAGGTCGGCGGTGACGCGCACCGGCTCGAGCTGGATCGGCGCGGCAACCGCAGCGGATGCGGATTCGTCGGCGGGGGCGTCGCTTAGGAGCAAGGTGCTCAAAAGGGGAATCAGTTTCTGGAGTCGCATGATGTGAGGGCGCCCGTTCCGATGCGGATCGCCGGCGGGAAAGAGGGCCACGCCCGCGCAAACCATCGCGCGGTGACGACGTCACCCTGCTGTTTCCTTCGCCGGTATAATCCGTTTCAGGTTCGAAGGGTCGAGCGGACGATCGTGCCGCAATCTCAGCCCAACGCATCGGGCACCCCTACAGGCAGGCCGCGAAAAGAACCCAAACGCCTCGCCAGGCAAGCTTGTTCTCCCCTTGCCGCATAAAAAGCCTACCCGCCAAGACATTGACACCGCCATGCTGCATCCGCTTTGCTAACCAACCCTCGCCCGTAACCTTTCCGACATGAATTCTGAAGCCATCGCCGCGCTCGTAGCCAAAAACCCGTCCCTCAAGGCGGCCAAAGCCAAGCTGGAGGCCATGGAGCCCGGCGCCTACTGTGTGCACAAGAGCTGGGGCTTCGGCCGCATTAAGTCCTACGACGAGGCCGCCCAGAAGCTGGTCATCGATTTCAAGTCCAAGCCGGCCCACGCCATGGACCCCGCTTTCTGCATCGGCACCCTCGACGTGTTGCCCCCCGCCCACCTGCTGGTGCGCAAGGAGACCGACCCCGCCACCCTCCAGAAGCTGATCGATAAGGACCCCGCCCAGTTGCTGATCGAGGCCCTCGCCGCCTACCCCAACTCCGCTGCCACCCAGATCGAGATCGAAATCGTTTTCGCCCAGGTCCTCGGCGATGATAAGTTTAAGAAGTGGTGGTCCACCGCCAAAAAAGCCATCGCCAAGGATCCCCGCATCGCCGTCCCCGCCAAGAAAACCGAGTGCTACTTCGTGCGCGAGACCCCCGTCTCCACCGAGGACGAGATCACCGAGAAATTCAACGGCACCCGCTCCGCCCGCCTGCGCGTGCAACTGGCCGAGCAACTGGTGGAGACCGCCGGTAAACAAGAGATCAAGGCAGACCTTGAAGCCATCCTCGCCGGCGTGACTGAGGCCATCAAGACTTCCAATCAATTCGATATCGCCGAACGCCTCTACGGAGCCTCCGTGCGCGACCGCCTCGCCAAACTCGCCGGAGTAGATTCCGCCGCCTTGGAGCCCACCCAGATTTCACTCGTCGCCAACGTCCGCGACCTGCCGACCATCGTCGAGAAGCTCCCGGTCAATTTCCAGGGCGACTTCCTTGAACTGCTCAAGGAAGCCCACCCCCTCGAGCACCGCGACGTCGTCATCACCTTGCTGAAAATCTCCCAAGGTAAGTTCACCACCGAGTGCATCAACTTCCTGATCGAAAACGACCACGGCGCTGAACTGGCCACCACCTTTAAGCGCTGGATGGCCGAGCAAAACCTCCGCGCCCCGGTGCTCCACTGGATCGTGAAGAACCGCAATTCCAAGAAGTTCGCCAAAATCCTCGGTGATCTCGTGACGCCCCGCCTGCTGTCCGCGATCTTCTACGCCATCGACTACGAGGCCCTCCAAGCCGCCTCCGCCCGCCGCATCCCCCTCGCCGATTCACTCTCCGAGGACACCGATCTAATCCCCGATCTCCTCCAGACCGCCTCCGGCGAAACCGCCCGCGATCTCGCCCACACCTTGTTGCTAAACCAAGGCTTCGAGGACCTCACCAAGAAGTCTCTGCTCGCCCGCTTCATCAAACTCTACCCCTCCATCTCCACCGTCCTCACCGGCGAAAACGAGGCTAAGGAGGAGCAACTGCTCGTCTCCCGCGAAAGCTACGAGCGCAAGCGCGAGGAATACGAGACCATCATCTCCAAGAAGATCCCCGACAACTCCAAGGCTATCGCCTCCGCCCGCGAGCACGGCGACTTGAAGGAAAATTCCGAATACAAGATGGCCAAGCAGGACCAGCAGGTCCTCATGGCGCAAAAGACCCAGCTGGAGAAAGACCTCAGCCGCGCCCGCATCAGCGATTTCAAGGAAGCTACCCTCGAGATCGTCGGCGTCGGCAGCGTGGTCGAGGTCACCCTGGGCTCCACCGGGAAAAACGCCCGCTATACTCTCCTCGGCGCTTGGGATAGCGTGCCGGAGCAGAACATCGTGTCCTACAAAACCCCGCTCGGTCAGGCCCTCGTGGGCAAGAAGGTCGGCGATACCGTGAACGTGAAGATCGGCGCCGCCGCCGAGTCTTACACCATCACCAAGCTCGCCCGCTACGCCTCCTGAGCCGGTCCCGGCACCCGCTCGTCCCCCGCCGCGTCGCCACTCCCGACGCGGCTTTTTTGTGCCGTTCGGCCGCCTTTTTGCTCTAAACCTCCCCCGCATGAACACCTCTTGGGACACCCTTAAGCTGCTCGCCGAGCCCACCCGCCTGCGCATTTTGGCCCTGCTCCTGCGCGAAGAGTTGTCCGTGGCCGAGTTGCAAGAGATCCTCGACATGGCCCAGTCGCGCATCTCTTCCCAGCTCGCCCTGCTCCGTTCCGCCGAACTCGTCTCTGACCGGAGAGACGGCAAGCGCGCCTACTACCGGCTCCACACCCCGCTGCCGCCCGGCACCCTTACCCTGCTGCGCTCCGCGACCGAGGCTGTCTCCGCGCAGCCCGAACTGGTGGCCGATCGTGCCGCCCTCGCCCGCGCCCTCGCCCGCCGCCAAGCCCATCAGGAGGAGTATTTTAACCTGATCGCCGGCCGATTGGGGAAAAACTATTGCCCCGGCCGCTCGTGGGAAGCCCTCGGCCACCTTGCCTTGCGTCTCGCGCCCGCCATCGACGTGGCCGACCTCGGCGCCGGCGAGGGTCTCGTCTCCCAGCTCCTCGCCCGCCGAGCCCGGCAAATCTGGTGCATCGACAGCTCTCCTAAGATGGTCGAGGTCGGCACCGCCCTAGCCGAGAAAAACGGCCTCGCTAACCTTCACTATAAGCTCGGCGACATTGAACGCGTCCCGTTAGCCGATGCCTCCGTCGATCTCGCCATCCTCAGCCAGGCCCTTCACCACGCCCGCCGCCCCCAGCAAGCCGTCGCCGAGGCCTTCCGTATTCTCCGCCCGGGCGGTCAACTGCTTATCCTCGACCTCCGGGAACACCATTTCGAAAAAGCCCGCGAACTCTACGCCGACGTCTGGCTGGGTTTCACCGTGGCCGCCCTGCACGCCTTTCTGGAAGGGGCCGGCTTCCAAGGTATCGAGGTGACCACCGTCGCCCGCGAAGCTGAAGCCCCCCATTTCGAGACCCTCCTGGCAAGCGGCGCCAAACCCGCCTGAGCCCCCCCGCCAGCCAGCCTCGGACGGGGCGCCCGGAGCCACCGCTTTTCGCTTCGTTTGATAAAACCCTTGGCACGCCGCACGACGACCTTTTTGGTCGCGCTCCCATGCCCACCGCGAAGCCCGCTCTCCTCGCTCTCGAAGACGGTTCCGTCTATCACGGCCGCGCCTTTGGCGCCGAAGCCACCATCGCCGGGGAGTGCGTGTTTAACACGTCGATGACCGGCTACCAAGAGATCGTCACCGACCCCTCCTACTTCGGCCAGATCGTCACCCTCACCGCCCCGATGATCGGTAACTACGGCATCAACGCCGAGGACACCGAGGCAGCCGCACCCCGCGCCTCCGGCCTGGTCGTGCGCGAACTCTCTCCGATTGTCTCCAACTGGCGCGCGACCGCCTCCCTCGGCGACTACCTTCGCCAATACGGCATCCCGGGCATCAGCGAGGTCGATACCCGCGCCCTGACCAAAAAGCTCCGGGTGGACGGCGCCATGAAGTGCTGCCTCACCACCCTGCCCCTCGCCGAGGCCGATGCCGTCGCCCGAGCCCGCGGTTGGCACGATATGGCCGGTAGCGATTACGTGAAGGATACCACCTGCACCGAGCCCTACTTCTGGCGCGCCGACGACGCCACCCGCTTCAACGCCCCCTACGTCCCACCCGGCACCACCCTCGGCCTGCCCCACGCCCCTGCCCGTCGCTTTACCGTCGCGGCCTTCGATTTCGGAGCGAAATACTCCATCTTCCGCAAACTCGTGAACCACGGTTTCGACGTGAAGGTCTTCCCCGCCACCGCCACCGCTGAGCAGATCCGCGAACACGCCCCGGACGGCGTTTTCCTCTCCAACGGACCCGGCGATCCCGCCGCTCTCGCCTACATCCACCAGACCGTCTCCGGCCTCGTGCCGCATTACCCGATCTTCGGTATCTGCCTCGGCCACCAAATGCTCACCCACGCCCTCGGCGGCACTACGTTTAAACTCAAGTTCGGCCATCGCGGCGGCAACCAACCGGTGAAAAACCTCGAAACCGGCAAGGTCTCCATCACCGCGCAAAACCACGGCTTCGCCACCGACCCAGCATCCCTTGAAAAAGGCGGTGCGATCGTCACCGAGATCAACCTCAACGACAACACCGTCGAGGGCCTGCGCCACAAAGTGCTTCCGATCTTCTCCGTCCAATACCACCCCGAGGCCGCTCCGGGCCCGAACGACGCCGATCCACTTTTCTCCGACTTTTACCGCCTCATCGAGGCCCGCAAAGCTGGCCGGGTCTAAAACGACTTAATCGCGGCGGCAGCCCCGTCAGGCTTCCGCCGGTTGCCGGGAAATATCCGCAGCCGCTAGCCAGGCCACCCGGTTGCGTCCCGCTTCCTTGGCCTCGGAGCGCGCCCGGTCTGCACGCAAGCCTCCCTTGCACCGGCCCAAACTAGGCCCAAGATCCTCGCCAGAATGCTAGAACACCGCAGCCAGATCGAGGTCCGCTACAGCGAAACCGATATGATGGGCATCGTTTACCACGGCAGTTACCTGCCCTGGCTGGAAGTCGGCCGCACCGGCCTGCTCGCCGCCTACGGCCTGCCCTACCGCGAACTGGAGGCCGCCGGGTTTTATCTTCCGGTGACCGAGATTCAGCTCCGTTACCTCCGCCCCGCCCGCTACGGAGACCTCATTACCATCCGCGCCACCGTGCGGGAAAAACCCGCCGTCCGCCTGCGTGTGGATTATCTCGTCTGCCGCGATTCCGAGGTGCTCGTCGAGGGCCACACCCGCCACGTTTTCGTAGATAAACCCGGCCGCCCGCGCCGGCCCCCACCCGCGTTCATCGAGTTGGCGGAAGCCCGCTTCGCCAACGCCTAGGCCAGGCCCTCAGCGGCGTATTCCGCCGCCACCAGCGGATCCGTTTCGCGTCCCACCCACGCCTCCAGCACCGACCGCTCGCCAAGCCGGGCCAAGGCCCAGACCGCATGCGCCCGCACCAACGGCACCGCGGCCACGCCCGTCTCCGGCGCAGGATCGGCGAGTCGGCAGAGCTGGGAACGACACTCGGTCGCACCGAGGTTGCCCGCCACCACACACGCGTTGCGCAACAAACCGGCCAGCTTCACGCGTTTGATCGCGGTGCCCTTGAACAAGGCCGCAAACCGCTCCGGCGTGAGGTCGAGGAGCTCCGTCAGCGCCAGCCGCCCGATCTCCGGCCGCCCCTTGACCAGAACCTCGCGCCCAGCCTGCGCAAACCGGTTCCACGGACAGACCTCCAGGCAGGTGTCGCAACCATAGACACGCCGGCCGATTCCCGCGCGAAATTCCCGGGGGATAACGCCCTTGTTTTCAATGGTGTGGTAGGAAACACAGCGCCGCGCGTCGAGCACCCCCGGGGCCACGAAGGCCGCCGTGGGACAGGCGTCGAGGCAACGCGTGCATTTGCCGCAGAGCCGCCCCGCGTGCGTGCCCTCGATTTCGCGCCCGGGCAGAGGCGCGTCCGCCGGGATTTCGAGTCGCGTGATGATGCAGGCAAGGAAGAGCCAGTTGCCGAATTCACGAGAAATGAGCATGGCGTTTTTACCCGTGAACCCCACTCCGGCCCGCGCCGCCCAGCCGCGCTCCAGCACTGGCCCCGTGTCGACGTAGTAGCGGTGGTCCGCCGGCCCTATCCCGCCGAGTTCCTCCAAGACCCGCCCCGCCGCCGCCAGCCCCGCGCGGATGGTGTCGTGGTAATCGTCATTCAAGGCATAGCGCGCCCAAACCGGCCGAGCCTCGTCAACCCCACCCGCGTCCGCCGCACCGCGATAGTTCACCCCGAGCATGACCATGGTGCGCGCCCCCGGCAGCACGAGGTCAGGATCGGCGCGTTTGTCCGCGCCCCGCTCCAACCAACCCATGTCCGCGTGGTGCCCCGCCGCCAGCCAGTCGCGAAGCCCTGGGCCGAAGAGCGGCTCCACCCGGGCAAAGCGCACGACGTCAAAGCCCAGCGCGCCCAGTTGGCTCCGCACCCGCTCCGCCCCCGCCGCATCAATACCCGCCTGGCTCATGCGCTCAATTGTTGGGCCGATCCGCCACCCGGCCCCGCGCACGCAGAAAATCCTCCGCATCTCGGCGGTAAACCCGCAGCACGTGTTGCACGATGTCGATCTGGGGGCGGTTGTCGGTCAGGATGACACTGCCCGAGCGCCGATAAATCGGGTCACGCGCCGCATACAGCGTGCGCACCCGCTCCTCCGGATCCTCCACATTGAGCAACGGCCGCGCCCGATTGCCCGCCGTCCTCCGTAAAATCGTCTCCACCGTGGCATGCAGGCAAATCACCACCCCGCGCTCCTGCAACGCCGCCAACATGCCATCCTGGATCACGAGGCCGCCGCCGCAGGCCACCACCGTCCGCTCGGCGGGATGCCCAGTCGTGATGAAATCCCGCTCCATGCCCCGAAAGGCCGCCTCACCGTCCGTCGCAAAGATGTCCGTAATCGCCCGCCCCTGCTGCCGCTCGATCTCATGATCGCTGTCCACCCACCGATGCCCGAGCCGTGCCGCCACGATGCGGGAGACCGTCGTCTTGCCCGTCCCCATGAATCCCACGAAATAAAGATTTACGTCATTCGGCGCCATCGTGCCCAGCGAGTGAGGGCAGGCGCATCGTCGCTGCCAACCAAATCCGCACCCACCTCGGCCAGCGGACGCCTTGCCTTGGCAAGGGCCATGCTAGACGCTGGCAAAAATGCAGCTACGCGTTTCCCACCTGACCCGTTACGACTACGACCGACCGGTGGAGTTTTCGTCCCACGTCCTCTACCTCCGTCCGCGGGAGTCCGCCCACGCCCGGTTGTTGCGCCACGAACTGACGACCCAGCCCGCCGCGCGGCTCCTGCACCTGCGCGATACCCACGACAATAATTGCACCCACGCCCACTTCTCCGGGCCCGCCTCCACCTTGGAAATCCGTTCCGAGTTCGAAATCACCAACGATTTTGCCAATCCCTTTGATTTTATCCTCAAGCCGGCCGCCTGCCAGTTCCCCTTTGCCTACGAACCGGTCTTCGATTTCGCCCTCGGCCCCTACCTCGCCGCGCCGTTCGACCACACCCGCACCATTCTGCTGGCTTGGCTGGATAAATACTTCACCGGACGCCCCGCCGGCACCGTGCCTTTTCTGACCGCGCTTAACACGCTGCTTTTCCAGCAACTCCGTTACACTCGGCGCGAAGAACCCGGCATCCAACCGTCCGTCGTCACCCTCGAACGCAGCGGCGGCGCATGCCGTGATTACGCGGTGCTCCTCATGGAGTGCTGCCGAACCCTCGGGCTGGCCGCGCGCTTTGTGAGTGGCTATATGTTCGCCCCTTCAGATCAGGACGAGCGCACCGCCGGCGCGATGCACGCCTGGGCCGAGGTTTACTTGCCCGGCGCCGGTTGGTGCGGTCTAGACCCCACCCACGGGGTTTGGTGCGACGAGCACTTTATCCCGATCGCCCACGCCGCCCAGGCCGAGTCCGTAAACCCGATCCAAGGCACGGTCTACGCCCCCGGCCCCGTCTCCGCCCGGCTGTTCACGGAGGTGCGCGTGGAGCGCCTCGACGTCGCCGCCCCATCCTCCCTCTCATGATCTCCTCCCCGCCTACCTCTGAACTCATCGCCTGCAGCGCCGCCGTAGAAAGCACTCTGGCCGAGGCCGGGGTCGTGCTGACCATGGGGGGCGAGCCCACGTTCGTGCCGTATCAACCCGAGGGCGCCGAGTGGCGGACGGATGCGCTAGGGCCGACCAAACTCGGCGTCGCCCGCCGCTTCGCCCAAGCCCTGATCGCCCGCTCCCGCCCCGGCGCCGTCCTGCTCGAAACCTCGGGTAAACACTACCCCGGCGAACCCCTCCCGCGCTGGGCCCTCCTGCTGCAATGGCTACCGCCCGCACCCGGCGAGGCCCAACCTCTTTGGCGCGATCCACGCCGCCTGAAAGCCGACGGACAACCCGGTGCGCATACTTTGGCCAGTCTTGACCGTCTGATGGCCGCGTTGCTGCCGCGCCTCGGGCTGGAGGCAGCATTAGCCCTACGCGTAGCCGAGCCCGGCGCCCCCGCCCAAGCCAGCGGCTGGGTCCTACCCCTCGACCACACCGGCGACGCCTGGCAAAGTGATGATTGGGCCGCCGAACTGGGCAGCGCACCGATCGAGCTCCTCTCCGGCGACAGCCTCGCCGGCCTCCGCCTGCCCCTTCAAGGTCTGGGCGAGAACCGCCTCCGCCGCGCCCTGACCGCGGAGCTGCGCGAGGGCAGCATCACCGTGTTTATCCCGCCTCTCTGGCTCGAGGGCTACGTCGCGCTCGTGCGCACCATCGAGTCCGCCGCCGAAGCCTGCGGCCTAGAAGACCTCGTGCTCGCCGGCTACGCCCCGCCTTGGGACGCCACCCGCCTGCCGACCATCGGTTTCGCCTCCGACCCCGGCGTGATCGAGGTGAATCTGCAGCCCTGCGCCAACTGGGCTGATTACGACCTGCAACTGCGGGAACTCTACGCCGCCGCCCACGACGCCGGGCTCTGCGCGCGCAAGTTCCAGCTTAACGGCCGCGAAGTCGGCACCGGCGGCGGGGCCCACCTCGTTTTTGGCGGCCCCGCACCCGAGCGTTCGCCGTTTTTCCTCCACCCCGCTCTGCTCCCCTCGGTCATTCGCTATTTTCAACACCACCCGGCGCTGAGCTACACCTTCAGCGGGCTCTACATGGGCCCGAGCTCGCAGGCCCCCCGCATCGACGAGAGCACCTACGAGGCCCTCTACGAATTGGAAATCGCCTGCGACGGCGCCGCCCGCCTCGGTTCACCTTGGAACCTCGCCCTCTACGACCTGCTTTTCCGCGACCTGCTGATGGACCGCTCGGGCAACACCCACCGCGCCGAGATCAGCGTCGATAAGCTGTGGAATCCCTTCGCGGGCAACGGCCGCCTCGGCTTGGTAGAGTTTCGCGCTTTCGAGACGCATCCGGCTCCCACCGCCCAGAGCCTCGCCGCCTTGCTGGTGCGCGCCGTCCTCGCCCGCCTCGCCAAGGCCCCTGTATCCGCGCCCTTCATCCGCTGGCACGGCGAACTCCACGACCGGTTTTTCCTCCCCACCTTCGTGTGGGACGACCTCGCCGCCGTGTGTGCGGATCTGCGCACCCACGGCATTCCCTTTGACGAAGCCTGGCTGCGCCCACTCTGGGCTTGGCGCTTTCCCGAGGTGGGTCGCCTCGACCTCGTCGCTTCTCACCCGGCCACCGCGCACACGCCCGCCGCCGAGTTGCCGTTTTCCCTCGTCTTCCGTCAGGCTCTCGAAGCGTGGCCACTGCTCGGCGAGTCGCCAAACGCCGGCGGCGTCGCCCGCACCGTGGACGCATCGATGGACCGCTTGGAGGCTTTCGTAACCGACGCCGCCGCCCTCGAAACCGGCCTGCTGCTCGTCAACGGCTACCCGTGCGCCTTCCGCCCCGCCGCCGAGGGGACCGGAGCCGCCGCGGGCATCCGTTACCGCGCGTTTTATCTCAACCCCGCCCTGCAACCGCACCGCAGCGTGGATGCCCCGCTCACCGTCGAATGGGTCGATCGCGCCACGCTCACGGTTGTCGCCGCCGCCCGCTGGCACGTCTGGAATCCCCGCCACGCCCCCTACACTGGACGGCCCGTGAATGCCGAAGAGGCCGCCGCCCGCTGCGCCGAACGCTGGGAGCCGTGGCCCGGCACCATCGGTCAGCCCCGCTTCATCCCAGCGGTAATTTCACCGCCCGAGAGCCGCCACACCCTCGACCTCCGCCGCGCCGCGTTTCCGACCTGAGGCTGCCCCTACTCTTGGTTGCGCGGGTGGAATTTGGCGTGCTGCTCGACCAACCGCTTGTCCTCCACCGCCGTGTAGATCTGGGTGGTGGCAAGGTTGGCGTGGCCAAGCATTTCCTGGATGGAGCGCAGGTCCGCGCCGCCGCCGAGCAGATGAGAGGCGAAACTGTGGCGCAACTGATGCGGCTTCACCCCGCGCTCGATACCGGCCTTGGCCGCGTATTTTTGCACGATGACCCAGAGGGTTTTCCGCGAGAGGGCACCACCGCGTTCGCTCAAGAACAACGCACTCCCCGTGCGCGCCTTCACAAAGGCCGGCCTCCCCGCCGCGAGGTAGCTGCGCAGGGCCTCCGCCGCCCGCCCGCCGACTGGCACCACCCGCTCCTTGGCCCCTTTGCCAAAGACCCGCAAAAAACCATTTTCCAGATCCACCTGCTGAAGCATCAGCCCTCCCAGCTCCGAAACCCGCAGGCCGCTAGAGTAAAATAATTCCAGCAGCGCCCGGTCGCGGAGCGCAAAAGCATCCCCGCCCTGCGGCGCCGCAAGGAGCCGGCCGATCTCCGTGCCCGTGAGCGTGCCTGGCACCCGCCGCACCCGCTTAGGCCCCTGCAAGAGGGCCGTAAAATCGTCCGGGCGGGTCTCCTCACGCACGAGGTGGCGGGCAAAGCCACGCAGGGCAGAGAGTTTGCGCGCCAGACTGGAGACCGCGAAACGGTCACCGCCGAGCGAATACAACCAATCCATCGCCTGCGCCGGGGTGACCTCGCGCCAGTCCCGCACGCCGCGGTGGGCCGCCAGCCAGACCGCACATTGCCGCAAATCGCTTTCGTAGCCGGAGAGGGTGTGGTTAGAGCGGCCGCGCTCGAGGGTGAGCACGTTGCCGAAATCCTCGATCGCACTGGCCATCGCCTCCGGCACGGGCGCCACGGTCGGGTCCGGTGCCGAAGCGGCAGAGACCGCCGGGGCGGCGGGGGCGGACAGTTTACGGGGGCGCGGCATCGGGATACAAAAAACGCCCCGCAGGCCGGGGCGTCGATGTCGCAATTACGCAGATCGCGGGAGACTTAGTAACGGCGGCGCGGCGGGGGCGGGCGCGGACCGGGGTTCTGCTCGCGGATGCGGAAGGTGATACGCGCCTTCTCCAAATCGTAGGGACTCATCTCCATCTTCACGCGGTCGCCGGTCGAAATACGGATGAAGTTTTTCCGCAGCTTGCCCGAGATATGGGCGAGCACCACGTGGCCGTTGGCCAGCTCGACCTTGAACATGGTGCCCGGGAGCACCGTGACGATCTTGCCCTCTACCTCGATGACTTTGCCGTCGGATTTATCTTCAGACATGGCGGGGGGCGCGGGCGCCGGAGGGGAGGATTTGGGTCATGCGTGGTGGTTTCGTAAAGGGCACTTGTAAGTCTCATGGACCCTCGCCTAGTCAAGGCTTTCCTCCAACCCGCGTCCCGCCCCGCATGGTCCAGCCCGTTCCCGCCCCCCCGCCCTGTCCCTTCGAGAAGCGCTTCCCGTCGCAACTCGTGCGGGACGACGCATTTTTTATGGATCTCGCCTACAACCAGGCCATCGATGCGTGGCGCCGCGACGAGGTGCCCATCGGGTGCGTGATCGAGCGGGATGGCGAAGTCATCGCCCTCGCCCACAACACCGTCGAGGCCTCCAACGACCCCACCGCGCACGCCGAGATGCTGGCCATCACCCAAGCCGCCACCGCCCTCGGCGACTGGCGGTTAGAGAACTGCACCCTCTACGTGACCAAGGAGCCCTGCCCGATGTGCAGCGGCGCCACCCTCATGTCGCGGTTAAAACGAGTGTGCTACGCCGTGCCCGACCCCAAAATGGGTTGCCTCGGCGGCGCCACCAACCTGAACGACCTCGCACGCGTTAACCACCACCTCGACCTCACCGCCGGCGGCGTGCTGGAGGAGGAGTGCCGCACGCTGCTGCAGGCGTTTTTCCGCCTAAGACGCATCGCGACCGACGAGACTCCGCCCCCGACACCATGAACTGGCTCGCCTGGTCCCTGCTCTCCGCGGTGTTCGCCGCCGCCACCGCCCTTCTGGCCAAGCGCGGGGTCGAAACGATTGATTCGCACCTCGCGACCGCCATCCGCACTACCGTGGTGCTGGTTTTCACCTGGGGCATCGCCCTAGCCCTCGCCCCCGCCGGGTCCCTCGCCGCGGTCTCTCGCCGGCACTGGCTCTGGCTCACCTTGTCCGGCCTCGCCACCGGCCTGTCGTGGCTTTGCTACTTCCGCGCCCTGCAACTCGGCGAGGCCTCACGGGTCGCTCCTATCGATAAACTCAGCGTCGTCCTGGTCGTGCTTTTCGCCGCGCTTTTTCTCGGCGAGAGCCTCACCACCCGCGGACTGCTGGGCGCGGGGCTGATCGCCACCGGGGCGTTTCTGCTCGCGATGAAATGAAGCGTAACCGCGCCCGCGGTTGACGCCACGGCGCTGGAGCACACGTTGACCTTCTTTGGTCCTCTTTTCCTCCACCCAATCCAAACCTACACCACCATGGCCTACGAACTGCCCGCCCTCGCCTACGCCTACGACGCCCTCGTCCCACACATCGACGCCAAGACGATGGAGATTCACCACTCCAAACATCATCAGGCCTACATCACGAACGCCAATAACCTCCTCAAGGACCATGCTGACCTCGCCGCGCACTCCGCCGAGGCCCTGATCGCCAATCTGGCCACCGTGCCCGAGGCCATCCGCGCCGGCCTGCGCAATAACGCGGGCGGTCACGTGAACCACTCGTTCTTCTGGACCATTATCGCCCCCGGCAAAGGCGGCGCACCCGTCGGCGCCCTCGCCGCCGCGATCGAGGCCGAGCTCGGCGGTTTCGCCGCGTTCAAAGAGGCCTTCGCCAAGGCCGGCGCCACCCGCTTCGGCTCCGGCTGGGCCTGGCTGGTCGTCACCGCCGATAAGAAACTCGCCGTTGGCTCGACCGCCAATCAGGACAGCCCCCTCATGGGCCAGGCCGTCGCCGGCCTCGCAGGTAAGCCCATCCTCGGCCTCGATGTCTGGGAACACGCCTACTATCTGAACTACCAGAACCGCCGCCCCGACTACATCGCCGCCTTCTGGAATGTGGTCAACTGGGACGCCGCCGAGGCCAACTACCTCGCCGCCATCGCCTAAATCCGCCCGCACTCCTCGCGCCGCACCCCGGCCCGCCCCGCCCTCTCCGGCGGCGCGGGCTTTTTTCTGCCTGCCCCCCCAGCCCAACCACGGGTTTTCGCCATCCAATCAGCAATTTTCCTTCCGCTCGCCCCCCGACCCGCCGACACTCCACTCAATGTCCTGCGAACTGATCCTCGCCCTCGACGTCCCTACCCGCGAACAAGCCGCCCCGCTGCTGCGCCAGCTCCGCGGAGAACTTCGCTGGGTCAAAATCGGTCTGCAAATGTTCACCGCCTACGGTCCCGATTACGTGCGAGCCGTCGCCGACGAGGGTTTTCATGTCTTCCTCGACCTTAAGCTGCACGATATCCCCAACACCGTCGCCAAGGCCGTCGAGTCTCTCGCCCCCCTCCCCATCGGCATGCTCACCCTGCACACCGGGGGCGGTCGCGAGATGATGGCCGCCGCCGTAAAGGCCCAGCAGGCCACCCGCCCCGATCTGCTTTTACTCGGGGTCACCGTGCTCACCTCGATGGACGCCACCGAACTCGCCAATATCGGCGTCGGCGGCACCCCCGAGATGCAGGTCGCTCGCCTTGGCTCCCTCGCCGCCTCCGCCGGCATGAAGGGCCTCGTCTGCTCGCCCCTCGAAGTTGGCCTGCTCCGCCGCCTCCTGCCACCGGACCTGCAGCTCGTCACCCCTGGTATCCGCCCCGCTGGTGAGTCCGGCGGCGACGACCAAAAACGTGTGCTCTCCCCCGCCGAGGCCGCCCGCGCCGGCTCGAGTTACATCGTGGTTGGTCGCCCCATCCTTCAGGCCCCCGACCCCGTGGCCGCCACCCGCTCGATCCTTGCCGACCTCGCCTCCGCGTGAGTCGCCCCCCTGAAACTTTAACTTCAAAACTTAAACCAAAATGTCCCGCACCGCCGCCATCCTCCTCGCCGCCGGCAGCGGCAACCGCATGCAGGGCGCCGTCGCCGATAAGGTCCTCGCACCCCTCGCCGGCCTGCCCGTCTTTGCCCGCTCCGTCGCCGCCTTCCTCGAGAGCAATGTCGCCGATTTCTACGTGATCGTAGTCCGCGACCAAGCCCAGTCCATCGCCCTGTCCGCCTACGCCCCCACCCCCGCCCAGTTCGTAATCGGCGGTAAGGAACGTCAGGACTCGGTGCAAAACGCCCTCGCCGTTCTCCCCGCCGACATCGCCTACGTCTTCATCCACGACTGCGCCCGCCCCCTCATCCGCGCCGAACAACTCGTCGGCCTGCTGAAAATCGTCCGTAAAGAGGACGCCGTCGTGCTCGCCCACCGCGTGACTGACACCATCAAGCTCCACTCCGACGACGCCCAGCTGAAGACCCTCGACCGCTCCCGCCTCTGGGCCATGGAAACCCCCCAGGTCTTTGCCCGCGCCCTGATCGTCGAGGCCTACGCCAAGGTCGCCAAAAAAGAACTCCGGGTGACCGACGACGCCGCTGCCGTCGAGCTGCTGAAACACCCGGTAGCCCTTTTCGAGAATACCCACCCGAACCCGAAGCTCACCACCCCCTCCGACCTCGCCTACGCCGAGTTCCTGTTGGCCCAGCCCCAAACCTGATCCCCCAGGTCTCCGCCTTTTCGTGTCTTTCGTGTGTTTCGTGGTTAAACCCTCTGTTCCTTAATGAACCTGCGCATCGGCCACGGCTACGATATCCACCGCACCGTTGCCGGCCGCCCCATGATCCTCGGCGGCGTGCATTTCGCCGAGTGCCCGGTTGGCCTCGATGGCCACTCCGATGCCGACGCCCTCACCCACGCGCTCTGCGACGCCCTCCTCGGCGCCGCCGCCCTGCCCGACATCGGTCACTTTTTCCCCAACACCGATCCGGCCTACAAAAACATCGATTCGCAGCTCCTGCTTGCACGCGTCTGCGCCGCTCTGCGAGAGCGCGGCTACGAGATCGTCAACCTCGACGCCTCCCTGATCGCCGAGCGCCCCAAGATCGCCCCACGCCTGGCCGAGATGCGCGCCCGCCTCGCCGCCAGCGCCGGCGTGTCCGTGGACCAAATCGGCCTCAAAGCCACCACCAACGAAGGCGTGGACGACATCGGCCGCGGCCTCGCCATCGCCGCCCATGCCGTGGCGCTGATTGGCAAAGCCTAAACGCCAGCGCTCCGGTCAATGCCCGCGCCAAGTTCTCATCTCCGGTCGATGGATACCGTTTTTCTGCGACGCTTCGTTTTAGTGATTGGTGCCCTTCTCCTCGCCGCCTGCGCTCCACGCGAGACGCTGGTCGAACAAGGCAACCGCACCCAGACCCTCCACCGCGGTATCGGGCCAGACCTGACTGATCTTGATCCGCAACTCGCCTCCTCCCTCGGCGATATCCACGTGCTCTCCGCCCTGTTCGAGGGCCTCGTGACAGAAAACCCCGCCGACCTTTCCCCCCTTCCCGGTGTAGCCGCCTCTTGGGACATCTCGGCCGACGGCCTAGTTTACACCTTTCACCTCCGCCCCGAAGCCCGCTGGTCAGACGGCCGCCCACTCCTAGCCGCCGACTTTGTCGCCTCCATCCACCGCGCCCTCGCGCCGGCCCTCGCCGCACCCAACGCCGAGTTGCTCTACCCGGTCCTGAACGCCGAGGCCTACCACAAGGCCCGCCTCACCGATTTCACCGCCGTCGGCGTCTCCGCGCCCGAACCCCACACCCTGCGTATCGCCCTCGAATACCCCGCCGCCCATTTCCTCGCCCTGCTCAGCCACCCGGTCTGGTTCCCCGTCCCGCTCCACGCCATCACTGCCTCCGGCCCCGCCGATACCAGAGGCAACCGTTGGGCCGGCACCCCGGCCACCTTCGTCGGCAACGGCCCCTTCGTCCTGCGCGAGTGGCGCCGGGGCCAAGTCATCATCGCCCAGGCCTCTCCCACCTACTGGGACGCCAAGGCGCTCTCGCTCCACACCGTGTTTTTCCACGCCTTCGACAGCGTCGATGCCGAGGAGCGCGCCTACCGCGCCGGCCAGCTGCACGTCACCGATTCGCTGCCCGCCGGCCGGGTCGAGGCCTGGCGAACCGAACACCCGGAGCAACTGCGCACCGATCCCTTCCTCGACGTTTATTTCTACCGTCTCAACACCACCCGTCCCTTCCTTAATGACGTCCGCGTGCGCCGCGCCCTTTCGCTCGCGCTCGACCGCGAGAGCCTCGTTGGCGCGCTCCTTCACGGCGGTCAACGCCCCGCCACGAGCTTCGTCCCGCCCGGCGCCGGCGGCTACACCCCGCCCGTGGTGCTGCGCCACGACGGCGACGCCGCCCGCGCGCTGCTGGCCGAGGCCGGCTACCCCGGCGGCGCGGGCCTGCCCGTTCTCGATCTGCTCTACAACACCTCGGAAAACCACCGCCGGATCGCCGAGGCCGTGCAGCAACAGTGGCTCACCACCCTTGGCGTGCAGACCCGACTCGTGAACCAGGACTTCGCCACCCTGCTGGACGCGCGCCGCACCGGCGACTTTCAACTCCTGCGCTCCGGTTGGGTCGCCGACTACGACGACCCCGTGAGTTTCCTCGCCCTTTTTACCACCCCAAGCGCGCAAAACTTCACGGGCTGGAGCGACCCCGCCTACGACCAAACCCTCTACGCAGCCGCGCGCACATCCGACCGCGCCGCCCGCCACGCCCTGTTATTCGCCGCCGAGACCCGTCTGCTCGAGGAGGCACCCATCTTGCCGCTCTACGCGAACACCCACGTTTTCCTGCTCCACCCCGCCGTGCGCGGATGGTCCCCCAACCGGCTGGACCGCCACCCGCTCAAAGCCGTGCGCTTGGAGCCATAGCAGGAACCTGCCGCGCGCCCGTTCTGCCGGCTACCGTTCAGCCGCCCCCGCCTTACGTCACGCTCGGGTAGCTGCCGAGCCACTTCACCAGCGGGCAAAACGCCCGTAGTTCGGCCACGGCTTCCTTCATCGCGGGGTCTTCGTAGTGACCACTGACGTCGATGAAAAACAGGTAATCCCAAGGCCGGCGCTTACTCGGGCGCGACTCGACCTTGGAGAGGTTGAGCCCGCGGGTGCCGAAGGGCGTGAGCATGCGCATGAGCGCGCCGGAGTTCGCCGCCGCGGCCTCGCCGAGCGAGACCACCAGGCTGGTCATATCGCGCCCGCCGCCGACCGCGCCGGAAGCCTTTTTGCCGATCACAAAGAAGCGGGTGGTGTTGTCGTTTCGATCCTGAATATTGCGCGCCAGCACGGGCACGCCCCGCGCCTGCGCCGCCAGCTCGGCCGCGATCGCCGCCACCCCCGGCTCGGTGCGCGCGGTCTCGACCGCCTTGGCCGTGCTCGCCGTCTCGACCAACTGGGCGTGCGGGAGGTGGCGCTGCAACCACGCCCGGCACTGCGCGAGGGCCTGATCCTTGGAGCAGACTTTTTCGATTTTCTCCAGCGGCGTGGCCGAGATGAGCGCGTGGTTGATCTCGAGGTAGATCTGGGCGACCGCCTTGAGGTCGCTTTCAACGAAGCCATCCAGCGCCTCTCGCACCGAGCCCTCGGTTGAGTTTTCGATCGGGATGATGCCGTAGTCCGCCTCGCCTTTTTCCACCGCCGTAAAGATGTCCGCGATGGTGGCGATAGGCCGGTAGTCCACGCTCGCCCCGAATTTCTTGATCGCCGCCGCGTGCGTGTAGGTCGCCTCCGGGCCGAGATAGGCGATTTGCAGGGGCTTCTCCAACGCGATCGCGGCCGACATGATCTCGCGGTAGATGGCTTGCAGGGCCTCATTCTGGATTGGGCCCGCATTAAGACCGGTGACTTTGCGGAAAACGGCGTCCTCGCGCTCGGGGACGTAGATCTGGCCGCCTGCGCTGCGCTTAAGGCGGCCGATTTCGCAGGCCAGCGTCAGGCGGTCATTAAGGATACGCACCAGCTCGCGGTCGAGCCGGTCGATGCCTTCGCGGATGGGGAGGAGCGGGTCTTCGGACATGCGTAGGGGAAAGTTAGGCGGTTGGCTCGGGCTCCTGCGGTGCAGGCGTCGCTTCCGCGACCGGCTCGGACGGCAGTCCGCCGGCCTCGGGGAAAACGGCCTGAATCTCGACGGGGTCGAGTGAAGGCGACTCGCCCTCGCCGTCCTCGAGCGGCAGGCCCATCTCGGCGTCGGCCGGCGGGGTGCTCTCGGCGGCGCGGTTGAGCCACTCATCGATCTGGCGCGGTGAAAGCACGTCCGAGGCGGGCAACTCGACCAGCGACTTCACCCCGACGAATTCGAGGAAACGGTCGGTGGTGCCGTATTGCAGCGGACGCCCGGGCAGATCGGCGCGGCCCACGACGTAAACCAGCTCGCGCTCAAGTAACTTACCCAGCCCCGCCTCGGCCGAGACGCCGCGCACTGCCTCGAGTTCGGAACGGGTGACCGGTTGACGGTAGGCCACGACCGCGAGCGTTTCGAGGGCCGACTGGGTGAGCTTCACGGGCGGCGGCTCGTCTCGGAGGATGCGGATCCACTTGGCAAACCGCGGATGCGTGACCAGCCGGTAGCCCTGCGCCCCATCAATCAGGAGATAGATATCGTTCTGCGCCTTGAGCTCCTCGGCCAGCGCATCCATGGCCTCGCGAATTTGCGCGGCCGTGACCAACGAAGGCACCTCGACGTAAAGTTCCTCGTCCACCGGCGCGAGCCCGAGCGGATCCACCTCCTCCGCCGTCGACGCCGGGGCCTCTGGCGTGCCGCCATCCTCCACGACTTCTTCGGCCATAACCTCCGAACTGGCAGCCGCCGGTTGGGCTTGATCATGATAACGGCCGAATACCGCTTGGATCTCCTTGATCGTGAGCGGCTGGCTCGAGGAGAAGAGCAACGCCTTCAGCACCAGTTTGAGATTGAACGCCATACGCGGGGAAACTTCGAGTAAGTCGCCCGCCCTGCCCCACGCGCAACACCGAAAACCCATCTAGCCCGCGCAATACGCTTCCGGCTTTATCTCCCGTTCCTGACGCCTCAATTTTATCCCAGCCCCATGCAGACCCCAACCCTTCTCCGCCGCCTTCTTTTTCTTTGCACGTTTATCCCCGCCATGCCTCAAACTCACGCCGTTCCTCTGCCCCTTTGGCCTGACGCCGCCCCCGGCGCCCTCGGCACCGCCGAGTCGGATCGCCCGGAGCTCACCGCCTTCCTGCCCCCCGCCGGCACCGCCAACGGCGCCTCCATGCTTATTTTGCCCGGCGGAGGCTACGCGCACCTGTCCGTGCACGAAGGCGCGGGCTACGCCGCGTGGCTCAATCGTCTCGGCGTCACCTGCTACGTGCTGAAATACCGGCTCGGCTCCAACGGCTACCGCCACCCCGCCATGCTGCAAGACGCCGCCCGCGCCCTCCGCACCGTGCGCGCATGGGCCCGCCGCGACGGCCTCGATCCGGCCCGTGTGTGCATCATCGGCTCGTCCGCCGGTGGCCACCTCGCCTCGACCCTGCTGACTCATTTCGAGGCCGGCCAGCCCGACGCCACCGACCCGATCGAGCGCGAAAGCTCCCGCCCCGACCTCGGCATCCTGTGCTACCCAGTTATCTCGCTCGGGGAATTCGCCCACGGTGGATCACGCAAAAATCTACTCGGCGAAACCCCCTCTGCCGAGTTGCTCCATCTGCTCTCCAACGAGACCCAAGTAACCGCCGTCACCCCGCCCTGCTTTCTCTGGCACACCGTCGAGGATAAGGTCGTGCCGGTGGAAAACAGCCTGCTCTTCGCCTCCGCCCTGCGCCGCGCCAGCGTGCCCTTCGCCCTGCATATCTACGAAAAAGGCGGCCACGGCCTCGGCTTGCCGGAGCACGGCAAAAACGCCCCGCCCTGGGACGCCGACTGCGCCCATTGGTTGCGGGAACGGGGCTTTTTGCCCGCACCTTGACCGCTCTGCCGGGGTATTCCGGCAAACAAGGTCTTTCGTCACCTTCGTGCGAAGACGCGTCTTCACCCTTGCATCCGCCCGCGCCCGCTGGGCAGGCTCACCCTTTTCCCAGCACATCCGACTCCGTCCGCCTCGCGCGCCACGTCATCCAAATGAACCAAAACATCCGTAATATCGCCATCATCGCTCACGTTGACCATGGCAAGACGACCCTCGTCGACAAACTGCTCCAAGAGGGCGGCGTCTATCGCGCCAACCAGGCCGTGCAAGTTCGCGCCATGGACTCCATGGACCTCGAGAAAGAAAAGGGCATCACGATCAAGGCCAAGAACACTTCCGTTCACTGGCAGGGTAAGATCGTCAACATCCTCGATACGCCCGGCCACGCCGACTTCGGTGGCGAGGTCGAGCGCGCCATGCGCATGGTCGACGGCGTGCTCCTGCTCGTCGACGCCTACGATGGCCCCCAGGCCCAGACCCGTTTCGTGCTCCGCAAGGCCCTCGCCCTCGGCCTGAAGGTCGTGATCGTGATCAATAAGATCGACCGCGAGAACGCCGACCCCGTGAAGATGTATGACAAGGTGCTCGAGCTCCTCATGGAGCTCAACGCCACCGAGGAGCAGTTCGACGCCCCCGTCGTTTACGGCTCCGGCCGCGACGGCTACATGATGTATAAGCTCGGCCAAGAGAAGAAGGACATGACCGCCCTCTTCCAGACCATCATCGACCACGTCCCACCTCCCTTCGCCAAGCCCCAGGACCCCTTCCACATGCTGGTGTCGAACATCGATTGGTCGGACTACGTGGGCCGTATCGCCGTCGGCAAGATCCTCGGCGGCTCCGCCAAGGTCGGCGACCCCGTCTTCGTGCTCCGCCACGCCGAGGGTGGCAAGAAAGTGCGCGCCAAGATCACCAAGATCTTCGAATTCACCGGCCTCGGCCAGCGCGAGGTCGAAGAGGCCCACGCCGGCAATATCGTCGGTATCTCCGGCTTCGAGGATGTGGACATCGGCGATACCCTCGATGTCCGCGACGAAGCCCACCCGCTGCCCTTCACCCAGATCGATCCGCCCACGCTGGAGATGCAGTTCTCCGTTAACGACGGCCCGCTCGTCGGCCAGGAGGGCAAACTCGTCACCTCCCGCCAGATCCGCGAGCGCTTGATGCGCGAGCTGAAGACCAACGTTTCCATCTACATCGATGACGCCGACCGCGCCGGTGTGTTCAACGTCAAGGCCCGCGGCTCCATGCAAGTGGCCGTGCTCGTCGAGACCATGCGCCGCGAAGGCTACGAGCTCCTCGTCTCCCGCCCCACCGTGATCGAGAAGGTCGTCGATGGCGTCCGCCAGGAGCCTTACGAGACCGTCTGGATCGAAGTGCCCGACGAGTGCGTCGGCTCCATCATGCAGAACTTGGCCAACCGCAAGGGCCAGCTCACCAACATGGAGAAACAGGCCCACTCCACCATGATCGAGGCCACCATCACCACCCGCGGGCTCATCGGCCTCGAGATCGACGTGATCAACGCCACCTCCGGTCGCGGCGTGACCAGCCATCTGTTTAAAGAATACGGCCCCTACGCGGGCGAGGTCCTCACCCGCCTCACCGGCGTGATCACCGCCACCGAGGCCGGCGAGACCACCACCTACGCCCTGCTCATGGTGCAGGAGCGCGGCAAGCTCTTCATCGGCCCCGGCGAGCAGGTGTATGAAGGCATGATCGTCGGCGAGAATCCCCGCAACGAAGACATCTCTTGCAACGCCGTCCGCGAAAAGGCCCTGACGAACTTCCGTTCCCAAGGCTCCGGTGTCGCCACCGGCCTCATCCCGGCCGCCAAGATGTCACTCGAGCGCTCGATCGAATACATCGCCGCCGACGAGCTGCTCGAGGTCACTCCGAAGAACCTTCGCCTGCGCAAACGCATCCTCAACAGCGGCGAGCGCCAAAAGGCCAAGAAGTCCGGCAAGTAAGCCCGCCGCCCCCGCCAGCCCCCAGCCGCGTCCTCCCGGACGCGGCTTTTTGCTGCCTCCGGAGCTTTAACCACGAAGACGCGAAGATCCGCGCTATGCGCTTGGTCCGCGTGCCCCATTCGTTCAACTGGAATCGGCCACTTCAACTGCCAGCGCCGCGGCCGACTCCTCGCTACTTTCCGCCCGCCCCATGCTCACCCCTCTCCTCGCCCTTTCGCTCTTGGCCGCCCCTACCCCCGCGCCCGACGCGGCACCGCGCGCAGTCAGTGGCATCTACCCGAGCCTCGCGATGTTCAACGCCGAGGGCGAGTGCGGCACCGGTGCCGTGGTGCCTTGGGCGGACCGACTATGGGTGATCACCTACGGGCCGCATATGCCCTACGGTTCGAGCGATAAACTCTACGAAATCACGCCGCAGCTAAAGCAAATCATACGCCCCGAGAGCGTGGGTGGCACCCCAGCCAACCGTATGATCCACCCCGAGTCGGCCCAACTGTTTATCGGGCCCTATGTGATCGACCCTCAGGGCCGGGTTCGGGTGATTCCCCCCGCCCGCATGCCCGGTCGCCTGACCGGCAACGCCCGGCACCTGAGCGATCCAGCCGGCAAAATCTACTACGCCACCATGGAAGAGGGCCTCTACGAGGTGGACGTGCATTCGCTGGCCGTCACTTCCTTGATTCGCGATGGCAACGTCCCGCGGGCAAGCTTCTCCATCACCACCCCGCTCACCAGCCTGGCCTCCGAACTGCCCGGCTACCACGGCAAAGGCCTGTATTCGAGTCAGGGGCGCTTGGTCTATGCCAACAACGGAGACCGTGATAAACGCGTCCTCACCGATCCCACCACGCCGAGCGGCGCACTTGGCGAGTGGCGTGGCGCCGGCGACTGGCAACTCGTGCGGCGCAACCAGTTCACCGAGGTCACCGGCCCGGGCGGGATCGCGGGCAGCGCGCCCGACGCCCCGTTGTGGAGTATCGGCTGGGATGCCAAGTCCCTCATCCTGATGCTGCTCGATGGCGGCCAGTGGGAGTCGTTCCGGTTACCCAAGATCAGCCATAGCTACGATGGCGCCCATGGCTGGAATACCGAGTGGCCGCGTATCCGCGATATCGGCGAGGGCACCTTGCTGATGACCATGCACGGCGCGTTCTGGCACTTTCCCAAAACCTTCTCCGCCGCCTACCCAAACGGGATCCGTCCGCGCAGCGCCTACCTGAAAGTGATCGGGGATTTTTGCCGCTGGCAGGATCGGCTGGTCTTCGGCTGCGACGATTCCGCCCGCTCGGAATTCCTCAACACCCGCAAGGTAAAGGGCGGCATCGATAGCATCGGCCAGTCGCAGTCCAACCTTTGGTTCACCTCGCCGGAAACCCCCGACCAGCTTGGCCCGGCCTACGCGAGCGGCGCCGTGTGGCTGCACGATCGCGTGAAAGCCGGCGATGTCTCCGATCGCTTCCTCGTCTCCGGCTGGAAACACCACCGCGTGCACGCCCTCAGCGCCGATCCCACCACCCCTGCCGCCATCATTTGTAAGCAAGAAGGCGATTGGCTGCAGGTGATGGCCCAAAGAAGCTGCGCGGACCTAAGCGTGGTCATCACCCTCTCAAACGGGGATTCGCGCAGCAACGCACCAGATGGTATTTTCGAGGGGGTATCGCGCACGGACGAAGCGCGGTCGATGCATGGCATTTTCCGTCCGCTGGGCGGCGATAAACGCACCCTCGGTTATGCCACCGACACCGGTTATTACGAGCTGGGCGCAGACCTGGAATTGATCCGCGTGGAAGACCCCAAGGCGGAGGCCGAGGTCCGCGCCTTGGTCGCGATCCCGAAAAACGTCATCACCCTCGATGCCGCCAGCGTGTTGGTAACCGACGACCGCGGCCGCCGCTGGCGTCTGCCCCGCGCGACTCGCGCCCTCGATGCAGCCACCGACGCCGGCGAACTGCGGGTGTGCCGAGAGGTGGCCACCGAGCGCGATCTCTTGAACGTGTGCGGGACGTTTTTTGAATTACCCGCGGAAAACGCCGACGGCTTTGCCCACCTGCGCCCCGTCTCTTCACACCCCCTGCGGGTGACCGATTTCGGCAGCTACCGCGGCCTGTTGCTTCTGAGCGGTATCCGCCAGGACGCCCCCGCCGCCCCGCACGTGATCCGGAGCGCCGATGGCAAGGCCGCACTTTGGGCCGGTGCCCTCGATGACCTCTGGAAATTAGGCAAACCCCGAGGCGAAGGCGGCCCCTGGCGGCAGACTCAGGTCAGGGCAGGAGAGCCGAGCGACCCGTATCTGCTCTGGGGCTACGATCAACGCACCCTGCGCCTGGAGCATGACCAGACCACCCCCGTGGATTTCGTCGTTGAGGGCGACGTCACCGGCACCGGCCAGTGGGTGACTTTCCAGACCCTCACCGTCGCGCCCAGCCAGACCTGTGCGGTGACCTTTCCCGAGGACTGGCAAGCCCGCTGGCTGCGCATCACCGCCGCCCAAGCCTGCACCGCCACCGCCCAGCTCAAGTATGAGTGACCCCGCAGACCGATCCGCAGGCCCGCCCTGCTCGCCACCACGTAATCCGAGTTTAACCACGAAGTCGCGAAGGCCCGAAGCCAGGGCGCAGGCGCTCAGGTGATTGGCCGCATGAGGGGCAGAATTCGGTAAATGCAGTAACCGGGCTGCCACTACCGCTCCGCTCGCTACCCGCACCGCCCGCGTGCGCGGGTCCTGGAATTTTCCGGTCAAACGATAATCGCAGCACCCGCCCGTCTTTGCGTTATAATCCCGGCAACTATCCGGCCCATCGGCCCTGCACTCGCCCGAGGCTGGCATGCAGATAGCGAAAGGGCTTGGAAGCGTTGGCACTTTGCCCCCGGCGCTCCACCCTTCGAGTGTCGCGCTTCGCACCTCAGGCATCGGCGCTCCGCGCTCGATGATCGCCTCACCGCACTTTTGCTAGCGCTTGAACCTAGACTGACAAACATCGGCTAAACCTTCTAGTTAGGTCCCCAAATGAAAAAGAGCCTATCATCCACATTCCTGTTCGTTTACTTGGCGTTTTTTGTCTCCACCGCTTTTTCCGGGCCTGATCAAGGGAAAGGGGTGCCACCAGTTTCCTTGGTTCCGACATTCCACTGCATGAGCATCTACTGGTCGCCTGCACAGGGAACTGCTGGGCGTGAGGTTTCGGTCCGATTTCGCGAGGCGGGTGCGAAGGAGTGGCGGGAAGGACTGCCGATGCGGTATAACCCTGTCGTAACGCCGGAATGCCGGGAGGACTATCGCGGCAGCCTGGTGAACTTGAAGCCCGCCACCACCTATGAGATCGCGCTGAAGCTTGATGGGACCGACCTGCTTGCCAACTGCAGCGCGACTACGTGGAGCGAAGCCTTTCCTGTCGGCGACGTTATCAAGGGATCAAGTCTCAAGACGGCGCTCAAGGTCAGCCAGTCGGGAACCGCTTCAGCCTATGTGCTGTATGATGGCACGGGTTGCACCATCGACACGGACAACCAAGATAATATCGGCCTAGCCGTGGAGGCCAGCTACATCATCCTGCGCGGGTTCACCATCAGGAACGTGAAGCAGCACGGGATTCGCATCTTCAGCGGACACCATATCGTTATCGAAGACTGCGACATCAGCCAATGGGGCAGCGAAGAAGAAAAAGGCTGGGGCGTAAACTATCAGGCCGGAGTGTATAGTAACAACAAAGCCATCAACGCCGTGGTCGTTCAGCGCTGCAAAATCCATCATCCCTCGTGGGACTCCAACAGTTGGGCGGAAAAACACGGCCCGTCCACGCACCCGGCAGGTCCCCAAGCGATCGTGCTCTGGGAGTCTGCGGGCAATCATGTGTTTCGTTACAACGAGTGCTGGTCCGACAAAGACCACTATTTCAACGATGGGCTTGGGGCGGGGGAAAACGGCAGTCACCGGGGGTTTCCCGGGGCGGACAGCGATATCTACGGAAACTACATCGCCAACTGCTGGGACGATGGCATCGAAGCCGAGGGCGGTGATCAGAATGTGCGGATTTGGAACAATTATATTGAGGATGTGTTAATCCCCGTTGCCAACGCAGCAGTGTCAATCGGACCGCTGTATGTCTGGCGGAATGTATCCGGACATTGTTACAGCCCGCCAGGCAGCAGCTGGAACATGACGCACGGCCCTTTTATGAAGATGGGCTACGCCGATGGCGTGAAGTGGATGACGGGGCACATGTATGTCTTCAATAACACCGTCTTCCAAGATAACTTGGGGGCAGGCGGGCTGGGCGATGACGGCAGGATTATCAAGCACTGCACGACGCGTAACAACCTCCTGCACCTCCGCGAAGAAGACCGGTGGAGCATCGCAAACAATCGCGCGCATGAGGACAATGATTTCGACTACGACCTCTTGTCCGGAGCCTTCCCTTCAAACCACGAAAAACACGGCATAGCGGGTGTCCCGCATTATATTACGGGCGCCGGATTTGACCCCGAGACGAGAACCGGACTTTTCCGACTAGCCGCCGAAAGCAAAGGTGCCGGTGCCGCCGTAGTCATTCCCAACTTCTGCGAATCGGTCGAAGGGGTTAAGCCGGACATGGGAGCCCAAGACTCAGGGACGGCGAAAATGGAGTTCGGCCTGAAAGCTCGGTTTACCCCCTTTTAACACGCTCCCTGCGGTTAGCTTATCCCGCGCAGGGCACTACCTAGCTAACAAAACTCGGTCCGACCCCATAGATTGGTGGACCCCCATAGATTGGCGTGAGTTCAAGGGTTCAGCGACGCACAGCCTTGCTCAACTGGCACGCGAATCGCGTCATTTCTCGCACGTCAAAGTTGCCAACCCCGCCGCACCCGGCCAGTATTTCACCATGAACGCCACGCTAACCGCTGAGATCAGCCGCCTTTCGCCGGCCGAGAAGATTCTACTCGTCGAAGAGCTTTGGGACCAAATCGCCTCTGCGTCTCCTTCGCTCCCCGTGCCGGTCGCCCATCGCGAAGAGCTGGATCGCCGCCTTGCCTCCGACGCAAACGATGTCGGCCTCCCTTGGAGCGAAGTCCGCGACGCACTCCTGCGCCGTTGATTAGACTATGGCTGCTGAGCTTCGCATTATCTCGGCAGCCAGTGCGGATCTGGCCAAAGCTCATGACTGGTATGAACACCAATCGCCGGGCTTGGGCAAAGAATTCATCCGGTCGGTAGATGCCGCTTTTGCGTTCATCGAACGCAACCCTGACCTGCTTTCTCCGGTGTATCGCCACCTTCGCCGGGTGTTGACCAAGAGATTTCCCTACGCAGTTTACTACGAACTATGCGCCGGGCAGGTGGTTCGTGTAGTCGCCATTATGCATACCGCCATGGACAATGCTCGACTCGATGAGCGCTCAAACTGAATGTTTTCTTGTGAAGCCCGTTTCA
>Ga0114979_10000043_pt1 | contig 76596 bp, 84 predicted proteins | sample S_140625_EF_Meta_FD_87315 | JGI IMG/M metagenome (GOLD analysis project Ga0114979, IMG submission 87315) | Freshwater microbial communities from Lake Simoncouche, Canada to study carbon cycling - S_140625_EF_MetaG | ecosystem: Environmental > Aquatic > Freshwater > Lake | place: Lake...
ATTTTTTAAGGATATTTTTTAAGGATATTTTTTAAGGATATTTTTAAGGATATTTTTTAAGGATATTTTTTAAGGATATTTTTAAGGATATTTTTTAAGGATATTTTTAAGGATATTTTAAGAAATTAGACTTGTCATAATTGCGAAACACATAGATGTTCGAGGGGACATTTCATTAATTGGATTAGATGCAAAGAATTGAATTAGAGTTTTAATATTATTAACATCATTACACTGACATAGATAGTGATAAACATTTCCCATATTGATCATTTTTGTTTTGTAAGTATTTACTTGAAGATTGCGCAATTGCGCCAAATGATATTGAATAATAGGAGGGAATTGCTTATCCATATCTTTATTCATTTTATACCTATTGTAGTTGGGATAATATATAGTAGTCGCTTTATAATAACTATATAAACTATCTTTAATAGTTGATATAATTGTATGTATAAGATATGTCGGATCTATTTTGTTATTGTTATTATCTAAAGGTAAATTAATATTAGGATTGTAATTTGCAATATAATCTTTGATTGTATAATCAGTCTTATTTTTCATATAAACAGAAAGAATATTCATCCAAATATTAGGATGACAAGGGTCTGTTTCTTCTCGATAATTAATAGCATCAGTAGAAATTTTATATAATTTAATTCCGCTTTCAACCATTTTTTTTACTATTAATCCGTAACTATATTGTGAAGTATTAATATGCACTAACGCTTCTTGCATATTATTAAATTGTAAGGGATATTTAACTCCTCGTTCAAATAATGAAGGGATAATAGATGCAATAATATCATTATCAATCAATAAATTACGATGCTTTGTATTGATATGAAATAACTCCATATAATCATTACCAAGTAGTCCGCTATAATCTACAATATGCTTATTTTCATGGTGAACAATAATAAACTCATACGCCATGTTTGGATCAAGATTTTGCACAAATAGATTTCTTAGTTTCAAAGAAATTTCTTCTGATGTTAGCGCGGATACTTCTTCAGCAGAAATATTCTCTTTAAATAATTTAAATAATATTTCATCGAACATATTACCATGTTTTTTTGTAGGATGTGAAAATTTTGAACTATTTGCGTCAGGACAACTTGAAGTTCCGAAAAACCATTCGTCTTTATAATTATAAACTGTAATGATTGTTCCATCATATGCTTCATATATCTTGTCATCTGGGGAATATATAGAATTAATATAATTATTACAATCAATCCTTTCGGGTGTTGAATTAGCATATGTAACAACAATATTATTATTTTCAAGACTAAAATCAAGAACTACGCTTCTACATTGCTCATATAATTCTTTAAAACTATCAATATTTTTTCGTAAATATGAATTATGAAGAAGAACAATATCGCTACGTCCCTTGAATTTTTTAACTTTCATAAAAGGCCAGAAATGATATTTCTTCAAAAGATAAATAAGGCAATTTGCATAACTATTATCACCTTTATTATCTTCTACGCATCCATCAATAACTTTGCGTTCTTCATAAATTTTAAATGTTTCTTCAATAAGTTGATATAGAGTGGTTGGAAATTGGATTGTTAAACTTTCGGAAGTCATTTTGATATCTTGGGTATAATTAAATATTACTACTTTCTTATATCAATTTTTATATATTTAATGTAAAAAAAAATAATTATTTTTTATAATATCTATCAAACATTTCTTGCCCTACCTGTTTATGTACATCATCGCTAGGTTTTTTATTTTTAACTATATCCTCTCGTTTTGATAAAAAATATTCAAAACGCTCATAATCAAATCCTTCCTCTCTTGTAATCATATCAAAAAGCATAGGATATCTATCCGCAAATGATTTAAAACGCTCTTCGTGTGTTTTAATATTATTAATAATATCATCATGCTTCATTTTATTCTTATTGTTCTGTATAAAAATCATAATATCTTGAACAATATTTCTAATTTCATTAGTATCTAAACCATCGCTAACAAAATCGGGGACGGTACCATCCAATTTTGCTTTTTTATTATTATTTCCATCATTTTCTAAATCTCTTTTTTTTTTAGAACTCATATATTAATAACTATAATATATAATATATATATTCTTTATATTAATTTTATTTCTTATATTGTATAAGGAATAAATAAAAAAATGAAGAATGAATTATTGTATTCAGAGTTAGATTATGGACCAAATGTAAAAGCACCAGAACCATTAAAAAATGCAGGATTATATACAGGTGATGTGTTGTTTGATAAAAAACCATGGGGTAATAATTATGTAATTCCTCGTATCGAACCAGATGCTGTAGCATATAGTTCACAATTTTACGCAAGTCACCATATTCCTTCTTATAATAGACCAGGAAATAATACCATAGATAGTGATTATTATAAAAAATATAATGTACAAGATACTGATAATAATTATAATGTTACTTGTCATACTAATAATGTATTAGGTTGAGGTTTCTTAATTAATTCTTTGTGTTTTTCTAGAAAGTCACATATATATTTGTATGTTTCATTAACTTGTTCAAAAGTAATACCTCCTGTTATTAATACACTCCCGCTTTCAAATAACGCACCTGTTACTTTTTTACAATCACCTATATTTTGTCCTGTACCCTTTCCATAGCAATATTTAGGACATGAACATATCCCATTTTTATTTTTATTATTAATATTCCAAAAGTATTCTAACTTTACACCTTGATAAATCCCAGGTTGAAAACTACACTTATTATTATGCTCATCATTAATAAATAATTTATGTATCTCTTTCCTTCTAATTTCAAAACCATTCTTAAAGTCAGGATCAGAATAAACTTTAAAATCAGTATTAATCATACGGATTTTAAAGTTTTGATACTTTAAATCTAAAATATAATCTGGTTCAACATTAACAATAATGTTTTTATCAATATTATTATATATTAATGTAATATCATTAATAATATGATTAACTATATGTTCAGTATCCTTAATATCTTTAATACCGGTTAGTTGAATATTACCATTTTTAAATATTTTAACATTAGGTATATATTTGTCATTAAACTTATATATAACAGTAACTTGATTATCAAATCTATTTTTTTTCATAGTATTTTTTTTACTTTTCCTTCTTTTTTTAGGATATACACCTTTTGATACATCTCCACCATTCTTCATAAATTGAACCCAAACAATTCCTTTATCAGTTCCTTCACAAATATTATCAATAATATTCATATTATCAAATAATAATCCAAGATTTATATTAATATCATTACCTATATTCGCGTTGCAAGTAATAGTTGAAATTCTATATGGAGAAAAGAATATATCACTCATCAATTATAATATTATAGTAAGTATTAGCACATATTTATATATATAAATGTCTTTATATCATTTTTTATATTTTTTGTGAAACTATTAAACTTAATTTATTATCAATAGAATTTTTATTTTTTTTAGTATTAATATTTTGATTATCTAATTTTATATGCATATTATCAGTAACATTTTTTAAATATGACGTATTTACAATTTCATAACTAAAGTTTGTAGATATCATAGGAGGGAGATTTAGAATATATGTCTTATCATTAGAATAATGTCCTTTACGAAACTCTTCTATTGTCATCGGTCCATTAAATATTTTTAGTAAAAATCTAGATGGTGCTGGACGAATAGGATGTGTAAATCCATAATGATGACTTAACATTTGTATTAAACTATTAATCTCCCATACTTTATCGCTACCGCAATGAGACGAGAAATTATAGGCATTTGCACATTCAAGAGAACAAAAATTTCCAAATAATACGTATGTATCTGTTTTAATATTATATTTATAAGGCATTCCATATGTCCTATTTTCTATAGGATGGCAACACCAGTAGCAATTATTATTCGAATTAAAGATCTCTTCTTTCTGCGAAATATTTAAAGAATATTCATTATTATTAGTACTATTATTAGCATCAAATATATTATTGTCTTGTATAGTGCTATAAGTACTATTTTCATTTATATAAAAACAATTTGGTTCATATGGTTCTGGAAACTCTGTGCATGTATTATTATCTGTTATATTAAGTTTATTTATATGTACACTTGATAAAGGTAACTGTAATATAATATCTTCATTATCAACTATTGATATATCTTTAATTATTGTATTCATTAAATTCTTTTTTTTCTTGGGTTCATTTATCTTATCATCAATTGCTTTCGCTTTACGAGGCATTATATGAAATTATAAGCGATGTCTTATATTAAGTATATATGCATTTATTATTTATATCTATTTATTTATCAAAATAGTCTTTAAAATATACAATATTTTTAATTATAGCATCATTAATTTGTTGGGATGGATTTTTATTGCTACTAGTTTCAAAAGTTATATCGTTTTTTGTTGATATACATTTCATTTTAATCTCCTTAATCTCATTATTTAGCAAATTTATAGTATCTATTAAATATTTAATTATATATCCTGATAATAATATTAATATTAAGACAAGTATATCCATTCTCTTTTTATTAAAGAGATATATAAAAATAATATTGAATGATTTCTAATAATTCCATATAAAATTACCACTACCTCCATTAATCGAAAAAACATTTATACTTCTTGAATAAATTATCAAATCAAATGTAATATCTTCTCTTCTTTTCGGATAATTTTCTTCTTTAGATTCAAATAATTCAAATAAATATTTGTATTCATTCTTATTCTTAATATTACTATCAATCGTAATATTAAGATTAGTATTAATCATTTGATTATTATATGATCCAGCGCTAACTATTTTTTCAGGAAAGAGAGAGAAAGAATAACAATATATACCTGTTCTTGGAACATTAGTATGGTATTGATAAGGTTGAATATTATTATAGTAATATGCGCTTTCATCTGATCTAATTATAGTGCTCGCCCATCTAATTTCGGCTTTCTCTAATATTCCCATATTTTCATTATATATATGAGACGCAGTATAGTTGTCATATATATTAAAATTATCTTCTATATCTGGTCTGCGCAAAACCCATACTAATTCTTTAATATGATCATTTGATATAATATTATCACTAGTTCCTGAATTATTCCGAATAGATACTAACCCTATCTTAGTTGTTTTCTTAACATAATCTACAACATATTTTACAATAGTTTCATTTAATGATGTATTTCTATGTTCACTCTCAAGTAATATATAATTAATATCTAAATGACAATTTATATAACTTTCATTATTTAGAAAATTACTAATATAGATATCTTCTTCTTCATTTTTAGATAATATATTATAAAAAGTTGGCGATACATATAGTTTATATTTATCAAACCATACTTGATATAATTTTTCAATATTTCTTAATTCTACTTCAACTGTTAATGTCTGAGTTTGCATCTTATATAATGGTAATGCTAAAGATGGATTTCGTGTAAACCAAAAATTTAATGGAACTTGTAATACTCTACCCCTTATTGAAGGATTATCCTTGTCATTTTTATTTGCTTCAGGATATGTTATATTTATTAATTTATTATTTCTAATAGTATATTTAGAACTATTATTAGTAGGACCGCAAAATTCTGGTATATTTCCTATTAATTTGTTATATTCAATACCATCTTTATTTGTTAGTTCATTCCATATATTCATCCAGTCACCATATATTGTATCTATTATTGTCCCATCGCCCTTTATTGATGCAGATAATATTATATTATTACCAATATTATTTATCCATCTAAATCTATGTTTATTTGTAGAATATATGTCAGGTAAATTAAAGCAAAAATACATATTACTTATCAAATCTCCATAACGTTTTATTTTGAATGTATATGTTTTTGTTTTATCTGTTTTTGCACTTAGGTCCCATGTTTCACCACCTTCTCTATCTATCTTTCTATTTTCCATAGAAAAGTTAACATGTCTATTATATACATATTTATAGTAATTGATACATGGATTTGCAATAATATACGAGTCCATCTGTCCTTTTAAAACTAATTGTGTTAAACCTCCACCCATATTAAGATATAATAAAGATACTTTAATATTATCTTATATATTAATAATATATAAGGTATTGTGTTCTTTTTTTTCTATTCATATTTATTTATAAAATTAAATAATTTATCATATGTTCTTTCTTCTTCAAATGAAGCAATAATATGAGGAGTTTTATTAGAATTATCAACAATAATTATTGTAGGGAAACTTGAAATATTTAATTCATTCACGCGTTCTAAATTTTCACTTCTATTATATTTTTTAAGAGTTACATTTAACCATTTAATATTATTTAGTTTTTCCCATATACCTGAATTATTGAATTCTATGCAATGACCGCAATTTTCCATATAATAATATTCTACACTATATCTTTTATTATCGCTATTAAAAAATCCTTCTATTGTTTGCTTATTCGAAATTAAAACTGCAAATATAAATATTATTGTAATAACAATAATATATTTAAACAAATCTTTGCCTTTAACTTTCCACATTTTTAACATTTTATTCTAACATAATGATATATAATAATAATTATGCATTCTAAATTATATTGTTTATAATTTCATAATTATTATTATATTTTTTAGAAATATGTTCTTTGACAACATCATTTTCATATGTAAATTTTATAAATGTATAAAAGTTATTCATTTTATTTGATATTATATTACTTAAAAAATCTTCAAACAAATCAGATTTAATTAATAATATTCTATAATCTAATTTGTCATAGTTAATATTTGTAATTCCATCAATTATATACACGCTGAACTCCTTATCTTCTAATAATTTTTTATACTCTATTAAATCATCATTACAAACAACAATTGTTCTATATATTAAATGCGTTCTATATAATTTTTCTAGTTCATCAACAAAATTATTTTTAAAATCTAATTTCATATGTATATAATGATAATATTATTATATATATTATAATATATATAATATTTATATATAAGATTATTAAATATATTTAGTATTATAATGGATGATAAAGTAATTAAAATACATCAATCTATTTTTCTAAATAGATATAATAATATTATTGTTCCTGAAAATATTTTAAATAAAGCAGAACAACTAAGAAAAAATTGCAATTGTTTTAATTCATTATATGATCCTAAAATGATATGGGAAAAAAAATTATTTAATAAAAAGGAAAAAAGCGGATTAAATGGTACAAATATGAATAATAAAAACAAAGTTCATATTATTATTCCTGATTTCTCAGATATTTCTAACACAAAGAGAACATTAGTTGGATATTTAAACAAATTAACTATTAAAAATAAGGAAATAATTTATGAAAAAATCAAGGAGGTTATAATTAACAATTCACCTGAAGAGGTATTTTTAATTATATGGTCATATATAAAATACTCTACTAGTGATAATTATATATATATAAAATTATTAGATTATTTTGATAAAGAATTTTTAGATAATATTATTGATAAATTATGGAAAAGTTATCTAAATAATAAAGAATGGATACCCCCAAAATATATATTTGATAATAATTTACTATTATTGAATAATGAATATGAATTATATTGCGATTATATTAAATGGAAGAGAGGAATACATAATATAAATATTTTGTGGATAAAATATAAAGGTGCAGATATTTCTTTATTATTAAATGATATATTTGATAATATGATTGAATGTATTAACAATCCGAATATACATAAATATATTATAGATATTTTTATGGAACAAATATTAAAAATTTTAAATAATCATAAGGATACTTCGATAATAAATAAAATAAAATTACTAGATATTAAAAACTTTGATAGTTCAACTAAATTTTTAATATATAATATTATAGAAAATAAATAATTTCTACTATTATAGTATAGAGAATAATGAAAGAGACCGACACTACTTTATCTTATTATAGTAGTATATTCATACAATTAATATTTGTATTATTACTTGTAATTATATGGAGTTATATATACAAATTAGAAAATATTGGTTGTGAATGCGCTGACCATAGCAACAGAGAGTTTATAAAGAATTTTACTGTAATCGCATTAGTATATTTCTTTATTACTGCATTTATATCTATTAAATCAATTGCTAAAAATATGGGTAATACAATTGTACAATTACTAGCATTTGGTACATTTGTATTCTTCCTAACATTCGTTGTATACATATATTATGCATTTGATTATGTTAAATTTTTAATGAATGAAAAATGCAAATGTTCAGAAGATTTACGACGTGATATTATTGCAATAGGGACTATAATATCTCTATTTTTATTCATAATATTATTATTTACTATAATAATAGTCCCTATATTAATAAGCACATTAACTAACTTATTTGCAAAAATTCAAGATTTTGAAAGCGAGGTTGAAGAAGTTATTAAAGATCCTGTAAAATCAATCAGAAGTTCACCTAGTAGATTACTTAAATCTACTAAGGATATTAATTCATTTGTAAAAAATACTGCATCTAAATTAACAAAGGGGAAAAAGAGACGTTAAATAAAAAATAAATATATCTATTCATTATTTTTAAAATATATATATGTAATATATATTACATATAATAAACTATGTTTTAGGAAATTTATTATTATCCCCTCCTTATTTTGATAGTTATTATTGTATTTAAAATAATATAATCTGTAAAAATAAAATATATAATTCAACATAATATTGCATCTAACGTGGTTTATTGTAAAACTTGTTTTGTTGTTTGTATTCTATTTTTATTCGAGGAGGAATTGTGTCCCACTTAAAATCTGCTGGAAAAATTGCAATACATAGATTCACTATTGTCGAATATAAACCCTTATTCGTATAAATAAGACCACCTTTGCGAAGGGGGTTTCTAACACGTTTTTTATCGTCAACCCCATTTCTTTTAATTTCTTCTAACCATTCCAAAAATACTTCACGATTATTGTAAATTTTTTTGTATATTTCGTATTTTCCCTGACTATTTATTTTCTTCTCTCTCGCCATTCTCATAATTTCCTTTTGTATATCTTCAGGTATGTTATGAAGGCGGTTAGTATCTTTTGCTGCTACAGCGGCTGTAAATGCAGCTCTTGGTGATACTGCTCTTGGTGATGTAGTTCTTGTTGCAGCTCTTGGTGATACAGCTCTTGGTGATGTAGCTCTTGTTGCAGCTCTTGGTGATACAGCTCTTGTTGCTGCTCTTGGTGATGTAGCTCTTGTTGCAGCTCTTGGTGATGTAGCTCTTGTTGCAGCTCTTGGTGATATTCCTGCGGCTTTTGATGATGAACTAGATGATGATTTACTTGGCATTTTCTTCTTCCTGTATTTAAAAAAGAAAAAATAATTTTCTACAATAATTTTAATATATAATATATTCTGTTTAAAATCTAACTCTTAAATTTCGCTATCATCTATGACAATTTCCTTAATATAAGGAGCGAGAATTTCATCTACAATTAGGTCAGCATTAAACTCATCATAACTCATAAATATTTTTAGAAGTTGCTCAGAAAATCCGGAAATCATCGCGGTTCCCTCTGTTTTGCAATTAACAGGAAATGATTCTTTATGAGATGAATTAAGATTCCAGAATATAAACTTAGGTGGTGTATAACCGACTGCTTTAAATTTTTTAACAATCGTTTTATATACTGTTTCTATAGATTTATTTTCTTTATCTACATTTGCCTCATCAAATTGCATATCAGTAAAGATAAATAATTTTCTAGGCATATCTTCATCCTTAATATTATTATCTAGACCATACTTAATAATACTCTCGCAACATTTAACAAAATCAGTATTATATCCAAAATCAACGTCAATTAATGATTTAAAGCAAGTATATAGAGATGGTTCAACTCCTTTTTCAGTATATTCTTTATACAATTCGTCGGGAATAAGAGATACTAATTCTGGTTTATCACTAAATGTAATAAACTTATTCTTAAACATTCCATTACAACACTGCGAAGTAATAATACCAAGTGAAATTGCTACTTGTGCAGGAATACTTCCGTTGCTTGCTGAAAACATAGACCCAGACAAATCAATAACTGCCAAAGAATTACCTAGAATACCACTATTTTTAACATTATCAACAATAGTCCTCCATTGTAATTCTATAGTTTCATTTTCAGTATATTCATCTTGAGTATTACGAAGATTAACATAATAATTTGCTAGTTCATGTGGAAGAATACCAGTAACATTAATCTTGGCACTTCCATCTCTTACCTTTGATAAATAATCAGAATATCTATCACCATCATGAATATTGAATGCTTTATGTAATCTTCTAGATGCAACACCTGGAACGCATTCATAATTAATCTTGTCCCATTCATTATTACACATCAGTTTCTCTACAATATTAATCTTTTTTCTAAGAGGCGCAATATATTCCTTTCTATATTTTTCCATTTTTTTATTATCATCTTTTCCATAAAGGATTGATGCAAGTTTCTTAGCAAAATGTTTGCGCGAATCATTCCTATCATTTTCGCTTGGTGCCCATTTAGCACATAGAGATATTTTATGAACATCATTCTCACTATTCAAGACTGCGATATCATCACGCAATTTGTCAGCAAACAAGGTTAATTCATAATTTTTACCGATCATTCCATTTCCACTATTCTCATAGCAAATATATAGTAAATCCTTCCATCTCCCATATTTATTAACATATGTAAGAATATTGCTCATATATGTATATGGTTTATTATCTCTTAACCATAACATACCCTGATTAGATACTGTTTTTTCCTTCTTCCCAGTCAACCTATCGCGTCCATTAAAAATAACAGCAACTGTTTTTACAGGACTAACACTCCAACATTTTTCAATATACTGATATTGTTGTTCCTTTGTAAGCGAACGCGTATACATCATAAAATAGTCGGTGATACAGTTTCCAGTAGTATCAAGAGCAATACCTCCATTTTCGGTAAGAGTGTATTTAGGAACGGTAGTTTGTTCAGTATTCATGATTATATTGTAATCCTTTGTATTAGTTAATAATACAATAACTACATGTATCAATTTTTATTTAAATTATATAAAATATATTCTAAATATAATACTATAAATGTTTTATTTACCCTGGAAGTCACAAACATCTAGAGTTCTTAATTGTAAATTAAATGATGATCACAATTCACTTAATAGTATTAGAGAATGGGTAATTAAGCAAGAACCATCTATTAATACATCAACATATTGGCGGTGTAAGGATTTACCACCAAATATAAATGAATTATTTAGTAATATTTCAAATAATAAAAAAATAATAAGGATGTTTAAAAGATTTTATGGGAATGATTACGCTGTTGATATTTTACAAGACATGGATGAAATATATGTGTCACCTCCTTTAAATAATAATATTAATTTTAAAAAAAATGCTTCAGATAATATTTTTTATACTAGACATATTGATGGACCATTCTTTTATATTCCATTTGCATCCTGCTATAGAGTTATTGTTGGTCTAGATGATAATAGAGATATAATGACAGTATTTAATATAATTCCTGAAACATATATAATAAAAACTGGAGATGTTATTGGATTTGATTTTCATAGAGAATGCCATTATATAACTCCAATTATTAGATATCGCGAAGATATAATAAATACTAAAAAATTTAGGGTAATTCTAAAAATGCATTATTGTGTATATCCTAGTTGGGCATTTGCATTTGGATTTATTCTTAGCAAACTTTCAATAATATATAATAAATTATTTAGAAATCTCTTTTTATTTACGTTAAAACCTCATAATAGATGTATTAAATATTTAGCGAATATTATGATAATATCTACAAAAGTATATCATGATATTGAATTCTATATAGGTAATAATAATATACAATTTATAATATTAATATATTGTATATCTATTAACATAAATTATTATATTTTTTTGTTTTGCAGTTCATTTATACATTATTTAAGATGGATAGATACATCTGAAAATAATATTGAAAAAAACATACTATTTAAAAGAGATTATTATTTTTATAAATTTATTTATATGCTTCAATTTTTACATATGTATCTTTCATATAAGACAAATAATCCTATTTTATATACTTCTATTATAGTTCCAGTAATATTTACATCATATGTTTCAAAATATACAGATATTATACCAAAAATTATTGAAATATACTTAATATTTGATATGATAAATAATATTTGCAACCTTGAATACTTAGAATATATATATTTATATATAAATATATTATTAAACTATATTCAGTTATGTAAACCAATATATTTGTAAATATATACATATATAATAGATGTTATTAAGATAATAAAGCATATTATATGGATATTAATATTAAAAGAATCAAATTAAATAATGGTATTAGAGTTATAATAGTACCATTAAAAACTAAATTAACATATATATCAGCAAATTTTTTATTAGGACAATATCAAGAAAAAAAATGTGATGCGGGAATAACTCACTATTGTGAACATTTACTTGCGAGGTTAACATCAGAAAAATATAAAAAATCATCATATATAAGCGATGAAATATATAGACGAGGTGGGATCACAAATGCAATTGTAAATAATTATGAAACTAGTATATATATATCAGGACTTTATGAAGATTTAGAATTTTATATGGATATATTATCAAATGCTATAAAAAAATTTCATATTGACAAAAATATGGAGAATGAAAAAGGGGTGATTATTCAAGAATATATGGGTTTTGTATCAAGTACAAATTATAAGTTCATATTTAATATTTTTAAGTTTCTATATCCTAAATATTCATATATTAAAGATTATAAAAATATGATATTAAATATAAAAAATTTTAATAATAAAAAGATAAATAAATACATTAAAGACCATTTAAATACTGATAATTTAATTTTAACAATAACTTGCCCTTCTTGCAAAATTACTGAGACTATTAAGAATGTAAAAAAATATTTTGGAATTATTAAATATAAACAATCGCTGTTTGTATATCCACCACTAAAGCATTATAATAATAATTTAGAAATAGTAAATATTCAAAATGATATTAGAAATATAAATAACTCTATAGTAATACATTTATCAAAGCAAATCTCTTATATTTCCGAGGAACATTTAATTTTACATTATATTCAAAGAATACTATTCAATTTTAATACTGGTATATTTTACAAAATACTTCGTAAAAAACTTGGTATTATTTACTATATTTCATTATCTATTAATATTGATAAATATAATTCAGAAATGTCATATTATAATATAATATCACAATGTCAAAGTAAAAATATGTCATTATTTATAGTAAATTTTTTACATATTTTTGATAATTATATCATAGAAGATGAAGACATAAATAATGCTAAAAAATATTTTAAATACTTGTATGAAAATAAAAAGTTTTTTAATTTAAATTCTTATAATGATGAATACAAGGATCAACTACTATTTAATAATGATATAATTAAGAATAGAGTTATTTATAAAAAAATAATGTCTATTAATCCTAGTAAAATAAAAGAATATTTCAAAAATATATTTGTAAAAGATATATTATCAAGACATATCCTATTCTATTATTCTAATAAAAATATTAATAAAACAATTGAACAGATATATAAAAAACATATACCTAATGCAGAATATAAAACATATTATATTAAATAATTTAAATTATTTTATCTTATTAGGATACCATATAAATACTAATTAAATGGATACATTTTATTTTAACATTTATTTATTACTTATTTTTACAGTAACAATAACATTTACAATTCTAAGATGTGTATTTAATATACATACATTAGATATATTCTTTTACCCAAATGATGCAAATAATATTATTGAAAATAAAATATATTTATTTACTCATATTTTAGTTAACTTTTTACTAGGGTTTATATTTGGATTTAATATTATCTTGGGGATGTTTATAAAAATATTAATATTTGAAGTATATCTTCATTTAACAGAACACTGTGATATTTTTTACGTATCAAAAATATCTAATTTAATAGTAATAGTTTTAATATCATTAATAAGTTATACTTTTGGAAGTGTAGTTAACAAAGCATTATCAAAATTATAAAATAATAATTATAAATATGGAAAGTATATATAGAATGTCTACAAAATATACTAAAAAAGTTTAAAATAAAACAAAGGTTATATCGAAATTATTTGGAAATTAAAGAAGATAAATCTCCAAAATTATTTTCACAATCTAAATCATCATTTTTTTATTAATTATATCACCGATGTTTTCTGAGCATGATTTGAAATTAATTACATTTCGCATCGGACATCTGAATTCAAATTTTTCCTCATTCATAATTCCATCAGTTTTGCTAGTTTCTAATTGTGTTTCAAAGTATTTGAATATGCAATTATCATGCGCTATCGAACATATCTTTCCTGTATTTGTAGAATTATTTATATATACTTTAACAACTCTATCCCTGTTCTCTAACTCAGATAGACAGACACAACAATTATTATTATTATTATTATCATGCGTGAAATTACAAATAGTGAATGGAAGATTTTCAATATTCCATTTAAAGTGTTTGAATAACATCTTATTAATACGTTTAAATACCTCGCTATTATAGTTATAGTTTCCGCATGTATAATCGTCGCAGTAACTTCTCATACAAAATTGAGTTTTAAACTCGACAATATCATTCATAATGATGCTTGAAATTTTCTGTTTATTTACAATACTCATTCTATCGATAATTGTTCCTGTGTTATTAGACATAACAACACCATATTTATTCAAGATAAATATATTAGAGAGCATATCAATTTTAAAGAATGGGGGAAGTGCATTAAATCTTTTAGGAATAATTATATCAAAATCAAAGGATATATCAACACCACTATGCACAAACGGAATTCTCCCTATCGTGATTTTATAGTTGATTTTCTTATGCATATTTATTGGAATGCTAAAATAGGAATTTTCACGCGTTACTGTTATATCTGACGATGAAACATTTGCATATCCGCCATTTGCATTAAATATATTTCCGATTGCAACAAGAAAATTAGAAACATCTTCTTCTTTATACATACAAATATCCATATCTTCAGCAACAAGAGTGCGTGCGATAGTTTCGGGTTGATAAAATTTATTCCAAAACTTATGAATATTATAGTTATATCCATTAGAACTGTTATATATATCCTTGTAGTGGTTGCTAATAATCATGTCTCTGACAAACCCACCAAAGATAATACCATTATTTTCAAATACAATATTCTTGATTTCTTCGAACAAAAGATATTTAATGCGGTTAGGGGTGAAGTTGATTTTGACAAATTCCATAGTAATTACTTGACTTGAGTTGAAGATGACAAAGAGTTCTTTTGTATTCAAATCCAATAACAAAGGTGAGTTGCGAGGTTTCCTGCACTATATGACAATTGACTTTCGTGACTTTCGTGACTTTCGTGACTTTCGTGACTTTCGTGACTTTCGACAATCAACTAATGCTTGTTTCTACTATATTTACTTAGAAACATTTAATCATTTTTTATAATTATCATAAAAAAATAATACAAATTTATTCTTAATAAAATTATCCAATATCATTCTCTATTTTTGCACGTGAATATGCATACATTACCTTCTCAGCAGTATCAATAGGGAGAATATAATCTTTAGCACCATAGAACTCTGGATTTTTACGCGAACTTCTATTAACTAATGTTCTAAGAGCATTAATATCATGTAGTTCATATTGAAGACGAAATGAATTATCATTATTATCTGTGAATATAAAAAATATTGACGGTTTAATCTTATTTATACCGTCAGGTATATAGAAACTATTAGGATATTTAAAAGATATGTCAAAAACACCTGAACTATCTATAGTATGTATGTTTGGTGTATTTTCAAATGCAATTTCATAATTTGGGAAAGGAAGACCTGAACCAGAGTAATTACTCATTCTATCTATGGGATTTGGTGCAATTATTATTATATTATTATATATTAACTTATTTTTAACTAAACCTTTTATATTTATTGAAGAATAATCTTTACTATAAACAACATTAAAATCAGTATATTCATCACTAAATATCATTTTAAAATTAAATATATATCTCTATATTTTAGATATGTTTTATTTTCCTATTATCTAATCTAAAATATTATTTAGGTAATATTAAAATAAAACATAATTTAAATACTTTCATCATCTTCATCTTCATCTTCATCTTCATCTTCACTATTAAATACATAAATATTATTATTATAATCTTCTTTCTTTTTTTTATTTTCTTCTTCTGGAGCATCATCAAAAATTATATTAGCATCATTTAAACTATTTATAGTAAATATATTGACTCTATTATAAGCATTAATCAAAGTATCCGATATTTCTTTGTTAATAATTAGAATCTTGCATTGTTCTGCATTATATTTATGAACAATATCAACTTTTCCTGATTGATAATCTCTAATAGATACAGCAATAATGTCTCCTGCTTCAATTAATACGCGTTTATTGAAACGTCGCATAGACCCTCTAATTACACCAACTGCTTCTTTGCCATTATCACATAAAACAAGAACCCTACAATTTCCTAATAACTTAATTACATATGCATATACTTCATATTCGCTATCTATATTATAATTATTATTAGAAACTTTATTAAATTGACTCTTTTTCTTCTTATTTCTAATGCTTGTTTGGTACATTAATATATATTTATATATATATTCTTATATTAGTCTTATATTATTTATTTTCATCACATATATATTTTTCTTTTGAGCGAAGATATATGTTTCTTTTATATTTATTATGGATAATATACTTATATTTATCATAATGAACGGGTTTATTGTTAATATCATTAATTGATATAGTTTGTGACGTATAAAATGTAGAATTGTATAGTATTCTTAGATCTGGGGCGCTATAACATTTCATAATAGGTAGTCGTTGCTGTCTTTCATTTTGTGAAATAATTCCATTTGCATAATTTAGATAATTTGATGTTATTACAAATAAAGCAACAAATCGCGTATTCATAATTTTATTATTAAATAGTTTATATTTATATAAGTTTATATATCAATTTTTATATGATAAAGAACATAAAATATATTTATGTTCTTTAGAAGGTAACTATAATATTATGCAAACAAATGATAATATATGTTCAAGAATTCTAACTCCAAAGCAGGTTGGTCCAATTTGTTGGTTTATGGCAACTTTTGTCGCTATGTTTTACAGTCAGCGTAGTAGAAAAATATTATTAGAAGCATCTAAAAGTTGGAATAAAAAAAATATCCTATTTGAAACATTACATAACATATTAAATGATAAATATTTAAAAGTTGGCAGTAGAGATAGCGAGAATTATAAGAAATTTAGTGATAATACATTTATAAATATATTGTCATACTTAAATATTGAAAATAAAAGGTTTTTTCCATATGACCCTAAAACTGTTTCAGGAGGGTTTTATCCAGAGTTTTATATAGGCAAACTATATAAATTATTAAATGTAGATTATAAAATATTTGATTATTATATTAAAGATAATACGTTAGTATATTCATATTTAAACGAAGAATATAATATACTAAGTTATACAATTAAAAAGAAGCGTGTAGAGTTTGACTTTGATTTTGCAAGTTTAATAGGGAAAATTCAAAAATGTCCAGAAAATAACTATGCTCCTCCTATATTAATTATTAAAGTAAACGATAGAAGAACAGATATGTTTTATAATACTATTTTACGAAATAATATTATTAATGATGTAGCGACAAAAGATTCTCTAAAATCTATGCGTGAACAAATATATTATAATGGGAAAGAATATAACTTAGATTCTGTAATATTAATTAATTGGAACATTAATAAATATAATGGGCATGCAATAGCAGGGATAACATGTAAAAAGAAAAAATATATTTATAATGGTTGGACAAGAACAAGTATGGATCCTGTAATGGCAAACAAAATAATTACTAGAAAAATTCCTTGCGAACTTATGAAATATAATTGGAAAATAATTAAAAATAATGATTTTTGTTTAAATACAGCAAAATGTATTCCTGAAATATTAAAAAAGAAATTAAAAATAAAAGATGTCTGCTTTAATTTTAGCAAAGGAAGAAAACTATTAATATATGTTTGCAAAGATGCTAAACCAGACACTTCTATTGACAGTGATACAAATCCCATAAAATCACCTATCAAACAACCTAAGAAATCACCTAAAAAATGCCCTGAAGGTAAAGTATTAAATCCTAAAACAGGACGTTGTATATTGATAAAAAGTACTGTAAATAAACCTAGAGTAATTCCGAAATCACCTAAAAAATGCCCTGAAGGTAAAGTATTAAATCCTAAAACAGGACGTTGTATATTGATAAAAAGTACTGTAAATAAAAAGTAATTAGAATGTTATAAATAATATATATTTAAAATTTATTATAATTTTATGTATTTAATATATACATAGCATCTCCCCAACCATGAACTGTCATATTAGTCATTATACGTTTAAAATTATATTGCTCTAAAAAATTATCAATTTCATCAATTTTCGCACAATTAATATATAATTCTTTAGAATTAACTTCTAATAATAGAACCTTTGCGTGCTGGATAGATTTAGTTGCACCTTTAAGAGCTAAAAGTTCTGCGCCCTGAATATCAAAATTCCAAATATCATATTTAGAAGCATCTAAATTATTTCTTTCAAAGAAGGTATCAATTGTAATACTTTTTAGATATATTTTATCAACAAATGTAATCCAAGGATGTTCTATCTGGTGAGTTCCAAACTCAAATATACTTGAAGATGCCACTCTTCCTGAGTTACAGTCATCAGAAATGTTGAATCCAACTTCTTCATCGTCTTTGTCTGTTATAAGAGCATTAAATACATTAGGTATTCCTTTAGATCTTGATTCGTTGACCTTTGAAAGAACAGCTTCAACCCATATAATATCTTCATTTTTTATACCTAGATTATTATATAAATCTATCTCTTCGCAATCATGTGCCCCTACATGAAAACATCCATTAAGTTTAATTTTTTTAGATGATAAAATATTTTTAATATCTTCTAAATCAAAATCACACATATTGAAAAACTTATATTATATAATATAATGCATAATCATTATATACTTTTAATATTATAGTAATATAGAATATCATTAAATGAGTAAAAAATTTAATGATGCACTATGTATTCGCAATACTGGAACATGGGGAAAAATTAAACCTGAACATAAGTTTGATTCATCAAAGTTTAATAAAGAGACAGTTTTAAATGACATTCCAAAATTTTCACCAAAAATAGATGAAATGATAAAAAAAATTAATGAACTTGATGCACAAGATATGGCGAATGATAATAAATATTATAAACACGTTATATATAGTGATGTTGCGGGGGTTTATGGTGCTAAAATGGTTGCATCATCTTTAATCGCTAATGATTTCTCTCTTGTATATTCAAATAAGTTTTCTTTAAGACAGGATATTGTAGATAAAAATAAAACTTTTGGACTTCTAACTACATCAACTGTATATAAAAAATCTCTTACAACTGGATTAAAAAAGAAGATGATGACGTATATGAATGAACGACCATCAAATATTAACGGAGAAAATATGCGAATAATAATATTAGATTCTGGATATAAGGAAGGTTTAGATGTTTTTGATGTTAAATATATGCATATCTTAGAACCTTTAATTACAAAAGCAGAACATACACAGGTTGTCGGAAGAGGGACACGATATTGCGGTCAATCAGGGTTACCATTTATTCCAAATGTAGGATGGACACTAAATATTTATAGATATAATATAAAGTATGACACAGATATAACTGTTCATGATTTATATCTTAAACATAGTAATAAAAACATAAGTGCATTTAATTTTACAGTCGATATAGAGGCAATAATGATTGCTTCTGCGGTTGATACACCTCTTACAGAAAATTTACATACGCTAAGAGAAAAGAATAATCGTTTCTATGATTTATTAATGATTAAAAATAATAAGAGTGATAAACCTAAACGCAAAGATTATATTCAAGTAGTTAATAATATTCGTGGAAAAATATATAATAATGATGATATGATAGATTGTAAGAAAAAATGTCATGGTGTACTAGAAGATTTTCCATCAGCAAATGCGCTGCTTATTATTGCAGTTGTATTTATAATAGAAAAGGTTGATCGACGCTTTGATAATATTAATGTTGTAAATAAAAAAAATTATTTTGGAAATATTAAAAATAAAATTAATAATATTAAAGATAGTGATCTAATTACCTATTTAAATAATAAAAATCCTAAACCTTTATTATGCAATATTATAGATAAAAATCAAAATTTTTGTGATACTATAAATAAATTATGGATGAATCCTATTAATTTTCTTAAATTATATGGAGATGATATTATTGATAAATTAAATCATTATAAAAAAGAAAATATTATTAATGATAAAAACTATGCTGATGCTATGAGATTTATTACTGACTATAGAAATAAATTAATAAATAAAAAACCAGTATTTATACCTGAACCTCCAAAAACTAAATTAAATAATATAGAATTATATAAATATGTTGAGAAACATTACGCTTCTTATAAATGGAATAATATAGATATAGTTAATAAATGCATTATTACAGATGATGATCTAGAAAAAGAGAAGGATAAAAAAGAATATAAACTTGTAACATTTTCAAATACGCAAAACTTTGTTCAAAAGTTTTTAACACCTCAATCACCTTATAAAGGTATGTTATTATATCATAGTGTAGGTTCAGGGAAAACATGTACTGCTATTTCAACTGCAACAAATACTTTTGATAGAGAAGGATACAAGATATTATGGGTAACAAGACATACATTAAAGGAAGATATATGGAAAAATATGTTTGATAACATTTGCAATATAATAATTCAAGAACGCTTAAAGAATGGTGAGATATTACCGTCAACTAAAGCGAAACGCATGGAGTTTTTAGGGAAAAATTGGTTACAACCTATATCTTATAAGCAATTTACTAATCTTATAAAGGGTAAAAATAAATATTATAAGGAAATGGTTGAGTTAAATGGAATCCAAGACCCATTTAGAAAAACACTAATAATAATTGATGAAATACATAAAATATATAGTTCATCATTATCGCCATTAGAAAAACCAAATCCAGAAGTTCTTCAAAATATGATACAAAATTCATATAAGGTGTCTGGTAAAGATTCACTTAAATTATTACTTATGACTGCTACTCCTATTACAGATGACCAAATGAGTTCTATAAAAATACTCAACTTATTATTAGAAGAAATTGAAAATTTTCCTGAAGATTTTGAAAAATTTAAAACTATGTTCTGTAATGAGAATGGATTATTTACAGACGAAGGTTCACATGAGTTTATGAATAGAGTTTCAGGATTAATAAGTTATATTGATAGAACAAGTGACCGTAGTCAATTTGCTTATCCAGTAATAAATGATATATTAATTGATGTTAATAGACAGCATAATAATGACAACGGATTAAGCGAACTTAATAAAAATATTAAAGAATATGAAAATAGATTGGATGACCAAAGTTTAAATAAAGAAGAAATAATTGAAATAAAGAAAAATATAAAAAAATTAAAAAAAGATAAAAAACTTGCTAATAAATTAAATGATGAACCGAAAGATATTATTGATTTTATAAATAATTGTTTTGTAAAGAAACAACCAATAAAGAACCCGCGTGTTAACAAAAAACCACGTGTTAACAAAAAGGCAAAAAACAATACAGGTAGAAATGACAGTTTTGTCTAATTGTTGCGCGCGTTTTAATGAATATAAGAATTATAGAAAAATATATATAGATATGTATATATTATATTCAGTAGTTATATCAACACTAATCTTTGCTGTCTATCAATATATTGATAGTTTAAATCGGGATAATAGCGTACAACCTTATGATATTAATAAAGATTTATTAACAATAAATAATATTATGATATATGTGTTATTAGTATCAACAATATTCTTTATAATTTATATGGCATTTAGCGATGATGTAGATATATTTTCTTCACTTGGTGTATTTGATAATGACAATAATTTATATGAAATAAAAAAAACAAATGTAAATCCTAGTATTTTTAGAAATACTACATTTCCTATGAAAATGGGATTTGAACCTTATAATAGCGGAGGGTCTAAAAGTAATTCGGGATCAGATCAATCATCTGTTGCTTCTTCTGAATGTTCAGGAGAGAGCGAATAATTAATCGCTATTTTTTAACAAGTTTTGGGTCAACTTTAAGAACTGTTAAAATACGTTTATATAATAAAGGTGAAAAGTTAGTAACAGAACAATTTTCATATTCTTTAATAATTTTTTCTTGAATTCCTAACATACGTGCAAGTTCTGTTTGATTTAAACCAAGGGCATTTCTCGCTCTTGAAATTGCTTGCGCTTGTTCAAGTTTTATTTTATTTAACGCAGGTATATCATCATTATTTAATCTCTTAAATTCCTTATTACCCATAGGTTTTTCAGTTGTATGATATGCATCTTTTTTTTGTGCATTTATATTATTTTTACTCCTAATAACAACAGGTTCCCAATCTTGATAGGAGGAATTCATAATATATATATATATTGATGATATTTTTATATATAATTTTATTTGATTATATCAATATTACAATCTTTATACTTTCATAATATGAAAGCAAGATATATTAATACGTGTAATCAAAAATTTTATATATCTTCACTAAGCATATAATTAAATATATATATATATAGAGAAGATATATATATATGCCAACAAAAGCATTAAAAAGTTGTATTGAAGGAAAAGAGAGAAATCCAATAACCAAAAGATGTGTTAGAAAATGTAAAATTAATCGTGTAAGAGATATTAAAACATTTAAATGTATTAAAGACCCACTAAATCATGTTGTCAATCCTATAACAGAAAGATATGTTAAGAGTACCTATTTAAAAAATATTGAAAAAAAACAACAGCGAATATTGCTAACTATTAGAAAAACCCATAAATCACCTTTACCCAAATCATCATCTCACAACGCATCTTCTAAAAAATCATCATCTCATAATTCATTAATATCTAATTCATCATCGCGTCTTGCGTCTAATGGATCATCAATCCGTCAATCATTATCATCAATCCGTCAATCATTATCATCTCCTAAATTATTATTATCAAAAAGTTCAGAAGAAAAAAAAGGCAGTATTAATAGTTCAAATAGCGCTAAAAAACTATCTAGAACCCCATCTTATAATTCAAGTTCGCGTGTTTTTTCAACTGATGTATTGAAAAACATTAAAGTTAAGAAAATTCAAAATTTTCTTAGAGATAAACTAACAACAAACAAAAATACTTTAATAAATCGCATAAATCGTTACAATTTACTTAAACCAAAACTATCATTATTAAAAGATGATGATTGTTTAGAAGTTAAAATTTTTAATGGCACGCTTGGGTATACTATTCGAAATATTATAAATCTTGAAAAACTAATAGGTAGCAAAAGTAAATACGGTACAATATATTTAACAAGTATTCCAAATTTATTAGGTATATATCCTATTGCAACAAAGGTAATGAAGTATGATTCTGATAATGTAAGAGAGGTTGATATTATGACTTTTATAACAAATAAAATAATTTTAAAGAAACTTTCAAGACATTTTCTTATGATATATAGCAGTAGCAATTGTATCAAAAAAACTCAAAAAATACCATTAAAGATAAGATTAATTAGCGTTAATGAACTTGCAGACGGAGACCTTAAAATGCTTATTACGATTCGTGATGTTTTAGAAGATGATGAATTAATGTTTAACTTATTATTTCAAACATACATATCCGTCGCTACATTTCAAAATCTTGTAAAGTTTGTTCACAAGGATGCGCATTTTGGAAACTTTTTATATCAAAAAAATAATGAAGTAGGATATTATCATTATACTTTTAATGGTACAAATTATTACTTAAAAAGTTGTAAGTATAATATCATTATATTTGATTATGGTTTTGCAGAAAGGATTGAAGAACAAGATATTGCTACTATAAATGCAGACTATTTTCAAATAACACATGCATTTATGAATAAAAAAACAGGTTGGGGAAATTATAAAGATTTACCAAAAGATAACACAAATAAAACAATTTTTGAAATTTCAACTAAAATATATGAGATGTCTAAAAAATCATATCAACCTACTTCGCGTAGATCCCCTTTACAAAGAAGCTTATTTATAGATATAATAGAAAATATATTCTTAAAATATACTCCAAAAGATATGTTTATTACACAGCGTCCAGCAAATATCCTAAATGAAATTCCTTTTAGAATTGAATAAATAATTCTTAATGTTACAAAGGACGTTGATATATTGTAAATATAGAAGGGTTTGTTGATAATATTTTTCTATCAAGAAAGTTTTTACTACCAACAGGCAGATGTTTCCCACTCTCTCTCACATATTGATACTCACTTTTTATTTTCTTAATAATTAACTTAATAGCGTTTGGATTTCCTGATAATTTAATCCAATTTATATTTAAATAATCATCAATTTCAATATCTACCCAATGTTTCATCCTTACTTCTAATAATTTAATTGCTGTCGGATTTGTATTACCAGATAAAGCATCCCAATCTATTCTTTTTTAATATCTTTCTTCATATAATAAATCAATTGCATTAGGATTACTTGATAATTTTTCCCAATTTATTTTTTCATTTTTTTCTAAATCATAATATTCTTGTGGAGATAATTTGTTCTCTAATTTTACTTTTTTTCTTAATAAATCTATAGCATTAGTATTGCTTGATAAATTATACCAAATAAGTTTTTCTGAATTTTGATCTTCTTTATATTCTTTTTCTAATATTCCAATTGCACCTGGATTTTCACATAAAACAGACCATTTAAGTTTTTTTGAATTTTGATCTTCTTTATATTCTTTTTCTAATATTCCAATTGCACCTGGATTTTCACATAAAACAGACCATTTAAGTTTTTCTGAATTTTGATCTTCTTTATATTCTTTTTCTAATATTCTAATTGCTTTTGGATTTCCACATAAAGCATACCAATCAAGTTTTTCTGAATTGGGATTTGTTTTATATTCCTTTTTTAATATTCTAATTGCTTCTGGATTTCCACATAAAACAGACCAATCAAGTTTATTTGGATTTTTTTTATATTCTTCTTTCAATATTTTAATCGCTTTTGGGTTTCCAGATAAAACGGACCAATCAAGTTTTTCTGGGTTTTTTTTGTATTCTTCAGTTAATATTCCAATTGCTTTTAGATTTCCAGATAAAAAAGTCCAATCAAGTTTATTTGGATTATTATTATATTCTTCTTTTAATATTCCAATAGCTCTTGGGTTATCTGATAGAGCGCTCCAATCAAGTTTGTCTGAATTATTGTCATCGTCATATATTTTTTTTAAGAAAGATATAACTGCTCGGTTTTTATTCTTTGCTAAATTATGATAAAACATTTTTAATTCTTTTTTATCACCGTATCTTCTTATTATTTCTTTAATAACAGTTTGTATTAATGGATATATATGAGGATTTAGTGCTAAATATACAGGTTCTTTTGCAATTACTTCAAAAGGAAATTTTTTAATATCATTTCTTAATTCATATTGAATAATTTCGCTATATTGCTCTAAAATTTCACGAGTTACATCATCGTTTAATTTTAAATTAGAAGGAATAAGAAATGGTAATGCCATTTTTTTGATATGTTTAGTTCTTATACTATCAGAACTTACAGGACTTTTAGAACTTACAGGACTTTTAGAACTTACAGGACTTTTAGAACTTTTTAGCATTTTATTCTATATTATTATAATAATAAAATTATATAATTGTAGAAAAAATCAATCTAGATAAATATTCATGCATTATCATTATCTGTAATTATATTATAATAAAATCTTTTATTTAAAGAATAATAACAAGAAGGTTTAAACTTTCTACCAAATAAACTTTTGCTTCTCAATAAATGGTTTAACTCATCTTCACTAATATTTTTATAATTTTTTAATTCTCTTTCAGATGCATATTTATAATTCATATCCTCCCAATTTGCAAATGTCGTTGCAACTTCAGGTGGTGAAGTATATGATGTTGATATTATTTCTTTAGATAATAAGTCAGTCCCATTCTTATTATAAATATAAGATAAATATGATATATAACATAATTCATCAGGAGCATAAGTATCTTTAAACCATTTTAAATAGTTGTTAACACTATCATGACTTTCTGATCCTTTTATTAATAATTTGCTATGTGGTCTATTAATAATGCACCATTGAGACGCTTTATTAATATATATTTTTGGAATATATTTTAAGACAACCTCACAATCTGGAAAACAATCATCAGGGTCAGCAATATGAAAATATGAATATTTTACATCAAGATAATTATAAATATAATTAAAAGATTTTAGAGGTATACAAGAACCTGATAAAAATATAAAATGTTTATTATTTTTATCTTTTAATGCCTCTTTAATTAAGATATTCTGGGCTTTTACAATAGATATATCTGCGTATTTAGTATTTATAATTTTTTTTTTATTTAACTTGTAATCATTAAAAAATTCCAACCTATCATCAGTTTTATAATGAATATATATATTATATTTATTTTTACTAATTCCATTAAAGAACTTAAACCAAATATTTTCGTGATTAATTATGTCATATAATAAAAAGAGGAATGCAATCTTATTCATAATATAATCCAAATGTTAATACTAATTAACTATAAATATATTAACAACAAATATATTTATATAGGAAAAATAAGTGTTCACGCTGGGACTCGAACCCAGAATCTTCGCTTCATAAGAGCGACGCCCTAACCAATTAGGCCACGCGAACATTTGTAGTGGATATTATTCTCATTTCCACTACATACTATATAATATAAGTATTTCTTATATCATTTTATTATTTTCATATTTTACAACCTTTTTTAATTGGATTAATATGAATTGCATATTCATTAGTATTGATTGATTCTAACAAATCACTATCTAATCTATTAGAAAAAGCATTTGCATTTTCTGGCATTTTTGTTATACTACAATTATCAAAAACAGGTGTCGTCTGATATACTTTTCCTATATTTCCACTATTTCTAGCAGCTATACTATTTTCAAAAGGTTTCTTTGTGCTCATTTCAATTTCTGATGGATCTGTATTAATATTAACATTACCAGGATTAGGTGTATATCCTGCACTTATCATAATACCTTCACGAGTCCCATCAATCTCAGCATTTTCTTCTGCAGTTCTATCCATTTGTCTAAATTCACCTCTTGAACCTGCTATTCCATATTCGTTAGTATCAGATAAAAATTGTTTGTGAGTATTTTTAAGATCTACATTAGCACTCAAATAACCTCCAAATAACCCTTCTAATATTCCTCCTAAAAACCCATATTCTGATTTACCTTTAATTGTCGTCTCCTTTATAGTTTTTTTAGCAATTTCGTCAGGATTATATAATGTTACCTTATATGTTGTTCCGCCAATATTGCGAATACTATCTATTTTTGGTAATGTTTGTCGTAAAGTCTTCTTTGCTTCATCGTCATCAAATAATATATATCCTTCTGTCTTATCACCTTTAATATTCGCTACATTTGTATCATGTATCATAGTTTCTTTAACAGTAGTCTTAGCGGTATCATTTAAAGCAGAATATGTTTCCTTATTTCCAGATAAATTTGTTAATTCACTATCGTGTATTGTTGTTTCTTTAACAGTAGTCTTTGCATTATCATTTAAAGCAGAATATGTTTCTTTATTACCCGATAAATTTGTTAATTCACTATCATGTATTGTTGTTTCTTTAACGGTAGTTTTCATAATATGGTTATCCGGATCATATGTTGTTGCTTTATTTGGGATTTGGATACTTGGATTACCAACAGCACGTTCAGATTCTACTGTATATTCTTTCATAGTATATTTAAGTACATCTAAAATAGGCGCTGCGATTGCTTTGATAATTGACGAAACATTTGATACTACTGTTCTTGTTCCTGTAATATTGCGTTCATTATCATATATCATTATATTACTTTTACCATAATCATTTTCAACACCTTGTCCTGGAGAGTTAATTCCATATTGCGCAGATCCCTTATAATCAACATGAAATTCTGGACGAGCGGTTGGTTTAATATTTTGTGATGGTCTATTAGTTTCTTTTATGATTGCACCAGTTGTTTTTAACCACATATCAGGGGTTACTTCATAATTTGTATCAGGGCGATTTTTATTAAAAGGTGTAATAATACTACGCTGAACGGTCCCTTTTGGAGGTCCTTTTATAGGTAATTCAAAATATGATTGCTTTTGATTAATTTTACTTCTTAAATCATCTAAATTACGGGGTTTAGCATAATCAGCTGTATCCATTTGATGAAAACCTCCTGTAGGTGTAGAGTCAAACCCTTTATTTATACCAGGACCAACCCTAATTTTTTCTATTGGGAAAAAATTATTAACACGCGATGAATTATTTATTCTAGACTTTAAAAAATCATCATTATTTTTCATACTACATACATTTCCACCCATATTCATTTCAGGTTTAAATAAACACGGCACTTCCTTTTTATTTTGCCAAAATTGATTATTTCCTGTCTTGCTATCAAATACAGAAGACATATTTTCTACATTAGTATTTTGTGTAACATTTTTTCTTAAAAATGGTGTCATATTGTTATGCGAAAAATCCCCTTTATTAATATTTTCTCCCGACAAAGATGAAATAAAATTATTATTTACATTCTCTATAGAGTCATTTTCAGAATCAATACGAGCGAACATATCTGAATATGCGGGTTTTGCAACTATCCCCGTCTCATATGGTGTTTTCGCCTGTTCATATAATTTATTGCTCCTTTTTTGTTCGTCTTCTTTGACTTTTTCCCAATATTTAGAACTATAAATATTGTTCATCGATGGGATGTCGTTGTCATTTGAATATAAATTCATTATTAACCTCTAATGAATATAGGAAAAAAAATAGTAAATATATTATGTATAATTATTGATATAAGTATAATTTATTTATAACACATATATAAAATTATAATGAGTTTAGAACAATTAGTTGATAATGAGAGAACAGATAAAAACACAGTTCATTCATATCTTCCACTCTATCAAGAATTATTAAAAAGTAAAAAAGAGACTGCACAAAATGTGTTAGAGGTTGGTATTTATAAAGGGGGGAGTATAAAATTGTGGAGTGATTTTTTTACTAATGCGACTATATATGGATTAGATGATGGAACAGATATTATAAGTATTAATGATACTTTGGAAGACCTTAAAAATAAAAACAATATAAAATTATATTTATCGTATGATGCATATGACGAAGGTGTTTTTAAACTTAATTTTTTGGATAAAGATGTAAAATTTGACTTACTACTAGATGATGGTCCACATTCATTAGAAAGTATGATTAAGTTTATTAAATTATATTCACAAATAATGACAGATGATGGTATTCTAATAATTGAAGACGTTCAAGAATATGAATGGATTGAAATATTAAAATATGTGGTTCCTGATCATTTAAAGAAATATATAAAAGTATATGATTTACGCAAAAATAAAAACCGTTGGGATGATATTGTATTTTCTATAGATAAATGTAATATTTAAAAAAATAACTTATTAACGATATTCTATTATTATAGAGATAATTTATTTAATTCTTACATTTTACACTAGGATACATAGTACCGTATGGGTATCCCGGTGAATATGCCAAATTATCCTTTGATTTATTTTTCCATTCATCTAAGTTTGTTATTAACTTAGAACTATTATCTTTTGGAAGAAATACAGATTGGTCTTCCGGTAATTCAATAATAGGTACATGATTATCTTTTGCAACCATCCTATAATTCACGGGAACTCTATCGAATGCTTCTATAGCACGTTCTTGCGGATCAAAACATAACCATTCCCATCTATTTATTCCTGTTTCCTTTAAAGTACAAGGAGGATTTGATAAACGCGTATCCTCTCTAGGTATTATACAAGAGCGTGGTTTATCAGCACCTTTAATATGACAACCGGTTGATTGATATATACCAGGTAAATATTCGTATGCATTACATTTAGTATTTTTATAATTTAATCCAAGAAGTTCACTAGAATCATCTACTGCCTTCTTCATACTGCAAGTATTTTGTCCGTAATTTTGATATATTAGAGCGGGATCGTTGGGAACATCTTGGAAACATTCTTCGCAATCATTATATGGAGTTTCAAGTTGATATAACCCCGGTCCAACAGACCTTTTCAATTGTTCTTTATAACTACAACTATCATAATTTAACCTAGTATCTATATATTGGTTCATATCTAATAAAATAATATATTATTTTATACATAAATAAATAGATATGCTTATATTATCATTAATTGCAAGTAAATTATATAGTGAAAGCTTTGATAATTATTATGCAATTAATAATGATATTGATGAAAATAAAATTGTAAAATATGATATAATAAGTGCATTATATCTTCGTATGTTGGGTTATAACTCAAATTATTATTATAGATGGGGGATTATTGATAATATATATATTGTATTATTATATATTTTAACATTTCTAATATCTATTTTAGCTGCTTATTTATCCTTTACTTGCAATTGGAAAGGTATGATTAATAGTATTTTTATTAAATTATTATTTGCATTTGTTGCATTTATGCTAGGACCAATTTATCTAATTTGGTTTTTTCTTGTTAATTACTTAGGTAAATTTTGCTAATATAAAAAATAAAAATTAATAATTAAATTGCTATTAGCGATTAACTGCACTTATTATAATTTATTTTTGGAGGCAGAGGAACTTCTCTATACATTATCGATTGGCATGCAGGAAGATGAAGCATTGTTGTATCTATAGGAGGTGTTTTATCATTTTTAATTATTCCATCATTTGTTGGAACATATTGATTAGTCCCACACTTAGAAATAAATCTAGTTTGTCCTCTTAATTCACTATCTAAATCTACTAAATTCCCTTGAACATGTGATACTGCGGTACCACCAATAAATCCTAATTGATGTCTGCATTTATCTACATGTTCATATCTATAGGGGGAAAGTAAATAACTTAATGTACTTACGTTTTCTTGTAATTCTTGCTTGTATGAACAAGTATCGTATGTTGTTCTATTAAAACTCATATTATCTTCTATTATATAATATTTTTTTATTATATAGAAACATTTTTATTACGCCCAACCCAATTGCAATTTTTATTAAATTCAGCGCGATGTATATATGATCGAGTATCTTCTCCGCCATTTGTCCATACAGGAACTATATTATCAGGATCTTGAATATCTTTCATAAAATCTAATAAAGGAATAAAATTATTCATCTCTTTTTCCATAATTTGTTTTTTACATTTAAAAGGATTTGTATCGGTCCCTTCAATTAAATTTAATTCTTCTCCTATATTGCCAACGCCACATCTTAAACTAGGACCAGATGTAAATATTCTATTATTTAATTGTATTCTACAGCGATCTTGTGTCATAGCATCTGGATTATTGCGAAGCATAGAATCATTATCAATAAGACAATCGTCCGCTAATCCATATCCTGGACGTCCACGTAAATTAGGATGTTCTAAATAACTTTCTGTCATTCTAACATTAGGATTTACACAATCGACAAAATTATTAGGATATAAATTATATTCATACATTTTATTATTATTTAAATCTTTTGCGGTTTTCCAACAATTATCAGAACATATACTTGTTGATGTATCAAACTTATTATTATTCATTATCTATTTGTAAATAATAAATAAAAAAATTATTTATTATCTTTAATATAATTTATTGTTTCTTTTTTTTGTAATAAATCGTAATTTATATCAAACTTTATAGTATCGTATTCTTGAACATACTTTTTAGATAATTTATGATTTTTATATTCATGTATCTTCCATTCATTATTATTGCTACTTACTCCGATAGTTTCATCTATTTTATTGTCTAACTTGCATATCTTATTAAATGTTTCATTTAATTCTTCTATCTCTTCTATATCGCCTATTGCTTTTATTTTATCATTATCAACTATATTATTTACTTTCTTAACCTTATAATGTAATAGGTTCTCTTCACCTTTTAAATTTTTATCATAATCCTTGTATTCTAATTCACTCATAGAAACACCATTACATGTTTCAATATTATATGTTATCGTTGTAGATTTTTTCATTATATAGAATATTTATTTACATATTATTTATATAATGTAGACCATAATTTTAAAATACTTAAAGGAAGATATAATGAACTTGAAAAAATAATATATATATCTTTTCCCGGTGAACAAATAGTCTAAACAACAATTTATCTAACAAAAACTATTATTAGAGTAAAAATTATTCAATACTTTTAATTGCTTATTAGTATACTGTTGAAAACAATTTTTCCTTAATGGTAGTTTATTTTCTAAAAATAAGTTGTCTTCATGAACCCAATCATTTAATTCGCGTCTATCAACAATACAAGACTGACCACCACCGCAAGGACACATACATTTTTCAGATAGCATTAGTATCTTCTTTGTAATGTTATCTATTAACAAATAGATTAATCTATCAATTTTTATTTTTTATATATATTATTAGAGATATGAAACCTAAAGAATTAAAGGATACATCTAATATAATAAAGGTTCCGATGAGATATTTACCAAAAATATTAGATAATAATGATAAGAATAAGCAATTAAATATGTTAATAAAATCACAACAATTATATAAAAAAGGGGTATATTATACAAGAGATAAGGTTGCATCTTTTAAAAATAAAAAGTCAAATCATATAGCAAATGCTCGCAAAATATACAAGGTTAAAAACATAGCAGTTACAAAAGAACTAGCGGAAAGAACAGGGTGTAAATTAGATGTTCTTAAAAAAATTGTTAGGAAGGGCGAGGGTGCATACTTTTCTTCAGGATCCAGACCAAATCAAACAGCACAATCATGGGGTTTAGCGAGATTGGCGAGTGCTTTAACATCAGGAAAAGCAGCTGCAGTAGATTATAATATTATAAGAGATGGTTGTGATCATAAGAAGAAGGCATTTATATTAGCGAATAAATCAAAGAAAAAATATAAATCAGGGCATACAAAAGCAAAAAAAGTAGCAATTATACCTAAGAACAATCTTTAATATTTACAGATAATGCATTTAATAAACAATTATCAAACATTGTAATTCTATTATTATCATTCCATTTATCTGAGTTGCAAAAATTATTATGTATTTCAATATTTTCGAATTTACTTTTATAAATGATATCTTTGTTAAAGCAATTGGGACAACCTAATATTATAATAATTTTATATTTTAATTGCGGATATTTATCACATAATACCCTATTTAAACTTTCAGCATCTTCTATATCACTTTTAATTTCATTATATTTTCCATTATGTTCACTGTGATGCATCTTCAAATGCCCTTTTCTAATGAAACAAATATATTCACCATTTGTCTCACACTCTTTTAAAATTGTAAGTAATCTATTGCATCTCCTATTATATTTTTCTTTATCAAGAAAAAATGTATTTTTGTCATGAAAATCATGAAAAAAAAATACGTCTTGTTCGTTGATTCTACTTTCATTCAAAGGGTCAGTAAAATGTTTAAAATCACAATCTATACATTTAGATACACCATTATAAGAAACACTCCAATCAAATGGGAGCGACATCTTTCGTAAATTATATCTTTTCAAAAAATCTACAACATCACAATCAATACCGATAGGAACATAAATCATATGTAATTATATTTATTTATATTTATTTATATTTATTTATATTTATTTATTGTTTATATAAATATGAATAAAATAAATAATATTTAAAAATGCGCTGATCTTCTTAAATCATTAAATTTAATATCATAACATTTAAGATTATTTTCTTTACACGAAGGTCCATTATTATATAACCAATTTCCTAATTTTTCTCTTTTATTTGGTATTGTTGTTGATGGCATAGTGTAAAATTGACGTGGTAATAATGATTTATTATATAAGTCATCGGTATCTCTAAAAACATTTTCACTAAAATACTTATCAATATTTTTGCTTATTTTTGAGTTTTCTATAGAACATGCAGAGAACATATTATTATCTTCATCATATTTGCCATTCAAAATATTTAGATTCATAAATGGATTTTCTTTTGTTGGTTTAATACACTTTTTATTATTTATAATATCAAGATTATTTTCATTTAAATATTTTTCTATTTGTCTATTTTTTTCATACTGGTAATTATATATAATTATCGATATTATCATAATTATCAATACAAATAAAATATATTTAGAATCGTTAAAAACCAAGGTAAAAATAATTCCTAAAAATAATAATCCTCTTATTATAGAATTTAATTTTTCCTCAAAAGTCATATTAATATCTGGAATTAATACAGGTAATGTTAATATATTTAAATTATCTAACCAAAACATTATTTTTTGTTCTTATTCTAATATCTATATTATTTTAAATTATTCACTCTCTTTTCTTTTTGCGAGTTTTGATTTTAATTTATTAACTGTTGCCATTTTTTTAAGGGCAGATTTATTAATAGTCTGTCTAGTACCACCTTTTTGATTATTCATATTTCCCATCATATTTTTGAACATATCCATACCTTCCTTATTATTCATCATAGATGACATCATATTCATCATAGACGCCATATCAGGTTCATTCGTTTTCTGTCCTTCTTGTCCTCCTGATTTTTTAGAACCTCCTTGACCATTCTGATTTCCAAATAATCCGGGCATAGTTGATGCAAACTTAATAGCATCTTGAAGAAGATTCTCCTGTTTTAATTCACCAGTAGAGATTTTGTTTGCCATCTTTCTGCTAACATTAGAAATAAGTTCGCTAAATCCACTATCAGGGTCGCCTATTGCTTTTAGAATATCACCATTATCACCGATTGATTTTTGCAATTTTTCAACATCAACATCTTCTAATATTTCCTTTGCAAGTTTTCCTAGCATAGTATCTTCCATATGAGACATATCTATCCCCCCTGTTTCTTTATTTTTCTTTGTTTTAAGATCATTTAATCTTTCAATTACTTTTCTATGTAATTCATTAGTAATAGTATCTAAATCAATCTCATTCTTAGTATCTTGTAGAACAGATAAATATATTTTAACATTATCATCGCTTAATTCATTCATAAATAAATAAAATACAGAGAGAAAATGATGACATAGAAAATCATCATTAAGTAGTTTCCTAACAGATGAAACCGAAATATTTTTATATATACAAACATCTTTTACATCATCTAATAGAAACCAATCATTTGAATCACTAATATTTTCAATATTAATATAGGAAGTCCAAAAAGTTTCTGAAATATTTTTTACATATATAATATATTCATCAGATGATTTATCTAGTGTAATATAATTTTCTTTAATAGTTTTAATTATACTCTTTCCAAAAGCATAATCATCCCCTTTTTCATCTTCTCTCATGCCTTTCGCAGATAACTTGATACGCTTTATTAAATCAATATAATATTGATTAAATATAAACTGATTTGACATTTAATAACCCTTATAAAATATATTATAATATTTCCTTATATATATTTAATTAAATGAATTAGAGTAATTAAAACTTTTGCGCATCCCTTATTCTTTTTAATTCTTCTATTGATTGAGTATTCTTCTCATTTTTCATAGATGAATCATCTTTATTAGTATTAATAGGGATACCATCGCTAATATTGCTATCATTTGTTATAAAATCCCATTTATAATTTTTATCATTTAATTCTTTTGTTTCATCTTCTATTATTGAAAAATTGTCAGAGAATGAACTAGTATTTAAAGCAAATGCTAAAGGTTCTCCATCATTTGCGCTTACATTTGCAAGTGGTATAATATTATCTCCATTTATTCCGATAGTATCACCTCCAGCACTTTCAGAAAGTGTTTTCTCTATTCGTGTACTTTGCGTACTACATAAAATACCTCTACCTGGTAATAACAAGTGGTCCAATACTGCTTTACCAAATAATATTTCTTTACTAGGTAATATCATAAACGCAGGAACAGAATGTATTTTACTTTCAATATTCATATTTTTATTACGCAGATCATCAATAGAAACAAGTTTAATTGTTTTTTCCTTATCATATCTTTTAATATTTTCCAACAACATCTTACAATGATTGCAAAAAATACTATAAAATAATATCATTATTCATATAATTATAAAAATAAATTTCCTTTATATACTAATATAGTATAATTATCATTCTAAATAATTATTCAATATTATTCAATATTATTCAATATTATTCAATATTATTCAATATTATTCAATATTATTCAATATTATTCAACTTTTTCAAATATGCACCAACGGTTGAAAGAACTGAACCTTTTTAGATCTTTATTTTCATCTTTATCAAGTTCTATTATAGATTTGTAGAGATTTTCCTTAGTTTCTTTTAACTCATCTATATTATTCTTGAATTCTTTGAAAGTTTCAGAAAACAATTCGCTATTTTTGATATTTAGTCCGAATTCTTTACATTTTTCTATTAAAAATTTTAATGATACAATATATTCAGGAATCAATTTATTTGTAGTTTCGATAAAAACATTTATTTGTTTATTATATGGTGATATTTCATTTTTATCATAACATCTTATTATTGCCCATATAGGTTCCCCTCTATCTTCCTTCCTCTTTGATAATTTTTTGAAACCTTCTATTTTATCACCTCCGTTGTTTTCAATATCTGCTTCAATTTTTTCACCATCCATAAAAGTACAGAAAAATACGCCACCTATATTTAGTAGTTGACTAACGTTTAATAAAAATCCATCCAACATTTGTTCATTTTTAAAGAAATAGTGAATTCCAAACATACATGAACATACGTCAAAACCATTTATTCCTCTCCCTATAATTTTATTAAATTGTGTTTCATTTTTCTTATTACCTTTATTAAATACCATTTTTAATATATTATAACTTTCCTTATCATCTCGTGTTTGATCATCACTTATTGAACACTCCCCAGTATTTATTGATTTGCAACAATCCCCGACCGCAAATACCATATCAGGAAATAGCATATTATTATTGTTTTTCATATTTAGAAAGAATCTCTTACGTTCTCTTAATAATCGCGCATATGCTCCATGATTCGGACTATATATGTTATTTTTAACTAAATCAACCCCAAGAACAAATTTATATTCATTCTTAATCCATCTGTTAAGGTCTCCACCTTGTCCACACGCTAATTCAACTATAGACCTCTTTTTTTCCGGTTTTGAATGAAGCATGTCTTTTATTCCATGGTTATGAAATACTAACATTTGATGAGATAATCTTGCTTCTTTCTGCATACTTCTGGAATAATAAATATCATTTGAACTTAATTCTACAATATCCATATTATTAATAATACGCTCATTTCCTATAATATTATTTTGAGATATCGGGTTATGTATTGATCTCCATATATTACTTGCAGTACTGAAATCATTTAATGTTTTTGATAAAACACCTTGTCTATATATACGTGTCTTATCTTCCCTAACTCTCATAGGTTTCCATCGTAATGAAGGGTTAATCTCTGTACTATCATAATTAAACTCTACAATAATTTCGTCTTCTATTTTATCTCCGTTATCACATCTAATCTCTTTGTTAGGTAATAATTTAATTAATGATTTTTCAATCCCTTTTTCATAATAATATTCTGGCATAAACAATCGACAAACATATTTTTCTCTTTCTTTAATTTCATTCTTAAACTGATAAAACTTATAAATATAATTAAAAACATCTTTCATAGTGTAGTTTTCTATCTGTGAAGCATTATAACCTACATATAATTTAAATTCAACATAATTAACAGTATCAATCGTAATAATATCTCCTTTTTTAACTAAAAAATCTATGCTATTTTGCTCAGGAGGTTTCCATTTTAAAACTTTATCCCAACCAAGTTTATCTGTTAATGGTTCTGGTTTATTTGCATAATTAGATAATACAGCAAGTTTTGCAGGAGTAAATATTAAACCGTCTATTTCATATGGAAATATTGATGTTGTTAGTATATTTTTACAATCATTTAATATATCATTAGAATATAAATGATCTTTCACAATATAATCAATCGCATGTTCATTTTTTCTGCTTGCTAATAATTTTTCTGTTTTTAATAAATAATTATATCTACTTTGAGAACTTCCGGAAGATTCATTATCATTACTATTTGCAATTAATGGGAGCTGTGTTATTTTAGTTCCATTATAATAATACATGTCAAATGATGCATATAGTCCTACAGAAGAATTATCTCGGCGTTTATTACACGCTATATATTCTCCATCAATAAGTGAATTATATAATTCACTAGGACTTTTAAGACCTGTGTCAATAACTTGATGTGTATTATTAATTAAATATACTCCTCCTATGCTATTTATATACATTAATAACCTTTCGCCATCTGCTTTTTCAGTTACTGTATATTCAGATAAAATACTTGAAATACCGTACCCATTTTCATAATCACTAGGATTCAACATATTCATTCTCTCAAGTGTAAAAGGTTTTGGAGTTAATAAAGGTGGTTTTTTATCATCATATCTTCTTGTTAATATATCATTCTTAACCAGATTACCATAATCTTTTATAACTTCTGCTTGTTGATCTTTAGAAATTATAAAAGTATTTAAATATAGAGCTTGCTCCATTTTAATAATTGATGGAATTATATTATCTTTATCAGTATTTGTTATATCTATATAAAACTCATATTTTTGTGTTTTATTAATTATTTTAGATTTATTCAACGCCATATGATAATCTTTATCTGTCGCTTCATAATAATCATTATCTGGTGATTTAGTAATATTAACTATATATTTAACCTTTGTCTTACTATCAGTATAACTAATACATTTATTGATTTTGAAATATTTACGCATGTTATCCCAGTTTATTACGGGATTTTTGTCCGTTTCTATTTTTGATTTCTTAATGTTTAAAAATATTAAATTAGAATCAAATAATGTATTAACATTATCTTTCGATACTACGCTATTTTTATACCAACAAATATAATTTTCATTATATTTATAAGTATTATTATTACAATAATATAATATTTTCTTAGCACTCTTAATAGTTAATAAGTAATCATTAGAATATACATGTAAAATTTGAGGTTCCTCTTCTTTAATATAACCCTCACTAGTCATTATATTTACAAAATTATAATAGTTGTCTTCAGACCATATGTCTGAATTTCCAACTTCAACTTTAATAATATTTTCAATATTTTCATCTGTATTCAATAATATATTATCTATAATTTTGAAGATAGCATCATCTTTTGATATTTCCATATTATCTATATTATCTAATAAATAAAGATATTATAGATTTATATATCATTTTTTATATAAATAAAAAAAATGATATATTCATATAGATAAATTACATTTATTGAAATGTCAAAAATGTTTCTGCCTATCAAATTTAACACTACAATTATATTAACACCAAATGAATTAAATAAAACTTTTGAAAATACTATTTTAACAAAAATTAAAGCAACACTCGAGAACAGTTGCAGTAAGCACGGATATATTAAAAAAGATAGTATTAAAATAATCAAAAGATCTCCGGGATATATCAAAGAATCGCATTTCAATGGTAATATTGCGTATGACTTAAATTGTATTGCAGAAATTTGCAACCCCGCTCAAGATTCTATCGTTAAATGTATTGTTAAAGCAAAAAATAATCTTGGATTACTTGCAATCGGCAAATATGAAGATATGTCTATTTTAGAAGTAATAATCCCTAAAATAACTTCCGGAATACTTTCAGATGTTAATATTGACAATATTAACATAGGCGATGAAATAAATGTTATTGTTTGTGGAAAAAAATTTACTTTGTATGATAAAATGATCTCAATTATCGGTAGAATTATTAAAGACAAATATAATGACGATGTAAGCATTATTGAAGAAGAAGAAGATGATAGTCCTTCAATAGATGAAGAAGAAGATGAACAATTATCATATATTGATGACGAATTAATTGATGGTGACCTTTATGAAGATGATGAGGATGAAGAACCTGATAATGTGCGAAAAATTATTATTGATGATGATATTGTAAAAAGCAAAGGGGGTGAATTTAATATATTTGATGATGAAGAAGAAGATGAAAATGATGAAGAATTAGAAGATGAATTAGAAGAAGATGAGGATGTCGAAGATGATTTATATGAGGATTTAGAAGAAGATGACGGACATTATTTAAGTGATGGTTATGATTAATTATGATTATTTCATCCTAAAATAAAAATATAATAATTTTGTTATTCATCTTTTTATTCTATATAATAAAAAAACTTAATGAATATTCTAATTATAATAAGACTATTCTCGCTATAATGGGGAAATTATTATCTTGCCAATTTTCAGAAGTTTTATGCACACCTCCTAAAATAGCAAATGGTTTTATCCATCCTGTTTTAATTATTCTTTCTTTATGTTCTTTATAGTTTCTCCATATATTTGAATCCCCTTCTATTTCTATCAATATTTCATCCTCATCAAATTGAATATTATAACCTTCTAAATCTAAAGGTACATATTCCCAATTCCATTCTAGTTTTTCAAAGACATACATCCATTGTGCTTCAATTTTCCTTCGAAATTGAATACCTCTTATACCTATAGTTGTAATCTCATTATTATTTGACATCATTTTTTTATTTTATATATTATAAATAATGCATATATCAATTTTTATTCTTCTTCTTAATATGGACAATTATTCAATATCATTTTAATGGTAGTGAGTTTTTCTTCTTTAAATTATATAATATTAATTCATTCTCTTTTCATTTGGTTAAATTATAAAATTTTATATATAAAAAAATAACCTATTGATATTTATATTTATAATGAATAAAATTGAATTATGTAAAACAATACAAACTAATGTTTCTAAATTAACAGATAATGAAAATTTAGAATTATTTAAAATAATATTAGAAGCAAATGCAAATTATACTAAAAATAATAATGGGGTATTTTTAAATCTTAATTGGATTGACGAAGACTTACTTAATAAAATTAATAATTATATTATTTTTTGTATTAAATCACAAAATGAAATTTCAAAATATGAATTAATGAAAACATTACTTAATGACAGTATTAATACAAAAGAAATTAATAGTGACATAGAAAATAATTTAAGTGTTGATAATGATACCACCGAAATAAAGACTATTGTAGCGTTAAATGATGGACATGTCAATATATGCAATCAAAAGCAAAAATTTTCTTCAAGTATGAAATTTTATTTATTGAAAAAGAAATTTATGAAGCAAAATAATATTAGCAATATTTGCTTAGAAAATGAATTAACATATGAAGATTATTTAATTACATAAAAAAATGATATATATATATTACTAAATAAATATATGAAATGATAGATATTCTCTACAATAAATTAAAAGCGTCTAATGATATTTTATCTATAGAATGGAAAGATATTAATCCAAATATTTATGATAAGCATTCGCAATTTTCAAATATTAAAGAAACAAATTTAGCAATAAATACAATTGAAAAAGCAATAATAACTAATACTGATGATGTAGTTGTGCAAAAAAATACAAAGAAAGATAAAAAAGAGATTGTTAAAGTATTAAATAAGCATCAACCTGTAATATCTAAAAAAAAAGATGAGACTATTAAACCACTAGATATTATCATTAATGAAACAACATCTTTTAATAATTCTACAGAATACATAAAAGAAACTCTAGTTAAAATGATATCTACTGATGAGTTCGCAAAGATATTTGGACTTACAAAATGTGCTGAAATAATGTCAGGAATAGTAAATAATAGATGGAATAAATCTACAGCACTATTTATATCTTTCTTACTAGATAAGGAGGTTTATTATAATGAAAAATTATTAATATACAATAAAGAAAAAAATAGAGGAAGAATCACAATAGCAAAATTATAATTTAGGTTTATATAGGGGATATAATATTAGTTTATTTTTATTAAGTAATATATTAGCAATATAACTGCATAATAATGTTCTGTTTTTTATGTATGTTTTTGGTGGTTTTGGTGTATCGAGCTCTTTCAATAATATGGTGTGATCTTCATCTTTAAATGTGTCACAAACCCTCCCAGTTTTTTTACCATTACCTGTTGTAAATAATTTCAATACATATTTATTTTTAGAGCGTACTATAATACCCCATCCAGTTTTTTCCTTTGTCATATCAGGTGGAATATAAACATTATTATATATGCGATTTGAAAAATACTCTTTTATATATTGCGGACGTGGATTTTGCTCATTCTTAATATTCATATTATAAAGTTTAATATTCTTTTTAATATTTATTTTTTGTATCTCATCAATATACTTTAAATATTCTGGATAATTTTTATATTTTTTAATAATTTTTTTATCATCTAGTTTATATTGAAAATAGATATTATCATCTTCAATATTATCATTAAACATATTTATATATCCTATATATTTATTATCATTATCTTCGTAAGAAGGAATATCTTCGCTTTTAATTAATACTCCTTGTTTATATAAGCAATCACTTATAAAAACAATATTTTTATCAAAATTATCACTTATATTGTCAGGGAATGATTTTAAAATATAATCTATTAATGCTTTAAAATCTATAGAATTTATTTTTAAATACAAGGATATTGTAGTCTTATTAATATCATTATAATCAATATCATTTCCTAACTTATCAATTATAATTTGAATTAATTTTTTACTCTCATCTATATTAACACCATCACTTTTACTATCTTTAATATTATCACTAGTAATTTGTTTTTTATTATTCAAATTTTCAATTGTTTTTATTAATATATCATTATTATATCTTATGATTTTATGTTTTTTATAATTTTCAATTTGACTTATTAATAAACCATTTTTATATCTTCTAATATACTTATTATTAATAAATATATTAGGATATATTATATTTTTAATGGCGTACATTAATATATCATTTTCAATTTTGAATCCAATATTATTTTTAAGCATTTCAAAATCAATATAAATATTATTATTTTTATCATTAATATTATTAATTATATTTCTAATATTATTTTTAATAGTTACCAAAAGGTGTTTATAAATTTCACTACGAAAACCACGTGTATCTGTTTTAACATCTTCATCTGTATTAACATTACATTTAGGTTCATTTTTTTCTTCGTCACCATATTGATATTTAATAAGAGCACCTTGTGATGTTTCAATATTTACATTATCTAATTTAAAAATATTTTTTGGAAAATAATTAATATTTTTCATTAAATAACAATCTACAGCATTATCCATAATAATTTTATCAATCTTCTTACTTTCAATATATTTTCTTGTTGATATTCTAAAAGCATTTATATCTATACTCTCTCTATTCTCATCATCATTAATGCTTGCATGCATAAATACAGAAACATTCCTATTTTCAATATTTAGTCTATTATGTCTGCAATTACGAATACCGCGACCAATAATTTGGTCTGATCTATTAAAATGATACCATGGTTCTATTAAATGTATTTCTCGTGTATTATAAAAACTTAACCCTTCACTCGCTACTGGCGTTATAAGTATCACTTTAATTTTAGAACCGTTATAATTACTGTCACTATTAATTATCTTTATTAAATCATCTATTTTAGTATTTCCCATATATTCTTTTTTATCACTTGTAAGAATGCAATATTTTGGATTGCGAATACCTTCGTATTTTGGTGGATTTTCTACAAGATTTGCATTTTTTAATATATTATTTGTTCCCTCCCGAGTATATCCTAAGTGTTCTAGGCAAATTGCCATAGGAATTATTCCAGATAATAAAAAACGTGAATATATTACAACAATTCCATTTGAATTACGAATAAAATTGCAAACATTCAAAAATTTTCCTGAATATTTTCCTAAATGTTCTTCATCTGGCATTAAAGCATCTTTATATTTTTCAAAATATTTTAATTCTATAGGGTCTGTTTCTTTTGTTTTACTAAAAAAATTATAAAATCCCTTAATACCTATATCATCACCATACACAATATTCATAGGTTGTAATAATTTCATATTATTATTTTGTTTTTCATCATCATCATCATCATCATCTATATCATTATCATCGCCTAAATTTAAATTTTCAAGTTTATCTATTAGTATCTTCTGTGCTTTTCCCAATTTTGAAATTACAATATCATCATCTATATTTTTAAACCATTTGAGATTTTCTTTATTTATCTTTTTATTACTTGGGTCTTTTAATGGGGCATTTTCTAATACTTTAATCCCACTATCACTGGGATTTAATTTTAAAGCAAATGTAAAAGGGTTTTTGCCTTTTAGATATGAAATATAGGTATTAGACAATTTTTTAATAAGGTTGATAACATTAATATCATCAATATTAAATGATTTATTATTATTGAATATTTTTTTATTATCATTTATAATATTAAATCTCTTATCATTTATAATTAATAATTTTAAAAGTTCTAATATATCCCTTGGTTCATTATACATAGGGGTTGCAGATAATAATATTAATCTATTATTAACACCATTTTTAAGACATTTCATTAATTCTATATAGGTATCCTTAACTTTTTTATTAGTACTTCTAATATTATGCGCTTCATCTATTATAATAACCTTATTCTCTACATTTTTATTAGTATAATTATCTTTAATAAATTTGGCAAATCTATCATATGTAAAAATTTCATAGCGACTTTTTAATATTGCTTTAAGTTCACTTTTAAGTTTTTCTCTATATTCTTTTTTGTCTTTCCCATCTTTATTAAATGTTGATTTGTAAATATTTAACAATTTAATATAATTATGATCTGTACATTGATTAGATAGATTTTCAAATGTATCAAAATCATCAATATTAAATACTTGGGATTTGAAACTATTCTTTAATGATTGTGGCATTATTACCCAAATCATCGCTTCAGATGTTGTTTGAGAACTTAATAGTGCCTCAGATATAGTTATTGCAGAGCATGTTTTACCTACTCCGACTCCATGATATAATAAAACACTCTTATATGGTGTTCTATATGATATATATTGACTTATAAAATGCTGATATAACATTTTATCAAACTTTCCACATAACTTATTAGATACTTCATCAAAATCCTTGACATTATTTATTATAGGGAAATCTGGTATTTTGTGAATTAAAAACTCTTTATTATTAGATATTTTAGATGTAAACTCAGGATCATCTAAATCAGGATAATATAATGAAAACTCTTTATCTTGTGAAGATGATTTATCTGTATTTACAGATTGTATAGATGATGATAAAGATTTACTAGAAGTTCTTTCTGATATTTTATCTTTATCTGGTGATACAGATTTTTTATGAGGTACCAATTTTTTTATAGGATCTTTTGCAGGTCTTCCAGGTTTTCCTTTGTTTATTTTGATGCATTTAAATTTTTCATCTCGCATCATTCCTTCTTTACATTTATTAATACATCTTCTTGTATTAGGATTCCTTTCTTTCCCTTCAGGACATTTTGATTCAACATTATTATTTTTATTCATTAATGCTTTCCTATTTTAATTAAAGAAGATTTAAAATAATAACGTTTCTTTAATAATATTATGAACCTTCATGAAAATTTCTATCCTTTCTGTATTATGATATTTAATATGAGACAATACCTCATTATATGATAACCATTTAACATCTCTTACCTCCCTTACTTGCTCTAAACAGTTATTATCTACAAATATTTTTGATTTTTCTTTTACATTTTTTGCAATATAATAAACGTGTTTATACAATATATTATTAGTTCCAAAAAATATTTCTTGAAATGGATTTATATCCTTTATTATTTGAATATCATCTTTGAATAATTGCGTTTCTTCACAAAATTCCCTAACAGCACAATCAACATCACTCTCTCTAATTTTTTTACGACCTTTTGGAAAACCCCACTCTTGTTCTAAATAATTACATTTAATCTTATTTGATTTTAATAAATTTTTAAAGTTAATATTGTTGATCACATATTCAAATTTTGATTTAGATTCAATATATTCCTTAGTATGCTTAAAATTATGTTGTAATGTTTGACACCATGTATAATTCCAAATATTATCAAAAGTATTCTCTAATATCATTATCTTTTCATTCTCAGTCATATAGTCAATTAATTGTTTAATATAATTAAAGTCACTCTGATTATATTTTCCTCTAACAAATTCCATAAAAGACAAACTATCTTTGCGCTGTATCATAATATATTTTATTTCTCCATTTTCAATCTTATAGCAAATAATACCAAAACTCATTATAGGATGCAGGCAATCTTTGTACAAATGCCCGTTGATACCACAATTTCTGCATATTTGTGGTCTAAAATAACCACTACGTTTAGTATCATCTTCTTTTTTTTTCATAATTATAAATTAAAACATTACATTATAATATTGATGATTTCTTAAATATTTTTATTTTTTTATACTATAATATAAATGACAACAATACAATATTTTCCTAGTTTACGAGATTATACATATAAAACATCCATTTCAAGAAATGGAATAAGAAAAAACTTAGCGGACTTTCTTTACGAATGGAAAAGTGAAGATGACGCGTCCGATTACTTTGATTTGAGAGGTAGCGATGACTATTATAGATTAAATTACAAAATTATTACCTATTTATTAATAAATCATCAAGAATTATTTCTAAATAGTTATACAAAATCAGAGTTATTAGAGTTCATACGCTATAATATATTTTATTATCCAAATGATAAAATTAAAGAGTATGAAGAATATATAAAAGAAAATGAAATAGATTTAAATTCTTTTATTTTAGGACAACTAAAAAATATTCAAATATTATACAATTCATTAATTAAAAAAACACCTACATGCTATTCAGTTATTGATATACCTCGTTATAGTAGAAGTAGGCATAAAAAAGAAAAATTAGTTTTATATCGCGGTTTTAATTATCCAAGATATAAAAAAATTCTACAAAATATATATTTAAATAAGGTAATTACTACAGAAACATTTTTATCAACATCAATTCAAGAGTATATAGCGATTAAATATACTTTTAATTATAATGACAATAATGTTCACAAACATATAGTATGGAAAATTATTATAGACGAGGATATGTTTGATATTTTTAATTATACATTTTTATCAGAACCTTTTAATATTAACGATAATTTAGAGACACTTTTTGCAAATGGTAATATTGAATGTGAATTTTTATTGAATATGGGTGCGCTTTTAAAATGTGTAGACATAAATATATATGATTTCCCCGGGTATTATATCAAGGGTTATAATATACCAAAAAAAGGATATACAGAATATACATTTAAATTTATCGGGTGGAATACTGATTATGTGGATCGTATAAATAGTAACATGAGTAAATATATTAACTATCTAAAATAGACTAAACATCTCAGTTTTATCTGATGTATAAGGTTCAACAGCATCATTTACTCGAGGGGTACTATTAATATTAGCAGTCTGTTTCACAGGTACTTTAATACTATTAAAGGAACTTTCAAGAGGAGACAGATTATCAGAAGGATCAAACCCAGTATAACTCCCATTAGTGGAAGGAGAGGGTGATGATACTTGAACTTGATGAAGATCCATATGTTGTGATTGTTGAGGTATAGAATGTTGGGTTTGTGGCGGAACAGGAGGTTGATATTGTTGTTGCATAGGAGTTTGTTCAGATTGCTCAGTATGTAAAACACCTTCGCCTTTTTCATAAGAGTTCATTAAATCTTTTGCATAACTATTGGCATTTAAATTATTAACGTCGCTTTTTACTGAATCATCCGCAATTCTTTCATTTGCTAGATCATAGGTTGACATAGATATAAATAAGGATATAATTATCATTATGCAATAAAATATAATAATTACTGATAATACCCATGCTAGCAACCAACACCACCATCTAGTGTTGTAGTTACCACCGGTAACAATACAAGTTAACTCAAATAGAGACATTAATATAGATGGAATAGATATTATTAAAATAAATATTACAAATACTAATCGTTGCTCTATTGGTATTTTGCTACTCGTAAATAATACTGCTAAACAGATTATCAAAATGGTTATAAATAGAGCGATACCCGCATATTTTGATTGGTCCGAACCTAAAAACACATCACTTATATTAGTTGTTGTCGCAGTAGGCATATTATATATATATTCTAATATGATAGAAAGAAAAATAAAAAATGATATTCGTAATTATATAAATATATAATTGCAATATTAATATAAATATGGGCATCCCTTATTATTTTTATTCGCTTACGCAAAAATACAATAATATTATTTCAAATAATAAACCAGAAAATTTAGATTTATATTGCATAGATTTTAACGGTATTATACATAATGTTGCACAAGATATTATAAAAAAATACAGCAACCTCGCAAGTAGTTCAGATAATAGTAATGATATTATTGAAAATGAAATTATCGAAGGTGTGTGGTTAAGAATTAAATATTATATTGATAATTATAATGCGGAAAAATATATTATTTGCGCTGATGGGGTTGCGCCTTTAGCAAAAATGTTTCAGCAAAGAAAACGCAGATATTTAAATATCTATAAAAATATTTTAGATAATGTTAATATTATTTGGGATACTAATGCTATTACACCAGGAACCCTATTTATGGAAAAATTAAATACATATATTAATAAAAATATTATTGAAGGGAACTATGTAAATAAAATTATATACAGCGGTAGCGACGAATGCGGCGAAGGAGAGCATAAAATATTTAAAAAATTTAAAGATACTCCAATAGATGATAAAATAATTATTCACGGTCTCGATGCAGATTTAATTATATTATCTTTAATGTCTCATAAAGAGAATGTATTCTTAATGAGAGAGGTAAAAGATTTGCATACAAATAATACTGTTTATAATTATTTAAATATCAAGGAATTACGCATAGCAATTTTATGTGAATTAAAAACAAATTGGGATATTAATTTTGAATATAATGACAACGATTTGATTGAGACATATTGCACAGCATGTACTATATTAGGCAACGATTTTATCCCACATTTATTAACAATTGAATTAAAAAATAATGGAATAGATACGCTACTATCTGCTACAAAAAGGTCTATTAAAATAAATGGATTACTAGTTAATAATGGGGTAATAAATCATAACTGCCTTATAGATATTTTCAAAGATTTAGCGAATACTGAAGATGAAGATATTCATCGTATATGTGAAAGATATATTAAGAAAAGACACCCCGATAATAAAAGCATTCCTAGTGATTATTATGGATTAAAAAATAAGGACCCTCTTATAAATACAATTTATAATAGTCCAAATAAATGGCGCCAAGAATATTACAGAATTATATTTGACAATAATATTTCAATTGATTCAACAGTTATGTTTAATGCTTGTAATAATTATATTAAAGGTATTTATTGGGTTTACTCTTACTATAAAGGGATGGATATAGATTGTGAGTGGTATTACCCATATAATTACCCACCAACAATCAAAGATATACTAAATCACTCAATCGCAAATGAGGTACCTATTTTAAATAATGATAATATGTTTGTTCCATCATATATTCAGTTATTAATAGTACTGCCAAAATATAGCGTTAAATTACTCGCAAAAAAACATCAGCGATATATGCTTGATATATATGCTGGTCTATTCCATATGTATCCGGTAAAGTATAATATTCAAACATTCCTTAAAACACAACTATGGGAATGCTCTCCAATTCTCCCGCTAATTAATTTAAATTATATTACGAAGGTTCTTGAATTAGAAAGTAAATACTAGTTAGTATATTTAAGATTATATATTTAATTGCGTTGTTGCTATTTCTTCTAATAAACATTCAGGAAATATTATAGGTAATCTAAACCAGTTGTCAGTAAAATATTTACTACTAATATAATTAATTACATTTTCCTCATTTACAAGAGTCTTACTTAACATATTAAGAAAATATGAGTTATATTTGAAATTTGTAATAATAAACGCTATTTCAAATTCTATATTATTATATTCATCATCATTTTCAAAAGTTTCTGCATCATCATTATCTTCAATATTATTATTATAAGCACTAACAATTGAAAGTTTTATATGAAGTTTTATAAACCATTTAGAAATATGTTTCCTTTGTTCAGCAATAATCTTTTCTTTAACACCATCAATTATATAATTATTCTCTTTCAATAAAGTTATTATTATATTATAAATTTTTCTTTTGTATTTTTTATTAATATTTAAGTTCGTTGACCCGGATGTTTCATTAAGTATATTTTCATCAAATTCCTTCTCTGTTTTTTCTATTGATAAAAACATTATTTGCTTATAATATATATCTATTTTACATATGTCATAACACAATTTAATATTCTTATTAATTCTTGCTAATTTACAAGTGCGTGCTATAATCTTTGCCTTTTTTATATTAATATCCGTAAAAGTTTCATCATTCATAAATATGAGTTCTCTAAGAAGTTCGTAATTAATCGCGTTCATTTTGCTTCGTTTTTTATTAATTTTCAGATATCTCTTTTGTTTTTGATTTTATACACTTTGATTGTTACTTGTTATTAATTAAAATTTTAATAATCATTTTTTAAAATATTTATAAAATACTATATAAATAGATTACAAAATATGCCTTCTTCAAAAAAGTTACCATCGACTGCAAAACCTAACAAATCTAAATTGCCACCTAAAATAACTTCACTAATGACATCACCACCAACAGCAAAAAATAAAATCAAAACATCAAGTTTAATTCTAGATCATATTCCTGATGATATATTGGTTATTATTTTAAATAGATTAGATATTCTTCACTTGATAAAAGTATATTTAGCAAATACATCTTTTGCTAAAAAAAAATTAGTTCTTGAATTTGAAACGATAGATTTAAGAAACTTAAAAGTTGATAAATTTATTATTGATTTCATAGATAAAAATTTAGATAAATCAAAAATAAAAAAGTTAGTATTAAATAATACATCTTTTTCAAATGATGAAGAGTTTATAGATCTTCTAGGTAATATTAAAATATTTGAAAATGTAGAAGAAATACAAATACAAAATACGCTAATTGATAAAACTTGCACAGATTTTTTTGAAAAATATTGGGACTTAAAAAATTTTGATAAATCAAAAATAAAAAAGATAGTATTAGATAAAATTTCATTTTTAAGTGATGATGACTTTGATAAATTTATTTATAATATAGAGTACTATCAAAACTTAGAGGAATTAGAAATAAACAATTTTCAATCTAAATATGAAGGGTCTATTGGTTATTTTAATTTATTTATTGAACAAATAAGAGTTCTAGTTAACCTTAAAATATTGAAAATAAGTAATACTGACATTAATGCAGAAACTGATACGGACACAGAGATGATATTTGCTGATGTATTTTTAGAAACTTTAGAAGAGTTAGTAAATTTAAAACATTTAATATTTACTAATAATGATATTGATATTATTTTGTTGAAGAAAATATCAAAAAAAATTAAGAAAAAAATTAACCATTTAAAAACTTATGGTATTGGAGTAGATACTTCAAGTCTTTCAAGTCTTTCAAGTTCACATTCATAATATAACTCATTTAGTTCTAGATCCAAATATATTTTTGAAAATAAAATGTTCTAATTTTTAAATATATTATTAAAAGTTGATTATATATAATTACTAAATATTTTAATACCAAACAACAAACAAAGAGGAACTCCTGAACAACAAACAAAGAGAAACTCCTAACAACAAGCGCGAAAATGACCGAGATTAATTACGAACTTCTTAGCGAACTTATATTTATGAATGATGGAATATTTGATTACGTTGATATCAATATGGCGAAGATTATAGCTTGTACTTGCAAAACTGCAAGTTTAAACAAAAATATTAAGTTAAGTGTTGACAGATTTAAAGCTCGTGAATATTTTGATAAAATATTTGATGTAATCACACAATACATAATGTATATACAAACAAGCGCATATATAATTAGAGAGAATATTAGTGAAAATAATGAATATAGCATTACATCACAACTTGATGATATTATAGATGATTTAAAGAATGAGAATAAAAATGTTCTTGATGGATTTAGAGAACTTATCGTTCTTGAATATAAAGAATTTATTTACAATTACGAAAACTGTAGGGAAGATATTTATGACATTCAATATAATTTAGATTATTGCGACCAATATAGAAATATTGTTGAGTATTTTGGATACTATGAATATTATGAAAATCATACATATGATCCAAACCATTTTATGATAACGCCAGAAAGTCTTTATGACTTTTGTAATGTTTAAAATATATAAATATAAATAATTTGTAAATTATATTTGTGCTTATTTTTTTTATACTTTATAATTATATAATTCTTGATATAAGAATTAATATAAATAAATAAATATAATATGAATTATATATTTGATGAAACAAAAAGCACTCCATTATGTGAAATAATGGGCAGATGTGGAAGTGATAAAGGTTCCATAGATATTGAGAATAGTTGGCATAACTATACAACATTTTATTATAGTATATTTAAGGATTTGCGCGAGAAGGAATTAAGAATATTTGAATTGGGGTTAGGAACAAATAATCCAAATATTCCATCCAATATGGGTCCAAATGGTGTTCCCGGGGCATCTCTTTATGGTTGGTCTGAATTTTTTCCTAATTCTCATATTTTTGGTGCAGATATTGATACTAACATATTGTTTAATACTGAAAAAATAAAAACATTTTATTGTGACCAAACAAATCCCGAGATTATTAAAAAAATGTGGGATGAACCTGAATTACAAGATAATTTTGATATTATTGTTGAAGATGGGTTGCACACATTTAATGCTAATGTTTGTTTTCTTGAAAATAGTATACATAAATTAAAACAAAATGGATTTTTTATTATAGAAGACATTCTACCATGGGAACAATATTTATTTGTGAATAAAATTAAAGATTGGGAAAGTCAATATAAAGGTTACATATTTACATTATTAAAAGTTCCATCTAAAAGAAATATAAATTTTGATAATACATTATTAGTAGTTTTTAAATGTTGAATGGTGTAAATATGATATATTATGTTTATTTTTTATTTATTTATTGCATAATTTATAAACTGGTCAATATCCTTATTACATAATAAAGGTGTTGCTCTATTAATTTCTTCATCATCCCATAACCACCATTTAATAGTTAATAATTTTTCTATTTGCTCTTTTGTAAATCTATATTTGATAAACTTTGCAGGATTTCCACCTACTATAGAATAAGGTTCAACATCTTTAACTACATGAGAATTGTTTGCTATCTCTGCACCATCTCCAATATTAACACCGCACATAATTGTAACATTATCTGCTATCCAAACATCATTTCCAATAATTACATCTCCTTTTGTTGAAGGGTGTCCTATCCCATTAAAAATATTAAAGGTACTATTATGCAGATGTCCAAATGGATATGTAGTAACCCAATCTGTATTATGATTACCACCTAAATATATTTTTATATTACTTCCTATTGAACAAAAACTACCTACTTTTAATTTAGAATAAGGGTGCATTAATGATGGAGAGTGATGATATGTATATTTTCCATATGTTGCCATTCTATATATTTATATACTTATATATATATACTTATATATAAATATATATATATATTTATAGACTTATGTTCAAAGATATATCAAGGTTTGATAACATAGATGATTATTTACCAATAATAACTGCTATTCTTATTGTTGATATGATAGTTATGATTTTATCAATAACTAATGTGATATCAAGTAAATATATAAAAATATGGTATCAAAAGTTCTTTTTGTCTGCAGTCTTAGCAGATGTATTGGTAATATTTATAGTTGTTATCTTAGCGAGAGCAATATATTATTATATATTTGATAAATTTTCAATAACTAATTTTATATTAGTAATGCTTGCACTACAAATAACTCATGATATACTATTCTATATAATAATAAGCATAATTCCAAGAGGTGCAAATAAAATGATAGATATCTTTCAAGATTATGCGAATGAAATGTCATATGGTGCAATTATTGGAGATAGCATGATGATTATTGCAATTGGATTAATTGCATCATACCTCGCGAATTTTGAAGCAAATACTAATATTATAATTTTAATTGTATTCTTATATTTCTTGCAATTTATTCTATATAGTTTTTAATATATTAAATTAAAAATTGATAGATTGTGTGTATATTAAGATTAATACATTCTCGCAGAAAATATTATTAAGATGTATGAATGTGTAATTGCAGAAAATATTCACGAAAGTATTTATGATATATGTGAAGGTATATATGATAATATGTGTTATTGTAATTGCAATTACAATAAGGAACATTTATTATTAGTTGAAGAATTAATTAATTTTATAGATGATCGCATTAACTCTATATCAAAATATGACATTAATAATATGTTAATATGGTATGGTATTGATAATGCGATTATTCGATATAATGAGTATTATACCTTGTCTCATATTGATGTAAATAATTTCTCTAAATCACTTTTAACATTTTTAATAATATTATCATTTGATGTAGTAGTAGTACAAGAAAAATAGTCTTTTTATAATAAAACATAGTCTTCCCCATCTATATTTTCCATATTATCGTTAATTTCAATACATTCTTTTTGAATATCACCGCTTATGCTACAAATATCTAAATTATTTAATTCGTTAATATTTTTAGCGACATTATCATTGCGTTGTTTATTACTTATTTTTGAAGATATTGATATATCGTTAATATTTATAAAATTATTATTTATTTTTATTAATTTAGCACCTTTTTTTGTTTTATATACCTGAAATTCCTTATCGCTATAAATATATTTCTCATTCGTCAAAGTTTTCTGGGATCCCATAATTATATTAAATATTTATTTTATATTTATATAAATGAAAACAATCAAATATGTTTCAATTGTGCAAAATCATATTAGCGAGATGATAGTATTTTTCTTAAAAATTATGATTTAAAAATAAAAATTGATATGCTATCTTTACTTATATAAAGATTAAACAAGTAATATAATATAACGATGAACGTCCTCCTCGCTAAGAATTTTAATGTTGACAAACTCAAGTATTCAGAACTAAAAGTTATGAAATCAGGAGCTAAATCTGTATACATTAATTATAATGGAAATAAGGTAAATCTACAGACACCTGTTCTCAATATCCCTTATGGAATTAATGATAATATGCAATTTATTAAGAAGGATGAGAATCGAAAAGACGAGGAGCGTAAATATGATATTACTGTATCATTCAAAGGAATGGATGAAAATCCTAAGATTAAGCAATTTCATGATAAAATGAAGGAGTTAGAGCAGAAGATTATTGATGATGCATTTGATAATCGTCTTGCATGGTTTAAGAATAATTTTAGTGGAAATAAAGATGTTGTTTCTAATATGTTTACACCTATTGTAAAGCATGATAAAGATAAGCAGACAGGTGAATATGCTAATAAATATCCGCCAACATTTAAGGCAAAGATCCCTTTCAATTCGCTTGAAAATAAGTTTGAGTTTGACTGTTATGATATGGATAATAATGAGATCAATTTTAATGATATTTTGACAAATCTCAAAGGTGGAAAAGCGCAATTTATTATTCAATTGAATGGTATCTGGTTTTCTGCTGGTATGTTTGGTTGTAGTTGGAAAATTGTGTCTTCAAAATTTCAGCAAATCAATACATCAAAATTGACATTTGTAGCAGATAGTGATGATGAATTGAATAATGGTGAAGGTGATGATGAAGAAGATGATATTTCTGTAGATAATGATGTTATTGCAAAGATTACGCAGAAACAATCAGTTGTTTCTGATAAAAAAACACTTGTAGAAAAGCAATCTGCTAAATCATCTCGGAAAGTAATTCCTTCTGAAGAAGAAGATGATGACGACGATGAGGAAAATGAACTAGATAATGTCGAAGAAGAAGATGAAGAAGAGGAAGAAGAGGAAGAAGTTGTTCCTGTAAAAGTTGTGGTAGAAGAACCTGTTGTTCCTGTTTCCGATTCTAAATCAAAGAAATCAAGCATCAAAAAAAAAGTAATCTAAGTATAATCTAAGTATAATCTAAGTATAATCTAAATATAATCTAAGTATAATCTAAGTATAATCTAAGTATAATCTAAGTATAATCTAAGTATAATCTAAGTATAATCTAAGTATAATCTATATTTTTTATATTTTATTTTTTTATAAAATAAAAATAATAATGCCAAAAATTATTGACATAATTAATCTTCCTAAAGGGAGTGCTTCTTCGCATTCATAATCGATAATATCAATATTATTGGATATTAATTTAGCGAACATATCTAATATTTTATATGCTATTGGTAATGATAAAAAAGCAAATAATATTGCTACATATACTGCAGTTCTAAATTTACAAATATAAATATCAAAAAACCCTTTATTTTGTTCATAATTCTGATGTTTTTCAGGTGGTATATACAAAAAATCGGGTGTGTTCTTTATTAAATTATTATTATAACTATTCATTTACATATATTCTACATAATAATATAGTAAAAAATTATTACTTGGACTTATTATTGTTGGTTGAAAACTTGTTATATCATCAATATTCATATTATAATTTATATCCATAATATTACTATTATCATTTGTAATATCTGTTGAATTATTTAAATTGTTATTGTTGCTTACATCATTGCTAATAAGTGTAGATATAAATGATGTAAAATTAGATATATTTGATATATATGAGGTTGTTTCATATGTTGATAACCATTCAGGCAAATTACTATAAAAATCGTTAGAGCATAGCGCAATAGATTTCATATAATTGCAACATAATATATATAAGTCATCTTTACATTCATTAAACATTTTAATGCTTTCCTTGCAAAAATCATATGTAAATGTATCATCATTAATATTTAAAAAATATATTTTACTTTCTTCTACATTACTAGAAAAATCTCTAAATAATTTAATACATTTTAATAGATCATTTTTTGACATCTTTTTAAACCATTCCGGATTATTATAAAATCCTCTCCTTTCAATTTCTATAGATAAATCTGTAAATGCGTTCATCTCAGTTGTCCATAAACATTCATCCTTTCTTTTTGCAATATTATGATATTTCATTTTCATATTTAATCTCCAAATTGTTTTATCATGTAATGCTTCTCGTGTATAAGGATTATAAGGAACAACATTATCATTTAAACATTTTCTAATAAAAAAATCAAGTTCCACAATATTAAAAGCATATGTTCCTTTAATATCTTTAATAGTAAATAACATATCTGCATCTATATTATTAATATTTTCAGTAGTAAATAAATCTTCATCATTTAAAAAATTACAATTAGAACTATCTTGAATACATAATAATTTATATTTTACAATATTTTGAAAATATTTTAATATGTTTATATTACATTTATTACTAAATTTATATGTATTATAATTTAGCAAATATATTTTATCATATATGGTATTTTTGTTATTAGTATTTATTATTAAGTTATTATTATCAATATAGTTTTCATAAATATTACTTAATTTTATAATTGGGATCATTTTAAGTAAATCAATAAATAATATATTTATAAAAACATCATTATCATTTGAAAGATCTTCATATATATATTTATATATTTTATAAATATCATTTGACTTTAGCGCATATTTATCTTCAAAAATATTATAAAATATTTTACATAAATGTTTTTTTTTTGAATGTATATGATAACAACAAAAAAATGTGTTCTTTATCGTCTTCTTATTACATAATCTAAAACATTTTTTCTTCCTATATATGCATCTTAATGTTTGCTCCATAAAATTTATAAAAATAATTTATATCTAATTAAATATAATAATATATATTTATATGTACTAAGTTTATTGTTTGTTTATTATTTGTATAAATAATTTAGGAAATAAATAGACATATTAAGGAGGTATAATAGTAGCAGGTAAAAGAATACCGGCATTAACATAACTATAATAATCATATAACTTATTTTTAAGAATGACATATTTATTGCCATCTTTTATTACTACTCTACCTCTGTCTTTTCGCGTATGTTGCTTATTTTTAAATTGTAATATTTTTTTATCTGCAGTTATATTATTCGTATACGATAATTCATTATTGTCAACATTTATAGGCCAATTATAACATTTATATCCATTAGATAAGGGATTATTAATATCTGATTGTATAATACAATCTAAAGATGCAGCTTTTAGCATCTTTAGAAAAGAATTAATAAGTCCTTCTTTGCTTTTAGCAATATTATAGATATGCTTATCTGTTGTTATTTCTTTATCTTTACTACGTAAAGTAGGATTATCATTTAATTGTTTTTTTGTAAAATTCATTAAATATGTATACACTTGAACATTCTGGTCGTCAATTGGTAATGCTTTATGACTACATGTCCGCACAGCACGTCCAATAACTTGATCTATTCTTACAGAGTTCCAGAAATATTCTGTAATTAATACGCGTCTTACATTTTTTAAAGATATACCTTCAGCGCCAGATTGCGTAATCATCATAACTTTTACAATTTTTCCATATAATTGCTCTTTTTCAATATCAATATGTTTTAATTGTTCTTGTATGATTTTTGGTAATGCTTTACTATTTCCATTAAATATATTCATTAGAATATTAGTTTTAATTCTATCAGAGTTAAAAACGACATATCTTTTATTATCGTATTTTTTGTCAAATACATCAATATCATCTATCATATATCCAAAGTCTTCGCTATTAATAATATTTATCTCAGCATATCCTTGTCTATTTAAAACCTCTTTAAATATTCCAAGTCCTTCTATCATTCTGAATTGCGAATATACTAATACGCTACCAGGTGATGTATTAATATCTTCATACATTTGTGCAAATTTAGGACTATATAAGTTATGCAATTTATCAATATCTAGATAATCGCTTCTTATTAATTTGTTCATCGCATCATCTAATTGACTGTTATATGCAGTAGCAACATCTTTATTTAATTGTTTTGCGTCATCTTTGCCATCATCAGACTGTGAACTTTTATCACTATCAATATTTACAATCTCCTTTTTTAATAACATTCTTATATCTTGCGGAAATATACGATTGATTTCATCAGGAAATGCGAAATTACATACCATCCTACTAAATGCCCTATAAACAGATCCTATATCATCGTTTGCGTTACCCTTTTTAAAAAGTTTCTTTCGGTCATCCATCCTGATTTCAACCAAACGAACTTCTAAATATTTTTTAATTTGGTGATCTGCCATATAAAGTTCCCGTGATATTGATGGTAGCATTTTTGGGAATAGGTCAGACCCAGAAGTCTTATAATAACTAGTAGTTCCTAATATTCTCCTTTTAAATAAATCTTCATTTTTAACATTTATATTTTTATTATCACCGTTATTATCATCTATAAATAATTTATTAAAAACAACTTTATCAGTAGGTAATGCTTCATTATTAATTATTTTACTTTTAATAGATAATTTTACAATATCTGTTTTGTTTAATACTTCTACAATCTTTTTAATTATATCATCTGAACTTTTATCCCATTTATTCTTTGTAATGTTTGCTTTATTATCATCAACTCTTTTAAAATCATCAGGTAATAATGTTATTGATATAATATTTTCATTATAATTTATTGTATCTATAAAACTATATAGTTTCTTATCGTGTAAATGTTCAATAACTGTCTTCATATCTGGAACTTTTGATTTTTTTAATAATTCAATATTATATTCTTTTATTGGTCCACGAACAAGATTAATTAATGTCGCTATTTCGTATGGTTGATTTATTATTGGTGTTCCTGAAAGTAATATTAATTTTATCCCTTTCGCATTCATTAAATGATTATAAATTGCTTTTGCTAGTCTCGAACCATTAACTATTCTACTTATAAAATTATGTATTTCATCAATAATTATAAAAGAATTGTCGAATGGTTTTGTTCCCAATTCTTTAACCATTTTCTCACTTAGTCCATTATAATTTATAAAAGTATATCTATTTCGAATTATATGGTTTATCGCTACATCAATTTCAGCTTTATATTTTGCTTCCTTCGCATCTACAGAATTATAGCGAACCTTTTCTATTTTAATAACAGCACCTTTTATATCATCCTTATATAGCGGAACCCAAACTAATCCATCTTTTTTTACAAGTTTAGCGGATATAGCATATTTTGACAACTCTTCCATCATTTCTGGTGATTTCTTATTAACTTTTATTTGTGTCCATGTTTTTTTAAGATTGCGCCCTATTTTTGACGCTATTAATAATTCATTTTCATAATTTTGAGATAAAGAAGCAGGAGTCATAATAACTATTTTTTTAAGATTTATATATCCCTCTGCAGCTGCTATAGATGCGATAGACTTACCAGATCCTAATTCGTGATATAAAAGTATTCCTCTATAAGGACCATCAAATTGCATATAATCTTTTACTATTTTTTGCTGTCTTAACAGTTTTATATAGTCATCGTCTACATCACAACTATCATTAGAGCATTTGCAAGGTGCTTTAATTGCATTATTTACTTTGCTTAAATATTTAGAAGGATTAAAAGTATTATATATTTCCTTATTATATCCTATACGATTTGGTAAAATCCAATCAGTTGGTTTTACTATAATATCCATATCTTCTATTATAATAATTCAAATTAAAAATAAATTATACAGTATTTATAAATATTAAATCTACTTTATGAATATTTAATTATTAACTGATTCACTCAAAGGGATTTTTATAAAGGGTTCTAATATATTAACAACTCTTTTCATTCCAATCTGTATTGATAATTCTACAATTTGATCACATAATAATATAATTGCGATACCTATTATAAGAAGAATAGATATATTAAAAATAGCGTTATAAATATAATTATTCCCTGTTTTTTCTTGTTTTACAACAATATCTTGTTTTTCAAGGGTTTCAATCTTTTTATTTGGTTCATCTACTTTAAATCCACCTGGTCCAGTATTAAATTGAGGTATCACAGGGTCTGCAATAGATGTTTTATTATACCCATTACTATTTATATTACCATTATTAATTTTTTCTTCTATGCTTTTTAAAAACATTATAGCATCTTCTGCATTTTTCTTTTCTTCCGGTGTTAAATTATAACTACTATTATTTAATAAATTATTTCCATTCTTTGGAATATTGCTATTATTAGTATATTGTGAAGTATCATTATTAGTATATGATTGTTTATTAGTATTAGACATGTAAGCATATGAATTATATTTAACCTCGTCATTTAGATTATTAATATTAAAATATTGCTCTAAATCTTCATCGTAATAAGGCATTACATTATCACTCGAACCCTTGATATTATTATAAGTATTCGCAGAATAATTTAAATTTGGTATTGTAGAAGCAGGTAAGGTAGATAAAGCATTATTAGCATTATTAGCATTATTCGCATTATTCGCATTATTAGCATTATTCGCATTATTAGGAATTATATTCATCATATTCATCATACTATTATTATTATTAATGTTTGTATATACATTCATAGCATCATCATGTTCTTTTTTACATTCATTAGATACGGGAATATTATAAGTAGGTGCTTGTAATGGCGCACACGAATTTCCGCTATTATTTGGATAGTCGGAAAGTTTATTAGAATTTAGTGCTAATTTACTTGATTCAACAAATGAAGGACTAGTATTTGTTGCAACTACCATAGAACCATTATTTTTGTTTGATTTATGATTAGGTTTTTTCTTTTCAAAAGTATCTATATTATATGCTTCTTGTAATGTTGAATAATTCATTATTTATATACTTCTATTATACAAAATGAAAAGAAAAAATTAAAATAAAATATTTATATAATATAATTGTAAAGAAGAAAGATGGATAGTAACATATATATTGAAGATATATTTAAAGGTATATTAACAGGATTTTTTGCTTCTTACTTAATAATACTTGGGATGCGTCCAGCCGCGATATATCCTGATAATATATTAGATATTATAGATAATCCCTGGATATTTCTAATATTATTTATAGTTAATTACTATATATTAATTTGGGATTTTACTATAGGACTGCTGTTATTTTTAACATTAATAGCACTAATACTAGATATTATAATATTTACTCATGGTGATTTTCTAAAAGATATTATAAATATAGTAAATACTGATTTTTATAGCGCAAGCAGGCAAATTGAAGATAATAAGGAGATAAAACATAATCTAGTAGAAACATATAAAGATATTAATGATATTATATTAGAAAAATTAATTCATTATAATAAATTATATGAAAACACAGATAATATTAAACCATACAATTCAATTCTATAAAAATCTTCTCAAAAAATAGATTATGATAAATACATTAGTACCTGGGACGGAAGGTATAACATTAGAACCATTATCTATGATTTTCTTAATACTCGTACAGATAGGAGGAAGATATCTTAAAATAGAACTAACGCCTGCACAACAAAAAATAATTAATAATGTAGTTATACAGGGTGTTATATTGTTTTCTATTATTCTTGTGGCGACTAAAAATATTGCAAATAGTTTAATTATTGTTTGCTTTATATATCTATGTGCAAATATATTATTTAATGAAAATCATAAATATAATATTCTTTCTAAAAAATGGTTAATAGAAGAAAATATTATATCTGATAATAACTATAAATCTTTAAAAGAAATATATATTAAAAATATATCATCAATTATATAAATAATATAAAATATATATTATTAACAAATGAAAAAATTAAATAGTCAAATTCTAGTAGATAAGAATGATGAAACTGATATAAGAGTAGTTATGAATAATATTTTTAGTTGCGACGAGGATAAAGAATTATTTAATAATATATATAAAACAATAGAATGGAAAATGAGTGGATGGTTTGTTAAAAAGGGGGTAACGCAGAAGAAAGAAGATATATATATATATGTTGAAACACTTCCTGATTATTTTAAATCATATACTGTAGAGAATGATAAATTTTTGCGTATATGTATTAAACATAAAATTAAGGTAGATGATGAAGGGTATAAAAAAATTAAAAGTAGATTTATTATTAAAAATATTAAATCAAAATATAGAAATATAATTAATGGTCTCGACTTAATTAAGGTTATTAATTATATGGAGATTAATGATATTCCAAATACAAAACTTATTAATGTTAATCTAAATACCGAAATAAAATTATCTATTCCATATAAAGAAGATTTTGAAAATTATCTCGCAAATGTTTTTGAAACAATAAATGAAAACTTCAGAAAAAAATTAACTGGACAACTAAAATTATAACAACAATTACTGGTTACAATAAATCTTATATTAAAAAATATATAAGGATTACATACTAATATATATTAGGTAATTACTCTAACGCCTCTATTTATTCGCTGCTATAGCTCAGTTGGTTAGAGCACTCGGCTGTTAACCGAGTTGTCGCAGGTTCAATCCCTGCTAGTAGCGTTTTATTTTTTTAATCTAATTATAATGAATATATAATTAGATATATATTTATTGAATATAAATAATCTTTTTAATATTATGTAATTCTTTTTTTAATATATTAATTTCATCTTTTAAATAATTATTTTCTTTTCTAAGTTCTTTAATCGCTTCTACAAATACGGCACCTAATCTATCATAACAAATTGTAAGATATTCTTCGCCACTTTTAGATGAAATTTTTTCATTAATTTTTGTTGTATCAAAAGGAGCAATTTTAACTATTTCAGGAATAACCTTTTTAACTTCTTGTGCGCTTAGTCCTATTTCATTATCATATTCAAACCCAAAATCTAATGCTTTTTCATTTGGAACATAATAGAATCCATTTAAATGATCAATAATATCAAGTGCATTAGTAATATTTGATGTAAATGTTTTCAATCTATTATCAGAATAATATGAACGAATATGCCCAGATGCAATAATATTCCCAACAACTTGTAACTTTTCTGCTGGGGTGGGTATGATTGAATTTACATTATCAATAAGTAATGAATTACATTTAATATACCCTGACGCTTTAATATCTCCGATAACATTTATTTTTTCAGTTTGCACTCCACTAGATTGTAAATCATCCCCAATACGCATAGAACCATTTCTATCAAATATTAGCATTTTTGGAGTTATTGTTTGACCTTGCAAATTTGTCGAATTTTTTGAAATTGTTAATAATTCACTTGTACCTGAATCAACAACATTAATATTTATTTTATTTAGTTGAGTATTTTCTCTAACTCTTAATATATCAGCATCTAAAGTACCAACTTTAAAAGAATTATTGACAGCAGATCCTGCTATTGATCCAATTTCCCAAGAATCTACATAACTTCCTCTTATAAATATAGCTTGATCATTTTTTAATACTGGAGGTATATCACCTAATCCAGGAAATAGAGATCCTGTTCTAATATTAATAGTTTTAAGAAAATTACTTGAAAATTCATATGAACTCTGTTCAAATTGTGCTCTTAGTACTGCTAGTGATTGACCCACTGTACCTCGTATTCCTTCAAACACATCAATCCCATCAATTTTAAACGTTCCATTAGAAGTATTAATATCTCCATCTACATCTAATGTATATTGTGGTGTATAATGTGGTTTCATATTTATACCAAATTTACCTCTTGCACCACTTGAACGTACAGAATCTCGTGGATAATTTATTATATTTGTTAATTCACTATATGTCCATATATTAGCATCAGTACTTGTTAATTCTAATTGCCCATTATCAATATTAAATTTAAAATCAGAAGAACTTGGTTTAATTAATCCGTACTTATCGAGTGATGCATTTTCAACTCCAATATTGCTATAATGCAAATTTCTATAAATACCATTATTATCTTTTATTAGAGGAATTCTACTAATTTTTAAATCATCCTCTACTGTTAAATTTCTTACTGATAATGTTTGAGTAGAATTTGTAAATACTAAATTCTGAGATAAATTAATATTTTCTGAACTGCCACCAAATAGAATTTGCCCACTAGGAATTATATTTATACCTGTGCCTCCATTTTCAACTTTAATTATACCGGAATTGATACCAGATGCAGATATAGGTCCATACAATATATTATTTTCAATTTTAAATAATTGATTTTGTGTAAATGATAAACCATCAGAACTGCCAAATAATATTTCATATGGTCTTACACTAGTAATTCCAGTTCCACCTTTATTTATTGGGAGGGCAATACCTGTTGAAATATTATTTATATTTAAATTTGTTATATTTGCACCATTACCATGAAAATTATATGCACTTAAAGAACCTTCAATATCTAATAAATGTGGTGTCTCTTTACTATTTGTAGTAGCATCATTACTAATATATACTTTACCATGTAAAGATGTTTTACCATATATTTTAACAATATTATTATTATAATTATTTGTATTATTTAATTGAAGTATATTACTATTATTAAACTGCATAGATCCTAAAATATTAGAAGTAATAACATTATTAGAAACATATATATTACCATCAACATATAAATTACTATTAATATGAGTTATCCCATTAATATCTAATAAATAATTAGAACTAGGAGTTGAATTATTAATACCAAAATTTTTATTGTTAGTAATAGTTAAATAACTTATACCATCTTGTGCATTTGCATAACTTAAATTACTCCCATATTTTATTTGATATTTATTATCAAAGGTTGTTATTTTCCAACCCATTTATATAAAACCCTATATATATATTTTCTTATTATTTTTTTAAGTAAGTAATTTATTCTTTTATATAAAAGAATTTCAATATTATATACTAAATATGCACCAAGCATTATTTACAAATCATGATAAATTTCATATTCATAAAATTCTTGGGTTTGGGTGCTTATTCAATTACTTATTACGTATTTATTGGTTAATAGTATATGGATCTATGTTTATATACACAGATTATATAAGTTCTTTTTTAATACCAATATTCCATATAACATTATCTTTATCATCATTCATATTTCATGTTCCTCAAGTAAGATTAAATTCTAAAATTATAATTTGGAAAGAGTTGCAATTACATAATATAATTTTTACATCACGTTCTTGCATTATCATGGCATATAGTTTAATATGCATTAATTTTAAATATAATTATTTATATCATTTAGGAAAATTTATAATAATAATACTGCATCATATATTAGCAGATTATATAACATTTAAATATAATGTAAATGATAAAACAACAACACGTGATATAAATTGGGAAAATATTCCAAATAATATAAAAATAAATATGAAAAGATATTATGCGATTTGCCAAATATTAGCAATTAATGCTCTGCTATTAACAGATAATGATAATTCCGGATCCGGAATTATAGAATCTGCATTCTTAATTATGTTTCCTATACAATTATCAACTTTCTTAATGACACTTGTAAGGAAATTAATTATTTCTAATATTAGTTGGCATATATTCTATGCATTATCATTATTATCGCCGTTTTTAATTGTAATTAATGCTAATTATAAAAATGAGTTAGAAGTTGCTGACATATTTCTACCTACCCTATATGTAATTTTTCGATTACAATATAATATGAATAAATATTATTTGATGTCACATGTTTTTATACTAAATATGTATATTAAATATAAAAAAGGTAATATTATTATACCAAATTTATCTTAATTATTCACATTTATTTAAAAAATCTTTGTATTCTTCATATTTATATGGTAAATAAGTATTATTACTTATATCAATATAACTACAAGTATATTCAGTTCTTTCAAATAAATCACTAGAATTTTGCATTTGTTTTTTAATTCTATCATCATTTAAAATAAAATCGTTAGCACACTCTTTGTGATGACAAAAAGTTTTTATCTTATTTTTAATAAAATCAATATCTCCAAAATATGAAAGATGCCATCCTCCATTTTTAATAATTGGTACATTTGCATCGGGAACTCCTCTAAAAATTTCTTGTGGATTATTATATTTAATATAACTACCGTAATTTAAAATTTTTGGTTGAATCCATTTTTGATCATATTTACAAGTTATATTATAATAATATAAATCCATTTCTAGATTATAAGTACAATTAATCTGATTATTATTTTTAAGATTTAAAACTGTTTTTGTATCAGGTATTTCATCTAAATCTGCTATAATAATGATATCATCATTATTTAAACTTAATTTCTTTATCCCTTCGTCTATACAGTTTCTTTGATAATTTTCTATGTCCATAGAATTAGAAGTTTGAGGTATATTATCTTTTACTATAATATGAATTATTTTATCTAAAAATTTTGAAAATCGAGTCTTATTATTTTCAAAGTATAACTCCTTATCATTATTTGAATGCGTTTTTATACATTCAACAAGAACAAAATAGTCAACAAGATCATTAAGTTCATTTAATCGAAATTCTAACATATCCAATTCATTATAAAATATAAAACAATCTATAACTTTCATTTATTAATTAATATAAATGATTCTTTTATATAATTGAATCCTTATTATATAAAGATATCAAAATTTTTTTATATTTTTACTATTCGCCTGTGAATAATAATATAAATAAGTTAATAAATATCTACTTTTATCTATATCGCTTAGTTTATCAGTATTTAATTTAAAACCATTATAAATAGCAAACTCAAACAGATTTTTAAATAATTCTAGATCATCGTCTAAATTATTAGAAGGGTTTGCAAAAATATTAAGTATTTTATAATTTTCTGGAGATAATCTTCTTATCAAGCATATATAATTCAGATTATAAGTATCGTTATATACACCTATAACGATAGTTGGGTGAATAAATCTATTTTTGCTTAACCATAAGGTATCTTCAATTATTTTAGGTTGACTTTCTTTATTTTCATTAGACCATTTGTAAAAGGAACTATATACATTATTATAATTTAATTCACAAATATTTGAACCTTTATTATTAAAGCGAAGAACCGGAATATTGAAAGAATAACAATTTAAGATATTTATTAATATTAAAAAAAATTTAATACTTGTATTCATAATAATATATAATATTATAAATATATAAATATTATATATTATTATGAATATAATATTTATATATAAATTTTTTTGTTTTTAATCTACTAGAATAAATAAAATGAAAATACATGTACCTAATCATCTTATTATTATATCTATGGGTGTTTTTTTAATATTAAATATGTTTGAAAATATTATTCATTTTAGTATTGGGAGAGATATTAAAGAAAAAAATAATGCTAATATAAAAATAGAATTACCAGAATATTATGATATAATAAAAATAATATTTATTATGATAATATTTGCATTCCTACAAGCAATTTTTACATATTATTTTATAATAATTGGGTTATAGATTATTTGTAATTTAGTCCATATCCATTATGAACTTTCCCTAATAATATTTAGACTCTTTATATTCTTATATAGAATATTATTTGTTATATCAAAATTATCCTAAATAATATCAATTAGTCAATAGAGTTATTGTCGATTTCTTCATACTCTAAATCATATACATCATAAACATCATAAAGAACATCGTTGCGATATTCGTCAAATGGAATGTAATTATTATCATCTTCATCATCATCTTCATCAGTACAATACTCATAATCATCTACTTCAAATTCAGAATCCATCATCCATTTAGGAGATGACATAGTATCCTTTACTTTAATTAAGTAATAAATAAAATTTATCAATTTTTAATTTTATATTTAAAATATATAATAATTTATTCTTAAAATATCATCATTATAATTATTTTTTATTTTTAATATATAGGTATAGATATATGTTTAATTTATCAACACAAGCGAGTGCATATTTTATTTTGATATGCATAACAACTCTTATTAATTTAATATGCTTTTTTATAATGATTGGTATGTGGGGATTTGTATCTTATTTAATATATTCTTTAGTTACTATACCGCTAGTTCTTTTATGGATGTATAATATTGATTGCTTAACAACGGGAAATTGTCAAATATGGAGTTGGATTATAACTGTTGTAACATTAATATCTGTAATTACTACAACAGTTATTTTAGTTGCATTCACAATAAATCCACCAACAGGTTTCACATTACAACAAAATGGAATTATGATTAAACCTACTGATACTACTAAACCTATTGTTACTACTACTAAACCTACAGATACTACTACTAAACCTACAGATACTACTACTAAACCTACAGATACTACTACTAAACCTACAGATACTACTACTAAATCTGCAGATACACTACTAAAAATCTCATTAAATAAAAATTGATATATGTTTATGATTTATGAAGCATAAATTTATTATTAAATGCCAAGATGCAGTCACGAGAGTTATAAAATTGATATTATTGATTTGGAAGAACCAAATTATTACAGTAGAAAAATATCAACATTCTATAATTATAATGGTGAAAATTCAACATACATATTTTTTATTAGCGATAGGCGAAATATATACATAGAAACCAAATATGGATCAATTATTATTCCCTATAGTGATATTATAAAATATAATAAATTATATATTTATTATATTTTATCATTACAATTAACAGCAGAACAATCAAAAATATATTATTGTAAAATAGGATATAAGGGTATATATAAAGAAAGAAGAAACTGGTATATTTTAACAAATATATGTTGGAAAACAGCATGTTTGTCATATGGTGATTATTGCTATTTTAAAGAGAGTCCAACGACTGTCAATATAAATACTTGCTCCCCTATCGATACAATAAACAATTATATTATATTATTTAATAATATAGAACAAAACCCTTACAAAATTAGTTATTGGTTAATAAATTATGAGATAGATAAAATATCAAGTATATTATATGATAATGAAGAAACTATAAATAGAGCAAAACAAGTCAAGGATATGTTAGAAATAATTACAAAACATTTTAATATTAATGATGATATTAAAATAAAGATACTTTATCAATATTATCAATTATATATTATATAATAATAATATACTATTATATAATATAAGTAAATGACAAACACATTCATATTTTTATTAATTTTATATGTTGAAATTACTACTTCATATATTAAAAGTGTATCTTTATTACATCTGATGACTCCTTTAAGTAGCAAATTACAATCTAAAAAAATAACAAGAATGTCCCTAAAAACAGATAAATATATAAATACAAATATCTCAAGTAGCATTAAAACACATGAATATTATATTACACAACCTCTTAAGAAAGATGGATTACAAAATTTACCTTCCACGGGCGACCAAATAAATATATCATCAATATATCTAAATATAGAGAAAGTTAAAGGAGTATATTTTTCAAAAGATGTCAAAAATATTATTTTCACATTCCCTAACAATTTATCTGAACTATATTATTATGATATTAAAAATAATGATAATAACGGAACAATATATAAAATATCAAATGATACACGTATAAATATGAAAAATCTTAAAAAATTTGTTCTTCAAAGTTTCAACAATAATATTGATGGTATATTATTTTAATATTATATATTATTAGAATAGAAATAACATTAATATAACTATGAATGACAAAATTGAATTAGAGCAATTATTTGCAGAATGTGTTGGAACATATGTGTTTTTTATGTGCATATTGCAATCGTCTGATCCTGTTCCAATTGCAATAGGTTTATTGGCTGCTGTTTATATGTTTGGAAAAGTATCTGGAGGATTCTTCAATTCAACATTAAGTTTTATTATGTATCTTAAAGGCGCAATAGGAATTACAAAACTATTTGCATATGTATTAGCACAAACTGTTGGAGGTATTCTTGCATTGACAACTTGGAAAATACTAAATAAACAGTAGAGAGTAAATACTATATAATAATATAACAATATATTATTATAATATAATAATATGAATAATTTATATACATCGATAGATATAAAAGGGGGTTTAGGAAATCAATTATTTCAGATTGCTTATATAATATATTTTTTACGTTTATCTAAACGTCAAAGAATAAAAAGGAAACTAGTATTTAAAAGTGATGAGGATTTAGAACCGAACACTTTAAAATTACAGAGAAAAACTTATTGGAATACATTATTTAAAGGATTATTCCGTATTTTAAATATAAACGACTTTCAATCTATCGCATTAAATATTGAATATAGTGAGATAGACCAACATAAATATAACGAACCGCCTTATAATGTTAAAAATAATATTTTATTTACAGGTAATTATCAAACATTCAAACATATTGATGAAAGTTTGCGAGATAAGATGATTGGAATTGTTTATAGCAACGAAGATATTATGTATTCTGCGTATTATAAATATAGAGATATATTAGATCATTTTGGAAGTAATACTAAAGATGACGATATGGTATCTTTGCATATAAGAAGGGGTGACTATTTATCACTTTCAAATTATAACTATAATTTAGAAATGAGTTATTATAAAGATGCTATGAGTATTGCAGATAAAAAGAATATTGTTGTATTTTCAGATGATATTGAATGGTGTATTGAAAACTTTGATAAGTATGTTAATAGAGAGAATATATATAATGTTTATTATGTATCATCTTTAATATTTAAGGAGAATGAATTAAATATTAAAGATGATATTGAATTTATATTAATGTCGATGTTTAAAAATAATATTATTGCAAATTCATATTTCAGTCTATGGGCGTCATTTATAAGTTATTATAAATCAAAAATTGTGATCGCGCCTAAACGCTGGTATTCTTTTGATGGATGTAAAGAGTATGATGAATTATTTCATAAATATATCACGCATATTATATAAACATTTCATATAATCAATAATCAAGATTTATATATAATCAATATTATATATATTACTATGGATACAGATATAAAAGATTTAATAAATGAGAATAAAATATTAAAAAATCAATTGAATTTTTTGATTGATTGCATTACAAATCAAATGAAAAGTTTAGAATTATTATGTGAATGTACTAAGGATGAATTAATACATAAAGAATTTCTTAAACCATATTATAAAAAAAGTTATAAATACAATTTATATATAAATGATATATAATAATTGATATATATAATATTTGATATTGTTATATATAGGCATAATTGCAGATAATGGTATCAATTACAAGTGATTTATATTTTACAAATATACACATATTACCAAGTGCTATTAATGCGAAGGTATGCAAAAATTGGTATGCAAATATAATATGTATTTTAAAAAAAAAGAAGCAAACATTTTACGAATTACAAATATATAATTTAATAATCAATAAATATAGCAGTTATCCTCCAATAGAATATAATGTTAGAAGAAGGTTAGATTTTGGAGACAAAAATTATAATATATTTGATAACAATATATTTGATATTGCTTATGATAATATGATAAAACAAATATTTAATTATCTTAAAAAAGATACTATAGTTTTCTTAAATATTAAAGAGTCGTTAATTTCATATTATACTAAGTATACTGATATATATAAAAAATATAGTAGAATGGAATTATTAGAAATATCAGATTCTGGATATATAGACAAAAATATAGCAAATGAATACAAAGAAATATTATTAAAACATTATAATCATATTATTACATGACATATAATATTAATTCTAATATTATTTCATATATAATATTATAAAAATTTGTTCTTTTTTTTAAAAAATATTATAAAAATTGATTAATATTTTTTAACTATTCTATCAACCAAAGATGCTTACAAACACCGTGCCCAACATTAATATCAACTACAAAACCGCCAAACACTCAATCAAATTAGATATTACGTTTGGTGAAGGAAAAGAAGATGCTGACGGAATCAGCGAAACGGAAAGAAAGAATTTTACTAAGAATTATGATGTTGAAGTGTTTGAGTCAGGAGAAGGAGATGATTATGCAAAAGGGTATCGCGTCGTTGCAAATGAAGGTCCTCTTGTTATTAAACTAGGAAATATTAGTATTCAAAATGAAAATTCAAAATATGATTACGCAATTGGTTTTGCACTCGATAATGAAGCACCTGAGTATTATTTAAATTATTCAACAATTCCTATTAATATTAAACGTGATGGAACGATGTGGACTATTCCTGCGAATAATGGAGAAGGTTATAACTTTGACCAAAACCCTAATGCTAAGTTTCAATGGATTACAAAGAAGGCGCTGGGAGAAGAGTACAAACCTACAGAGGATGAATTGAAACTTGGGATGGAAGAAACTTCACAAAATACGGGGTTGATTTATTTAACATTTATGGTGTTTCGTAAGTTTAAACCAGAACCGGTTACTCGTTCTACTACACGCTGTGGTAGTTCAGCCGCAAGGTTTGGATATGGAAATGAAGCAAGTTCAGCATCTGTTAAATCAGAATTTGAGTATGCTACTGAAACTGAAAAGTATGTACTACCTATTCGTCTTAGGATTTCTGATGAATCAGCAATAAGCAATATTAATTGTTCGCGACATCTGGAAGGGGCAAATCTCAACGCACTCCGTCGCCAGACGATGACTGTGCCTTTCTAAAGTGTAGATAAATAGTAGTTTGTATATCATATTATGCATGTTTATATATTTTTATATTTATAAATAAAATTATAAGATGATATCCTAACAATCAACCTTGACAGTCATTACTGGACTTAAGAATCCGGTTTCTTTATATACAATCCTATAATGGAAATGACGTTCTAACAATTGATTAAATAATTTTTTCACTTTGTATCTATCCGGACAGAATATGCGAACTTCCGCTTTACCATTTTTAACTTTAGATACACCAACATTATTATAATTTTTATATGCTTCATAAGGATCTTCTATAATTTTGTCAGTTTTATTAGCTGCCCAATAAATAATTATAGTTCCATCTTCATAATCATTCATATCTATAGAATATGATAGATTAGCACCTTTTGGTATTTTTTCTTCCGCTATTAAAGTATTTGGTAAATGCGCTAATCCTAAGAATGGCAGAAATGTCTCCTTCTTCATCATAAGAATAACTGCAGCTGCAATTATAAATATTGCAAATATACGAATAAAAATATTGTAATTATTATTAAATAATATATAGAGAGCGCTTATTATTGAATATAATATTATTAAAGTGATCGTTATCATATGTATATATATCTCATTAAAAAATATTTTGTTCATCAGGTTGAATTAAATTATTTTATCTAATATATAAAAAGAATAAAAATATATTATTTTGAAATATAGATTTCATCTGCAATTCCTAGACGAATGCATTCATCAGCATTTAATTCCAAGTCTTTCACTAGAAGTTCTTTCAAATATTTTTTAGTTATATTAGTTCTATCTAAATAAATCTTATTAATATGATCCTGGATTTTAAGACAGTTCTTATAAGTATCGTCAATATAAGCTAGTTTCCCCCAACATCCAGAACGCAATTCATGAATAAGAACGTAAGAGTTACTGCAAATATACCTTTTATCTCCATGAATACTAATAATAGTTCCCGCAGATGATACATTGCTATCAATAACAGTATTTACAGGAAAACTTAAACTTTTAAAGCAATCAATAATAGAAAATGCAGAATAAATACACCCACCATTTGTAGTAATATGTAAATATATTTCTGGTTTTACATTGGAAGACATAGTAATACTTTCCATTTTTAATTTAAGTTCAAGAGATCTTAAATATTTACAAAGAGTAAATGCAGAGGCAGGAGTTATATCTGATGAAAAATATAAATGATTATTAATAATATATATATTTTTATCTTGGTTTTCATTTTCTTCCGATTCTTCATCATCGCATGTATACTTTCTTTTTTTTGAAGTATACATATATTTATGTGCCATAATATAAACTTTTATTATTATTTAATAATATATATATAGTAAAATCTTATATATAGTAAAATATAAACATATTTTATTTATATCTTATAAAGAGAAGTTATGAAAAATTATATATTAATTATATCAGTTCTAACAATTATAATAGTATTTATTGTAATATATCTTAGTGATTATATTAAGAATATATATTTTCACGATAGTGTACTAGATTTTAAAGAGGCACATTCTATTATATCTAATTATCATAAATATTATGAGAATTATGAGAACAGTAATGCAACAAATCAAGAGAGAAGTTTAAACACGGAAACAGAAAATTATAGAAAGAGAGTGAATAATACATACGACACAATTAATGATCCTATAAGTGATGAATATTTACCATATACGACAAATAATTATAAGGATGATTCTTCTGCAATTGCAAATAATAATATTAATGAATATACTATAATTAATATTTATAAGAATATTCTTGATAGACAACCTACAGATTATGAATTAAATAAAAACTTGCAAGATTTTTATGATAATGAATTAAATGAAAATATTTTAAAATTAAGAATATATAATTCTTCTGAATATAAAATAATAACAAATATGCAAAGTAATGATATTAAACCAGAATTAATTGCAAATATTTCAAAAGGTCAATTAAAAGATAATATCAAACAAATGTACATGAATCAGCATAATACAGAATTAGTAAATACAAAACTATTAGATATTTTAATAAAATGCTATATACATTTACAATTTAATGATTATTTATTTAAAGCGATGTTAATGCATGATAAATACACCTTATTTGAAAATAGGTTAAGAGATGAATATATATTATCTGATGAAAAAATATTAGAGATATTTAATAAAAGTTTCATATTATATGAACTGAGATTAATAGCTAATGAATTAAAAAGGCAAGATATAATTAAACGGAAAGCATTATTAATTCCTGTTTCATTACATAGTAATAAGCAGAGTGAATTAAATAGTTCAAATATTAATATAGATAGTGGAAAGTATATTTCTGATATAATTAAAAATAGCGATAATGTTTTTAATATTAATATAATGTTAAATGATAAAAATAATGAGATGAGTACGCCATATTTAAGAGATGAATATGAGGAAGAATCGCAAAACAATAACCTTGATAATTATGAAGAAGACCA